>Ga0207664_10000989_pt1 | contig 19068 bp, 8 predicted proteins | sample LARL83metaG_FD_184349 | JGI IMG/M metagenome (GOLD analysis project Ga0207664, IMG submission 184349) | Corn, switchgrass and miscanthus rhizosphere microbial communities from Kellogg Biological Station, Michigan, USA - LAR L8-3 metaG... | ecosystem: Host-associated > Plants > Roots >... | reverse complement strand
GGAGCATTACGTCCACCCACGCCACCGTCGGAAATGTCTGAACTGGTCAAGCCCGTGTAATTTCCGCGGAAGTGGCTGTACGTGTAGGAGAACATTCCAAACCAGTGGTGGCTCGTTGCCTTGACCAAGCGCAATTCCAGCCCGTCATAACTGCGAGCCGATGGGATGGTCTTATTTGGCGGCAGGAGTCCGGGTCCAGTCGCGCTGGGAGCGCAAGCCGTTGCGGCACCCGCACCGTAAATGAAGTCGCAGAAGCCCAGGAACGTGCTGTTGAGTCCCTGCCCTGGATTGACAATAACAAATGTTTCGCTTCCGGTGGTGGCATCGAAGATCGACGAGTCTTCAATGGCATGATCCAAACGGCGGCGGTCCCAACGCGCTTCAAATGCTAAACCCTTGCTGATCTGGTAATCGACGCCGAACACCGACTCATGCTGTTGGTAAGGCTTCAGGCCCGGAGCCACCCCTTCCTGCGCAGCACTGCAAGTGGAGCACGTAGTTGGCCACGCGCGCAGGTTCTGATTCTCCAGGAACGTCAACCCCGCCGGAGTAACTCCGCCCGGAAAATTCGCCTGACCGTTCACGCCCTCGCAGTACCGGCCGTCGGCGCCGAACACCGGATTCACTTGACTGAGGTCCGAAGTGTCGAGCGCATACGCGCAATTTTGCCAGTATTGTCCGCCAAATGAACTGATGGCCACGTTCAACTTCATGACGTCATAGAACCGGCCGTAGCTGCCGAACACCTTCATGCGGCCGTCTTTGAAGACGTCCCATGCCGCTCCGATACGAGGAGCAAGTTTGTCTCCCCACCCGAAGTTGATGGGCTTAGCGGGCGCACCTGCACCGGTCGCTTCACCGGGCAGATACTCCCTTTCCAAACGCAGGCCAGCGTTGATCGTGATTCCGTGGCCAGTCGTCCACGCATCCTGGATGAAGAATCCGTGGTTGTAGCTCGTGGCCTTACCCTTCGAGCCGTAGTCGTAGATTTGCGCCCATCCATATAGGCCCTGACACTGCCCGTAGAGCGCCACGAATGGAGCGCAGGCATCGATGCCCGCTTGCGTGGCCGGACTGTAGGGCGACGACGTTCCTACAAACATGTTCGTCAGCGCGTCATTGTAGTGCTGGAATATGGTGTTTGATAGGCGGTTTAGCTGATAGCCAAACTTAAAGTTGTGCGTGCCACCCCAGCCACTCTTGAAGAAGGCGAAGTCCTGATCAAACTGAACCGCCTTGCTCGCGTTGTACGAGGTGAAGTTCGGATTGAAGGCGACGTTGTTGTAGTTGGTCGATTGCTGTAGCGAAGCGGGTAGTGGGTTGCCCAAGGCATCCGTGGCGCCAGCATTGCCTGGAAGGCCGTTTGTGCCCCATATATAAAGGTTCCCGCCAGTGGGGAACCCAAAGTCGTGGTAGTTCTCGAAGTAGTAACCGAAGCGCGTGGTGGAGATTAGACGCGGAGTCAGCGTCCAATCTGCCCCTACGTTGGTCGTGGTGTTTGGAGCCGAGAAGCCAAGACTGTGAGCAAACGAGGACTGGGGAACTCCGTTACTGACGCATGGGTTCGTCGCCGAGGTCGCCGGGCCAAAGCAGCCGGTTTCGAAGTTGAAGAAACCTTGGGTTGAATCCTGATACGGCTGAATCTCTCCGCTCTGCCGTTGATACTGATATAGCCATGAGCCGTAGAGACGAAGTTTCTGGGTGACCGCATAATCGATGCGGGCCGTGGTGTAGTAGGTCTGTGTATTTTGGCTGAAAGGTGTGTTTCCGCCGTTGGTCGGCCCGTAATTAATCCATTGCTCAAAGTGATTGAACTCTGGATTGAAGCCCACAAAGAAATACGCTTTGTCTTTCACGAGTGGTCCGCCGAAAGTAAACCCGGGGAATATGTCGCTCGTCTTCGGCTTGATTGGTTGAACAATCTGATTGGTCGCATCCGTGAACCCGGAAACGCCGCCCAGCGGGTCGTAGCGTTGATACTGCGTGGGGCTGCCATCTAAAGCCTGATTCTCGAACGCGCTGAACACCGAACCATGGTAGCTGTTGCCGCCTTTCTTCATGACTACGTTCACCACGCCGCCAAGCGCGCCGCCATGCTCTGCTTCGATGCCGGAACTCTTCACCTGCACTTCCTGAATAAAGTCGAAGGGAACGTTCGTGTGCGAGTAACCGCCGATGAGGTTGGCGGTCTCCTGCCCTTCAACGAGGTAGGAGTTCTCTGAATCGGAGCCTCCGGCCACCGAGAATCCATAGGTATTTCCATTGGCGCCACCACCTGGCGTAGAGCCTCCGGTTCCGGCGCCCGCAGTGCGGTTCGTTCCCATGAGGGGCTCGTTCGATGCGGACGGCGCGAACTGAATGACGGACTGAAACGACCGTCCGTGCGGTACGTCTTGAATCACGTCGGAGGTGACGTTGGTCTGTGTCGTCTGTGTGGTGAGGTCAATCAGAGGTGCGGCGCCGGTTACCTCGACCACTTCCGAGGTCGCGCCGATATCGAGGGTGATGTCGATCGTCGGCAGGTGGCCGACTTCCAACGCTACACCTTCACGCTTGATCGTCTTGAACCCCTTCGCGGAGACGGTGATCGTGTACGTCCCAGGAGGAAGATTGGCGAAGCGATAATAACCGCCGGTATCCGTATCAAGGCCCTTGACGCCCAACAGAGCCGAGCCCCTTACTTCCACGTGCGCATTCGACAACACTGCGCCGCTTGAGTCCTTCACAGTTCCCTGCAAGCCACCAGTGGTTTCCTGGGCCAGAGACAGACTCGACATCAACAAAACAACACCAGCGAGTAATCCGATCAACCTGCAAAAGGTTTTCAACCTCATTTGTTTTTCTTCTCCTGTAGGGCGAGTTCATTACTGGAACCCGACACCAGTAGCGGTCATGACTTATGCAGGTCGGTAGCCCAAACGTCCGGGGATCGACAAATAGGGAGGAATACCATTCGATTGGGGACGAGTTGCGAGGTTCGCATACAGCAAACGCTATGAAAGGTGGGATAGCGCGCTTCACTACGATTCTTAATCTCCGAGAATTGGAAGAACGCGCTGATCTGATACGCGAAACCGGAAGGCGGATTCTTGTGAAATAGGATTGACAAAACAGAGGGCAGCAGAATGTTTGCTTGAAAAGCTGAGCGCGACGATGGAAGAGATATGGACGCGAAAGAATCCGATGGGCTGAGTGGTCGGCGGCGAATTCGCTGCACTTCAGCCCCGATATCGCGGACACAACGCTCGACCCTTGCCTTGATTTCTATAAATATTCCTGCGGGAAGTGCGCCACTGCCGGCAACTCCGTCGACGGAGTCTGCTCCGCAGAAGGATCGGTCTGTGCCGATGTCAGGGAGCTACAGCAAACTGCAATTAGGAGAACCCGAGAAAGTTGCACCGTTCACCTCATGAATAGTTGTTCGCGCTTTTGCGCGTCGTCGAAACTACTTCACGCCTGATGAGGGCGCGGTTGAGTGTCCAGCACCAGACGCTTTCGCCTTGCCCTTTGACGGCGCAAAGGCTCCGAGCCACATTGCCAGATTGGAACTCTGTTGCGCTCGCAGTTCCATGCAGGCATCAATGTTGTGAAGTGCCTTCGCGAGTGCTCGCTCGGATGACTCCACTGGATGACTCGCGAAGAACTTCTGCACGTCCTCGCGATCTGCGGCGTCGCAGAAGGCGCCAGTGGCTGCGACCAAGCGTGATCCGCTGCTCATCGTGAACCTCGCCTGCACCTCCGGCCAGTGTTCTTTGACCCATGCCCACGATTGCCTGCGAGTGTCCTGGTTGAACAGCAACGCAGCCACCACGTAAGGAGAATCTTGACTGCGCACTTCCGAAGAAACCGCTAGTTCGAGCGTTCGCTTCACGAGTTCCGGTTGCGAGAACGAGACGAGGCCGAAGAGAAAATTCAGGAACTCTTCTGGAGACTTGGCCGCGCGAGCAGCCTCGACATAGCGATCGTACAAAGCGGTGCCGCCAGACTTCGCTGCCAGACCGAGTACGGTGGACACCAGCGAAGGATCGAGAGAGGATCGGTCTCGCAAATATTGTTCAGCCAGCTTGTTTGCCTGCCGGATTGTCTCCGGATCGTTTCCATAACCACCGAGAAGGCCGATGAGGCTTGGCCTTAGTTGCAGATCGTCATCGCCTTCTCCTGCGGGCGCTTTCCAACCAAGACGCTTGACGCCCGGACCAACGAGATCCCGAACCAAGGCCGACAACGTCGCACGTCCGTCTGCGTCGGTCAGGTCATCAGCAATCGTAGGAAGCGGCTGAATTTCCGTTTCGAAGACCACACGCTCGCGATCGGCGCCCATCCGCCTCAGCAGGTCCAGATAGTCTCCAACGCTCTGCTTTCCCGACCGCACCAGGGCCCAGGTGTCTCCGGCGAGTCGATCACGCTGACCGGATTCCCACGACACTCCCGGCAAATGCCGGAGTGTCTCCGCGTCGTACTGAGTACGGTAATAGCCGGTACCGTCAGCGTCCGCAGAAAAATCTGGCGAGCACCCGTCGAAGGTGAACTCCTGCTGCCTTTGCTCTAGAATTCGGCAGTCCTTCACCGTTCCCATCTTGAAGCACACCGGGATCGCCCAGAGTTGACTTGAAGATGAATCCATCAGGCTCTTCTGCAAATAGAAGCGCTGCTGGGTTGCTTCGACCGTCATCTTTCCGCCGGAACAGTGCGATCTCACAGACACCATCGGTACGCCCGGCTGATCTACGAAGCTGCTCATGATCTTGGCCATCGGCTTGTGGGACACTTCGGCCAGCGTGTTCCAGAAGTCTTCAGCGGTCGCGTTTCCGTAGGCATACTTTTCAAGATACCGTTTCACTCCGGCGCGGAAGACGTCAGGACCAACATATTGCTCCACCATGTGAAGCACGGCCGCGGCTTTGCCGTACGCAATTCCGTCGAACAGTTCATTGATTTCGTCTGGAGTGCTGGCTTGTGCGCGAATCTGTCGCGTGGCCGGCGAGGAATCGACATCCAGCGTGTTCGAGATGTTCTGCACATCCTGCAGCGTCTCTTTCCACTCAGGCTTCCAGTCTCCGACTGGCTTGCTGACCATCCAAGTAGCAAAACCTTCGTTGAGCCAGATGTCGTCCCACCACTTCATGGTGACGAGATTGCCGAACCACATGTGTGCCATCTCATGAGCCAGAATTTCAGCGACGAGCCGGCGGGCACCGACCGAAGAGCGTTTTTCATCGACGAGCAGATAAATCTCTCGATAGGTAATCGCGCCGGTATTTTCCATGGCTCCCGCTTCAAAATCCGGCACGGCGATGATGTCGAGTTTCTTGTAGGGATACGGGATTCCGTAGTACTCGTCGAGCGAATGCAGGATGTGCTCCGCGGACTTCAGTGCAAAGCCCACAAGTTCGACCTTGTCAGGAGTAGCGCAAACACGGATCGGAATTCCGTCAGAACCGCCTTCGAGGCATTTCCAGTCACCCACCAACATGGCGACCAGGTAAGTCGACATCTTCGGAGTCGTGGCAAATCGGAGTGTGTGCTTCCCTGCTCCGGGTCCGGGAGTGTCGGAGACAATTGCTCCGTTCGAGATCCCTGTGTCGCCCTCGTCGATCGTGAGGGAGATGTCGAATGTCGCCTTCAGACCGGGTTCATCAAAGGACGGGAACGCGCGGCGCGCGTCCGTCGACTCAAATTGAGTCGATGCATAGTTACGGGTCTTGCCGTGAACCAGGTAGAAGCCGCGAAGCTTGTCGTTGAGAACGCCGCTGAAATCGATTTCGAGGACAGCGTCCCCGGCTGCAACGGGATGCGCCATTTGCAGTGTCGCAGTCTGATGCGCTGGATCCAATGAAACTCGTGCCTCCTGGCTGGCTTCGCTCGATTGCACGATGACTTTGTGGAATTCAATATCGGCTGCGTGAAGTGTGATGGCACTCGTGGGCTTCTCGACGTGCACTTGGATTTCTTCATGCCCGTCAAACTTCGCAGACGGAATGTCAGGAGAGAACGTAAGCGCGTAGTGCTGCGGAATGACTCCCTCTGGCAGGCGCTGAGCAGCGCTGATTCCAGCAGCAAGCAATAAGCACATACATAGAGCTATTCTGTACCGCATTACGCCTCCACAATGTTGGAACGATCAGAGACAAATCGCCCGTCATTATTGACGGAGGCGCGTGATGTCTGTTGCGCCACTGGGCTAGGGTGCTGTGGAAGAGTGCGATGATGCGGCAATTGTGGGAGGAAGATTACTCGAGTCTCTGCCTGGAAAGGTCAGAAGGTCGATCTGCGGACGCTGGCATCGAGGAACCACTGATCCTTTCCAGGAGATTGTCGAGGCGGTCGCGATATCCGCGGCTTAACGGAAGATTCTTTCCATTGTGGAGCACCACAAGGTATTCGCCGTAACCACATGCTTGCAAACATCGAATGCGGTCGACGTTCACGATGAGAGAGCGATGAATTCGCAGGAAGTTATTAGGCTGCAGCCTGGTCTCGATTTCGCCGATGGGTTGACGGAGCAGGTGGACTTCCTTGCCCACGTGGAGTCGCAAGTAGTTGTGTTGCGCTTCTATCCAGTCGATGTCGTCCACTTTCAGAAGTTCGACCTTTCCCCGAGAGCGAACGACCAGCCTCTGCGGACCAGGCTGCACGGGCTGAGCCTGATGCACCTTCGCGGCCGACCGGTCCATGATTTCCGCTCGATTCGTGTTGTTCGTAAGCCACAACCTTGCACGATCGACTGCCCTCCGAAACCGTTCTTCGTCGAATGGCTTCAGAAGATAGTCCACAGCATTGTGCTCGAACGCGCGCACTGCATACCGGTCATAGGCTGTCGTAAAGATGATTGCTGGAAGAATTCCACGAGGCGTGCGTTGCAGGACATCGAAACCATCAATGCCGGGCATTTCCACATCGAGGAAGAGAACGTCTGGACGGTGTTCCTGCAGAAACTGAACCGTCTCGTCACTATCCTTGCAGGCGGCCAGAACTTCGATGCCGCACGCTTCCGCCATGGACGTGATCGCATGCCTTGCGACCAGTTCATCTTCCGCTATCATTGCCCGTATCGTCATTGTCCGATCTCCATCCCAGGTCTCAGGGTGGCTGCAGCGAATTGGGCTTCCGACCCTGGAGTTGTGATTGCCTCAAACGGGAACCGAGCCTCTACCCGAAAACGTCCGCCCGGAAGTTCCTGAACGGTGAGTTCACCCTTCAAGCCGTACAGCATTCGCAATCTGCTTCGAATATTTTCGATACCAATTCCCAGCCGCTCTTGCTCTGGGACAGGACTCGCCGTGTTGCTGTCGTTCACGACTGCGATGCTCAGGTTGCCAGCATCCCTGCTAATCGAAATTTCTATCTTGCCCATCCCGCGGATCCTTGAGACGCCGTGCTTAATGGCATTTTCAACCAAGGGCTGCATTAGCAGATACGGGACCATGGCTTCCGAGGTCTCATCCGCAACTGTAATCTCGGTCACGAGCCGGTCCTGAAATCGTACTTTCTGAATGTCGAGGTACATCTGCAGAAACTCAAGCTCGCGCCTGAGGGTGACCTTGGGAACGTCCTCGGCCGCAAGCGTGAGCCGAAGTAAATCCCCAAGCGAGCAGATCATTTTTTCGGCAGCGCGGGGCTCTGTGCGGACGAGCGCCGCGACGGAGTGGAGCGTGTTGAATAAAAAATGCGGTTGCAATTGTGTCTTCAGCGCCTGCAGTTTCGCCCGTACCAGGCTGGTCTCCAACTCAGCGGCGTGCTTTTCCTGTCTCCTCATTTCGCTGTAGTACGCCACCACGTAGGCAATGACCGCGGTCAACAGGTAGATCTGGATGTCGGCCTCGGCTTCGGAAAAATAGTGTCTCCGAAATTGTGGCACGAAGGGATGGGACTCGACCCAGGGGAAAGCCCTCGATCCCAATAACGTCTTAATGCTCACGTCGATAGAAATCGTTCCCGCGATCGCCAGCAGATGAGCCGGTATCAGCTTGACTAATCCTCGTTTGGCGAGTGGCAGTCGCGCGCATAGAAACAACACAATGGGTGTCAGTAGAAACGCCCAGATCCCGTAGGCGACCAAGTTCATACGGATGGCCTGAGCCCACGAGATTGGATGTGGCCGGTCGAGCAAGGCCTGGTAGTTGAACCAAGTGCCCAAAACTCCGAACGTCACCCACAAGCCCAGCAGTCCAACCCACACCCGCAGCCAATTCGGCCGTCCGGCCCCCAAGAATGGCTCCCCATCACTCATTTTGGACAGTTAGACCCCGCACAAACTCTGCACAGTTAGACACTGCACGATTGAAAAGGTGAGCCCGAGATGAAACACGGCTCGTGTTCCGAGATTGTGAAGGTGTGAATCTCACAGTCTGCAAGTAGTACGCGGAAGCACTGATTGCAGTTCCATTTTGGCGAGCAGAAAGACAAGGGTGCGAAAAACTAAACAAACCTAGACACTCGTGGTGATTGTTGCGCACAGGTGGAGGGCTTCGGTGTTTGCCGGGGGGATTGCCTGACGGGAGGGGATACAGAGCTTCAGCGCAAACTCGACTCCTGGAAAACAACCTTGACCAGGTTCGCGGCGGCTTCGTCAAAGGCCTCACCCAGATCTTTATCATTGCCGGCGAAGCGTTGCCGGAAGGGCGTCAAATCAATGCTTGCCTTCACCTCGTCCAAAGTTTGAAACATGGCGGGTCTGGACTTACGAAGACTCTCGGTCATTTGGTCGACGGCACTCTTCATCAGGTCTCTCATCAAGTAGATGTACGTCTTGTCGTGCATGACCGGCCCGTGCCCTGGGACGATCATGTCAGCATCGAGTTGCGCGAGATTCTGCAAGGTTTGTATCCATTCACGGGGATACCCGTCGTAGATATACGGAATCGGATACACCAACAGATCACCGGCAATCGCGATTTTTTCTTTGGGAAGGTAGACGACGGCATCTCCCGGCGTATTGCCTCGTCCCAGGAACTTGATTTCAACTTCTCGATTGCCAAGATCAAGGCTGAAGTCGTGTTCGAAGCTTAGAGTGGCACTTTGGAATTTGACCTTCTTCACTTCTTCGAGAGCTGGCATTCGCCTCGCGAGGGCGTTCTTTACTTGCGTTTTATCAGCCTCGCTCAACGTCTGTCCGTCCGGCGTCTTTCCGGTTTCGAGCATCTTCTGCAGATAGGCAACATCTCTTTGGTCCCTCATCGCCGATCCAGGCCCGAACAGATCCATCTCTTTTTTTGTCTCTGCGTGCGCGATGATCGTCAATGCGGGGAAGGCATCCATGTAGGCGCGATTTCCGAGATTGTGGTCGTTGTGGAAATGCGTATTGAGCACAAAGCTCACCGGCCGGTCGGTCCACTGCCGGATTTGCGCGATATCTTCCCGGGCGACGGAGGGAAGATAGCAAGTATCCACGACGAATACCTGCCTTTCGCCAATGATTACGGTAGTGTTGCCATTGACGTTGCCGCCTGTATTCGGGTGCTGGATTTCATACACGCCGTCCGCCAACTTCGTCACCTTTCGTTCCGACTGACCGGACAGAGGTGTTGCTATTGCCAACAGTCCAATCGAAAGCGCGAGAAAGAAGGGCCTCAGTGAATTCATCAAGTAACGCATTGGGATCTCCGTGAAATATCCAAGCGACGTTTCAGACAATTCACTTCTCCGGATCCGCTAATCGGCAGATGAATCCCCACCCGCCGCCGAGTTCGCTGAGTGCCAGCATCAGTTCGTTACTTCCCTTCTTCAATGGAAGGTAGACGGCATCATTTTCAGGATTGATGATGCCGAGGAAGCCTGGATCGCGAAAACCCTGTGCGCTGCGCCCACGGTAAAGGATCTTGCCGTTCAAGAACACGCTGACATCGTCGCTGTAGCCAAGTTCGAGTTTCTTCACCTGGTCGCGGTCGGATTCGATAGTGCTTCGGGCGTAGAGCACCTTCATTCCGGGCTGCGGTTCCAGGCGCTTCGAGAAGTCTCCCTGAAACGTGACCATCGGATGCGGAGCCTCACGATAACGATAGAGAACGACGAAGCCGGGTGGCTCCGCCTCCACATCCTGCCAATGGATTGCGCCGCTCTCTGCGGACGAAAGCGGTCGCTCCAGATTGCGTCCTAGCGCATCATAGGAAGAAGACAGGCTCCACTTGGTCAGAGTGCCTGAAGGCATCGGCGGCAGGTGCCGTTCCCAGGGTGCATCGGGCGTCATTCGTATCTCTAAATTTGAGAAGTACGTTGCGCCGATCAGATCGAAGAGAGCCACCTGGCCCTTCTGCATGCCACTCTTCAGATCGTTCATCACCAAAGCGGGCTTGTCCATGTCCTGCACGTAAAGCTTTGCCTGCGCACCCACGATCTCGAGGCGCAGGTGAAACCATACATCTTTCGGAATGTCGACTGGACCGGTAAACCCGGGCCCATTGTAGATTTGCCAGTTGCGGCCAGTGTTGAGAATCGGAGTGTACTGAATGGCGTCCGGTAGCCCCGACTTGTGCGGGCGTAGATATACCTCCTCGCCGTTCGAGCCGTCGCCGTCGAGCCGAAACTGAATGCCGAAAAATCCACGCTTCGCAGAAGTCGCGACGTCCACATCAATGACGCCATCGCGCATTTCAAAATCCTTCAGAAGCGCAGCCCCACCATCAAGGACAAGAGCTTTGTGGCCTTGATATTCCGCCGCTTTGGCTTCTCCTTGTAAGTCCCAACGCGCGGAGTCGGCCGGAACTGCCAGCGTTTGCTGGCCTGCTACTGGCAGCGCAGCCAGCAATAGCCCGGCCGCAATGGCCGTTAGCGTTCGGAGTAAGCGGAATTTGAATCGCATTTCTGGGCCTCCAACAAATGCGCTGAGCCTGCCCCTGCTACACGGCATCCAGTTTTGGTGGCGGAATCAGGCGACAAGATAGACGGTCCGGGGCTCGAAGTGAAAAGGAGCCAGGGATCAAAGCTGCGGTACCAGTGACATCATGCGTAGTTGCAGGGCTGAGGTAAAGGAGGTCAAGATACAGAATCAGGACAAAATATCCTTGCCGCGCGGTCCCAAGAAAGCCCATCAGGAGCCAAACCCCACGGCCTGACCGCTATCTTTATGCCAGGAAAGAGCCCGAAAAATGATTTAGAATGCCGACGCCCCGATCGACGACAATAACTTCTACCGTGGTCGACGTTCGCAACGGTCACAAGCTGAACGAATCACAAGTTCCGCACAAGGGCGAGAAGAAAAGCTTTCGAACGATACGCCAACGGAGATCGTCCACCAGATCAAGCAAGGTGACGCTTGCGTCGTACTTGATCGTTGGACCTTGCCCGGAACCAATTTCTCATCGGGCAAGTTCGGATTTTATCTTCCCGGTGGCGATCAAGTTTCGCTTGCAAGTTTCAGTCACTACCTTGACTTGAACCCCGGCTAGGTCGTTCCGATTGAACCACTAAAAACAGCTCCTAGATGAGCCGCACTCGACTGCGCTCGTGCATTACGGTTTTGTCTCGTGCGTCCATACGGCGCCACGCAAGACATTACCCGCTTTGGCTCCCGTGAGATGGCCATCGTCGTACTCGAGTTGACCATTCACCAAGACATATTTCACTCCTTGCGAGAGCTCGGTCGAGTGTTCGTAGGTAGCTTTGTCTTGAATCGTCGCGGGATCGAAAATCGTAATGTCCGCAAAATACCCTTCTTTTAATAACCCGCGGTCGCGCAGTCGTTCGCGCTGCGCGGGGAGAGATGTGATCTTCCGAATCGCTTGCTCCAGAGGAAGCAGATGCTCATCGCGGACGTAGTGTCCGAGTAGTCGTGGCATGCTGCCGAAGGCGCGCGGGTGCGAATGCGCTTCGAATAAAGGCCCGTCGAGCGAGAGTTCGCTGGCATCGAGGCCAATGCTCGTCCAAGATTGTTTCAAGCCGTAACGCAGATCGTCTTCATTCGCGATGAAATAAATCGCACCGGTCTGAGCTTTGTCGGCGAGGACCAGATCGAAGAGTGCGTCGAGTGGCGCTTTCTTCTCCGCCGTGGCGATCTGCGCAAGAGTCTTGCCATCGTACTTTTTGAGATCTGGATTCACAATGCCAGATACGAGAATGCCAGACGCGCCACCGCTGCCCAGGTAGAGATTCTCCCAATTGGGATGTTCGGTGGCCATTTCCTGTTTTATCTTCGCGCGGATTGCGGGATCTTTCAGTCGCTCGAGCAGTTTCGCGGCACCACCATCGGCCACCCAAGGAGGCAGGCTCGATGCCAAAGCGGTTCCACCGGCAACATACGGATACATGTCGGCAGACACGTCTTGCCCAGCGTCGCGTGCTGCCTGAATCATTCCGACAATTTTCGGCATCGAACCCCATCGTGGTTTACCGATGACTTTGAGATGAAAAATCTCTACCGGTAGGTGAGCCTCGCGCCCGATACGAAGCGCCTCTTCGATCGCCGCAGCTTCGCTTTGACCTTCGCTGCGCATGTGGCTGGCGTAGATGCCTCCGTACTGACCGGCAACTTTGGCCAGTTCGATCAATTCCTCCGTCTTCGCGTAATGTCCCGGTGGATAGATGAGAGCCGTGGAAATACCAAGCGCTCCATCCTGCATGGCTTGCGCAACCAGCGCTTTCATCTTTTCCAGTTCTTCGGGGTTCGGCACGCGGTCCACGTCTCCCAATATCGCTTCGCGAATTTGTGCCGCACCCACATAGGTTCCAAGATTGATGGGAGTGCCGGTCTTCTCCAGGCGGGCAAAGTATTCAGCCAGGCTCGACCAGTCTACCTTCAAGTGATACAGATCCAGGCCAGGTTGGAGTTGAGCAAGGGTAAGAGCATTTTGTGGAGCAGCGGAAGCACCTTCTCCCGTGATCTCCGATGTGATTCCCTGCGAGAGCTTGCTGAGCGAGCGATTGTCAATCAGGAGGGCTAGTTCCGATTGACCGAGCATGTCAATGAATCCGGGAGAAACGACCAGTCCAGAAGCATCTATCACGCGTTTGGCCTGAGCCCCTTCAAGCTTGCCAATGGCGACAATTCGATCACCGCGCACCGCGATGTCGCCGGAGACCCAGGGATTGCCAGAGCCGTCGATGATGCGCCCGTTTCGGATGAGTACGTCATACTGTGCCGTCGCATCGGGCACGGAAGCGGACGCGAGCGAAGCGCCATAGCCTGCCGACGCGATTTCTCCCAAAGCCTCTCCAGCAATTTTCTGGACTGCCTCCGGATCGTTCATGGGAGCAGCAACCATGTTGACGTACACGGCAAATGCTAGATGCTCGCCTTTCGCGGTTTGCATGTAACCGGCGAGGCCTTTGCCGGTTACCATCAGATCTTTATTCAGCGCATCGTAAACGTCGTAGGTTCCGGTCTTAGCTTCGACGTGTCCGGCGGCAGGAGAGTTCACCTGGATTTTGTAGAGCGTGCCATCGCGACCCAGGATCGGCAATCCACGATGGAAGTCGGCAAAATCCTTCTGCCCGGACATGAACGTGAGGTAGCGGACCACAAAATCCGGTGTGAAAAACGCATTACCGCCAGCCCCATCGCTCTGCGCTGCGCCACTCAAATCGAGATTGGCTTTTTTCAGAAACTCATGTTCGAGATCAAATCCGGTTTGGTCGATCTCTTTATCTTTGTGCGCCAACAGTGAACCAAGCAAGAATGGGCCCATGGTGGCATGAAGGTTCTGGCTCACTTTGAGCGTGATCTTTACTTCTTCTTTTAGTGGTGGGGAAACGTGCTCGGCGAGCTGATTCTCGGGTTTGTAGTTCACCGCGAGTGCTTTGAAATCTGGTGCAGTTTGCGATGAGAGTATCGCAACTTTGACGCCGGCCTCATTCAACGCCTCGGCCAGAACGGTCGCTGCGAACCGACTGGGTTCCGGCACAGCGTAAGACTCCATGCCCGGGCCTTTCCCGGCCGGTAGCGTTCCGGTCAGTATTACGCTGCGCGATCCATCCGGGTTGAGCTTTTCGGCGATGTAGGTCAGATTCGGCGTCGAGTCCGCCTTCGCTGTCTTTGCCTGATTGATGATCTGTACGTACGCGGTCTTGGGAGAAATTCGTAAATCGACCGGTGCACCTTCTTTATCGCCGGCGGTGGCAATGACGTCGATGACGTTGTCATTCACAACGATCGGCGAGATCACGACGTTGGTTCCAAGTTCCCGGTCGCCCTCCGGAAACAGGCTTACATCCACCAGCACTCTTCCGCGCACACGCTTGATTCCCTTACTTCCGATCTGCTGCACCAATTCCCGGACCACCTTTAGCGGATCACCCAGTCCCTTGCTATCGGGGCCTCCGTAAGAATGATCCATGTTCTCGTAGACAAGCGTGTCGTCGGACTGAATGCGGCCCGAAAGATCTGGATCACCGCTCGCGACCAGGACGATGTCGCCGTCGAGTGTTCCATCCTTCTTAATGGGCCCTGTGCGGTAGACGCGCGTGTGGAAGCGGTAGTCGCCTCCCAGCAGTTCCAGCAACGTACCTTCGGTGAGCAGCTTCGTGGTCGAACCCGGCACCATGAGCTTGTCAGGATTGTGCTGATAAATAACCTTCCCGCTGTCGAGAGAGTAGAACTCGATTCCGAACGAAGAATGCACGAACTCCGGCCGCTTCATAATTGCGTCAAGACGTTCGGGGAGCGTGGACGTAGTCTGACAGCGCGAGACCGGCGAGAAACAGAAGCTGCACAACCCGATCATCAACCAGCGGAGCATGATCTTCATTCGAGGAGACCTCTTACCTTCAAAATGACTGCGGTTCGTAGCGAGTTATATCAAGAATTCACACAGCGACCTGAACGCCGTGGGTCCAGTTTCTGCTTTGCACACAGAACTGTTCCACCAAGTTCCGTTTCACGGTGTAACCAAGTCCGGAGGCGCCGGGCGAGGCAATCGTGCCGCGAGGGCTGACCTCAACTTCGGGTTCGATGATGTCTTCGGTCCAGTAGCGACTGCTCGCCGAAACATCTCCCGGCAGAGTAAATCCCGGCAGCGTGGACATGGCGATGTTGTGTGCTCGGCCGATTCCAGACTCCAGCATGCCGCCGCACCATACGGGCACGGCGCGCTCAACGCACACATCGTGCACTCTGCGCGCACCCGTGTGTCCGCCGACGCGGCCCAACTTGATATTGATAATTTTGCAGGCGCCGATTGCGACGGCCGCATCCGCATCCTGGCGATTGTTAATGCACTCATCCAGACAAAGCGCGGTGCGAATTTGGCTCTGCAGGCGCGCGTGCGAATAAATGTCGTCCCATCCCAAAGGTTGCTCGATCATGATCAGTTCGAACTTGTCCAGTTTACGGAGATGGTCGGCATCTCCCAGCGAGTATGCGGAATTGGCATCGACAGAAAGCATAATCTTCGGATACCGCTCCCGCACCGCGGCAACGAACTCAACATCTTTGCCCGGCTTGATCTTGAGCTTGATGCGCTGGTATCCGCAACTGATTTCCTGCTGCACCTTTTCCACCAGCGATGCTGCAGTCGGACGAATGCCCAAAGAAACTCCGCAGGTAATTTCATCCCGCGTACCGCCCAGAAGGCGCCAGAGGGGAATCCCTTTCTGCTGGGCCTCGATATCCCAAAGAGCGTTCTCCACTCCGGCCTTCGCCATCGAGTGGCCGCGAATTCCCGTGAGCAAATTCGGCAGATCCGCAGAGCTCGGAAGATCGCGGCCTACTATGACCGGCGCAATGAAATCGGAAACGACGTGCCACGCCGTATCCGTAGTCTCGGGATTGTAAGAGGGACTCTCGAGCGCGGTGATCTCTCCCCAGCCGCTGACCCCATCGGCAATCATCTCAACCAGCAAGATGCGGCGCTCCTGTGTCACACCGAAGCTTGTTTCGAAGGGCGCCTTCAGCCGCATGCGGATCTCGCGCAGGGTGACTCTCTCGATTTTCATAACCCTCCAACCACCTTCGAGGCGGGCACCGCGCCGACCAGAAGGCGAATCACCACTTGTAGAACCCTGAGAAAAGCCTGTCAAGCTAAAATGCACCATTTGGTGATTATTGTTGACAATTTGCACCAGTCGGTGTCAATGTGTTTTCCGCCCGATACAACGCAGTTGGGACGACATGCCTTCGCGACCAAAACACGAATCGGCTGCAGTCCGGTCCAACGGGAATGCCGCCGAGCGCAAGCCCTGGACGACAGCACTCGAGCACCGCCTCTCGCAGGCGCAATCGAACCTGAGTTCCAGTCGCAGCCGCTTACTCCAGGAAATTCTCGACAACGCAGAAGAGAACCATTTCCTCTCGTCACGTGCGCTCGCTCGGCGTTATGAAGTTGACAAAGCAACCATCGTTCGCAGTATCCAGGTGCTGGGGTACAAGCGCTATGCGGAGTTCGCGGCGGATCTTCGCGCCCATTTTGTCAGCCGAATCACTCCATACACCCTGATGAAGGCGGCGTCCCGGGAGAAGCGCAGCATCGCCGACCACGTGGCACATAGCCTCGAGATGGAAGTCCACAACCTGCAAGCACTGCGCTCCGGTTTGGACTCAGCAAATGTAGTGGAGATGGCGAAGCGTCTGAATCGCGCGCGCCGCATCGTTGTGGTGGGTGTCGACTTCGCTGCCGGTCTGGCCTACCTGCTGGCCTATGGCCTGGTATCGCTGGGCTACAACGCTGAGGCGCCCGTGGGATCAGCCGGCAGTCTGCACCAGAAGATCAGCATGTTGGGCACCAAAGACTTGCTCATTGCGATCAGTTTTGGACGCTGCCTGCAGGCTACGGTAGATGCGGTTCTGCACGCGCGCCAGAACTCGGTGCCGACGTTTGGAATCACCGACAGCGACAAGACACCGATTGCACGATTCAGCGATTTCTTCTGGATCGCCTCGATCGCGAACCCTTCCTTTCATGGATCCTATGTCGCCCCGTTGGCCGCGATGGACTCACTGTTCGTGGCTTGCGCTCATCTTCAGCCCAAACGTGCGCTCGCACTGTTGCGCCGTAAAGATCTTGATTCGCGTTCGCGTTGGTATTCACAAGCTGCGGCCAGAAAATCCGATCGCCGGAATCCCCAGGAGAACGATCCTTCTTCCGACCTTGTCGCCACAACCGAGGCGTGAAGGCGCTCTACCGGTGACAGATTTGACAGAGATTTGTGAAGGCAACGAACAGAAGCCGTCAATGGAGGAAGTCATGAGACGCACAATGTCACGCAATGAACTCGCGACTCCGATTGGGATGAGACTCTTCAGCCCAAACTGTTGGTACCGAGCGTCACTTCTGATGGTAATTCTGATTTTGACGAGCGGACTTTTCGCCCAGACATCGTCGACTGGCGCGATAGCTGGCACGATTGCGGATTCGAGCGGAGCCGTCGTCGCCGAGGCCTCGTTGAAGGTCACGAATGAGATGACCGGCGAGTCTCGAACACTGACCACTCACCGGGACGGAACCTTCCTCGCTCCGCTCTTGCTCCCCGGAACATACCGAATTGAAGTGGGAGCGAAAGGCTTCAAAACCTTGGTGCGGACCGGCGTTTCAGTATTCGTTACCGAGAAACAGGACTTGCACTTGGTGCTTGACGTGGGGGTCGCTACCCAAATCGTCGAAGTCACAGCGGAAGGGAGTGTCCTGAAGACGGAAGACTCCGCCCTGGGAAATGTAACGGATGCGCAAGCGGTTCAGGATTTGCCGTTGGTAAACCGAAATTACACACAGATCATCGGCCTTTCGCCGGGTGTGGTAACCAACGTCAATAATGCTTCGGATCTAGGTCGTGGCAATTCTGGATTGAATGCGGTGGATGGTGGCTTCAGTGCGCACGGCGGCGCTACCAACGACAACAACTATCAGATGAATGGAGCGCAGGTGAACGATCTGATGGCCGCGGGGTCGTTCAGCGGGGGCGTGCCGATTCCGAATCCGGATGCGATCCAGGAATTTAAAGTGCAGACCGGGCAGTATGACGCCTCTTATGGCCGCAATGCCGGCGCGAACGTAAACCTCATTACCAAGAGCGGAACCAATGACTTGCACGGCACGGTCTTTGAATTTCTGCGCAACGATATTTTCAACGCCAACGATTATTTCCTCAACCGGGCAGGCACGCCGCGCGCATCCCTGAAACAGAATCAATTTGGATTCGCGCTGGGTGGGCCCATCGTGAAGAACAAGCTGTTCTTTTTTGGATCCTATCAAGGGACACGTCAAATTAATGGGCTCGATCAAACCGCTGCATGCCTGAGCACCTTTTTCACGCCCACGGAACTCGCTGGCCTTCCCGATCGATCTCAAGCCTCGCTCGGCGCAGCATTTGCAGGAGAAACCAGTCCGCTGACGGGACAAACGATTGCCGCCGATGGATCCAATCTCTCTCCGCAGGCGATCAATCTGCTTAACCTGAAGGTTGCGGACGGAAGTTTTCTGATTCCCTCGCCACAGAATGTAACGACGGGACAGTCGTCGGTGACATCGAACTGCACCTACAACGCTGACCAGTTCATAACCGACATCGACTATGCACAGAGTGACAGGAGCAAGTTAACTGGTAGGTTCTTCTTTGAGAACGGAAAACAGAATGCGACGTTTCCGTCCGGCTTCGCGCCCACGTTACAACACTTCGATCAGCCGATCAGTACCTCGTTCCGCAACTTATCGCTCACTCACACCTATACTTTCACTCCACGGCTCGTCAATGAGGTGGTGATTGCCTACAATCGCCTGAACAATCTGCTCGTGCAGACCGAACCCGACGTGCAGGCGCCGGGACAGTCGGGACTTGTTCCCTTTTCGTACGCTGCGATCGGATCGACCGCCCCCGGCCTGGACAATCAATATCCCGGGATCGGCGTGCTCGGCCAATTCTCGTTGGGCGGGAACGGCCAGGGGACAAGCGTGATCCAGAACAATTACAACCTCGACGACACCGTTTCCTATACGCGAGGGCGTCAATCGTTTCAGTTCGGTGGTGGGCTATCGCGTCAGGAAATTAATTTCGAAAACTTCCACTTCCTGGGGTTGTCTGCTTTTCTGGATGTTCCCGACCTTCTATTGGGAAATGTGATCGAGTCGGAGGATCTGGTGGGCGAGCCGGATCGAGCGTGGCTCGCTTGGAACGGACACGTGTTAGCTCAAGAAGACATCAAAGCGA
>Ga0207664_10000987_pt1 | contig 19089 bp, 22 predicted proteins | sample LARL83metaG_FD_184349 | JGI IMG/M metagenome (GOLD analysis project Ga0207664, IMG submission 184349) | Corn, switchgrass and miscanthus rhizosphere microbial communities from Kellogg Biological Station, Michigan, USA - LAR L8-3 metaG... | ecosystem: Host-associated > Plants > Roots >... | reverse complement strand
AAGTCGAAGAAGCACGAGTAGCCCCACTGGAGACAAGTGCTGCTGCTCGGGTAATACAACGACACATACGGAGTCTCGGTCAGGATCTGGGTTGCTTGGAGGGCCCCATCAGAGGCTACGATCGCTTCTCCCGAGTCCGGTTGAGACGATGCCGTGATCGTGGCCGCGTAAGTCCCGTCGCCGTTGTTCGTAACCAAGCTCACGCTGGCGTCTCCGCTGGTCGCCAAGAGCACAGGCTCGCTGGTCATCGGGTTGCCAAAGGGATCGGCAACTGCTGCCGTGGCTGTAACGGTCTGGGGCCCCAACAGCTCGGTGCTGACCTGAGCAGTAACGGTGTTCGAACTCAACGTGAGCCGGATTGATGATGCGGGACCCGGTTCAACTTGAACCACCGGCTGCGCGGCGAGCTGTCCAGAGCCTCCGGGCGACTGTAGGCTGGTCACAAAAGTGCTGGTTTGTGGACTGAGAGGGGCGCTGGCGCCAAAGTAGCTGAAGGACTCAATCTGCCCACTCCTGCAATTGAGGGCGACGGTAATTGCGGTAGCACCGATACCGGTGATGGCTGCCTTCGTGCAGGTGCTTGTCAGGCCCCCAATGTGACCAGGACCCGGAGAAGCCGAGAAGGCGGTCCAGCTAGGTGAATTCCTGACCGTTAACAGACCCACCACCGCCTGGTTGGGTTGAAACGTAAAGACGAGGTCATGCGTTGATCCAACGAACACCGAGCTGGGGCTCACGGTCTCCGATCCCGGTGACCCCGACGCCGCGGCCGGGATCGGCGCCAGCATCACCGTCGCGAGCGCGGATATGCCTACCGCTAGCAACGAAATCCCGATCCGACCCGTCGCAAACAGCCTTTTCATCGCCGACTCCCTCCGTTTCCGTTAAGTCCGCCAGTCGCGGCGTCCGGGCATTATGTCACTTATATGCCAAGTCCGCTATATCCGCGTCTCCTAGCGTCGGCAGGTGGCCGATCTGCAGCGTGCACTCGGGCAGGCGTTTCGGGCCGCCCGCGAGCGAAGGGGAATGACCCAGGCTGCAGTCGCCGAACTTGCTGGCCTAGAGCGGACCTACTTGACCGACCTCGAGCGGGGTCGGCGGAATCCCACGATCACGACCCTTGAGCGCCTAAGTCGTGCGCTTGGCGTCCGTCTTGCCGATCTCTTCGCTGAAATAGAGGGCGGACCCTAACCCCGTCCCATCCACCTGTCACACGGGACCGGCCGGGCGAGCGACAGTGTGCAGGAGAGATCGACTGGCACTGCGGTCGAGCCACAAGAGGCGTCGGTGAGCAGATCGAGTCACGGCCCGGGATAGATCCACATCGCATAGTGGTCGACAGCGCTCACGCATCAGTTGTGTACATGTGCGTTGAAGTTGCCTTAATCTTTGTCGAGCGGATCGCCAACACCGCGAATCAAAACGAAATACAGGAGGACCCAGAATGCCAGCCCAGACTCGAACTCGTCGCCGCAGGGCGGCAGGCACCGATGCTGTCGCAGCCACTCAGCAGCTAGTCTCGCAGCTGATCAAAGAGAATCGCCGGCTGCGTCGGGAGAACGACCGACTCAAGGCGGGCGCCGGGGTTCGAACCCCGGGTGCAAGAGGAAAGACGCCGGCTGAGAAGGCATTGACAGTCATTCAGCGCCAGGTCCAGCGAGCTCTTGGGACCACCCCTAGTTCAACTCGCTCCCGCCGCCGAGCGGCAGCCGTAACTAAGCCGCGTAAGCCCGTCAGCGCCGAAGTAAGAGAGCGGAGGTTGCAGGCTCTCGCCAAGGCTCGCGCCGTAAGAGCCCAGAATCGGGCAGCTTCGACTGCCTAGGGAAAAGGAAGGGGCCGCCCGAGGGCGGCCCCTTCCCTTGTTGCGACCCGCCTGGAGCATCCCAACCGCTCGCTTGCGAATTTCGCGGCCGAGCTTACCGAAACCGGGCCGACATGGCTGGGTCCTGCCGCATTCTCCCGATAGCCGCGGATTACATGGGCGAGGAATTCGAGGCGCGTCAGCTCGTGACGACTCGACCGCTCGTGGCGCCCACTCCAACTTGCGATTGGTTCGCCAGCCCGAACACGTACAAGGGTTCAGTTGAATTCGGGACCAGTCGTTGGAGCACTTCCAAATGATCAAAAGGCTCATCACGAGCGATTGCTCGCAAGATCACCAGGGCTTCGCCCAAGCTAACCCTTAATGGCAGGGAAAACGCTTCATATCCGAGCGGCAGGGCCACCGAGCTACGTTCCCCCAGTTCGCCTACCGAACTTATTGCGACCGCGCTCGCTCGCCCGCTAGAGTCGATTGCGGTAACGGTCCAGCCCGTAACCTCGTCTTCGGCGTTGGACGGTCCGGAGACAGTCGCTAGGGCTCGGACAAGCCTCCTCTCGACTCCATCGCTCTCCAGCGCTTGAAGCGCCGACTGGAACAGTTCGTTCACGTCTCTTGGTGCCGGCCGGCTCATCTCGACACCGTACGAACCAAATGGCGCGCGCGTCAAGCCGTCTGGCACTACCCGGCATATCGACTAAGCGCTGTAGGGCGACTCAGCAAAGTTTGACAACCCAGCGTTAACCGCGCGCTCGCAATCATCCCGAAAGTAACCTGGCGGCGCCCCTCCGCCCTTGGATAATCATCCCCGAGATCACCCAGCGTTACGGAGGACTTCCAAGATGTCGAGCCCGCCGAACGGACAGCTATTCATCCGTAGGGATATCTGGTCATTAGAAACGCCTGACGTTTGGGATCCAGTTTCCCAGTCGTATGCACTTGCGGTTCGACAAATGCAGTCGCGGCCGGCCACCGATCCCACCAGCTGGTCTTACCAAGCAGCAATGCACGGCACCTATTCCACAGCACCGCCTGGTGCTCCCTGGAATGGCTGCCAGCACGCCAGTTGGTACTTCTTGTCCTGGCACCGTATGTTCATCTATTGGTTCGAGCGGATCGTTAGAGCGAGCATTGTTTCCCAGGGTGGATCTGCAGATTGGGCACTTCCGTACTGGAATTACAGCCGCGGGGTCCCCGCCAACAGCCTGCCCCCGGCATTGCGTGCACAGACCATGCCTGACGGCTCCCCTAACCCTCTTTACGTCCCGGATCCACACCGCGCGACTGGAGTCAACGCAGGAGCCGGCCTACCACCGAGCGCAACGTCGTACGCGCATGCCTTCTCATTTGCGAACTTCACTCCGCCGCCAACGCCTGGTTTCGGAGGCGGTGCTTCGACTCCCATGCAGTTCGAGAATGCCACTGGGGCTTTAGAGAACCAGCCGCACAACATTGTCCACGACCTAGTTGGCGGGCCTACCTCCGGTCAGTGCGACGGAGGCTGGATGAGCGATCCAATGTGCGCGGCTCAGGATCCGATCTTCTGGCTACACCACTCGAACATCGATCGGCTCTGGAATCATTGGCTGGCACAGGGCCAAGGCCGATCCGACCCCAACGATCAGGCCTGGCTGAACCAGGCGTTCACCTTCTACAACGAGCATGGGCAGTCGGTTACGATGCGAGGCGCCGATGTCCGGGACACGGTTCGGCAACTCTCATATCGATACGACGACGAAGCTCCATTCGTCGTTGTCCCCCACCCCCTGCTGGCTCCAACATTGACCGTACCCGTTAATCCCGGCGACCCTCCGTCAATCTGGGCCCAGTCCGCTGCTGCCATTGAGCTCGGCCCAGAGCCCTCTACGGTGAACTTAGAGCTAACTGAGACGGGCCAAACGGAATCCACGGCGCTACGCCTCGCGACAACAGTCACGCGGCGCGTCGTTCTGCGCGTTGAAGGCATTCACATCGATGAGCACCCTGGCGTTGTATACGCGATCCTCCTCAACCCACCCGCTGCAAACTTCGATCGTGTTGCGGATCCGTACTTCGTTGGTCACCTGACCTTCTTCGGAGCCAAGCATCACCCAGGGCATGGCGGCCACGACGGCCATGAAGCAGGAGGCTTGAACCACGCCTATGACGTAACGAATCTGGTGGCCGGCCAGATGGAGCGCAACGAGTGGCAGTCGGCTCTACAGGTGCGATTCGAGCCGCTCGGGCTACAAGCCGCCGCCGGCTCCGCTGAAGCACCGCCACTTCCAAAGGAGATCGCTGCCACAATCGATCGAGTCGTCCTGATCGGCGAATAGCTCGGCAGTACTTGTGGCCACGGTCAGCGTTTCTGCCTATTGGTTAGGCCTGCTTGTCTTAGGCATTTATCACGGTGTGAACCCGGGCATGGGCTGGCCGCTTGCGGCTGCCGCCCAGCTCCAGGACCGACGTGCGCTCAGATTGGTGACCTATTTGGCTGCCTTGGTCGCCGGACACGAGCTATCGATCATCGTCGTCACGCTAGTCGGACTCCTCACTGCGGGGATCATTAGTCCGCCGACCTTGCATTTGGTGGGAGCGCTGACTCTTCTCGTGGCTGCTCTTGTCTTCCTTGCCAAGCCAGCGGGCCAACATGCCCACCTAACGGCCAGTCCGGTTAAGCCACCGAAGGTCCTTATGTGGTCATTTGTCATGTCGACCGCGCACGGCGCCGGCCTGCTTGTCTTTCCAGTATTGCTTGGCATCGCGAGTGCGGCGGCCGCCAGCGGGATCAGCCTCAGCAAGGTCGTCATTGTCGGTTTGTGTCTTCACGCCTCGGCTGTGCTAATTGGCATGACATGCATGGTCCTAGCCAGCCGGATCATGCTGAGTCAGCGAGCCATCGCGGAGAGTATTGAGCGCAGGCTTGCTCTGGTTTGGCCCGGTGCTCTGATCCTTTCAGGTGCGGTTAGCGTTCTCACCCGCTGACGCGCCACCTCGAATCGGCCGGCTCAAGCGGGTTAGCGCGCCGGGGATTCCGAAATCCCCGACGATGAGTAGGAAGGCTCTGGAAACCGGCCGAACCCTTATCCAGGCCGTGCTGGATCACGAGTCATCTGGCGCCCTGGATTCCCCGCGGCCAAGCCTGCTAGATGCTCAGTCCGCCCTTTTGAAGTCCACGAAACTCCTCTAGGTTGTTGGCGACGAGGCGCACGATTTCGCCTCGGGCGTCCATCACAGCTTTCCCCGTATTGGCCTCGATCTCTCCAATCAGCTGTTCGGCCGCGAATTGCGACGAGTCGGAGCGAGTCACCGCCGGCGGTGTTCGAAAGCCGGGGGCTTCCGGACAGGGTCCGTGAGCCGCAGCGCCAGGCGGCATGCACTCGGCTCCGAGTGGCGGGCTGCGGCCTGAGACCAACGCGAGCGAGTTGCATCAGGGCAGCCCGACGAAGCTCTTAATCACAGCCTGGATGAGGCCAGGCGCAGAGGCCATCGTCAGTTGTCATGCTCCGGACGCCGGTGGTCGCACCGTTATCTAGAAAGTTGCCCAATTACGGCAAAGAAGAGGATCAGGCCGACGAGGACGGCGATCAGCCCGCAGGCGGCCGCTGCCAAGGCAGAGTTCCCGGTAATGCCGAGGCCGGAGGCATTCGGCCAGGTCCGAACCTCGAACGCTGACCGGACGATCAAGGTGCCGGCGCCGACCACCAATAACGACGCCACAAATGCAACTGTGATCGCCATCGAGGACACGGTCCAGCCAGGGACGCCCGCTCGTCAAGGACACGCGTCTCTGAGCTTGCGAGGCCGTTTACGCGCAGACCGAGGCGCTAGGCAGTCCTCCATTCGGCTTCGGCTCGGCTGAAGTTGAGCCTGAGGACGCGCCGGCGTGGTGCGACAAACAGCACCAGCTTTGCTCGGAGTGTGTCCCATACCTCCCGCCTCAGGAATGTCGGGTTGCCTCCGAGGTCGGCGGTGGCGAAGGGGATCTCGATGGTCGTCGTGGGCTGCTCAAGAGTCTGGGTGATCTTGGGGTCCCGGTTGAACTCCGATCTCCAGCCGAAGCGGGCCTCAAACGCTTGAGAGCAGTACACGTGCGGCGGCATCAACCTTCCGGTGATCGGTCCTTTGAAGGCCATGACCAGCGCGCACTCCCGCTTGCTCTCCTCGACGACCCTCCGGGCTGTTGCCTGCAGCGAGATCTCATAACGAGCCGCAAGTTCAGATATGAGCTGAAAGGTGAGTTCGGAGTCGTCGGCCTCGGCTCGCAATCGATCGCCTTGCGCCAGCAACTCGATGGCAACCTGGTTTGCTTCGCGCTCGTAGCGGACTGCGATATCCGGCCGGAGTCGCTCGTTGTCGTCGAGGTAGGCAAAGATGTCGCGATGCCAAGGAAGTAGGTTGTGCCCCACCTCATGTGAGGTTACGAAGCGCCGACGCAGGGTGTTCGCATCGGGATTGATCCAGACCTCCCTGCTCCGGAAATGGACAACGCCTTGCAATCGCGTAAGAACGTGATCGACAAGGCTGCCGAACTTTGCGCGAAGAGAGTTCCTCTCCTCGACATCTAAATAGATTTCGTTCGCCGCCACGAGCTTCGACACGCGCAGCAATTCCTCTAGCGGGGTTGGAGCAATGCCGTGTGCATCGGCTTCACGCAGTAGGGCTTCGGCATGCCGCCGAATCTCGGTGATGTCTGCCGGGGACAGGTGCCCATCCAAGCTCTCGAAGCCTGCGAAGCCTGCTCGGTTTCGAGCTCGAATAGCATCGAGCACCGACCGGATCACCTTTAGCTCATCGTCCGAGAGCTCATCGCCCATGAATTTCAGAGCACGGGCTTGGTTCTCCGAAATGTTCCCGGCCTCGATGTATCCAGCCCATCGCATCAGAAGCTCGAAGGGCTCGCCGTATCCCTCGGCCAGCTTTTGGAGGACTGCCGGCGCCGGCTGGGCGATTTCCTCCCGCTCCAGTTGGGAGACGTAGCCGTGAGTAACCTTCGCCTTCAGCGCCACCTCACGCAACCCGAGGCCGTTGCGCTCCCGGCTCTTCCGCAGCTCAGCTCCTAGGCCCATCGCTCCCCTCCTTAATTTTCCGGTCGAGTCGCCGACCTAATTCTGCCGCACCCCGTTCGCCAAGGCAACCGCTGCGGTTGCGGTTGCGACCGCGACCGTTTTGGATGGTAAGCTATCCAGCCAGTGGCGGGGTGGTCCCGCCGGTTGAATCGGCGCGAGCCGAGGGGGTTTCATCAGATGCAGGCCGAACACAACACCGGCACCGAGATCATCGTCAACGGCCAGCCGCGGAAGGTCACCCAGAGCAAGCTCTCGTTCGAGGAGATCTGCGAGATCGCCTTCCCCGGCGGCGGCGGACCGAACATCTTCTTCACGGTCAGCTACCGGAAGGGCAGCCCGAAGCACGAGGGCACCCTGGTCGCCGGCGAGTCGGTCGACATCGTCCCGGGGATGATCTTCGATGTCACGCGAACTGATAAGTCGTAGCGCCGACCTTCGGCGCCTGCGCGAGGAGGGCTACGACATAAGGATCGTCCGCGGCTTCCTCGTCGTCAGCAGCATCCCCTACGTCACGCCGGAGAAGCAGGTCGAGTACGGGCAGCTGGTCTGCCCGCTCGCCCTGGCCGGCGAGGTGACCCTTCCGCCGCCCGACCACGTCGTGCGGTTCGCGGGGAAGACCCCGAGCTACGCCAACGGCACCCGGCTCGACAAGGTCATCCACTCCAGCGGGCGGCAGGAGTTGATGCCCGACCTCTGGGTGGACTTCACCTTCTCCAGCAAGCCGGCCGGAGGCTACCCCGACTACTACGCCAAGATGACGACCTACATCAAAATCCTGGTGGCGGAGGCGCGCTCGATCGACGAGACCGTGACCGCCACGCCGTTCCGCGTGGTGGAAACCGAGGACGAAGACTCGGTGTTCCTCTACACCGACAACGCCTCCAGCCGGGCCGAGATCGGGATGATCAACCAGAAGCTGGCGCTGAACCGGGTCTCGATCGTGGGCCTCGGCGGCACCGGCAGCTACATCCTCGACCTGGTGGCGAAGACACCCGTGCGCCAGATCGACCTTTTCGACGGCGACCGCTTGCTCCAGCACAACGCCTTCCGTTCACCAGGGGCTCCCTCGGTCGAGGAGCTGCGAGAGGTCCCGTTCAAGGTCGACTACTGGGCAGGCATCTACTCGAAGATGCGGCGCGGTGTCGTCCCCCACCTCTATTACATGGACGAGCAGCACCTCGCCGAACTGGACGGCTCGGACTTCGTCTTCCTGGCCTTCGATGGCGGCGCTAACAAGAAGGCGTTGGTGCAGTACCTGGAGGACCGGGGCATCGCCTTTATCGATGTCGGGATGGGCCTGTACAAGGTCGGCAACGACTGCCTCGGCGGCCAGGTGCGGACGGTGGCCAGCACGCCGCAGCAGCGGGAACACGTCCACGCCCGCGGCCGCATCCCATTCGTGGAGCCGAGCGAGAAGGACGAGTACGAGCAGAACATCCAGATCGCCGACCTGAACGCGCTCAACGCGGTGATGGCGGTGATCAAGTGGAAGAAGCTCGCCGGCTTCTACCAGGACCTGGAGGGTGAGCACTTCAGCCTCTACCAGGTGAACGGCAATTGCCTCATCAACGAAGACCGAGAATGACGCGCGTCCAGGAGCTCAGCTACGAGTTCTGCGAGTTCATCCCCGAGGAACTGCAGCCCGGCGTGCTCTACATCTCCGGGACCTACTCGACGACGGCACACCTGTGCTGCTGCGGTTGCGGCGAGAAGGTGGTCGCGCCGCTCAGCCCGGTCGACTGGCAGCTGGAGTTCGACGGCCGCTCGGTCTCGCTGTACCCGTCGATCGGGAATTGGGGGTTCCCGTGCGAGTCGCACTACTGGATTCGCCGCAACCAGGTGCGCTGGGCGCCGAAGTGGTCGACGGAGCGGATCGACAGAGGGCGCGAGCGCGACCAGCATCGGCGCGACGTCTACTTCGAGCACGACTTGGTGCCGACGGACGAAGGCCCCCCAGGATCCCTGCTCAGCCGGTTCCGCCAGTTCCTTAGCAGGCTTCGCACATAGCCGGCGTCCGGCTCATGCGAGCCACCTCGCCGCGAGAGCGGAATCGATAACCAAGGGTTTCCGCTCATCCGGGTCGGACAGCCCGCCGAGTTCGAGCCGGTCATAGAAGGTCAGCTCCACCACTGCCTGGCTGACGAGGCGCTCGATCAGCCGCTTCACCTGCCGCACGCCCTGCTCGACCGCGTAGTCGTTCACCAGCACCTGCAGAGTCTCGTCCGGGATCACGATCTCCCCTTCGCGGACAGGCATCGCCGCCAGCACACGCGGGACCAAGTGCTTGCGGGCGATGGCGACCCGCTCCTCGGCGCTGTACGCCGCCAACTCGATCACCTGCAAGCGATCGCGGAGCGGAGCCGAAACCGGCTTCAGATCATTCGCTGTGGCGATGAACAGGACCTGCGAGAGGTCAAGCGGGAGTTCCAGGTAGGCGTCGCGCCAGGCGCTATTCTGCTCGGGCGACAGGATCGGGAGCAGAACGTCTTCTGCTCGGCCGTTGTAGTCGGAGCTGCCGAGCTTATCGACCTCGTCGAGCAGGATCACGGGGTCTCGGCTGCCGAGGCCGCGAATGGTCTGAAGGATGATGCCGGGCTGCGCCCTTCGATACAACGCGGCGCTGCCTCGCAGGGAATGGGCATCGGAGATGCCACCGAGATCGATCCGGCCGAAGGGCCGATTCAGCGCTTCCGCGATTGCCTTGGCGATTGACGACTTCCCCACTCCGGGCGGTCCGACCAGCAGCAATGGATGCGGACTGGCTGTCCTACCAAAGGAAGTCGCGCGCGAGAGAACGGCAAGATAGCGGAGGATTTCGCGCTTGACCGGAGCCGCTCCCTCCTGGGCAGCCTCCAGGATTGCCTTGGCCCGCTCGACGTCGACTGTGCGCTCGGGCGGCGCCTCCCACGGCCAGGATTCGGCTACAGCGAGGAGCTCGTCCTTCGTCTCCCCCACGTGCTCCAACCTCTGACGGGCGTGCGAAAGCTCTCCTTCCGAGTAGCCAGCGCCGGCAATTCGTTCGAGGAGCGCGTCGACCCGCGAAGACCTGGCCTTCGGCACGGCCTCGTCGCGATCGCGCTCGCGACGCGATCGGTGGACCTGGCTGGTCATGCGGGCCAGCTTCCTTGTCGCAGCCGGGTACACCTCAAGTGCCACCCGGAATCTCTCCTTAGGGCTTACAGCTCGGAAGAGAGCCAGCTGCGCCTCAATGCCAAGCTCACCCAGGGCAGCTCCTCGGTCGATCTCGGCGAGCAGAGACAACCGCCCGCTCAGGCTGGTGACGGCCAAGCGCCGGAAGTAGTTGGCGATGGCGACGGTGACCGGGCCCATGAGGTCTTCAAGACCCGACGGGAGGTGCTCGTCGTCGGGATCGACAACCCGCCGAGATGCGAAGAGGTCACCTCGACGGTCGGTGATAATCGCCCGGGCGACGCAGCTGATATTGACGTGAAGGACCTGCTCGCCGGCTGCTGCCTGTGCGCTGGTGACGAGGCCGACTCCCGCCACGTTGCGAAGCCGAGGCAGCATAAGAAGTACTGGTCGGCCTGAAGCCAAGGCGGTGGCGGTCGCCTCGACCTCTTTCTTCTGCCGAAGATTCAGGTACGTGGTGGCCCCCGGCAGGGGAATGAAGTCCGGGGGGATACGAATCGCCGACGCCCATTCGTTCTGTTGTGACTGCTCATTCATGATCCCTCCCAAAGAAGCCCAGGTCTGAGATCCACTCGATCGTGTTGCGAAGTTCCAGCTCCGCAAAGGCATAGTCGATGTCATCGAATACGTCCTGTGCGCCGATGTCGTTGATGCGGCAGTAGTGGCCAAGTACGTGGAAGCCCAACGCTGGAGTGAGCTTTCCGGGTGCGTTTTCTGGCGTGCGAGCCACGGCGCACATCGTGCAAAGCAACTCCACATCCACTAGGGTTCGAATGCCGCGAGCGTCGTCGTAGGACCAAAGCCGATACAGGGCTACCTCTTCGTCGTCGGCACAGAACTCGCACTTGGGACCCCGAAGTTCAACGACTTGACGAAGAAGGTCACACCAGCGATCCGAGCCAATCGCTTCCACTACGTCGTATTCCGAGCACGACTCCGGTTCGAAGGTGAACGCCAGTCGGCGCCAAGGTCGCAAGACGGGTGCGGGTGAGCTCATGACTGCACCTCCTCGCCAGCGAAGAGGTCGAGCTGTTCGGCGTACTCGCACCTGACGCAGTCGTGATGCGACGGCAGGTTGATGCAGGCGACGAACGCTCCAAAGCTGGTCCTCCACTCAATTCGGCGTAGCCGGTACCACTCGGTGAAAGCTCGGGTGAGCTCCGCTCCGTAGCGGGTCCTGTCGATTCGGTTGACGTCCCTGAAGTGCTGGCAGACTTCGTCCAGCTCATCCGGAGGCAGCTTCTCCATGGCGAGGACCGGATCACGGCCTAGCGCGCAGCGGGTGCAGAGCAACTCGAATCCGACGAGCGTCCGCAACCTCTGCTTGGGCTCGAACCTCCACATGGGCTGATGGCCCAGGACTGCGGTGTCCTGACTTCCACAAGCCCAGCACGAATGGGCTTGCTCGAATCCGATGGAGGCTTCGATCACCCGCCAGTGGTCCTGGCTGAGGTGAACCTCCATTTCGGAATCACCTCCATGCAGCGCGATCTGCATTGGCAGGAGCAGCGCCTCCTGAAGTTCGCAAAGGGTCTCGGTCTTGGCGGGCTGGGTCCTGATCTGAACGTGAAGCTGAGTCGTCATCTGCGATGACCTCCTTCCCTCTTGCCGAGGAGGCAGATGCACATCATAATGTGCTAATTAGCACCGTAGTGCAAGTGGCACTGCGAAATTGATTTCGGCAGGAGCCGATCGAGATGACAGGGGTGGTCACCCCGGCGCTAGCTATGGCCCTTTAGTTCAAGTGACGCTACAGTTCGCATGTGCCGAGACGAGCGGCTGCGGCGCCCAAGAAGAACGCCAACTGGGTGCGTTTCAACGCCTACCTCCGGCCCGAGCAGATGCAGTGGATCAACAAGACCAGAGGCCGCTACATGGGCGAGACCGGCTCCAACCTCGGCGGTACAGACCTGCTCCGAATCGCGCTTTCTGAGCTAGAGAAGATGGACTGGGCTCGACTTCAGAAGGTGATCGGGCGCTACCTGGAAGAGGCCGGCTAGCCCCTCGCCTCCGGGTGCTTGACCAGGTAAAGGGAGAGCTTCCGCTTTCGACGCTCTACCTCCGTAAGCACCCTGGCGATCCGATCCCGCGACTTGTCTGATCTGGCAGCCGCGACCAGCTTCTGCGCGTGCTCCTCTGCAGTGTCGAGCGCGGTGCGGATCAACTCCCGAGAGACCCCGGCGGGCTGGCAAACGCTGATGTACCGGAGCATCAATTCCAGATAGACCGTGCGCTCCCAAAGCTCGCCCAGCGGCGGTGAGGCGATCACCCTTTCCAAGTGGCGAGGATCCTGGTGATCGTTCAGGAAGTTGAGCGACCACCAGTTCTTCGGCTGGTCGAGCCGCTGTAGCTTGCGCTCGGTCAGCTCGGCCAGCCACTGGTCCTCGACCTCCTTTGGTATGCCATAGGCCCGGTACTCGCGGTCGGATCCGTCGCGAGACATGTAGAAGACGGAACCGTCGTACCGGTTGAACAACTCGCGGGCGGCCTTGACCGGGTCTTTGCGCCGAGCCACCGACTACCTGAGTCGTCCGAGCGTGAGCAGCGCTAGGGCGCAGCCGGCCACCCGAGCCTTGGGCTTCTGCGTCGGACGAAGCAGGCCGCTTGGTTTGCCCGCCCGCTGAGCCTCGATCATCCGCCAGAGCTTGCCGCCGTCGATCAGTGTCACCGGCGGGTCCGCCTTCGATGCCTCGATGCGGCTGTTCTTGCCGATCCCGCCGGTGGTGACGAAGTAACCCATCCCGGCACCGGCAGTCCTGGTGGTGTGGCAGAAGCGGCCGATCTGCTCGATGCTGGCCCACTCCCCGACCGCCTTGTGCTTGGCCTGAGCGATCACCGGAAGCCCCTTCCAGCTGGCGCGGACGTCGATGCCTCCGTCCTGTTTGTCGGCAGCCAGAACGACCACATCCTGGAAGCCATCCCGGCGAAACAGTTCGCCGACGACTTCCTCGAACTCCCACCACTTCAGCGGGTAGAGATCGGCCTGGTTTCGGATTCCATCGAGTAGCTCGCCTGCGGACCCGCCCCACTCTGCCGGCCGTGGGGAGGCCGAGCGACTGCCGTCGTTGCCGTAGTTCGGCTTGATCCACTTCCGGGAGCGCTTCGCGGGCTTCTTCTGAAGGCTATTGGCGACCAGGCCGAGTACGACGACCACGGCGATGATCAGGATTAGCTGCCAGGACACGGCCGCGATACTCTAGCCGCCCAGTCCCAACGATTGGGAGCAGATCAAATGATTCATTGGGAAGTTCGGTGCAAGGGCTGCGGGCGAAAGCTCGACGAGGCTCCCGACCTGACAGGGGACAGACGCCAGCCCTGCCCTGCCTGCGGCTCCTTGGGTCGGGAGCGAACGGTCCTGATGATCCCCGGCGAGCCCGGCGCTGCCAAGGGTTCGCCCGAGGCCGCCTGGCTCGACCTCGGTTCAGCCCTGACCCGGGCCGCCAGCGCCTTGGACCAGCTGCTGGCTGATCAGCTCACCTATCAGGAGCGGGAGAGCAGCACGAAGGCGCGGGCAGAGGTTCAGAAAGCGCTGGATGAGTACCGCGCGGCTAACAAGAAGATGCGGGAGGAGTCGGGACCAGACCTCACCTGGTAGACCTAGACCGACAGCCGAGGGTCACTAACGGCCGCTTTGGGGAACAAAGACGTCGTAACGGCCGGCGCCAAATAAGGTGGCTCTCTCCCTGCATACTCCCGATGAAGCAACGGCAGCTTTGAGGAAGCAGTCGGCTTCGACTTGACTCTCCCGTAGGGTCCATCCATCAAGCGGTGCCCTGACTAGTTTGGTTGCGCTAGGATCGAACCTACCCGCTAAACTGCGGCTTCTGCTGTGCCCGCCACGACGTCCCGCGATAGAGATCTTCGTGCTGCCCTCGTTAGCCAGATTCGGGCCAGTGCTCGCCCCGGCCGCATTCTCCACGAGGTATGGATCCCGCGCACGCACGAGCGCATCGACGTGGCCGAGGTCAACGGGCACCTTACCGGCTATGAACTAAAGAGTGCTCGGGATACCCTAGCTCGACTGCCTCGCCAGATCTCTGCCTTCTCCCGCGTATTCGAGGAATTGTCGGTGGTATGCGACCGGCGCCATACGGAAGCGGTGTCGGAGCTGACGCCGGCATGGTGTGGCATCCTCGAGTCTCGGACAGAGGCTGGTGCTAATGCCCTCGCGTGGGTGCGCGCAAGTCGGCCTAATCCGGCAATCGATCAGGAGCTGCAGATCAGGCTGCTGTGGCGGGATGAGATGAGCCCGGCGGTCGAACGTCTCGGAATCGATCCCCGCTCGCTAACCTGCGGGGAGATGCGGCAGCTCCTAGTCCGTGAACTGAATGCCAACGCTTTCTCCAATCTGATTAGGCAGCAGTTAAGGCGGCGGGATCTATCTCGTCGCCGGTTCTGAATCCAACTGCTTTAGGTCTTCGATAACTTGCGTTAGGTGGTGCAAGGTGCCAAGACCGCGCCAGAACCCTTGATCTACGCGTGGCTTACGGTCGGCAGGCGTCCGCGCGATGATCAGATCGGCCAGCGAGTAGTCTTCTCCGCGAAATCTCCCACTCTCGATAACCTGCCGGCAGGTCCGCCGAAACTGTTCGGCGAAGGTGTCGCGGTCGTTATTCTCCCCTAGCGAATACAGCAGGTCTGGAGTCGTCGTATAGCGCAAATTTGGTATTGGTATGCCGCCGGCCTTTGGCCCGTCCGGGTTCTGAACTCCGTAATCACCGAAGGTTGGAACACGTCCGCTGATCTTCCTTAGTAGCGTGTATAGCGTCCATTCCTGGCGGGCGATGTATGTGATCTGGCCTCTTGCCAGTCCGGCGCTCGTGTTGGGGACCGAGGTACCCGTAAGGATGACGTTCCGGAACTCCTTCAAGTTCGCGATCTCGTCAAAGGCCCTGGCCACGAACTCGGCGGTAACGCCCCCTGCCGGATCGAGCTGGCGTAGCTCCAAAATTAAGTCAACATCCCCAGGTGATGCCTTCAACTCCGCGAGCATTCTCGCCACCCGATCTCCGACTCCCAGGGTGCCAGCTCGTCGGTCGGAGTACACCGTGGCCAACAAGGGCAGGCGTAGGCAGACTCCGCGGCGATCTGTTTGGCTAGCGACCCGCACCAGGGCAGCGCGACCATCGTCGGCTCCAACGGCCAGAACAGGGATAAACCAGAGATGCCGAGCGCGGCAGGCGTCGTAGACGTATTCGATGGCGTTGACGGGCGCCCCCTTCGATTTGCGCCCCGTCATCAGACGATCCGACGGAGTGGTTGGGAAGTCCAGGTAGAACGGGCTGAACTTGCCGATCATTGGTAATAGCTGGTCGGGGAGCCCGCGCAGGTAGTTGCGAGGCCCAGAGGGCTTCTTGCGTGCCGGGCCGGCCCCTTCCTCTACCTCATACGCAATCTCATAGTCATCGTCCTCCCAGGCGTCGCTGTCGCCTTCGTCCGCAAACTCATTCGCAACTACCCTTCGCTCCCGCGGCGGCTGTGGGATCGGGTCCCGAGCCTCGACGAGGGGCGTCAGCCGACGGCGAGCGTCTGGAGCACCCGCGGCCATTTGCTCGAGCGCTCGGCGCTCGCCCGCTAACGACTTGAGGATGGGCACGTAGTGCCCGACGCCAAACTCGAGCGACGTCTTGAAGGGCGGGTCGAACAGGTTCTCCTGGTGGCTTGCCATAAATCCGCTACTATTAATAGTAAAGGTTAATGTGGAGCGGTTGGAAGATCATAGTTGAATTCGCGGATCGCAAGCTAGCGGAGCTTTGCTCCGACGAACGCAAGGCCAGGAAGCGATGGCCGGAATGGGATCGCTTGAAGCGCCGGTTGGCCACCCTCCTAGCGGTCGATACTCTTGCAGACATGGCGCTAGTCCCCGGTCGTTGCCACCCTCTGACCGGGGATCGGTCTGGCCAGTGGGCGCTAGATCTCTGGGGATCTTGGCGCCTGGTTGTTGAGCCCGCAGAGGACCCGCTACCGCTTCAGCCCGACGGCAGCCTCGATAGCTCGCGGGTGCGCCGCGTCAGAATTCTGGAGGTCGTCAACTACCATGGGCGCTGACCTCCGACCGGAGTGGCGTCCCGGCTGGGCCGTGCATCCCGGCGACCTGCTGGTTGAGGCACTCGAAGAGCGGACCATGTCTCAGGCGGAGCTTGCCCGCCGTATGGGCCGGCCGATCAAGACGATCAACGAAATTGTCAAGCACAAGCAGGCAATTACGCCCGAAACGGCACTCCAGCTCGAGACGGTGCTGCGAATCCCAGCGCATTTCTGGATCAACTTGCAGAGCGCCTTCGACGAGAAGGAAGCTCGTCGAAGGGTAAGCGACCGCCTGGCGGCCGAGCTCTCGTGGCTGCACCGTTTCCCAATTGCGGTCATGGCCAAGCGGGGTTGGATTTCGCGCTTCGACGACCCCATCCTGCAGCTGCAGGAGCTGCTGTCGTTCTTCGGGGTGGCAAGTCCGGAGGTTTGGCGCCAGCAATGGGCTTCTGCACCGGCCTCGTTTCGCCAATCCGGCTCATTCCGCTCGAAGCCGGAGGCGGTCTCGGCCTGGCTGAGGCAAGCTGAAAGGCGAGCCGAGGTAATTGCCTGCGAGCCGTATAACGAGGCAGTCCTCAAAGCCGCACTGCCAAAGATCCGGGCAATGACCAAGTTGGACGTCGGCATCTTCTTGCCGCAGCTGGAGACACTCCTGGCTACGTGCGGCGTGGCCTTGGTGGTCGTTCCTGAGCTACCGGGGACCCACCTCTCCGGTGCAACTCGGTGGATCGGAACCCGCAAGGCACTTGTGGCCCTCTCGTTGCGCCATAAGACAGACGACCATTTCTGGTTCGCCTTATTTCACGAACTTGGACACGTGCTCGCTGGACGGAACTCGCACCTGGATGACGCGCGGCCTGAGGAGCGACTGCAAGCCATTGAGGAAGCGGAAGCCGACCAGTTCGCTAGCAGGCAACTCGTCCCAGATGAGACATTGGCCGAACTCGAGGAGCCGTATGTTCTCGGCCCCGAACTGATTCGAGACGTAGCAGCAAGGTTGGGCATATCTCCGGGCATCGTCGTCGGCCGACTTGAGCACAAGCTGGGAATCTCGCCGGCCCGCTTTCGCTACCTTAAACGAACGTGGACCTGGGCTGAGTAATGCGAGCCTACGAACTGACGAATGGCAGAGGGCGCACGGGTATTGTCAACTGAGCTGCCCGCGGGCCGCAGTGCGGACTATATGTGTCCGGCGGTTACTCGGCCACCGAGCACATCCCGGCCTAAAGGCAAAGCAGTCCGTTTAGGGACTTGGACCCCAGCAGCCGTTTATTCCTCCGTTGCTAGCCAGGCGGCTAGAACCGCGATCAGCAGGCGATCGGCAATCCTTTGTTTCGTCCTGGACTAAGCCGGACGGGCGAGCTGAGGAGCGAGGCTTTGCCTGTGCTCGTCCTCCGGGGCACGACCGCTCCACCCCGATAGTCGCAAGCAACGCATTTAAGAGCCAGGAGAGAGCGCAGACCCCACTTCCCCAGGCACACGGTTGAACTCGTGGAATTCGGACCGAATACGCTGCCTCAGGTCATTTCGAGCTGGGACCCATTGACCACAATGCGCGCCCATTGGCAACGGGTCAGATCAGCGTAGCACTTCGGCAGGGCAGGGAACATCCTTTACAGGCGGTCGGTCAATCCCGCTGGGAGTCTTCAGCGACAGCCTCGATTCGCTATTGATACTTCGCGGCCGATAGCAGCCGCGGGCCAAGCGAACGCTGTAGTCCGAATTTGGCGACCGCGACATGACACCGTCATGAGCCAACTCGACGAATTTCGTCTCTTGTGACAACGCCTGCGAGCCCTCGGCGCCGCCCCAAGCAATGGCCGTCACCGGCGAACAACCAGCGCGGCATCGACGCAGCGGGTAGGCTGACCAGCGCCTCGAGAAGACCTATACACATCGCGCCGGGAAGATTGCGCTACGAACCCTCAGCGGCTACGGGTAGTACTTGAACTGGGGCAGGGTCGCGATCAGGTGGGACTTCGCACAGGACATCTCCAACCAGAGCTGTATTGATGCACAGTGCTTAGCGAGACAGATGGGCGACGGCACATGCGTGCCGTGGTATTCATCGAACGACGCGACGAATCCGATCGTGTACAGGAAGTCCATCTCTCCGATGCTGAAGGGCGCAGAATCCTGCGGCCGATTGTACGGCTCGGGCCCAGCCTGTGCTGCCTGAAGAGCAGGGCCTCGAGCGGCGCGATAGATGGATGAGATCAGAGGTGCTTGCCTGCCGACGCAAACAAGGACTCGAACTCGGATAGATGTTCAGCCTCATTTGCAGCGTCGCGATCGTTGGCCGCACTGGCACAATCAATCATCATGGGGCTACGGGGACCACGGCTTTCTGCCTGGAGCACGGTGCAGGCGACGTGGTACCTCGCGCTGATTCGCGACTTCTATCGCGCCGGTCCCGGCCTCACCGGGCTGCTCCTAGTCGTGGTCTTCGCGGCCGCCATTGTGCCCGTCGGCTTCATTCTCGCGTCAGGAAACTTGGTGGCCGCCGTCCCCGGGACTGTGGAAGACGGCCTTAGGTCGGCAAGCGGCAGGACGCTAATGACCTCCTTGATCGCGATGGCGAGTCTCTTTGCGGTGCAGCAGCTCATCCAACCCGTGCGATTCTCAGTTCAATCGGCTATCAGCCGGCGAGTCGACGCCATGCTTCAGCGTCGCTTCATGGCTGCCGTGATGGAGCCCCCTGGGATTGCTCATCTAGAAGATCCCCAGCTGCACGATCGACTATCGGTAGCAGCACCTGGCCTCGGTGCCGGATGGTTCACACCTGGCAATGGGGCGGGGGCCATGGCCGGTCAGCTCGCTACCGCAGGTCGGATCCTGGGATCGCTCCTTGTGGTCGCTACCTACCACTGGTGGCTGACGCTGGTCCTGATGGCCGCCGTTACTTGGTACGGCTGGGAGACTCAACTCGTGCTGCGCAAGCTAGGTGACCTCCAGCTGGGGCTCGTGGATGGTCTTCGGCGGGCCAATTATTTTCGTGATCTCGCCCTTGAGCTCAAGTCGACTAAGGAAGTCCAAGTCTTTGGT
>Ga0207664_10000986_pt1 | contig 19093 bp, 18 predicted proteins | sample LARL83metaG_FD_184349 | JGI IMG/M metagenome (GOLD analysis project Ga0207664, IMG submission 184349) | Corn, switchgrass and miscanthus rhizosphere microbial communities from Kellogg Biological Station, Michigan, USA - LAR L8-3 metaG... | ecosystem: Host-associated > Plants > Roots >... | reverse complement strand
AGCTCGCCGGATCCAAGCGGGACGGGCGCGCGCTGCTGGCCGGCCTCGCCGAGAACCCCGACGGCAAGCTCGCGCTGCGCAAGGAACTGCTGGCCCGCGAGCTGATCGACTTCGATGGCCTGGTCGAGTTGCCGGCTGAGCTGCTGGCCGGCAACCCGTCCGTCGCGGCCGAGCTGCGCGCCCGGTGGCCGCGGATCAGCGTGGACGAGTACCAGGACATCGACGCCGTGCAGTACGCGCTGCTCCGCGCGCTGGCCGGCGACGGCGCGGGGCTGACCGCGATCGGCGACCCGGACCAGGCGATCTACGGCTTCCGCGGCGCGGACGTCGGCTTCTTCCTGCGGTTCACCGAAGACTTCCCGGCGGCCGCGACCGTGCGGCTCACGACGAACTACCGGTCGCGGCGCGCGATCGTGACCGCGTCGATGCAGGCGGTCGCACCGTCGACGCTCGTGCCGGGGCGGGTGGCGACCGCCGCCCGCCCCGATTCGGATTTTTCGCCGGATCCGGCCGTCCTCTTCCACGAGGCAGCGGACGAGAACGCCGAGGCGTCCTGGATCGCGGCCACGATCGACCGGCTGCTCGGCGGCGCGTCGTTCCACTCGCTGGACAGCGGCCGGACCGACGGCCGTGAGCACGCCAAGGCCGGCCTGGCCGACATCGCCATCTTGTACCGGGCGGACGCGCAGGCCGGCCCGCTTTGCCAGGCGCTCACCCGTGCCGGACTTCCGTTCCAGCGTCGCTCGCACGACCTGCTCGCCCGGCGGGCGGGGGTCATGGACATCATGCGGGAAATGCGCGTCGGCTTGGCCGGTGACGTGCTGGAGCACGTGCGGACGGCCGTGCGAGCCATCGCCGCTCGTTACGGCGAGCGGGATCCCGCGGTGACCGACGTCCGCGCCGCGGGGGAGCTGCTGACCCCGCTCGCCCGCCGGTGCGGCACCGACCTCGACCGCTTCCGGCGCGAGATCTCCCTGGGCGCGGAGACCGACGCGCTCGATCCGCGAGCCGAGGCGATCAGCGTGCTGACGCTGCACGCCGCCAAGGGCCTCGAGTTCGACGTGGTGTTCCTGGCAGGCTGTGAACGCGGCCTGCTGCCGTTCCGCTTCCCGGGATCCGGGCCGCTCACCCCGTCCGCCCTCGCCGAAGAGCGGCGGCTGCTGTTCGTCGGCATGACCAGGGCCCGCGGCACGCTGCTGCTCACCTGCGCGGAACGCCGGACAAGGCACGGCTCGGCGGAGCCCACCGGCCGTTCCTCGTTCCTGTCCGCGATCGACCCCGGGCTGCTCGGCACCGCCGCCCACACCCCCAAGTCCCGCAAACCCGCCCCCCACCAACTCCGCCTCCTCTAACCACCCGCACCCGTCCCTCCCGCACCTCCCCTCCCATACACCCCTCACCCCCCCGCACAACCACAGTCCTCCGCACGCCCCGCACACCCAACAGTCCTCCGCGCGCCCCGCACACCCAACAGTCCTCCGCACGCCCGCCGCCCCACCGCCCCGCGTTCTGCACTCGTGCCGCGGTCACCTCGCTGCCCCGCGCCCCCCGCAGCATGTCAATTGCGCAATCGAGCCCACTAGAGCGTGTCTAACCGCACAAGCCGCCCGATTTGTCCGATACCGCCTACCGTTCGGTGCCCCAAGGACTCCGCATCCCGTGATCAAAGTTGCGCATACGTCTCGAGAGGCAGGCGAGCAAGGTTTCATGTCAAAAAATGGCTCTGTGGTAAATAAGGCGCCAGATCTGGCACCTTATCCACCATGAAGCACTTTCCCAACGCAAAGGCGTGCCGCGACACGGGGGCCCGCTCCGTGACCGACCTCGGGGGCCCGCAACACCGACCATCACGACACTTCGGCCCCGATGGAACCATCCGCACCACCCGTGAGCAAAGTTCTCAAATCAGGGCGAATAATTACGAATTATCCTCTTCCCGGTCTGATTGCGACTCGCTAGTATCTGAGCCCAAGATGCCCGCCTTGGGAGAGGGCTGGCACTCGCGCATGGTCCTGGGTTCGTAACACTTTGCCCTGGTGGGGGGCTCAAATGCACGCCTCTGATTTCCGCGTGCCGTCGTTCGCGTTCATCGCGATAGCGGCGACAGCTACAGTCACGATCCTGATCGCCGGATGCACCAGCGGATCAAGCAGCGCCGCGCTTTCCGCGGCCGACCGCGCGGGCGAGACGAACATATCGGTCGCGGCGCTGCCCGCGGCCGACCTGGCCGGACTCTACATCGCGCAGGACGACGGGCTGTTCGCCAAGCAAGGGCTGCACGTCACGATCGAGAAGATAGCCAGCAGCCAGGCGGTGATCGCGGGCCAGCTGGCGGGCCAGGTAGACATCAGCGCCGGCAGCTACATCCCGTACATCACCGCGCAGGCGCACGGCGCCAAGTTCCGCATCCTTGCGGAGGCATCGTCGCTGGGTCCGAATTCCCGGGTGCTCGCCACGGCCGGCGGCTCCGCGGTGACCAGCATCGGCCAGCTGGTCGGCCAGAAGATCGGCGTCAACGGGACCAACAGCATCGGCACGCTGCTGATCAGCGCGCTGCTGGCCGAGCACGGGTTCTCGCCGAAGAAGGTGGAGTTCGTCACCGACCCTTCCGGGTTCCCGGCCATGCCGGCGGCGCTCCGCAGCGGCGTGTGGGCGGCGGCATTCCTGGCCGAGCCTTACGTAACGCTCGCCGAGGAACAGTACGGCGAGGTCACCCTGTCCGACCTGGATCAAGGCGCCACCTTGAACTTCCCCATCGACGGCTACGTCGCCACCCAGTCATGGGCACAGGGGCATCCGAAGACCGTCGCCGCCTTCGTCCGTGCCGTCGAGGCGGGCCAGGAACTGGCGGCGTCCGAGCGCGGCATGGTGGAACAGGCAATGGCGGAGTCCGACAAGCTCTCGCCCGGCGTGACGGCGCTCATGTCGCTGCCCGTGTTTCCGCATGGCCCGGTGGACGTGACCCGCATCGAGCGCGAGGCCGTGGCCATGCTGCAGTTCGGCATGCTGGATTCGCAATACTCCACCGAGGTGACCGAGGGCACGCTGGTCAAGTCGATGATCGGATCCGGATAACCGCGCCAGCTTGACCCTAGCTCGCGCGCATGGATTCGCCGAGGACTCGCAGCGGCAGCGGGCCGTCGGCGAGCACCGCGTCGTGGAATTCGCGCAGGTCCCGGTTGCCGCGCAGCTCACGAAGGTACCAGTGGCCCAGGTGGTAGCCCAGGGCCTGGCCGGGATCGTCGACCGCGTAGCGCAGCAGCTCACTGTCGATCTCGGACTCGGACATGAACGCGTTGTCGCGCAGGCACGCCGCTGCCCGTTCCAGCGACCAGCCGAGCACGTTGAGGCCGGTGTCGACGACCAGCCGCGCGGCGAAGAAACGCTCGGCGCTCATCCGCCCGTAGCGGTCCCGCTGATCGGCGTACATGCCGATCTCGTCGCAGAGGCCCGCCGCGTACTCCGCCCAGCCCTCCAGGTACCCGTTCAGCGCGAACGTCCGCAGCGAAGTGGGCACGCGCCGGATCGGGTGCAAGGCGGCCCCAGAAAGGCCCTGCTCGGTCAGCAGCCCCATCTGGAGGTGATGCCCGGGCAGTCCCTCGTGGTAAATGACGCTGGCGGCCTGCAGCAGCGGCCGGTCCGGCAGGTTCGAGGCGTTGTAGTGGTAGTAGCCGGCGTCCGTGCCGGTCGGCTCCTGGTAGTAGCCGTAGGTCATGCCGCTGAGCTCGGCGTTCAGCGGGCGCAGCCGGAACGGCGCCACGGGCAGGCGGGAGAAGTAGCGCGGCAGTTCGGGCAGTACCCGGTCGATGTGTGAGCCGAAGATCCGCTCTAGGTCCGCTGGCGATGTGGCGTACATGCCGGGGTCAGCGGTCAGCGACGCGCGGTGGGCGGGCTCGTCGGCGATCCCGAGCTGGTCGCGGACGCGTTCGGAGATCCGCTCGAGCTCGGCGAGCCCGATCGCGTGGACCTGCTCGGCGGTGAGGTCCAGGCCGGTATGCAGCGTAATCAGTCCCGCGTAGCAATCCGCGCCGCCGGGGTACTGCGCGATGCCCACCCCGTCCACGCCGGCCTGCTGGTCGGCCGCGAGGTCGTCCAGGATCTGGCCGAACGCAGCGGCGAGCCTGCCGCCGACGACGGCTTCGGCCCCGTCGGTGAGCCGTCCGGCCGGGCTCGGCGCCAGTTTCGCCAGGCGGTCGGCCGTCACCAGCAACCCGGCCGCCGCGTCGGCATGGCCGCGTATCGTCGCGACGGCTTCCGGCACGGCCCAGGCTGGCAGCCGTATCCCGCGCTCGCGCTGGGTGCGCATCGTGCCGCCGATCTGCTCGACCAGCGCGGCGTAGTCGTTCAGCAGGCTCAGGTACCGCTCCGCGTCCGCCGCGGTCGCCAGCTCGGCGGTGGCGAATATCTCGTCCTGGTACAGGCTGAGCGGCATCGCGTTGTACGGCGTGACCGGAAAGCGGTACCAGAACCGCTCGGCTTCGGCGGCTTCCTGCTCAAGATGATCACGCAGGAACGCAGCGGCCGTGCCGTCGATCCCGGCCAGCCGGCCCAGCGTGCTCGCCGCGAACGTCGCGTCGAGCGCCGCGGCCTCGGGGCCGCCGCGCGGCAGGGTTTCCACCGGCCGCCCGACGCGCAGCGCGGTGAGCGGATCCCGGGCGAGCACCCGCTCCCACAGCAGGTCGCTCAGTTCACCGACAGTTGTCTCAGAGCCGTTTACGGTCACCGCGGGCCGAGGCCCGTGCGCCCGTCGATGAGCTCGCGTGCCAGGTCCAGGTGGCCGGCGTGCCGCGCCGTCTCTTCGATCATGTGCAGGATCATGTCACGGACCGTGTGGATCTCGTCGGCCACGTCCAGGAATGACGGGATCTCGCCAGCCGGGCCGGCGGTGAGCGCGGTAGCGGCCAGGTTCTCGTCGGAAATCGCGCACTGGTTGCGGTAGAAGGCAAGCACCTCGTCCAGCGGGTGCTCGGTGACGAACGGGCCGCTCTCGTCCGGTGGCCAGGGCAGCGGGCTCGCCGTGCCGGTGAGGATCTTCTGGAACCAGAGGCGCTCGGCGTGCCCGAGGTGCTGGATCACGCCCAGCGGTGTCCATCCGCTCGGCACGACGGCCGTGCGGATGCCGTCCTCGTCGAGGCCTTCGACGATCGCCAGCACGCTGCGCCGCTGAGCCTGGAGGAACCCCATGAGGGCGGCTCGCTCGGCCCGCCACACCGGGTGGCCCGCCAGGTCCTGATAGGCCGGGGTCAGCTCGATCCACCGGCTGCGCCAGTCGGCTGGATCGCGTCCAGCTATGTAAGCGGCGAGATCCTCGGCATGGGCCTGCCATCCCGCGCCGTGTGCGGCCAGCACGTCCGGGGTGAAGCCGCGTTCCTCGATCACCAGCATCGTCCGGTCGCCGTCGGCGGTGAGCCGCGCCTCGATCACCGTCTCGTCGTGCTGACCCGGACTCATCGTGAGCAGCAGCCGACGCGGCGGTTCGCACACATCCACCCGCCCCGGGCCTTCCCAGCTGCTGGTAAGGCGCGCGTGGAACTCGCCGCCGAGGCGAAGATCCCCCTTGACGTCGCCGATCCACCGGGCCAGGCGGCGGGGCTCGGTGAGCGCCGACCACAGGTCGTCGATGTCGGTGTCGTAGCGATCCGCCACGCGGACCACGCCCTGGCCGTCTGTCATCCGGAGGCTGCCGGTGATGTGCGCACCCGTGCCCGTCATGTCGTACTCCCTCGCTCGCGATTTCCCCGGGCGACCTCCGTGTGCAGGGCATCCAGCCGCTGCTCCCACAGGGTCCGGTAGCGGCCCAGCCACTCGTCGACCTCGGCGAGTGGCTCTAGACGCAGGCTGTAAATGCGCCGCTGTGCCTCCCGGCGGACCTCGACGAGGCCGCTCTCGCGCAGCACCCGCAGATGCCGCGATACGCCTGGGCGGGCGATCGGCAGCACTGCCGCCAGCTCACCCGCGGAGGCGGGACCGCCTCTCAAAATGTCGAGCACCGTCCGGCGGCTCTCGTCTGACAGTGCCTGCAGCACAGCGTCCACAGCGCGAGTGTACGCCAGCGGTTACGTAACCGACAAGGTACATATGCTTGGCGCTATCCCGGTGTACCGCGGCTTTCGCGGTCGTCTCGCATCCCGGAGGCGATCCGAAAAAGATTGCGGACAGTTACCCCCCCAAACTGGGAGGGTGACTGTCCGCAATAATCTGGCTCGACCGACGGCGCGCCCGGAATGAGGTATATGTCCGGTTGGTGGGGGCGGGCCGGCCTGTGCGCGGGCGGGCCTGTGCGCGGTGGGGCGGGCGGGCCTGTGCGGGCGGGGCGGCTGCCCGGGCGGGCCTTGCGCGCGGTGAGGCGGGCCGGTCGTTTTACCCCTGGCCGTTCCGCGCCCGCTCGTAGGTTAGGTAGGCGAGCCCCTTGCCGATGGTCCGGGCTCCGGCGAGGCGCAGCGGCGTCTTGTCGCTGGTCTCGCCGAACAGCCGCTCGCCCGTCCCCAGCACGACCGGGTACACGGTCAGCCGCAGTTCGTCGACGAGGTCGTGCTCCATCAACGTGTGCACGAGCTGGCGGCTGGCGTAGACGACGATGTCGCCGGCCAGCTCCTGCCGCAGCCTCGCCACCTCGTCCACGGCGTCGCCCTTGAGCACCGTGCCGTTGCCCCACTTGGGCTCGTCGATGGTCGAGGACACGACGTACTTGGGCATGGTCCGCAGCCGGTCCGCCCACTCGCCGGTCCGGGACAGCCATCGCGTGGCGAACCACTCGTCGGTCGCCCGGCCCAGCAGAAGTGCCGAGGCGCGGAGCGCCTCGTCCAGCTCGATCTTGGCCCACTCTTGGAAGTCATCGCGGCCGAACTCGCCGAACCAGCCGCCGTGCTTGAAGCCCTCCTCCCCGGTCGGGTCCTGGACGACTCCATCGAGCGAGACGTTCTGACTGACGACGATCTTTCCCATTTCGGTGCTCCTTGGTCGGTGTTGCTTGCTTCACACATGCAGACACCACGGCAGCGGAAACTGGGCGGTCTGGCCCCGATAGAGTCAGGGTGTGGGCCCATATACCGACGGAACGTCGTCCTTCACTCAGTACCTCGAGATGCACGCCCCGGAACTGCTGCCGGACTTCACCGGCGACGGGGCCGGGCTGGAACTGGAGCACGGCACTACGATCGTCTCCGCCACTTACGACGACGGCGTGGTCATCGCAGGGGACCGGCGCGCCACGATGGCCAGCATGATCGCCAAGCGCGACGTCCGTAAGGTGTTCCGCACCGACGACTATTCGGCGGCCGGCGTGGCCGGTACGTGGAGCGTCGCGGTGGAGCTGATCCGGCTGTTCGCGGTGGAGCTTGAGCACTTCGAGAAGCTGGAAGGCCGGCCGCTGTCGCTCGCGGGCAAGGCGAACCGGCTGGGCGCGATGGTCCGCGGGAACCTCGGCGCCGCGATGCAGGGGCTGGTGGCGGTGCCACTGTTCGTGGGCTACGACGAGGACGCCGGGCGGGGCCGGATCTTCAGCTACGACCCGGCCGGCGGGCCATCTGAGGAACGCCAGTTCTACAGCATCGGCTCGGGATCGGTGTTCGCCAGGGGTTCGCTGAAGAAGCTCTACACCGAGAACATGCCCGTCCGCGATGCAGTGCTAGCCTGCGTGCAGGCGCTCTATGACGCCGCCGACGACGACTCGGCCACCGGCGGCCCGGACCTGACCAGGCAGATCTTCCCCGTCATCGCCACCGTGACCGCGGACGGCTTCGCCTGGGTGCCCGATGAGGAGGCCGAGCAATACGCGCGCACGGTGGTGGACGAGCGCCTGAACTCGCCGGACGGCCCGAGGGCCTCGCTGGCCTTACCGCGGCGTCTGACCTTATGGCGTCGTAATCCGGCGCAGTAGCTCGGCCACCGCCGCGCGGCCCCGCGCGTGCGCCGCGGCCGTGTCCTCCGCGCGAGCGATCATCAGGGCGGCCTCGTCCCTCGGGCTCGGGCCGGGCGACCAGGCCAACCAGGTCGACCTGGTCGCCAACGACACCGGCGGCGCGGTGGCGCGGGTCTTCGCCGCCCGCCACCCCGGTTCGCTGCGCACGCTGACGCTCACCAACTGCGACACCGAGGGCAACCTGCCGCCCGCGGAATTCGTCCCGCTGGTCAAGGCGGCCGCCCAGGGCGAGCTGGCGGAGTTGTTCGCCGGCATCGCGAACAATCCCGCCGCGTGGCGGACCAGCCCGCTCGGCGAGGGGTACGAGCATCCCGACCAGATCCCCGACGAGGTAAGGTACTGCCGCTGCCATCCACCGTCTCGCGATGCCACGTCGCCGTGCCGTTGACGGCCCAGTAGAAATTCAACGAGTGGCCCGGCCCCTGCACGGCGATGTTCACCGAGTTCCCGTTCACGGTCATCGACGGCGCCGAATACGCGGAGCCCGGGCCCGCGACGGTCTCGGCGTGCCAGGACGACTGGCCGTTGACGGCCCAGTAGAAGACCAGCGAGTGATCCGGTCCTTCGGCCGCGATGTTCACGCTGTTGCCGTTCACCGTCATGGACGGCGCCGAATACGTGCTGAACGGTCCGGCCACGGTTTCGGGGTGCCACGTAGCAGTACCGTTGACGGCCCAGTAGAACCGCAGCGATTCACGCGGACCCTGAATCGCCATGTTCACCGAGCCGTTGTTGACGGTCATGGACGGCCCGGAGGCGGCCAGCGCCGGCGTCAGCCCCCCCGCGGCGATCAGCGCCGCGGCGGTCGCGGCCACCGACACGGCCAGTCGCAATCTGCTCATCAGGCGGTCGCCGCGACGCTGTCGGCTGTCTCGATGTCCTTGAAGAAGCGCCGGTGCACGCGCAGCGTCTCGTCCCCGGCCGGGATCTTGTGCCACATCCCGGTGCCCGGGCCGAGCCGGGTCGAACGCGGAAGTTCCGTGACCACGCCACGAGCCGTGCTCGTCCTCGCCTTGCCGGCGTCGAGCACGACGATCCGGTTAGGCGTGACCGCGAGGATCCGGTAGCGGTTCAATCCGAGGAACAGGAACACGCCGGTCAGGGCGGCGAGCCACTGGCTCGCCGTCTGGGCCCCGATCACAGCCTGGATCGGCTCACCAGGATTCAGGAACTTTGCCGCAGAACTCCGCATACTGTCGCGGATCGCCATCGATTGACTCCTTACGTCGCGATTGGACTACATAAGGAAGGCGGTCCATGCCGTGCCATCCCGTTCCAAAGCGACGAATTCGCGAAAGTCGTCAGCCGGGCCAGTACGAGCAGCGCGTCCCGGTGCGGACGGTCTGCCGGAGGTGCGCGCCGATGACGGCGTCGGCGGCGGCGATCCGGACCAGTGCCCGCCGGATGGCCTTGCCGACCGCGACCCGGGCCCGCTCTCTGTCGTCGGGGAACGAGCGCGGCCGCCCGCCGAGGCCCGCCGCGCCGGCCATCTGCGCGACCAGCCACTCCCGCTCGCCCCGGGCCGCGTGATCCGCGTCGCTGCCGGGCGTCAGCGTGTCGAGTTCCGCGTCCAGGCGCCGGAGCCGGCCGCGGTAGCTGGCGATGGCCTCGGCGTCCAGCACCTGCTGACCGGGCGCGCTGGCCGCGGCATCCCCGGTCACCAAAGCGACCCCGGCCACCGAAGCGACCCCGGCCACCAGGTCGGCGGCCGCGATCTCCTGCCGCGGGTTTGCGATCAGCACGGCCAGGTGCAGCATCCCGATGCTGTCCTCGACCACCGCACCGCGGCCGCCCAGCCCGAGCCGCCAGCCGCGCCCAGCTCGCTCGCAGGTCACGAGCGCGGACCCGACCCCGCCCTCGGCGTCGCCCGGCAGCGCGATGCCGAGCCTGGCCGCTTCGGCCCGCGCCGTGTCCAGGGACAGCCGCGCGGCCGCCGCGTCGTCTGCCCTGGCCCGCAGCTGCAAGGCACGGGCGAGCCGTTGCCGGGAGAAGGCGAGAGCCGGCCAGTGCGGCAGCGCGAGGTTCTGCTGCACGGCCACGGTCAGGTGCTCGACGGCCAGATCCAGCTCCCGCACGGTGAGCGCGGCGATGCCCAGCGCCTGGCGCGTGGAGCCGAAGCAGGTGGCCCCGAGACCGCCGACCATCGGCAGGTCCGCATACGGGAGCAGCAGGTCGTACGCCTCGCGGGCCGTCTCGACATCGCCGAGCAGGTAGGCGGTCTCCGCGATCGCGCTCATCGTCACCAGCCAGCTGCTACCCCGCGGCAGGCCGGCCAGGCCGCTGCGGGATCCGCTGCCGGACCCGCGCAGGGCGGCGAGGCCACTGGCCGCCGTCGCCCGGTCGCCGTGCAGGGCGGCCGCCCCGGCGAGCGCCACGATCGTGGAGTTGTCGACGGCGCTGAGCGCGGGGGAGTGCACCCGGTCGTGCAGCATCGGCAGCAGTTCGGGGAGCCGGCCCTGATAGTAGCGGATGGTGACGAGCTGAGCGCCCGGCCACCACTCGGCGTCGATGTCGCCGGCCGCCGCGCCACTGGCCGCGCAGATGGCCACCAGCGACTCGGCCTCGTCAAGACGTCCGGCGCGGATCGCGAGCATCACGTCGATGGCGCTGATCACGAACCCGACCGCCGGGTGATCGCGTTCGGCCAGCTCGTGGCGCAGCTCGCCGAGCAGCCTGCCGGCATGCAGATCGCCGGCCGCGTAGGCGTCGGCCGTCTGCCACATTAGCCCCACGACCCGGTCGCTGCGCCGCTCCGTGCGGAAACTCGCCCTGATCAGCTCGGCCGCCAGCTCGCGGCGCTGCGTCACCTTGTCCGGCCCGAGCAGGCAGTGGTGCGCCAGGCTGAGCGCCTCGGCCAGCGCCACCGGGTCCTCGGCCGCCCGGGCTTCGGCCAGCACGGCGAGGATCGCGGCGTCCGTGCCGTGCCGGTAGTCGGCTTCCGCGGCCAGCCGGGCGCGGATCCGCAGCGCCAGTGACGACTGGCCGCCGAGCAGTGACAATGCGTGCTGGAGCCGTGTCTCCAGCATCGCCGCGCCGGTGACCGTCCGGCGCTCGCCGACCCACAGGCCGCCGAGGCCGAGCACGGCACGGGCCATCGCCTCCGGCTCCCCGGCTAGTTCGGCCAGCTCGTAGGCACGGCCGAAGCTCTCCCGGCTCGCGCGCAAGTCACCGGAGTCGGTCAACGCGCGGTCACCGTCAACGAGGCAGCCTCGCAGCTCCTCGGACAGCCCCGCCACCTGTTCAAGCCGACGGATGGCCGAGCCCCCGCCGGCGACACCCGCCATGTACAAAATGTATATAGCGTCGCATTCCGCCGTCGAGGCCGGAACGGAAAGCGATATCCAGGAGATGCACCACTGTCGTTCAGTATGATCTCGCGAAGATGACGCGCTTGCCGTATGCGGACGGAGCGTCGCAGCGGACGCAGATCCCCGCCTCCGGTGGACCTGCCGTCGGGATGCAGCGCGGCGTGGCCGACGTCTCGGTCTTGATCTCGTCTTCGCACTCGGGCTGGCCGCAGTGGAAGGCGACCGCCCAGCCGGTCCTGACCGCCGCCACGAACGACTCCCACGTGTCGACCGTGACCGTGCGTGCGTCGCGGAACTCGGTTGCCCGCCGCAGCAGCATGTCCTGGAACGCGGTTAGTTCGTCAGCGAGCCGGGCCGGTGCGGAGTCCAGGGAAACCGGCGTCTTGCCCTCGCCGAGCCGGAGCGACATGAGCGCACTGCCCGACGCCAGGTCGCGGGGGCCGAGGTCCAGCCGGATCGGCACGCCGCGCATCTCCCAGTCGTTGAACTTGAAACCGGGGGACAGCTGCTCGCGGGCGTCGACGTGGGTCCTGATGCCGGCCCGGCGCAGCCGTTCGGCCAGTTCACTAGCGGCCCCGAGCATCTCCGCGGCCTGCGGACCCCGGCCGATCGGCACGATCACCACCTGGTAGGGGGCGAGCAGCGGCGGCAGCACGAGCCCCTTGTCGTCGCCGTGCGTCATGATCACGCCGCCCACCATCCGCGCGCTCATCCCCCACGAGGTGGTGTGGCAGAACCGCTGCTCGCCGCTCTCCGCCGCGTAACCGATGCCGAAGGCGCGCGCGAAGTTCTCGCCCATGTAGTGCGAGGTGCCCGACTGGAGCGCCCGGCCGTCGCGCATCATGCCCTCGACGGTGAACGTGCGCTTGGCGCCGGCGAACCGCTCGCCCGGCGTCTTCTCGCCGTCGACGACCGGCATCGCGGCCACGTCCCTGGCCACGTGCGCGTACATGTCCAGTGCGAGCAGGGTTTCCGCCATCGCGGAAGCCTCGTCGGCGTGCGCGGTGTGGCCCTCCTGCCAGAGGAACTCTGTGGTGCGCAGCCACATCCGCGGGCGCAGCTCCCAGCGGACCACGTTCGCCCACTGGTTCAGCAGCATCGGCAGGTCCCGGTGCGAGCTGATCCACTTGGCCATCATCTCGCCGATGATCGTCTCCGACGTCGGCCGGATGACCAGCGGCTCCTCGAGGTCCTTGCCGCCGGCGTGGGTGACCACGGCGAGCTCGGGGGAGAAGCCCGCCACGTGCTCGGCCTCGCGCTGCAGGTAGCTTTCCGGGATCAGCAGCGGGAAGTACGCGTTCAGGTGGCCGGTCTCCTTGATCCGCCGGTCCATGTCGGCCTGGAGCAGCTCCCAGATCCGGTAGCCGTACGGCCGGATCACCATGGTGCCGCGCACCGGGCCGCGTTCTACCAGCTCGGCCTTGAAGACGACCTCGTTGTACCAGGCGGAGAAGTCCGCGCTCTGCGGGGTTACGCCGCGTTCATCGCGTGCCACATGCCGAGGCTACGGTATGTGCCACGCCGGACCTATCGGATTATCGCCCCGCGCCCAAGCATCGCGTCGCACGCCAGCGCACGCCCCTGCGTCGGCAGCGTGTCAATTGCGCGATCGAGCCCACTAGAGCGTGTCAGAGTGCTCACGGCCTGGGGTTCTCAACCGCGATCCGTCGACCCTCTGTCAACCCAGCTCTTCCGGGATGCCGAAGAAGGGCAGGACAATCCGGTCAAAGTGAGTGATCGCGCTGATCTGGTCGCCGGACATCGTGAAGACCAGGATCCCGGCCGAACGCCAGACCCCGGATTCCGCTATGTACACGACCAGGGCCGGCTGGCCGTTGGCCCGGGTCGGCGTGACGCGCCTTGACCGCCTGGGCCGGAACACCATGTGGAGGAACCTGGTAACCGGCTCAAGGCCGAGGTACTCCAGCGGCAGCGGCGGCATGCTCACCAGCACGTCGTTGGTGAGCATGGCGACGAGGCCGTCCACGTCGTTGTTCTCAAACGCGAGCGTGAGACGGTCGAGGAGTTCTCGCTCGGCCCGCGATCCCGCCGATCGTGCTGACGGCGCGTGCCGCAACGATGCCGCCCGGTCAAGCGCCGCGCGGGCGCGCTTGAGCGCGCTGGTCACCGACTCTTCGGTGGAGTCGAGCAGCGTGGCGACCTCGCTGGCCCGGAAGCCGAGCACGTCGCGGAGGATCAGCGCGGCCCGCTGCCGGGCAGGCAGCAGTTGCAGCGCGGTGACGAACGCCAGCGAGATTGCCTCCAGCGCTTCGTATCTGGTCTCCGGATCCGGCGCCGTATCGGGCAGCCCGGTCAGGAAGTCGTCGGGTATGGGCTCCAGCCACAGCACCTCGCCGAGCTGGGTCGGTTCGGGTAGTTCATGCCCTGGCGGCGGCCAGTCCGTCTGCGGCCGGCGCCGGGCGGTTCGCAGCGCCTGCAGGCAGCACCTCGTCGCGATCCGGTACAGCCAGGTCCGGATCGAGGCGCGCTGCTCGAATCCGCCCAGCCCTCGCCACGCCGACAGCAGCGTCTCCTGGAGCGCGTCCTCCGCGTCATGCAGGGAGCCCAGCATCCGGTAGCAGTGCACCAGAAGCTCACGCCGATAGGGATCGACGAGTTCGGCGAACGCCTGGTCGTCTCCGGCCTGGGACCGGCTGATCAGGTCCGCGGTCACGGCGCCATCCTCTCACGGACCGCCTCGCAGAAACTCTTTGGCCGGACACCGCCCACTTTCCTGGCCGCCCGGTATCCACACGGTTGGACATCCGATCGCCGGCAACGCCGGCGGTACGCCTCATAGGAGCAGACATGGAACACACCATCGGCACGGCGGCGGGCCCAGGTGCCGCCGGGCGACGAGCCCCGGCGCTGACACTGGTGCTGACCGCTGTCGCCTTCTTCATGGTCGCGCTGGACGCCCTCGTTGTGGTCACCGCGCTGCCGGCCATCCATCGAAGCCTGGGCGGCAGCCTCGGCACCCTCGAGTGGTCGGTGAACTCGTACGGTTTGACGTTCGCGGCGGGTATCGTGACCGCCGCTGCTCTCGGTGACCGGCTGGGCCGCCGGCTGGTGTACGTCCTCGGCCTGTTGCTGTTCACCGTCGCGTCGGCGGCCTGCGCGCTCGCGCCCACCGCCGCCGCGCTGATAGCGGCCCGCGCCGTACAGGGCCTCGGCGCCGCCGCGGTCACCCCGCTGAGCCTGACGATCGCCACCAGCGCCTTCCCGCCCGGCAAGCGCGGTTCGGTGATGGGCGTCATCGGCGCGATCGCTGGCCTGGCCGTGGCCGGCGGTCCGCTGGTGGGCGGCGGGGTGGTCCAGGGCCTCGACTGGCACTGGATCTTCTGGATCAACGTGCCGGTCGGCCTGGCCGCCGCCGCGCTGTCGATGGTCAAGCTGCCCGAGTCGCGCGGTCCGGTCAGCCGCCTGGACCTGCCGGCCGTGCCGCTGGTGGCCGGTGCCGCTGTCGCGCTTACCTGGGGGCTCATTCAGGCCGGCGACACCGGGTGGACCAGCGCCAAGGCCGTGTCCATGCTGATCGTGGGCGTCGCGCTGCTCGCCGCATTCGTCGTGAGGGAGCAGCGGGCGGCCGCTCCCATGCTGCCGCTGCGGCTGTTCCGCTCGGTCCCGTTTGCCGCCGCCAATGGCGCCGCCTTCATGATGAACGCCGCGATCATGGCCGCCGCGTTCCTCACCGTGCAGTACTTCCAGCTCGGTATCGGCTACGGCCCGATGGCTACTGGGCTCCGGCTGCTGCCGTGGACCGCGACCCCGATGGTCGTCGCCCCGCTCGCCGGGATCATGGCCGACCGGATCGGTACTCGCCCGCTGCTGGCCACCGGCCTGCTGCTGCAGGCGGCCGGCCTGGCCTGGATGGCAGCCATCGCCAGTACCGGCGGCGATTACACCCGCTTCATCCTGCCGCTGATCATCGCCGGCGTCGGGATATCGATGTCCATACCGACCGTGACCGCGGCGGCCCTCGGCGCGGTCGGGCCCGCCGACATCGGCCGCGCGTCGGGCGTGGTCAACACGCTCCAGCGGTTCGGCGGCGCGTTCGGCATCGCGATCGCCACCGCCGTGTTCAGCGCGCACGGCCACCTCGGCTCGGCGGCCAGCGTGACCTCGGGCTACCGCCCGGCGCTCGCCGTGGCCGCGGTGCTGTCCCTGATCGGCGGGGTCGTCGCCCTGGCCATCCGCCAGGTTCCCGCCCGCAAGTCCAGCCCCGGCCCTGCGTCCGTCCCGGTCTCCGAGGCGCTCCAGTCCGCCACCCGCTGAGCGAGCCGCCCTCGGATCAATGTGGCAGGGACCCGGTCACCATCGGGTCCCTGCCACACCCATCCGCCCAACGCCCACCTGCCGTCCGAACCCCACCGCGTCGCCCCAAATGGCACAAAATTCGAACAAATGCGCGATCATGGATGCGCGCCCGGGCACGGGCGGCGTCGCCAGACCTGCTCGTCGCGGTTCATAAGCTGGCCGGTGTGGATCCGGGATGGGCGCTGCGGCAGATCGCTTTCCAGCTCGAACGGTCCGGTGCGCCGACGTACCGGATTCGCGCGTTCCGGCGCGCCGCCGAAGTGGTCGGCGCCCTGGGTTCTGACGAGCTGGCCCGCCGGATCCAGGCCGGCACGCTGCGGCAGCTGCCCGGGATCGGCGAGGTCACGGCTCAGGTGATCGCGCAGGCGGTGGCGGGCCAAGAGCCGGAATACCTGACCCGGCTGCTCGGCGGCGGGCCGCCAGCTGCGCCGGCCGCGTTGCGCGCGGCGATGCGGGGTGACTGCCATGCCCACTCGGACTGGTCCGACGGCGGCAGCCCGCCGCTCGAGATGGCGCTGGCCGCACGGGACCTGGGGCACGAATGGCTTGCGCTCACCGATCATTCACCGCGGCTCACCGTGGCCAACGGGCTGTCCGCCGGCCGGCTCCGTGCACAGCTTGAGCTCATCGATGAGCTGAACGCCAGCCTCGCGCCGTTCCGGATCCTGTCCGGTATCGAGGTCGACATCCTCGATGACGGTTCGCTCGACCAGACGGACGAACTGCTGGGACAGCTCGACGTCGTGGTGGCCAGCGTGCACTCCAAGCTGCGGATGCCGTCCGCGCCGATGACCGAACGGATGATCGCGGCCATCCGGAACCCGCATACCGACGTGCTGGGCCACTGCACCGGCCGGATAATCGTCGGCCGCGGCCGTCCGCAGTCGGAGTTCGACGCCGAGGCGGTGTTTACCGCCTGCCGCGACCACGGCGTCGCGGTGGAGATCAACTGCCGGCCCGAGCGCCAGGATCCGCCCGATGACCTGCTGCGGCTGGCCGTCGAGATCGGCTGCGTGTTCGCGATCGACACCGACGCGCACGCCCCCGGCCAGCTTGACTGGCTGGACGGCGGCTGCGCTCGCGCTGAGCTGTTCGGCATCGGCCCGGACCGGGTAATCAACGCGCGCGCCCGCGAATAGCAGGAAATGTGGATATCGCGTGCTCCACGTAACATACTGTGGAGGTGGCGAAGCGCAATCTGACCATCCAGCTCGACGAGGCGACCATCCGGCACGCGAAGATCGTGGCCGCCCATCGCGGCATGTCGCTTAGCGGCCTTGTTGCCCAGCAGCTCGATGAGCTGGCAAAGGCCGACCAGCGATACGAACGAGCCCGGGCCGTCGCGCTCGGAGCCCTCGCCGAGGCTACTGGCGGCGGAACGCCCAGTTGGAGTCGCGAGGAGCTCTACGAGCTGTGAGGACCTTCATCGATACAAATGTTCTTGTATATGCGCACGACACGGATGCTGGCGACCGGCATGCCACGGCAAAAGTGCTCCTTGCCGAGCTGTGGGATGACCGTAGCGGTGCCCTCAGCACCCAGGTACTGCAAGAGTTCTACGCGGTGGTGACCAGGAAATTCAAGCCGGCCATGACGCGGCCGAAGGCGCGGGCAATCGTTTCCGCTTACGCGGAATGGTGCGCCGTCGCCGCCGAACCGCAGTTCATAGTTTCGGCGAGCAGACTTGAGGAAGAGCACACGCTGGCGTTCTGGGAGGCGCTGATCGTTCAGGCAGCCATCCAGGCCGGCGCGGAACGGCTGATATCGGGAGATCTCCAAGACGGGCGCCGCTTCGGTGCGCTCGCGATAGAGAATCCATTCCGCTAGGCCTGGCCTGTGGCGTTGACCACTACGGTGCGGTGCGTCGCCGTGCGGTCGAAGTCCAGTAGCATCGCCTGTGCTTCCGGCTCGACGATGGACATCGTGATGTCATTTCCGGCGAAGGCGGCGATCGCCGCGCGTGACTCCCAGAGGGTGTGGGCGGTCAACTCGACGGTCTCCGTCCCGTCGAGGTCGCGGCGGAGCAGGTACGCACCGGCGAATCCGGGCAGCTTGCGCAGCTGCGGCAGCAGCGTGCCGGCAAAGTAGCCGCTGTACTCCCTGGCACCCGCGCTGGTGGCGGTGGCCGACCAGGTCCTGGCGGTCAGTTCCCTCGTTTCGGTCATGGCAGATATCCTGGCTGGGCCAGAGTGGAGAAGTAAAGGTGAACTATCTACCGTCAGCCAAAAGCTTAGCTTTCGGATGATCGATCCGCGCAGGCTCCGGGTACTGGCGGCGGTCGCCGCGCACGGCAGCGTGGCCGCGGCCGCCCAGGCGCTCCACCTCAGCCCGCCCGCGGTCTCCCAGCAGCTGCTGGCCCTGGAACGAGAGACCGGCGCCGGCCTCATCGACCGTTCGGGCAAGCAGGTCGCCCTGACCGCGGCCGGCCGGCTGCTGGCCGCCCACGGCGAGCGCATCGCCACTCAGCTGCGGCAGGCCGAACGCGACCTCGCCGAGCTCACCGGCCAGGCGGCCGGACCGGTACGGATCGCGGCCTTCCAGAGCATCATGGCCGCGCTGATCGCTCCCGCCCTGCGCGGCCTCGCCACCGCCCATCCCGCGATCCAGCCTATGATCACCGAACGCTACGGCCCCGCCGCCGTGGCCGGACTGCGCCTCGGCGGCCTGGACATCGTGCTCACCGAATACGACTCGGCGAGCCCGCCGCCCGCCGAACCGGGTCTCGGCCTGCGTCAGCTGGTCTACGACCCATATCTGCTGGTTATCCCGCCGGACTGGCAGCTCGCGCCCCGCGGCCTGGCCGACTTGGCCGGCCGGCCATGGGTAGCCGGGCCTCCGGGCACCGCCTGCGATCAGGCCCTGCGGCGGCTCGCGGCGCAAGCGGGCATCGTCATCCCGGACGGCGATGTCTGCGTCGAGTTCCCCTCTGTCCTGGCCCTGGTCGCCGCTGGACGCGGCGCGGCCATCGTTCCCCGGCTCGCGCTGACCCAGGCGCCGGTGACCGTCTGCGCGCTGCCCCCGCTCGGTGGCCGCCACGTCGCCGCCTGGTACCCGGCCGGCCAGGCCCAGCCGGCGCCACCGACCGCCGCCGTCCTCGACGCGCTCGCGGTGGTCGGCCAAGCACCGCCGGCCGCTAGCCCAGGTGTCCGGGGCTAGCCAGAGGCGGCGCGGGAGCTAAAGATTGTGGGTATTTACCCCACCAGTTTGGATCCTGGTCCGTAAATAGTTACGGGACGAGGCTCCTGGGGCAGATGCGGTGCTATTTACACGCCGCACGGCGCCCATACGGCCACCCGAGACGGCTGGCGAATTGCGCGCGTGGCCGCGCCGCCGGCCCGCCGCCGCGGCCTGGCCGCCGGGTGTGCAGTGTGGCTGGAGTGCAGTGTGCGGCTGCCGGGACAGGAGCGCACCGGCACGCCCGTCAACGACGATGCTCCTATTGTTGTCAAGGTCGTCTGGTTGTTGTCTGGTTCGGTCGGGGCTGGCTGGCGGGTGGGCTGCTGCTGAGGGCGGACAGTACAGGGATGGGCCGCTCGCGGGGGCGGGG
>Ga0207664_10000985_pt1 | contig 19124 bp, 36 predicted proteins | sample LARL83metaG_FD_184349 | JGI IMG/M metagenome (GOLD analysis project Ga0207664, IMG submission 184349) | Corn, switchgrass and miscanthus rhizosphere microbial communities from Kellogg Biological Station, Michigan, USA - LAR L8-3 metaG... | ecosystem: Host-associated > Plants > Roots >... | reverse complement strand
TTATGACGTTCAGTAGCACATGGATACCACACACTACCCGTTAGTGGGAATGACGTATATCTAACTGTACCTTTATTAACTGCATCCATCAATGGGTCATCAGATATTTTCTCTGACATCATCTATCCTCTCTATCATTGTCTCCAAATAACTTCTCATAAACTCCAAATTTTCCTTCATGCGCGGGTTTATTTGCATTGTCGTATACAACTTCTCTGCATCAAACCTCCAGAATACCGCTCTTAGTCTCAATGCCCCTTCTGCCCATTCCTCCAACCATCTAGCAAACTGTGCCGGCGTTATACTATCCGCTATGTCCTGTTTCTTTTCTTGTCCTAGGTTTGCGTTCACCACGTCGGATTTTAGGTCTTCTAGACCTGTCGTATTTTCCATTAACTATAGTCCTCTTCAAATCGCCTTCAACAACTGTTATACCTTGACTTTCGCCTTCGCTCAATCCTTTCATCTTAGCCTTCAACTGACTACTGGTATATCCTGCGAAGTCTTCTCCCCAGAATATTGAGTTCTTAGTAGGTTTAGCTCCGCAACTACATACACACTTTTTAAACGGATGACCAGGCTCTAGATCACATGCATGACATCCCCAATACAAATCATGTTTTCCAATCCTACTCTCTCGTATACTTTCTCTCAGTTTCCAATATATACTTTTCTTAACTTGAGTAATGTCGCTAATCCACTCCTTACTTCCATTAATCAGATGTCCGTGAAAATCTCCCTTCACATCTACTCCTTATTGTTGAACAAACTCTTATACGAATTACCTACCAGCCCATCCTCAGTAACTCCGAACTCTTCCCTGCTCTCGTCACTGAATGGATCATCGAAGCCGAACGACTTAACATAAGGCATACTAACCACATCCTTCCAGTCCATCATCAAATAATCATACTCCTTCACTAATACTCCGCTTCTCCAGACCATATATTCCTTATCCCACCAAATCCCATCTCGTTTCCGGTAAGGATTTGACGTATGAAAGAGCGTAACATCACGAATTCGTCCAGCGGTATCCCACTTATTTCGTACAAGCGCTTGCAAAGCAGACACCATCGAGAAGCCTGATTGGAATTGCACATCTGGCCATGTAATGCTTCCGGTATCGTTGTCATGCCAACTATCGTACCAACTATCGACCAACCAAATTTGATTTGCGAATTGATTGGCATTGATGCCTCTAGCCTTAAACTTAGGTTTCTCGCCTTGTACAATTTGTCTTCTGGTTTCGTCATCCCAATAAACTCCTGGTTTGAAGATGGTCAAATTCCTACGAAGGGTGTAATCCCATTCCCCCAATTTTTCAGATAATATGAGTGATGGGTGCGGAGTAGTAAAGAACACTGCATCGGTGGCAACCATTGCAACTGCGGCTGATCCCATGGGATGGCTTGCGATTGCTCCCAATATTTGCTTCCTACATCCTTTAGTAATGAGACTCGCATAAATAGCGTTTCCGAATTGCGGGGAACCAATAGATTGGGCGAACTTTCCGTAAGCTGAGTTGTAGACAAGTTTACTGCCCTTTCCCATAGGGCTTGTTTTTCCAAACTCCAGTCTCTTCTGGTAAAGCTCAACAATGCTCTTAAACGGAGGCTCACAATCACACGCCTCATACCCTACCCATTCTTTCCAATCCACTCTGTCAATGAATCCAGCTGTTCTGGAAGCCTCCAGCTCATCCAACCAATACCATCCTTCTGTGACGTCCGGACGACAGATAGAGCCGTCAGTATTTCTGTGTGGCATGGTCCCGATATGTGCTTGCTGTGTGGTCCGTATGTGCTTACCCACATCTTTACCAGGTGCAAAGACTCTCGCCTTGACGAGACAATAAGTAGGTGGATGAGCCGGCCTCCCGGTCCCTCTTGTGTAGTGCCCGTGTTCCAGACACGGTAGCGTCGCGATAACACTTGGATAAGCTGAGTTAATGTCATATTCATGCACATCTCCTCTAATATGACCGTGCATAAACGTTTCAAACCATCCTCCGTAATATGAACTACGGGCAGCTTCTCTAAACCATGCCGGCACCTTTTGCATAAGTTCTTCAGATTTCGAAACCTTCCCCCTCAACCACTTCGCTGCTGCCTGACCTGGTCCGAACCACTGTCTCGGGCTAAGCCTAATTCCAATATTCCTAAGACCATCGTTAAGTACTGACATGACCCGTTCCAGCACTTCGATTTCGAGATGCATGTAAGTTCGCATGTCTTCATCAAGTTCCGCTATTGCTCTCCTATCTTTCCCTTCCTTAATCCTCTCATACTCTTCTTCACTACAAACAGGTTCTTTCCACCCTTTCGGATCTATAACATTCAGGAATGACGTTTGAAAGAACCCCCCAACGTCACATAGGAAACACCACGGGGCCTTAGGACACTTACACGTAGCAAACTTGCATGCACACACTTTAGGTCTGATCCGTAGTCGCTTACTTCCCAACAGATCAAACTGCCATCCGTCACACTCAACCGGATGCGGTTCTTTTCCCTTAACACGATGAGCACGTTTAGCTCTCCCTTCAATAGTAAGCAGCAACCTTGCCCGGTTTTCTGGAAGCGTCTTCAGAATCTGTGTGAAGTCATATCCTAGGAAGAAGCCAACGAATGCAGTATTTCTGCCATGTCTTTCAAACTCCCTGTATAGAAACTGAAAACACTCTTTCCATTGCAAGCCCTGTTCATTTTCAATATGCCTGTCTCCCACTCCGAACAGAACGTAAATACTAGGATCGTCTCCTCTTCCTTCTCCATCCACACCGATGAATTTGAGGTCTTTCCCGCTGCGCCCACAATTCTTTTTACATACTCTTCCCTGGAAATCTCTCGGAGTGAACCGAGTTCCACACCCTTCACAAACCCGCTCCTCCGCCCTGTCAACAATCTCAAACTTCACCTCACCCACCCCGCCACCAGGACAACTGCCCCATAGCTGCACACGGCGCCGGCCACCCACCACCAGCGACGCTCCGACCCAAGCCACCGGGCACACAGGAACACACGCCGGATCATAGACTTTTTCCCTGTCCTTCGATGAGGTATTTAGCGGTCTTGACGGTGACTGTAGTAATTACAGCCCACTTGCCTTGCTTATCATGCCATTCTATCTGCTCTTCAATATCTTCGGTTGTGCGCTGAACGATACCCTGTTCATTGTTGTACCCAATACTATGTCCTACTCCCAACGCTCCCATAATCTGATGTATAACCCTAGTGCGGGTTTTGTCAACGATGTCCATTATTTCACTTCCTGACTAGCCGCTGTCAGAAATCCCAGAATGAAGAAGCATGCGGCGAATCCCCACATGCAGATTGCTATGCCGGCCCATGTTGCCAGCTTCTTAATGGTAGAGTAGTGCTCCCCAGTCGTCCTCAATTGCTTCATCTGTACCGTGTCCCGCTTGTACGACATAGTATTCCCAATCTTGATCGGATGCTTTGAGCATTTTCTGTAGTGACCTGATTCCTGGTTTACTAAAGTTTGGTTTGACCCCCCTCAGAACATTTTCTCTTGCCCTAGGATTATTGTACTTGTGCCTATTCCCCCATATTTCTTCTTTTCTAGCAATAACTTCCTCCTGTAGTTTCTTAAGCTTCTGAATATATAGTTTGTACTTGGAATGGTTCTTAGATTCGGTAATCTCCTCAGGATGCTCCGGAGTATGCGCATGACCCCGTGCCGCTTTGAGACTGACACCAGATTCGTATGCTTGCCTCGTAATGCCCTTACGAGACAAGCGGGATTGGTAGCTCTTAGAGAGAGCGTTCCAATCCCGCTTGCGTGCCATTTACTCTTGTGTCCCGTCTTGAGATCCGTACTTGGTAGAGAAAATCATCCTGTCCACCCCGTTACTCGGATGCCTAACCTGGTCCCTCTCGAACCGGCGACCTTTAATATGCCCCCGATACCATCCCGCTTTATACCAGCAAAAGGCTGACAGAACCATTGACCCAACGTCCACGCCAAATGCAGCCCAGTTCATAACGATACTCCTTAGGCCAGATACCAAGTGGTGATAATCTCACCCTTTTTTTCGGGGTTCTCGTACCGGCTGGGCCGAGTTCCCCGATTAGCGATTACCATACGGTCGAATTCGACCTCATACACGTTGGTGTTATCCTGCGCTTTAGACATCTCACCCTTGTTAACTGAATCCCAGAAAGCGAACGGGATATCGAAGTCAGACTCGCCCAGCTTACCGACCTCCTTGATCTGCTCCTCAGGAACGTTGGTCACCACCGCATAAGAACGCACATGCAGATAGCGGGTCATCTGCCGGCGGATACCGGTGCCACCGTCGTTCAACACACGCACATCAAGGGGCTTGATCCCCCTGTTCTTCCAGTCGATACCAGAAGCGTTGAGAGCATTTTCGTCAGCAATCAGAACCTCCATCGAGACATAGTCACCCTTAAAGGCCTGGCCCTTGACGTTGCGGGTGAATCCTTCCCGGTAGGTGACGCTGAGAACACCGAACGGGATACCCTCCAGCAAGGCAGGGTCGATCAGTGCTCCGCCGGATTCGACGAAATCGACAAACTCATCGGTAAAGTCAGCGAATGAAACGGTGCCGGCCTTCAACGCCTCAACGATATATTGGGCGTCGGTGGGCTTCATAACGTCGGTCTTAGACATGCTTTATCTCCTTTATGATTATGTCGTAGTCGATTGCTGGGTGGGTCACGTGGTCTTCGTCGGTACGTTCTGGAATGTGGACACTGAGAAAAACATCATCACCACCATACTTGTTAATCAGATACAAACTGAGGAGGTCAAGATCTAGAACAGGTCCATGTTCTGTCTTCAGAATCATCTGAACCTGTGTGCCATCAAGGATAGGCAGCCTAGCCATGATGAAGCTCCGTATGGTTGTTCACTAGTCCAATAAACTCATTAAAAGATCGTGTGGTAGCGGGAATCCACTCATTACAAATCTTACAGATTGCTGTTACACCCTCCCCACATGAAGTGATGAGATCGTAATCCACAATCACCAGCTCACCGTCGGAAAGTCTGGGACTATCCACGCGTATTTTATCCATTCTTCCTGTCCTTTCAACCATTCCTCAATAAACAACTGTGTGAACTGTTCCTCAACTGTCGGGGGAACCCTATGACGAGGTGTGTGAGCCTTCCTAGAAGGTTTCACACTACGCCGGCTGGTCGGGAGCAGCAGAGAAACCGCCAGATAGACCATAGTGAACACGACAGTAATCATCGCTGCTCCCAACATAATTACTTCACCCACTCCAAACAGGCAGGAATATGGTAGTTAACTTCGCCGGTATCAGACTTAACGAGGATTTCCCCATCTTCATCGATAGGTTCCATCACCGTACCCAGCTGTCCGGTATGTGAACATTCACCGACAAATCGAACCCTGGCACCCCCCTTAATCATCCGCTGCTCCGCAGAGGGTTCCCTAACCGCGTTAGCCTCAGCGTGCATATGATGCTGTATATGGATGCGTGCGGCCTGCATTAGCGGCGTGGACAACGCTTTGAAATAGGTTTCCGCCAGGGTCAGGAAATTGCGGGCATGGTCCATGCGCAACATCACATCCTGCGCATCGCCGGCTGGAATCCATTCCTCGTCATAGCAGGCGAGAACCATCTCAACGGCCTCATCCAGCGCACGCTTGAACAGCTCATAGTTCGTCTTTGTGGAGGAAGCTACGAACCGTTCGACCGGAGTCAAAACCTCAGCTGCCTTGGCTTCCTGCGCCTTGAAATCAGCCATGGAAAGCTGATCCGAAATATCAACGTCAGACACAGGACACTCTGACATCATCGAATGGTGTGTGCCACATGGCTGGTGATAAGGCATTTGCGAAAACTCTGCATCAAGCGACTCCATAACCGTTCCCATCCTTTCTGTGTTTGTATTGGGGCTGATTGCCCGTGTGCCCCGGACTGTAGACTAGGGATAACCCCATGCAAGTGGTTGGCGGGGAGTATCTTTCTGCCTACTTCTACAGTCCGGGAGTCATGGGCCGTCAGTTAGACCATTGATTAAGCGAATATCCCAATCGGTCGTACCAAGTTTTAGAATTGTTTTCTTCGCGCTGCACTACAAAGCACGAATTGAATGCTCGGACGATTCGGAAAGCATCCCACACGTTCTTGCAATCTAGATAACGCAATCCCGCAGTGGATACGATGGAATACGTAACTGACTCGCGGACAGGAACCAGACAGTTATTCTGCGAACCGTCTTCGCAGAACCAACGATTTGTGAGGGGAGTGGGACTGTTGGGCGCGTTGTTGTCGAACTGTACGGAGAAACCGGTTTCGCTGATAGCGACGATGGTTCCATACTCGTTGAGATCGTTCCACTTGACACGCATTCCGATGTTCATGATCTTCCCCTTCGCTTAGTCCCTGTCTTCCTTCTAAGAACCAATCTACAGGAACGGCCTAGGCTGAGTCAATACCATCTGTCCAAGATTTTTCTTGTCACTCTTGCTCAGATTCCAAGAATAATCCCTTGCCAAGTATTGAAGGCTGTCAGGCCTGGTATCCCACCCCCGAGTACGCCGGCGCATCTTCTTACGCTGGTTATGGCTGTAGCTCACAGCGTCGCTCCATAACTCCCATGATCACGACCGTCAAACATGTGTGGAACATGATCACCTGTAGCGCATGCAACGTTCATACAAACATCGATGTATCGCCATCTCTTCAGTTCCATGAGCAACTTTTCATGATCTTGTCTGAGCTTCAACAATTCTAGGCTCAGTTGCTCTATCTGTTCGGGACTGGCTGAGCTCATGACTGACCTTTCTCAGGAACCACGTCCTGCCGGACAGTGAGAGCCGGAGTCGAACCCAGAAAAGAAGACTCCGAACAGGGTCCGCAAATGTCCATGTCAGCGGTGACCTGGGAAACCCTGTATCCGTCGTCTACAGTCCTGGTCTCGGAGAAATGTCGCTTGCCGGGGTCCTTGGAAGAGAATGCGTGTCCACCCTGGTCACACCAGAGAGCTTGAGACATTGGTTGTTCCACCTTTCGTAGATATCTTGGTGAATACCATCTTACTGGGTCTTCTTCAGCGTCCCAGTGTACACATACAAGTGGTGCCATAGATAGAGGCACGGTTGGCTGAAGGTCTGTGACAACCCCTAGCCATTGTTTGTCTTCGATATGGTAAACAACATCACCTATTTTGAATGACACCCCTCCCACCTCCTTTAGAAGAATCGGAGGACCGTACAAACCGATTGGACCACAGTGGGCTACCCACTCCGGTTTTGTCTCGACCCTTCGATCGTGCCCGTAGCAGGACTCAAACCTGCGAATCTAGTTTCTCCAGCATCCTATTTGTGCACTGAAGCACAGATCTCATGGAATTTGACGACCCCATTTGATCTGAGTAGGGAGGTGTTCGAAAGGACTTGGATGCTTTCTGAAACCGCACTAGTCACCGTGCTTTACGGGCTTGCGCCGACCCCTGGTCCGGATAACCAGGGGCCGGGTAATACAATGCTAGTCTATACGATCCCGATATAAGTATATCTACGTAAAGCCTAGCTGTAATGTTGCGAGCCTTTCCCCGGTTCACCCACCCCATGTGGTGGACCGGGTTGGCTTGCTGGAACAAACGTACACCGGCGCCGACCAAGATCACTACTGTGGAAACCAACAAACCTTCGGCCGATTTTCTTGTGGGAAGCTTCCCTTGACACGACCCGGGATGCTATGATAGGGGTGCCGGCCCCGTTCCAGCCGGCGCCGTGTCGGCTGGCTTTGCAGGGGGATGTGATTGGGGGTTTTCTAGCGGGTCGAGTTTATCCCATTCCTCCCCGTGATCCTTTACCCCAATCCTGCAAAGCCAGCCGTCACATTCAAAGGAAGAATATGGACACCGAAGGGAAACCTAGTCGAATGAAGCTTATTAAGGAAGCAATTACCAGCAATCACAAGTCGGAAGCTGTATCCTATATGGCTTTGGGAATCTCTGTAATTGCTCTTATTTGCGTTCTTGTGGTGGTGAGTAAGAATGCCCGTTAATTTTACTGAGACGGCGCCGCCTAAAAAGACCACCACGACACGACGCGCCACGCCAGCACCGAAGACGATATCCCCGGATCAGATACGTCAAGACCGTGAAGACGCCCTGAATGGACTGTTCCAGCTTGGTGGCGTCGTTGCCATGGCATTTGGTAAGTGGGCTGACGCAGGGGCTATCAACACTCACGGTCCCACCATTTCCACCGAGACTGTCAAAATAGCTGACAAGTATGAAGCTGTCGGCAAAAGTATTGACGCACTAGCGCAGGTTTCCCCCTTTGCCGGGTTGGTTGCCGCTGTGACACCGCTTATCATCCAGCTTGCAGCCAATCACAAGATGATTTCACCTACTCAAGCATCTGCGCTCGGAGCAACAGACCCTCAGGTCCTTTCACAGCAGATGCAGATTGAGGCTAACCGCCAGGCTATCCAGGTCCAGCTTAAGATGGCTGAAGAAAAGCGCGCTATGGATGCTGAACTGGCAGAACTTCAGCGTGAAATGGAAGCCGCTAGGGAACGTGAAACGGTTCCGGCATGAGTACTGAATCCCCAGAGAAGACATCAGGCGCTTACCAGCGTGCCGATGGTCTCTGGGTTTTCCCGCGTAAGGAATTCGTTAATGAAAGGTTTGCGTACAAGGCGGGACAGCACGTTGTATTCGCCGGCCCGTCCCAGAATGGGAAAACTACGCTTGCTTTTGATTTGCTTGAAGTATCGGCAACCCCCCAGCTTCCCGCGTATGTGGTTGTTTCGAAACCGGAGGACCCGGTTTCTGAGCGACGAGGCAAAGAGCTTAATTATCGCAGGGTATCTGAATGGCCACCGAAGACAACTGCAAAAGAGTTGTTCGACGGGAAACCTAGCGGATATCTCATCTGGCCCAAGTTCGGAGACATGAACACGGATGTAGAAAACGCATCTCGTGTCACACGCGATTTCATTGTTGCCACATATGCCGATGGAGCGCGTAAAAAGAAAGCCATCATGGTTTTGGATGACACTTATCTCAAGTCCAGGGTTTTGGGTCTAGACCGTGAGATGACCACAATTCATGCCATGGCTGGTGCAATGGGTATTGGTGCATGGACTTTCGTACAGAAGGTGACTGGGGCCGGCGAGACTACCCTCATAGCATATTCAGCCGCTGAACACCTTTTCCTATTCAACGAACCCAATGAGAACTATCGTAAAAAGTTTGGTGAAATTGGTGGAGTTGATCCTAAGAAAGTGGAACGGATTGTTATGAGCTTGGATAAGGCGCGTTTCCAGTGTCTCTATATCAAACGGACCGGCCGGCATCTGTGCATTGTGGATGGTGAGTGATGAAAGATACTCAAACCATTTACGCAAGAGTTTCCATGGAAACTAAAAGCGCTCTCGATGCATATGCGGAAAATAATGGTATGACGATGACTGCCGCTGTTGATCGTCTTATTCAAGATGGGTTGAAATACAGAGAACAAGATAATGTTTTTCTGAATATCATGTCAGAAGCCCTTACACATCTAACTAAGGAAGTGTAATATGGGCAACTATTCACAACTCCCTCTCTTTTCCCAGGACCCTCAGGACATAGCTGATTGCGACGCGGCTAAACGCCTCTCTGATATCGTCAATAATATTTGCATCTCGCAGCCTCTTGATGTGGTGATTCGCAGCTGGATAGCCATATCACTTGCTGACGGATCTAGTGACGGTGTTCTGTACGACAGTCGCAAAGATGCTGTTCTACATCAATACCATGAGACACAATGTGCTTATCTGTGTCTTAAGGAAGCACCGCATGGGATGCCTACACAGGAAGCCTATGCGTATCTTAAGTTCCACCGGGACGCCTATAAGGCAAATATGCGCCTTACTGATCCCGAGAAAGATAACGGTGGATACGATCTTTGCATGCCCATTGCACGCGAAGATGTCAACCGTCAACTTGCTGCCCTAAATAGGAAGGTTCGCTAATGCCCGCTGCAAATCTTGCCGCGCCTCAGCAGGGTGCGCCGGCTGCAAAGGGGAAGGCTGCTCCCCCGCCGGCTCGCAGGCCGTTCCGTGCTGGTGTTCAGTCTATGGAGGACCCGCAATACGACAACACGCGTACTCTTACTTCTTCCACACAGGATTTCCCTGACTTTCAGTTGAATGGCGATGGGTTCCTGCGCAAGGTTTGGATTCTGTGTCAGCTCACCACTTCTGGTAACAGTGCCACGGTGACTTTTGCACAGAATGGTCCTTGGAACGCTATTGATACCGTTCAGTTCCTGGATACTGCTCAGCGTCCTATTTTCGGTCCGTTCGACGGCTACACCGCTTTTAGTATTAACAAGTGGGGTGGCTACTTTAACCAGAACGACCCGCGAGCGGATGTTATCTACTCCGCTACCACCGGCTCTGGTGGCACGGGTGGTTCTTTCACTTTCGCACTTGTGATTCCTCTTGAGATTGCTTCTCGGGATGGTCTCGGCTCGCTGGTCAACAAGAACACTGCTGTTCCCTATAAGGTGAAGTTCCGCGCTGCGGCCTCTACTACGCCTTATGGTACGGCGCCCACTACTCCTGGTTCTTTGCGTGTTCGTATGGTTCAGGACAACTGGTGGGAGCCTGAGGCTACGGACCCCAAGGGTCATCCGCTTTCCCCGACGCCGCCACAGGTGAATACCACACAGTTCTGGGCGAGCAATAACTATCCGCTGAACGCTGGTTCTGTTCCTGGACAGCAGCTTACCACCGGTCTGGGGTATCCCATTCGCGTCATTATCATGATGCTTCTGGATTCCTCAAACAGCCGTTCGCAGGGTGATTCTGACTGGCCAGACCCTGTAACCCTCACCGTTGAAAAGAACCAGCTTTTCCAGCGGTCTAAGGCACTTTGGCAGTCTCGTATCGGTAAGTCTTTTGACCTAAACTCCGGTACTGCCGATGGTGCTCGCACGCTTGAAAACGGCGTGTATCCTGTGTGGTTTAACGACGACTTCGGTCTTCAGCCTGGCGATGAGCTTAGGAATGGATATCTCATCACCCGTGGCGGACAAAACTTCCTATGGACCGGGACTATCGGTGGTTCTGGTGCGCATACCCTGTTCACGTTTGTCAACTATGTTGCGCCGGCAAATGGTGACGCTGCCAGCCTGGCTATGGGCGGTCGCTGATGTCTGACGAAAACCTCCCCCAGGACAGCGACAAGGAAGAACCGTTCTTCACACAGGAACCCATGCCTGAACCTGCACAGGATGATATGTCGCATAGTGCGGGCAGCAGCACGCCTATGTCAGACAACGTTTTCCAACAGCATTCTAAGGCTATTTCTGAAGCCGATTCTACGCATGAAGCGATGATGAATCTGGCGCGTCAGAACTCGGCCCTTATGGCGCGTCTGGCACGTTACGAACAGCCGAAGAATGAGACCGCTGCGCCGGCTGGCGGTGCCCCTGTCGCACACCATTTGCATCTTGTCGATGGTCGTACCGTCGTTAATCACGGTGGTATTGGTACGCATTTCTCGGAAACCCTTAGTGACGGGTCTACCAGGATTACCCGTATTAAGGAATACTACCCGGTTGTTGAGCCGGACCCGTCTACTCTGAACGCCTAGAAAGGAATATGAAATGATGTCTAAGGCTAAGCTCATCCCCTTCGTGGTTGGTCTCGCGGTTGGTGTCTACCTGGTTCCGCGTCTGCCGTTCAAGTTTCCCGGCAGCTGAACATGCCTACAGCGGCGGGAATCATCATAGCCACAGGAGCTATGACACTGGCGAACGAATTCCTCCAGAGTCAGAATCCTCCTGATCCTAAAGCGCCAGTGGCGTCGCAGGTTAATTTTAGGGTGATTCCTGCCACTGCTATAGCCGCTGGATTGTTCTATTTGTTGGAGCAGGCATCGGCATCTATCGCCAAAGGGCTGGCAGGAATTGTTTTTCTGACAGCCTTTGCCTTCCCCGCTGAAAATTGGTATGAGCCTGTTAAGGAAGGGAGAACTCCACACTTGAGCCCTCTCGGCACCCTTATGCAGGTTTCAAATATCAGTAATAAAAATGGATGGGTAGACTCCGGTCTACCGAATAGTTAAGAGGACTTAGATGAGCACTGTACAAAAGTGGGGTATGGGTATCATTGCCATTGCTTTTGTCACGACGCTTATCCTGCCCGGTCGTCAGACGGTTCCTGTGCTCAGTGGTGTGAGCAAGCTTGCCACTGGAACTATTTCGACCGCACAGGGTACGTCTAGCGGCCCTGTGGGGTGAGCCATGGCTAGGGGTATTGCGTCATTCAAGTGGACCGGCCGCAGCGGAATGCAGATTGGTTCCGCTGACGCTGATCCCTACGACAAATATGGACCCTCATTCACTGCTGATGAAGTTCACGCCCAGGATTATAATCCAAACACGCCGAATGTTTATCAAGAGAAGGGTGAAATCGGGGAAGTCCCGATTAACATCCAGGATGAATATTCCACGTACGATGATGGTGATAACGGGTGGGTTCTAGATAACATCCATGATCCGTGGCATGATGACCGGGCCGGCACAGTCGGCCATGAAACGGATATGGGTGGCCATCGGCGCAGGCTTGACCCTGCACACAATGAGGATGTCTTTCAGCTCAACCTTCCCAGAAACTACGGGATTCATTTCTATGGGCCCGTTGATAATGGGGAAACGTACTTCTGGCAGAGTTCACAGACGCCAGCACCTAATACGCGTGCGTTTCCTGCTGAGGCACGAGAAGATACACAAAACTGGCCTGAGCCTTTTGACAGCTATACAGTAGCCCCCCATAGGCCTGTACAGCTTGATACTGAAGTCATTCCTATGCGCAGGATGCTTGAGGATGACAGGCCTGTTTACCGACAGCTTGCTATTCCCGGTCAGAATATCAAGCCCAGTGGGTCAGTATACAATCCCACATATCCGAGTAATCCTGTGCTTTATAACGTGAAGCCTCTTCCCAGTTTTGGGAGGACGCCTGTCGCACCGTGGACACAGGAAGAAATGACATCACCTGATACACAGGATGATGGTTCCTATATTGACCCTCTAACTGGAGTCTTGTAAATGAGTAATAATCTGCTGACTCCTATCAGTTCCGCTGTGCCTACAGCTGCTGCGGAAACCACTATCGTTAGTACTGCTGTCTATCAGTATGACTTTCCCAACCCCTTTGTGGGTGGAGAACATTCAGGTTCTGGGCAGGGTATTAGCATCTCAGGACAGTTGAATCTTAGCAATGTGGGCACTGGGACTACTGCTCTTGTTATTCGATGCCGTCAAGGGTCGCTTACGGGTCCGCTAGTTCAGGCTGCGATTACCAAGCCTACTACGGCTGGCGCTGCGGATACTATGGCCTTTAGTTTTATTGATCAATCACGTGCTGCGGCTGGTGGTGTGCAGTATTTTATTACTCTGGCCAGTACGGGGCTTACTGTCGCGGGAAGTGTTGCAACTGGCACCCTGGTCGTTGAGGGGATGTAATTTATGAAACTCCCAGGACTAGGGGAGGTTAATGATAAGAATCTGATGATTGGCGGGGGTGTAGTTGCCGGCATTGTAAGCTACGCATATTACAAGCGTAGGCAGGCTAGGAATGCTGCAACTGCTGCGGATAACAGCGGAACCAGTATCGACCCCAATGCTATCGATCCTAGTACCGGTGTTCCTTACGGACAGGAACAAGGATACGGGTCTAATTACTATCAGGGTACTATTAGCAATCCGTACGTGAGCCAGACCGGATCAACTACGGGATCAGGAAGCACCACAGGGCAATACACGTCTAATACATCCTGGTATGCAGACGCATTGACAGAAGCAACTAACTACTTTGGCGTAAGCTTCACAACAGCTACATCAGGCTTTGGTAAATACTTGACACAAGATAGAGCAGGTCTTAACCCAAGTGAATATCAAGCTGTTAGTGAAGTAGTGGCATTGCTTGGACAACCCCCTAACGGTGGACCATACAGGCTTATACAAGCTGCGCCGGGGGCTCCATCTCCGTCACCGTCTCCGTCTCCTGCTCCGACGCCTTTGCCGGCGCCTAGTGGTGGGGATTATATTCCGCCTGGTTATCATATGCAGCCTCCGCAGTATGCTGTGTTGCCTGGCTCTATGAGTCTCCGACAGTATTGGCAGCAGCATTACCCAGGTAATCAGCAGGCGTTGCAAAACCTGATTGATTACAACCCGAGTATTCCGGTTGACTGGACAGCCCATTGGGCATTGTCTATTAAGACTAGTAACGCTCACTTGGTTCCTGACAGATAGGATTGATGATGACCAATTTCTTTAAGACTTTCTTGAAGCCTAGTGAGTCGGTTATGGTCTCGCTGGCTACAGGTGCTATCGTGTATGCAGTTTATGATGGAGCACTGCCGAGTATCGCAGAAACCCACGCCACAGAGGCTCACAACGGGTCTATCGAATCCAGTCGGAAAAAGGCAGTGTGGACCTCAGCGGCTGTTGTAGGGGCTATGTTCCTGCTGACCCATGATCCTAATGTGTTCATGGTTGGTGGGGGTGCTGTTATCCTGTTGGATTGGATGCATCGACACGCTAATAGCGTGAACCCGACCACGGGTAAGATGGTTAGCAAGTCGCAGGCTACTACCTTGGCAGGCGGTGCCGATCAGGGTATGAGTATCGATGAGTCTATGGGCGATTACGTCCCTGAATATTTCGGATAAGATATGGCTAACAAGACTGCCAGTGCTGTAATGTTGGGAGGGTTGGGGTTCGTTGTCCTGTGGTCTGGTGTGAGCAATGCAGGTATTATGAATACTTTGCATAGTTTGCTACAGGGTCAACGTCCGCAGCCTGGCAGTCCTCAAGCGCCGGCCAATATTAGCATTCCAGGGCTGGGAAGCATCACTGGCGCATCATATAATACAGGCAGTAATAACTCTGGAACGGGAGTGGTTGGAAATGGCACTGCTACGGGGACCGCTATCGTTAGTGCTGCGAGTCCATATGTGGGTGGCAAGTATTGGTGGGGTGGCCATGTTCCTACCCAAGATGGGGGGGAAGGCGTTGACTGCTATGGACTACTTACTTACGTTCTGCATAACAAGCTTGGTTATAATCTGCCTAACAATACTCACTCTGGCTATCTTGAATTTTTGGCGTGGTCGGGGGCAAGTGTGGTGGGTCAGTTCGGAAATGCTTCTTCTGTCAATACTTCGATACTTCAGCCTGGTGACCTCATTCTCTGGCCTAGCCATTCCGGTATTAGCACTGGTGGCAATGGGATGATTGGCGCTGAAAATCCTAGTATTGGTGTTGTTAATACTACTATTGTGGGTGGCGCGCCTAACGGTATTGAACCTGTGACGATTAAGCGAGTTAATGGAGGAGGTGGAGTACGTGCCTAGTACGCCTTGTGCATTTCTTTGGGGACATATGAAGACCTCTTGTGAGAATGCACAGAAAACTGTTCCGGGGAATGGTGGTAATGGTGGGGATCAAACGGGAAGTAGTGGAGGGGTATTCAGCGGTCCAGGTTCTGATTGGTGGCGTCAAGCAATGTTCCGCGTGGTTGAGGTTGTGGTGGGCGTTGCGATGATTATTGCAGCAGTTAAATCATTGAGTAGTGGCAGTTCTACTATCAATGTTGTCACTAAGGGTGTTAAGAAGGTGGCTTCAGTATGAGTGGGGGTGTGGGATTCGACTTTGGGTTTATTAAGAAGAAAAGTGTTCTTCCGGTAGGGGGAGGACAGGCGGCACAGTATACTCCTCCGGATTCTTTGAAGTATCCGCAGCCAGTGAATGCACCTACTCCTCAGGATTGGGAGGATGTTCGACAGTATTATCCTGAGGATTCAGTAGTTACTGAAGTTCCTGTTTGTGTGGAGAAGCCTATTAAGGCTTGGACGCTGCCGGCAAAACGAGGTATTCAGAGAACTATTACCGTAGATCTTATTGCTAATATTTCTAGTCCTCCTGAAATTGTTCCTGCTAATCCTAAGATTAAGAGGGTATGGATTAGTGTCAGTGGCGCTAATGTTGTCATCGGCACTAAGGAGCAAGTTATGGATGCACAGGGTGCCGATGGATTCACCTTCTATGCCGCTACAGCACCTACACCATTTGAAGGTTTTGAAGAACCGCTGTATGGTGTAGTCGCTGTTGGTGGTTCTAAGCAGACTGTCTCAGTGCGTTACGAATATTGGGCTGACTAACATGGAGACGTTGCCACTGGATGAATCTAGGCAGATTACCCTAGATGGTAGTGGTAATGGTGCGGTTACTATCGGGCCGTCATACTCATATCAAGTATGGAAACCTACACAGATTAATGTGTTGGTTACTAGCAATAATAACGAGCCAGTGTTCAAGTATTATAGGGGGAGTAGTATAGGTAATACTAATTATCTAGGGGGTACTTATACTGGCAGTAATGACCAGAGTGATATCTCAGGACAGATACTTCAGCCGGGAGAAGTTTTTTTGTGTGTTTGGTCTGGCGGTGATCCTGGTGCTATCGCCAGTGTCAATTTGGGTGGGACTAAGGAGATACCGTGAATGAAGATATTACTAAGCAGGCTACTCGTCTTGCTATGGAGGTTGTGGGGGTCATTGTATTGGCTATTGTTAGTGTCAAAGTACAGCGTGCTGTGGCCAATCCTGACTTCGGACGAACCTTCGCAATGAAGAGGGTATGGACTTTCAAGCGGTTTGCTGATAGTCAGGTCCGGTTTTGGGAAGGAGTCGCCAGCAACGCTGCGAACAAGTATAACGCATTGAAGCCTTAAATGAATACCACCGAATTGTATTCGTTAATAGGAGGTCTCGTCGGACTTCTGACAATAGCGGGTATATTCTTGAAGCTTGCCTATCATATGGGTCAAATGGCCCAGCAACTAAAGAACGTAGTCGGTGCTATCGAGGATATTACCGATCAAGTGGATAACCTTATAGAATGGAGATACCAGGATGCCGTACGAAATAAAAAAGGACGGGGAGGATTATCTCGTAATCAACAAAGATACCGGAGAGACCAAAGCTAGACATACAGACCCCGATGCTAAAGAAAAGGCAGAAGAGCAAGTCAGGTTGCTTGAAGGGATAGAACACGGGATGAAGACTCATGGCTAAGCAGAAACCAGATGAGATGTCTGACGAGATGTGGGCTGCGGTCTGCATTATCATGGAAGATAACCAGATCTCATCCTATAAAGAACTTACAGAGTCACACAAAGCTGTCATAGAACGCATGGACCAGATGGAAAACAAGTGGGCTGAGGTACAGGCACACAGGGACACAGGGAACGGGAGTGGGCCGGATGCGGGGACCGGGGTACAGGATGGGACGCAGAGTGGGGTTGTGGGGGTTGCGGCGGGGGTGGGGGAGCCTGTTTCGGGGGGTGAGGGGAGTCCCCCTCCTGTCGTTGAACCTGGGGGTGGAGAGGATGATAAGCCCAAGGGTAGTGGACGGGGCGGCCGGCCGCGATGGTATGAGAGGGAAGGATATGCCAAGTGAACTGGATTGTAGTACTTGTGATTGCTGTCCTTGCTGTGGGTGCCAGATAGAAGATGATTAGCTGGTTTGTAAATCAAGTACTTCCCAATCTGGTCGCGTCTGCTATGTGGACGTGGCCAGTTTTGGTATACCATCATCGTAAAATTATGGAAGAAATTAAGAAGCATTTGGGAAGGAGGAAGGAGGATGCCATTCAATAATGATATCGCAGGGGGTAACGGGGCACTCGTAAGGAACTGGATTCAAAGCGACAACTATGTAGCGGGTAGTACGGGATGGAGGATCAGTAAGAATGGTAATGCTGAGTTTAATAATGGGACGTTTAGGGGGAGCATTGAAGTAGGGAGTCTGACAGGGCAGCACTTTTGGGTTAATAATCCTAATACGACAGATGTTATTGACGTATATAACTCGGCTAATAAACTTGTATTTAGTATAGATAATACAGGAAGGTTGGTTAGCACTAGCAGTGTAAGCACAGCTAATGTTGTTATAGCTGGTGCTAATCTGAGGTTCGAAGACACCGCGCAGAGTCCTATATTTGACACGTTAATTAATGGTACTGTTACGGCTAATAATACAGCTGTTAATATTAATGGGGGGATACCACAAAACTATGTAGGAACTGGACAAGGTGCATTTATTAGTGTAAAAACTGGTGTGAATAACGCTAGTGAAGTTATTAGCGCTGAACAGAGAGGAGTGCAAGGAACACTTGTGCAGACTGCTGATACGGGACAGTTTGTACATAATGCTAAGATCTCATGTACGACAAATGCAGGTGGGGATGGAACAAGTAATCATGGGTGTGGATTTACGCCTTTGGGTATTACAGGAACATGCGCACCTACATCGTTTACCCAACAGGGCGTAACCGTCATGATATGGCAAGATCTCATCACCGCTACGCAATTTTCGTTCAGAATCTTGACATCCACCGGCAACCCATTCACAGGAACCATGAACGTGTTCTTCAGCTTCTGGGGGTAACAGGTTGCGGAGGAAGGTGAGTGTGTGCTTTAATAGAGGAGTCAGCACAACCACCAACCAAAGGATCACACCATGGCACTCCAGTTCAACATGATCGACCGAGACGCCGTCACCGCAGCCGGCGACCCCGACAAGTTCGACCAGGAATTCCGCAAGGACTGGCACGAAGCATGGGACGCTCTCCAGAGCCGGCCCAACAAGGCTCTCACCGTCGACTTCCCCAACGCCGAGAAGCGAGACCAGTGGTTTAAGGACGCTGTCAAGTACGGCAAGACCCAGGGCGTTCTGGTCCGCATGAGCAAGGGTTCAGACAGCACCAATCCGGAGCATGGTAAGCTGGCTTTCTACATGGAAGACCAGCAAAAGGCCGAAGAACGGAAGGCAGAGGCAGCCAGGAAGGCTGAAAGGAACCTCATCCTCAACGCCCACGGACACACCCCCAAGAGGGGGCGGAAGAACGAAGAGGACATCTCGGCCGAAGACGCTATCCTTAAGAAGCACTACAACCTGCCGGCGGATGAGCAGGAAGCAATCATCCAGAGTTTCATTGCCAATAGCTAAAGCTTTTGCTACAATAGACCCTAGAACCTCAACAGGGGGAGGTTCTAGGGTTAATTCATTTCCAAAAAGAGGGGGTAC
>Ga0207664_10000984_pt1 | contig 19131 bp, 13 predicted proteins | sample LARL83metaG_FD_184349 | JGI IMG/M metagenome (GOLD analysis project Ga0207664, IMG submission 184349) | Corn, switchgrass and miscanthus rhizosphere microbial communities from Kellogg Biological Station, Michigan, USA - LAR L8-3 metaG... | ecosystem: Host-associated > Plants > Roots >... | reverse complement strand
ACCAGCTCGAACTGCATCCCCCACGGCGCGAGGAAGTACAGCCAGCGCTGCCCCGCGGACGCGTTCCTGCTGGCGACCGGGCCGTCGAGGAGCCTGACGCCCTTGCCGCGCAGGTAGGCGGCGGCGTCGTCCATGTCCTCGACGTAGAGCGCCACGTGGTGCCCGCCCAGGTCGCTGTTGCGCGGCACGTCCCGCTGCCCGTCGTGCGGCTCGTACTCGAACACCTCGAAGTTCAGCCCGAACCCGCACCGGTAGAACCGGATCTCGGTCACGACCCGCCCCGGGTCGACGTTGAGGTGCGTCCGCATCCAGTCGTCGCCGTGCCGCATCTCCGGCAGCGCGTAGACGAACTCGCAGCCGAGCACGTCGACGAGGAACTCGTGCGCCTGCGCCATGTCGGGCACGGTGATCCCGACGTGGTCGCCGCCGCGCAGCCCCGGTATGGCCATGTGTCCTCCAGGCGGTAGATGTATCCAATCTAAGGCCAAGAACAGTAAAAGTCTCCCGAACGGGCGCTGGTTTCACTTGAAATGTATGCATTCCATCGTTAGCGTGGCGACTATGCCACGTGTTAAGCGCCTCGCGCCAGCCGCCGAGTGGAGCGAGCTGTCCACCACGGCGGCGGACTGGAAGGCGGCGGACCCAGCGCTGCTCGCCACCATGCTCGGCCAGCTGCACCTCATCCGGGCCTTCGAGGAAACGGTCCTCGAGCTGGCCGGCGAGGGCCTCGTCCACGGCCCCGCGCACTCCTCCATCGGCCAGGAGGGCGGCGCGGTTGGCTCGATCGCGGGCCTGCGCTCCTCCGACGCCGTCAACGGCTCGCACCGCGGGCACCATCAGTTCCTCGCCAAGGCCCTCACGCACGTGACCAAGGGCGCGCTCTCCCTCGACGCCCTGGTGACCCCCGAGGTCGCCGAAGTGCTGCAGCGGACCCTCGCGGAGATCCTCGGCCTCGCCCAGGGCTACTGCGGCGGGCGGGGCGGCTCCATGCACCTGCAGTGGTTCGAGGCCGGCGCGCTCGGCACGAACGCGATCGTCGGCGGCGGCGTCCCGATGGCCCTAGGCAACGCCTGGGCCCAGCAGCACTCCCCCGCAGAGCCAGACGGCACCGACCTGACGGTCAGCTACTTCGGCGACGGGGCGGTCAACATCGGCTCGGTGCTCGAGTCGCTGAACCTCGCCTCGGCCTGGAAGCTGCCGGTCTGCTTCTTCATGGAGAACAACGGCTACGCGGTGTCCACGACCGTCGCGGAAGCCACCGGCGAGCCGCGGCTGTCGGCCCGCGCCCTCGGGTTCGGGATCACGTCCTGGCGGGTCGACGGCATGGACCCGCTCGCGGTGCACCTGGTCATGGAGAAGGCCGCGGAACGGCTCCGGTCCGGCGCCGGGCCGGTCGTCGTCGAGGCCCTGGTGTACCGGTTCTTCCACCAGAACGGCCCGTACCCCGGCTCCGCGTTCGGCTACCGGACCAAGGAGGAAGAAGCGGAGTGGCGGGCCCGCGACCCCCTGGGCCGGGTCGCGCGGGAGATGATCAAGCTGGGCCTGATCGACGAGGCCGGGGTCGCGGCGGTGCGCGCGCAGGCGGTCGAGGCGATGAAGGCCGCCGCCGGGGCGCTGGTCGAGCCGGACCCCGCGCCAGCGGCAAAGGCGGGCGCGCGGCGCATCCGCCCGGAGCTGTGGCCGGACCCGGCGTTCGTCAACGTCGGCGTGCGCGGCGACCTGGCGGAACTGGCCGGGGCGCGGACCGCTGAGCGCCCGGGGTTCAGGGGCGAGCTGCGGCGCGGGAAGTTCATCGAGGCGGTGTCGGCGGTGATGGACCGGCGGATGGGCGAGGACCCGCGGATCGTCGTGCTCGGCGAGGACGTGCACAAGCTCGCCGGCGGCACCAACGGCGCGACCAAGGGCCTGCCCGCGAAGTACCCGGGCCGCGTGCTCGGCACCCCGATCAGCGAGAACGCGTTCGCCGGCCTGGGCGGCGGGCTCGCGCTCGACGGGCGGTTCCGGCCGGTCGTGGAGTTCATGTACCCGGACTTCCTGTGGGTGGCGGCCGACCAGGTGTTCAACCAGATCGGCAAGGCCAGGCACATGTTCGGCGGCCGGAACCCGGTGCCCCTGGTCCTGCGGACGAAGGTCGCGATGGGGTCCGGGTACGGGTCGCAGCACCTCATGGACCCGGCGGGGATCTTCGCCACCTCGGCCGGCTGGCGGATCATGGCGGCGTCCACCCCGTTCGACTACGTCGGGCTGATGAACGCCGCCCTGGCGGTCGACGACCCGGTGCTCATGCTTGAGCACGTCGACCTGTACGGGACTGAGGGCGAGATCCCCGTGGGTGACCTGGACTACCAGATCCCGTTCGGCACGGCGGCGGTGCGGCGGCCCGGCTCCGACGTCACCGTGCTGACGTACCTGTCGATGGTGGCGCGCGCGGCGGAGGCGATCGAGGCGACCGGGATCGACGCGGAGCTCATCGACCTGCGGTTCCTCGACCGGGCCTCCCTCGACTGGGAGACCGTCGGCGCGTCGGTCCGCAAGACCAACGCCGTGCTGATCGTCGAGCAGGGGGCGCTCGGCCCCTCCTACGGCGGGTGGCTGGCCGACGAGGTGCAGCGCCGGTTCTTCGACTGGCTCGACCAGCCCGTGCAGCGGGTGCACGGCACGGAGTCGTCGCCGTCGATCTCGAAGGTGCTTGAGCAGGCCGCGATCGCGAAGACCGCGGACATCGCCGCGGCCCTGGAAGGCATCCGCGACGGCTTCGGGAAGGTGGCCGGCTGATGGCTACCGTCGTGAGAATGCCGTCCGTGCTCGCGGGCGCGGACGAGGCGGCGATCGCGCGCTGGCTCGTCGCGCCCGGCGACGCCGTCGCCGTGGGCACCCCGATCGCGGAGATCGAGACCGAGAAGGCCGTCGTCGAGTACGAGGCCGAACAAGCTGGCGTCATCGGGCGGCTTGTCCTGCGCGAGGGCGACTCCGGCGAGATCGGCGACCCGATCGCGGTGCTCCTCGCCGCCGGCGAGACCGACGCCGACATCGACGCTGCCCTCGGGGTAACCCCGGCCCCGGCTGCCGCATCCCCGGCAATCCCAGCGCCGGCCGCGGCGGCTCCTGTGGCCCCGGCCGCCGTGACGGCGTCCGCGGCGGCGGGCGGCGGGGCAGCGCCTGGAACGAACGGGCACACGCCGCGCGGCGGGCGGGTCTTCGCCAGCCCGCTCGTGCGCAAGCTCGCCGGACAGCAGGGCATCGACCTCGCCGAGCTGACCGGGACGGGTCCCAGCGGGCGGATCACCCGGCGCGACATGGAGCGGTTCCTCGCGGCCGCTCCCGCGCCAACTGGGCCGCCGGCCCTCACGCCGTCAGCCGCCGAGTCGATCTCGGGAACCGATACTCAACGACGAGCATTCGGGGCCGGGGAAGCGATAAGCGGCGGGGGGAACGCGGAGCACGAATCCGTTCTGGAGCAAACTCAGTCGCCGCAGCCGACGCGCGCCGGCCAGACCGCCCCGGCCGGCGGGACGCTCGTTCCGCATACGCCGATGCGGCGCGCGATCGCGCGGCGGCTGACGGAGTCCAAGGCGACCGTGCCGCACTTCTACATGACCGCGGAGCCGGTCGTGGACGAACTGCTCGCCCTGCGGAAGCGGGTCAACGAGTCGTCACCGGTGAAGGTGTCGGTCAACGACTTCGTGATCGCCGCCGTCGCGGCGGCGTTCGGTGACGTGCCCGAGGCGAACGTCATCTGGTCCGACGAGGGTTTGGTGACTTATCGATCTGTCGACATATCGATTGCCGTGGCCACCGACGGCGGCCTGGTGACGCCGGTGCTGCGCGGGGTCGAGGCGATGAAGCTGTCGGCGGTCGCCCGGGAGTCGGCAGCGCTGGCGCAGCGGGCCCGGGAGCGGCGGCTGCTGCAGCACGAGCTTGAGGGCGGCACGTTCGCGGTCTCGAACCTGGGCATGTACGGGACCGTGGAGTTCTCCGCGATCATCAACCCGCCGCAGTCCGGGATCCTCGCCGTCGGCGCCGCACGGCAGCAGCCGGTCGCCGTGGACGGCGCGCTGTCCGTGGCGACGGTCATGCGCTGCACGCTGTCGGTTGACCACCGCGCGATCGACGGCGCTCTGGCGGCCCGCTGGCTGGCCGCGTTCACCGCCCGCCTGGAAAGTCCCCTGGGCGCGCTGATCTGAGCGCGGCGCGGCTGGCGTACTGCCGTTGCGCTCCGCGCTTCTTGCTGTTATCAGATCCGAGTGGCGGCCCAGTCACTGTCGGCGGCCGCGCGCCCAGCATCTTCGTCACCGGCCGATCCGGCGGCGCCAGGAGCTGGGCCGAAGAGCGGTCAGGCTCTTGGCGCTACTGGTCGTGCTAGGCGGGGTCGACGGTGATCTCTGCCCGGTCGGGGTAGAAGGCCACGTGCCCGGCGATCTCGGCGACGGACGGGTACGGGTGCTCATAGGTCCAGATGACGTCCGCCTCGCTGCCGCCGCCAGGGGTGGTGACGGTGAAGTAGCTGGCGTCGCCCTTGTAAGGGCAGTAGGACTGGGTGGTGGTGCGCTCAAGCAGCGACTGGTCGACGTCGCTGAGCGGGATGTACTGGACGACCGGGTACGACGCCTCGGCCAGGGACAGCGCGCTGTCGGTTTCGGCGACGACGGCGCCGCCGACGCGCACCGTCACCCGCGCGCCCGTGGGATGGATGGTGATGGGGTGGGTGGCATCCGGGATCTTCACAGTCCGGGTCATGGGCACTCCCTACAGATAGGCCTGTCTCTGCACCGTAACCTCTGAGGAGGTTGCGGTCATTCCAACTCCCGGCGCACAGCCCGCATCCTAACGGAAGGGATGCGTCCCTCCTGTGGCTTGATCGGACGGTTCGAGCGCTACTTCCAGAAGTGACGGTGTAATTCATCAGTCGGAAGTGATGGAGTAATTCGTCGGTAAGCGCGTGCGACAGTCCATATCGATCGCCTCCTCTGTCTTATTCTCGGGGTTGAGTCCGTATCGCCCATTCTTGAGAATTACCCGTCGTTAGGCCCGTGTCGAAATCGACAAAATCGACTGAACCTTGGCTTACCCGCTGGCCACGACGCTTGGTTACGTGATATTACTCAGCGTGATCACTATGCTGAGGAATCGTGGAGGGCGGGATCAGCCCCCATGTCCCTTAATGCATTAGGACACAGGCGGATTCCAGCCGCCGCGCGCGATGAAACCGGGGGAATTTATGCCACCCAGCAGGAATGGACCTATCCAAATTCGACCAAACAGGGTAGTCAAAACGAGGCCTTTCGCGATCGTCGTGCTCACCGCCGCGGCCGTCTGCGCCCCGGCTGGAACGGCGCTCGCGGCCACCTCGGCCGGCAGCCAGTACGGGCCGCCGGCCGTGATCAAGCCCGCGTCGGAGGGCGGGTTCACCGCGGTCATCACCACGGTGACCATCCCGACGAGCGGGGGGACCGTCGGGCCTGTCGCCGTCGCCGGCGCCAGCCTCACGGTCAGTATCCCGCCGGGGGCCTTCGCCGAGCCGGTGACGATCACGGTGACCTCGCCGAACCTGGCCTCGATCCCGCCAATGGCCGGCACCAGAGTGGTGGCCGGGGCCGGGATCACCGTCGGCCTCAACGGCGCGCCGTTCCCGGGGACGTTCCTCAAGCCGCTCACCGCGACGTTCACCTCGCCGAATATCACGGCGGGCAGCGTGGCGACCGTGTGGAACGGGTCGTCGTTCGTCACCGACCCGAGTTCCACGAGCTCCGCGGGAACCGAGACGGTCACCTTCGACTCCGACCCTGACCTCGCGGTCATGACCCCGGTCAGCACTCCGCCTAAGCCGGTACCGGGCGCCACGGTGCCGGTGACCGGCGTGCCCGTCGTCGGCGAGGGCCTCCTGGCCGGCGCGCTCATCCTCGGCGGGGCGGGCGGGATCGCCGCGAGCCGCCGGCGGCGAGCCCGCGCCTCGGCGCGGGAGTAGCCGCGGCAGGGGCACCGCGGGGCGTTCCGCTGCGCACGCCCCGGGGTGCCCCCGCCACGGGCGCTCCAGGACCGCGGGCGCAAGTCAACAGTCGCGAGGAACAAGGAAGAGGGAGCAGCCAGTGGACGGGTCGGGAACACGGGCTCACGTACGGGGCATCGTCGTCGGAGCGCTGGCCGCGGCCGCGCTCACCGCGTGCGCGTCCGGCGGGAGCGGGCAGCAGGTACAGCAAGGTTCCCCGGACAGGCCGCAGCAGGTCCTGCCAGCGCCGAAGGGTCTGCTCGCGGCCGCGCAGCCGCAGCCGAACGGCACAATGTGGGCCCTGGCGGGCGACGCGGCGAGCAAGGGACTGTTCGACATCAGCCTCGCCTCCGGCAAGGGGGCGGGCAGCATCTCCGTCAGTAAGGCCGCCCGGTCGGTGACGGAGTCACTCGCGGGGATCGTCGGGCTGGCGCTCGGGAGCGGCCGGACCGGGGCCTTGGAAATGCTCAACGGCAGTACCGGCAAGGTCATCCGGACCGTCCCCCTCGGCGCCCCGGCCCGCGACGTGGTCGTCGCCAGCGACGGCACCACCTTCTACGTGCTGGACGGCAACGCGAAGTCCGCGAGCGTGACCGTGGTGAACTCGCGCAACGGCGACCAGCAGGGCACGGTCCCGGTGCCGCTGAACACCGTGTCCATCGCACCCGACGCGCAGGGCAGCAGCCTGTACGCACTGCAGCCTGACGGCGCGGTCAGCCAGGTCACCGTGGTCGGCGGGAAGATCATGACGAGCTTCCCCACCGGGCCGGGAGGGCGCTCGCTCGCCCTCAGCCCCGACGGCACCAGCCTTTACGTGCTGAAGGACGCGTCGACGGCCACAGCGAATGTGGCCGAGGTGAACCTCGCCACCGAGAGCGTGCAGCGAACGCTGCCCGCGCCGGTGAGTTCCCTGCAGGTCCTGGTTTCGGCGGACGGAACCCAGCTCTACCAACTGGTGGGGACGCCGGCCTACGGCAACATCCAGGTCTTCTCGAGCTGACCGCGCGGTGCCGATGAACACGGGGTCGATGGACACCTTCGCCGATGGCGCGAACGCGGTACTGGCCGGCCGCCCGGAAGCCGCTGGCCGCGCGCGCAGCCAGGGCGCTCGAGGTGGCGCCTCGCTCGCGACCCGGACCTTGCGGTCGCTGGCCGGGCTGTTCGTGGTCACCTGGGCGTTCCGGATTTCGGGGTACGTTACGTTCGCCTCCTGGTCCGCGGTACCGATCGTGCTGCTCGGGCTCGTCGGGCTGCTCGCGATCGCGACCGCGTGGCTGCCCGGGTCCTTGATCAGCGAGCGGCGCCAGCACCAGCTCGGCTGGGTCACGATCGCGGCGGTGGTCGCCGCGCTCGCGGCCTGGAGCTACTTCCAGGTGTTCACCGCGCCTGACTACGGCACCGACGAGATCGCGTTCGACCAGTACGCCGCACAGCTCGCGCTGCACGGCGTCAACCCGTACCTGCACTCGATGGCGCCCGCGTTCCCGCTGTTTCACGTCTCGCCGAACGGCTACACCTTCTTGCTGAACGGGCAGCCGGTGACCAGCCTGTCCTACCCCGCGCTCGCCTTCGAGGCCTACCTGCCGCTGCTCGCCGCCGGGGTGACAACGCAGGCCGCGGTGTGGTTCGAGGTCTTCGCGTGGGCGCTCAGCGCCGTGCTCCTGTATGCGGTGCTGCCGCGCAGCGTGGCACCGCTTGCCGGGATTGTGGCGAGCATCGACGTCTACGTCGGCTACGCCGTCGGCGGCGTGACCGACTCTCTGTTCATCCCCCTGCTGATCGGTGCCGCGGCGGGATGGGACAGGTTCACCCGACGGCGCGGCGTCCGGGCATGGCTGGGACCGGTGTGCATGGGCCTCGCCATGGCGGTGAAGCAGACTCCGTGGCTGGTGCTCCCGTTCGTGGTCGCCGGGATCGTCGTTGAGTCCCGGCGGGCGGACGGTACCCGCCGGGGGCTGCGGGACGGGCTGCGCTACACGGGGATCGCACTCGCGGCGTTCGCCGTCCCGAACCTGCCGTATGCCGTGCTCGCGCCGGGCGCGTGGCTGCGCGGAATCACCACGCCCCTCCTCGCACACACGGTTCCGGCGGGCCAGGGCGTCATCGCCTTCACCTTGTCGCTGATGGTCGGGGGCGGCTCGCTCACCGCCTACACCGTAGCCGCCGTCGTCGTGTTCGCCGCGCTGCTCGCCTGCTACGTGACGACCTACCCGGCGCTGAAGCAGGTGGCGTTCCTGCTCCCGTCGGTGGCGCTGTTCTTCGCGGACCGCTCCTTCGGCAGCTACCTCGTCATGCTGGTCCCCGCCGCCCTCGCCGCGGCGGCCACTACGTCACGGCCCCGCGGGTTCTCGCCGTGGCGGCACTGGCGGCTGGTAGCCGCGGGCGGCATGTGCGCCACTGTCGCCGCCGTGAGCGTGGCCCTCACTTCCGGCAGTCCGCTGACTATCGCGATCAAGTCGGTGCAGACAACGGGGCAGCTCGCCACCGTGGGACAGGTGACCCTCACGGTCACTAACAACACTGACGGCCAGGTGCGCCCCGCGTTCACCATCGAGAACGGCACCACCCTGACGGGTTTTTGGCAGCGCGTCTCGGGGCCCGCCGTGCTCCGCGCGCACGCCAGGGCCACTTATGTCATCGCGGCACCCAGCTACTTTGCGATGCCTTCCATCCAGAACGGTTTTCAGGTGCTCGCATTCACCAGCAGTCCCGGGACGGTCAGCCGGACGACACCGTACCTGGCCAGTACCTGGCGGGTGATCTTGCAGCCCGACGCGATTAGCCAGACTGTCCGCGTTGGCCAGCAGGTCACTGTCCACGCGCAGATCGTCGACCGGCTGGACCAGCCGGTGCGCGTGGGCCACGTGCCGGTCTACCTCGGCCAGATCATTTACGCACAGCAGGGCTTGCAGTACAGCCAGGCTTTCATCAACAAGGGCCTCGAGGGCCAGACGCCCATCGAGGCGCTGACCAACAAGGCGGGCGCGGCGGCCTTCACCATCCGCTCCCCGGTAGGCGGCAGCAACCCGGTCTACTTCGAGGCCAACCTGGTCAACCCGACCTACTTCTACCCCTACGGGTATTCCCCCATCCTCACGGTGAGGTTCGGCTCATGAGCGAGCTTGCGACCGCGGTCACGACGGACGGTGGCAAGGGAGGACTTCCACCTCTTCCACCGATTGATCGCCTGCTGAGCCGCGTCCGGTGGATCGGGTACGTCCTACTCGGCCTTCAAGGGCTGGGTTTGCTCGTCTGGTCCGTAATCCTGTACGAGCACTTCTCGCTCACGGTGGATTACTCGCAATACGACCAGGCATGGTTCCTTTTCGCGCACGGCAGCCTCGATCCCTACAGCACGAGGCTGCAGATGCCGTTCTTGCAGCAGGACGGAGAGTTCATCCTCGGTGTGCTCGCGCCGCTGTACTGGATATTTCACAGCGGCCTGGTCTTGTCCGTAGGGCAGGTCCTCAGCCTCGTCGGCGCCGAGGTGGTCGGCTTTACCTGGCTGTGCGATCTGGTTAGGCGCCATTGCGCGGAACGCGACGCCGCGCTGCTTGCCGGCCTTGGCGTCCTGCTGTTCATCGCCAGCCCGTGGCTGTGGTGGGCGGTCGGCTTCGACGTGCACCTGGAGCCCTTGGTCATGTTCTTTGCCGCCTACATGGCCTGGGACCTCAGCCGGGGGAAGCGGCGCGCGTTTGCCTGGGCGGTTCCCGTGCTGCTGGGCGGCGCGCCAGCGACGACGTACGTCATAGCCATCGGACTCGGCGGTGTCCTGGCTAGCCGCCGGACCCGGCGCATGGGTGTCGCGCTGACGGCCGTGGGCATCGCTTTCTTCCTGCTCCTCGGTCTCCTGCACTTCAATGAGGTGGCAGCTAATAACTCGGGTAGTCTCCTGGCCACGGCGCGCGAAAACCCGTTCCGGCTCGTGCAGGAACTCTGGGACCGAAGGGTCGACATTTTCGCGAACCTGGCCCCCAGTGGCCTGCTGGGCGTTGCCGCACCCCTGATCATGCCGCTCACGGTTGTGGTCGTCATCTCGGACACCTTGGCCAGCAACATCGCATTCCAGGAACCGTCGTTCCAGAACATACCCCTCTATGTGTTCCTGCCCGTGGGCACTGTGGCCGTGCTGGCTTGGCTGATCAGGCGCCATCGACGGACCGCGTTTGGACTGGCGGCGGTCGTGGCAGCGCAGGCAGTCGGGTGGGCAGTGGTGTGGGGCCCGCAGACACCGGCAATGTGGCTGCGGGTCTCCAATGCCGAGGCCGCCACACTCGCGAGCGTGGCGGCCCGTATCCCGGCCTCAGCCGAGGTGGCCGCCTCACAGGGTGTGGTCGGCGGTTTCTCCGAGCGCGCCATCGTATGGCCCATCTTTGGCCCGGGACCGATCCCGCTGGAGGCGGATACCTGGTTTGTCATCACGCCGACATCTGCGGTCGAGACAGCCAGCCAGGCGTCCAGCATGGCCCTCATCGGCGAGTTGGCCGGCCCCCTGCACGCCACGCTGGTCACCCATGCCAACGGGGTCTGGGCCTTCCGGCTGAACCCGTCACCCGGGCTCCGATCGGTCACCGTGCCCAAGGGCCCGTCACCGCTCCCAGCCTGGGCGGGCGAGGGGGCGGCGGGGACCCCTGTCCTGGACGGCCCGGTTTCCAGCTGGCATATGGCCGCCACCGGCGCCAAGGGTTACGTGGCGGATGGCATCGAGTGGCAGGGAATTAGTCCTGGCCGGTATCTCGCCGACGTGACCTTGTCGACGACCAGTGCCGTCAACGTGGAGGTCTGGAACAACACGACGCATAGCGTCCTGCTGGCGCGCCAGAACCTCCTGCCGACCGACGGCATCCAGACGATCGCTCTTCCGGTGAACGCGACAGTGCCCTATCGGGCGACCGCCTACTCCGGCTGGGGGCCGTTCCGTTCCGAGTTCGATAAGCCGCCTGCCGGAGAGCGGCTTGAGGTGCGGGTGTGGTCGCCTGGCGGAGCCGCGGTAAACGTCTACAGCGCAGACCTGACTACCGCCTCCGGCGCCCCTGTGCCAGACCAACCTAGATCTCCCTAATTCCAGGGCCGGCCCCATCGGGCTAACGCCGGTTTTCGCTGCGCGAGACGGCCACGGGCCTGGCTTTGGCGGCGCGGATCCGCCTGCGGCAATTTAACTACCGAGAGTGACGAATTAACCACTATCCGCGTAATACCTCGCAAGACTGCTCGCCGAATTCATGAATGGAATCGACCGCATACGGGGGTATGTATGAACTTCGCATCTTCCGCGGCTGCGCCGCGGGTGGTGGTAATCGGCGCCGGCCCGGCCGGACTGACCGCGGCCTACGTGCTGGCGACACGCTACGGCATTCAATCGACTGTCCTGGAATCCGACATCGTGGTCGGCGGGATCAGCCGCAGCGTCGAGCGCGACGGCTACCGCTTCGATCTGGGCGGGCACCGGTTCTTCACCAAGGTCGCGGAGGTTGACGCCCTGTGGCATGAGATCTTGCCCGGCGAGGAGTTCATGCTGCGGCCGCGGATGAGCCGGATCTTCTACCGCGACAAGTACTTCGACTATCCGCTGCGGGCCACCAACGCGCTGCGCAACCTCGGGCCGGTGGAGTCCGTGCGGTGCATCGCGTCCTACCTGTGGGCGCGGGTCCGGCCGCCGAAGAACCAGGACACGCTCGCGGGATGGGTGATCGCGCGGTTCGGCCGGCGGCTCTACGAGCACCTGTTCAAGACCTACAACGAGAAGCTGTGGGGAGTGCCGGTCTCCAAGCTCCCCGCCGACTTCGCCGCCCAGCGGATCAAGAACCTCTCGCTCATGGGCGCCGCGCTCAACTCGATCCTGCCCAAACGCGGGCAGACCAAGATCACGTCGCTGATCGAGCAGTTCCACTATCCCACGCACGGGCCGGGGATGATGTGGGAGCGCTGCCGTGACCAAGCAGTCAAGCACGGCGCCGAGGTCATCATGGATGCCAAGGTCATCGCGATCGAGCACGACAACGGCCAGGCTAAGGCAGTCATCGCGCAGGACAGCGACGGCACCCGCCATCGGTACGAGTGCGATCACGTGATCTCGTCGATGCCACTGTCCCACCTCGCCCAAGCGATGGAGTCGCCAGTCCCGGAAAAGGTGCGCGCGGCCGCGGCCGACCTGCGCTACCGCGATTTCCTCACCGTCGCGCTCGTCGTGCCAGAGGCAGCCGGGTTCCCGGACAACTGGATCTACATCCACGCGGTGAACGTCAAGGTCGGGCGCATCCAGAACTTCGGCACCTGGTCCCCCTACCTGGTCAAAGAGGGTCGCACCTGCCTAGGCATGGAGTACTTCGTGTTCGAAGGCGACGACACCTGGAGCATGCCCGACGAGGCGCTGATCGAACAGGCAAAACGCGAACTCCAGACGCTCGGTCTCGTCAACGCCGACCAAGTCGAAGCGGGGTACGTGGTGCGGGTCCCCAAGGCGTATCCGTTCTATGACCAGCGTTACAAGGACAACGTGGCCACGATCGTCCGCTGGCTGTCCAAGAACGCGACGAACGTGCATCCGGTCGGCCGTAACGGGATGCACCGTTACAACAACCAGGACCACTCCATGTACACGGCCATGCTCACCGCCGAGAACATCGCCACCGGCACCAGCCATGACGTCTGGAACGTCAACGTCGAGCAGGAGTACCACGAAACAGCCGCGTCTGCCGGGAGCTCAGCCAACGGTGCCAGCGGGACGGGCCGCGATGCGCCCGTCATCAACCGCGAGCACTATGGCCACGACCACCCGCTCAACAAGGAGCCTGCGATCTGAGCGGTGAGACACCCGAGTCGAAGACAAACGCTGATGTGCGCGGCGGCTACCGCCGCCGCCGTCCTTGCGGGCGGCAGCCTGGCCGATGCCTGCTCTGCGGCCCATGTCGCCTCTGCTTCAGCGCGCCCCTGCGACATCTACACCGGCGCAGGCACCCCGTGCGTGGCCGCGTACAGCACGGTACGCGCGCTGTACCGCACCTATGACGGCCCGCTCTACCAAGTCACCCGCGCCTTCGACGGCGCGAGGGTCAACGTCGGCGTGCTCAAGCCCGGCGGCTTCGCCGACGCCGCAGTACAAGACACCTTCTGCGCGGGCGTGATCTGCACGATCACAAGGATTTACGACCAGAGCCCGGACCAGAACGACCTCGGCGTCGGGCCCGTCGGAACGAACGGCGCACGGGACTTCGCCGCCAACGCCAGCGCACTGCCCGTCACCGTTGACGGCCACCACGTCTACGGGCTCTACATCCAGCCCGGCGACGGTTACCGCAACGACGTCACGCAAGGCGTCGCCGTCGGCGATCAGCCGCAAGGCGCTTACATGGTGACCAGTGCTATCGACATCAATAACCGGTGCTGTTTCGACTTCGGCAATGCGGAGACCTCCGGCGCCGATACCGGCAACGGCCACATGGACGCGATCAGCTTCACCAGCTTGCGCGGGGCCGGCGCAGACCCGAACTCGTCGGGGCCCTGGGTTCAGGCGGATCTAGAGAACGGGCTCTTCGCGAGCAACGGCGCCGACCCCGGTAGTAATGCCGGAAACACCCACGAGTTCGTGACCGCGATCGTGAACAGTAACGGCTCCACGGTGTACGCCGTCAAGGACGGCAACGCCCAGTCGGGCGGCCTGACCACCGACTACAGCGGACCGCTGCCCGCCCTCGGCGGTTACGTCCCGCTACAGCAGGAGGGTGCGATCATCCTGGGCACCGGCGGCGACAACAGCAACCAGTCCTCAGGGTTCTTCTTCGAGGGCGCCCTCACCGCTGGCTTCCCCTCCGCCGCGACCGATAACGCCATCCAGGCAAACATCGTCGCAACCGGTTACCAGAAGGTCACGCCGGCGCCGTAGGTCGCCGCACTTCCCGCAGGGGGCGAGAAGCGCGGCGACCCCGCCGGGCGGCTCACACCGGCCTGAGCACCCCCCACTGCGACACGAGGCCCTTCACCTGGTGCTTGACCGCCTGGAACCGGGGGAACTCGCGAAGGTCGACCAGATGCGTGTGCGGGCTGGTCCTGCGCTGCAGGAGCCCTGCGGCTTCCCCCACCTGGCAGAGCCAATCCATGTGCGGCACCGGCGTCGTGGCCATGAGACGGCCGTCCGGTCGCAGGAGGTCGTGGAGCGGAGACGAGAAGTCCCCGTGCTCGACCACCTCGAACGCGATGATCGCGTCGAAGGAGTGTGCTTCGAGTCCAAGGCTCCTCCATTCACGGATGTCGCCGACGACGTCCGCTGGCGGCACGAGATCGAGACCCGTGATATTGGTCCATCCCCGTTCGTGCGCCCATTTCTCGACCCACCCGTCGGCGCAGCCGACCTCCAGTATCTTCGCATCCCGCCGGAGCTGGCCGAAAAAGAACTGCAGCTTCTTCTCGCGTGCGATCTGACTGATGCGGGGTGCTGCCTTTTTGGATTGCGTCGTTCCCATTCCCTGCCTCCTATGCGGTAATTGAGAGCGCTCCGCTGCGGTGATCCACGCGGAGCAACAAGCCGTTCTGGATGATGATGTTGACCTTGACCTTGGCGCGCGCCCGCAGGGAACCGCCTACACGGCTACGTTGCCGGCGCTAGCGGCGTGCAGCGTGCCGACGACCGGCAGGGTGGCGTAGCCGCTGGCCTTCCAGATGTTGCCGGTCGCCACGACGTTCACCGCGCCGGCCTCGATGTTCACCGCGGAGCGGGCAGGCGGCGAGGACAATCCCATCCACGGGTCGGTGTCGAAGTGCACGCCTTGGAGGGTGACCACACCGGAGCCGACCGCGGCCGCGACGTGGAAGTTGTCGTGGCTGTTGGCAGCGTCGCTGCCGCAACCGCCCACGCTTCCCCCGATGAAGGAGTAGCCGCTTCCCCCCTGGATCCAGATTCCGTGGCCGCCGAGATCGCTGATGTTCATGTTCGTGAAGTAGGCGCCGCCCAGGAAGCCGGAGTGGAAGTTCAGGCCGTGCACGAGGTCCGTGCCCAGGTCGTTGGCGATTGCCCAGAACTGGTTGGCGAACACCTCCGAGCCTTCGGCGAAGTCGCCGGCGGTGATCCCGGCGTCGTTGACCTGGACGTTGTTCATGAACAGGAACTCCGGGACGCCGGCCCCGTCACCGATCATCCGCACTCCGTAGTCGCCGGCCTGGGTGATGACGTTGGTCAGCTGCATCGTCTGCGCATGGCCGTACATCTGGCAGCACGCGCCACCGGCTCCGCGCACGGCGGCGAACAGGCAGTTCGTCACCGCGCAGCTGATCGCGTCCTTGCCCATCTCGAACGCGGTCACCTGGGCCTCGATGTCACAACCGTGAATCGACCCGCTGCCGCACGGCCCGATCACCAGGCCCTTGGCCGCCGCGCCGGCCGGCGTCCCGGCCCCCGTGCCGTAGACGTTCACATTCTCCAGCCGCAGCCACGAGCTGTCGGCGATAGCGCAGGCGACGTGCCCGGCCGAGGCCTGGGCCGCTGACTGCGGCCCGATGTTCAGGTTACGCAGCAGCACGTCCCCCGCCCCGGTGACGTTCAGCACGGTGTAGCCAGCGTTGCCGGGCGCCCAGGAGATCACGCTGCCGTCAGCGCCGCCACCGGACGGGGTGTCGCCTTCCAGCGTGAACGAGTGGCGCCCGCCGCCCGCGGCGAGCCCGAAGTTCAACGGCCCCGACACCCGCCATAGCCCCTGGGGGACGCGGATCTTGGCGTGCCGGACCTGCGCCTGGCTGACCGCCGCCAGGGCCTGGTTAATCGCCGTGGTGCAGTCGGGGCCGTCAGGCATGGCGCCGTAGTCGCGGATGTCGACGTGCTCGTCGACGGACAGCCGCGGCCGTGGCGCCGCACTCGTGCTTGGCGAGGAGCTGCACCCGGCGACAACGGCTGCAGTCACGGCTCCCGTGCCCGCCAGCAGGGCGCGGCGGCTCGCACCGGTGCCGCCGGGCCCGGACCCCCGGTCCCGATTGATCACTAATAGCCCCTATCTAATTGAGCATCGGGTTCGCGATGTCGGCCGCCCCTGTCACCGCACGCTTACGTCATGGCCTGGAGAGAACGACGATAAGAAGCCCCGACACGACGAGGACCGAGCCCGCCCAGGTCAGCAGCGAGGCACGCTCATGCAGGACGACGATGCTCAAGACGAGGATCGCGATGTAGCCGAGAGCGTTGAACGGGTAGGCGATGCTCAGCGGGACGCGTGACAGCACGCCAAGCCACGCCACCGCGGACACGGCAAAGACGGCGAGCCCGCCGAGAACCCAAGGGGAGACGGCCGCCGCGAACAGGAGCGATCCGCCTGTGTGATGCGCACGCGTGGCAGCCGCGCCCATTCCGTACTTGAGCATCAGCTGTCCGCCGGCCGCCGCGATGACCGCGAAGAGCAGCAAGGCGAGGCTTGAGGTGTGCATGCGCGGACTCCCTTCGGATACGGCCGACGCCTTCAGGTCAGCCGAGGTGCGCATTGGTGGATTTCGCGGTCAAGCCCGGCCACGGCGCGCAAGAGCGAGGCTTTTTTGTTATTGACGGGCAATACACGCTCATGCGGCGTGAGTTGATCATAGATAGTCGGGGCGCGATGCCTGCATAGGCCCGTATCCCCTCCCCCTTCCATTCATATGCACGGTCTTCCCGGTCATAACTTACCGTTGATCTTCCTGCCTCGCCGTTCAGAGCGCAACATGCCCTTATTTATCCATATTGACGCTGGCCCGCCGTCTCCGTAGCAATGTGCATATCGGAAACGTGACTCTCAATTAATTACACCACTTGGCGAGTTTCCCGCCCTTGCCGGACTTTCCAGAAGATTGGCGATCGCTAACATCGCCCGCGGCCGCCTGGGCATTGGCCGCCAGGTTGAGTAAGTCGCTAACCGCCGGGGCCGTTTCGCCGGTGCGGCCGGCGTTGCCGTACTCGGCATCGGCGCGGTCGCGCTCCGCGACAGAACTGCCGGACTCCGTGTCGGTGCTGGCGTGCCCCGTGCCGCTGCCGATGCTGCCGTGCTCCACTGAGTGATCGTCTTCAGCTGCACTTGGGTCACGTAAAGCTTGCCGTCTTTGACCGTCTCGCCGATCGTCAGGTCGTATCTGCCGGCTGTGTCCGGCCCGGTGACGGTCACCGTAGCGGTGAGTTTCGCGGAGGCGGCCTTCGCGCCCTCGGCGCGGAGCGTCACCGTCAGCGCCGAGTCGTAGGAGAGCCGCCCGCCCCATAGCGTCTTCGCCGCCTGGGCGGGCACCTCCGGGGCCAGGTCGGCCCACCAGGTGCTCTTCTCCTGCGCGGCGCTGCGGACGATCCCGAAGTACGCGGCGAGCGCCGCCGCCTGGAAGTCCAGGGGCGCGCTGCTCTGCGCCCACGCGCCCGCCGGGGAGCCGGTAAGGCGGAGCGTGCCCAGGGGCGCGCTGTTGTCAGCCAGGGTAAGCCCCTGCGCCGCGAGCGCGGGGGGCGCGGGCACCGCGGGGGGCCGCCAGGTCTGCGGCACGACGGTCAGGGCGTGCGTCGGCGCCGTGCTGACCAGGGTGGCGTACAGGAGGTACCTGGTGGCGGTGATGTACAGGGCGTTGAGCGGATAGCACGTGTCGAGGATGAGCCTGGCGGCACCCGTGTTGTATACCGGGGTGCCCGCCTTGACGATCGCATGCGAGGTCACCTTGTAGGTAGCGGTCCGGCAGGGCGTGACGTAGCGGATCTCGTCACCCGGCTTAAGCCGGTCGATGTGCGAGAACCACGTCACGTCGTGCGCGGAGAGCACGCTGGTGCCCTGCCCGCCCGGCCAGGCGCTCTCCGGGTCGTGGCCGACCGCGTCGTCCAGCACCGCGTCGCCGGTGCCTTCCAGGACGGGCGCCACCAGGCCCAAGACAGGGGCCTCAAGCAGCCCGTCAGGCTGCTGCCCGCCGGATTCCGCGGGGCCAGGCGCTTGCCGCCGTGCCGCCGACGCGGCGGCGCCCGCGGCGCGGCCGTGCGTGTCCTGGCACACGCCAGGGCTTCCCGCTGCCCTGGCGATCGCCTTCTGTTCCTGCCCTATCAGGTCGCCGCCCGCCCGCGAGGAGTGGAAGAAGAACAGGCCGAGCTGGACGGCGATCGCAGTCCCGGCGCAGATCGACAGGGCCCCAGCGCCCGCGACGATAAGCCGGCCTGTGGGCCGGGACCGGCGGTTACGCCGTCTCGTATGCTGCCCCCGCGGGAAGCTCATATCTCTCCGTATATGAATGATGACACTGTGTAATCATTGTGCACCTGATGCTGCCGCAGCGTCCTGCGGTTCACCACTTCCCAGGCCGGCCCGCGTCGGGCGATGCCGGCGGAGCACCTGGGTGAGGCGGGGATCACGCCGCCCGCAGGCGGATAAGCCCCTTGCCGTCGCCTAGGATTTCCTTTTGTCCCCTTATGTTGCTGACGTGACTTGGCAGGTATCGGCCGCCCTCATGGATGTGCAAACGTTCGCTGTCCCTCCGGTACTCGAGCTTCTTGACGTGACCTACCGCCGGGACGGCAGCGAGATCATCCACGGCGTCAGCTTCACGGTGCGCGCGGGCGAGCACTGGGCCATGATCGGGCCGAACGGAGCCGGCAAGAGCACGCTCCTCGGGTTCTGCGGGGCGGTCACCCACCCCACCTCCGGCACGGTGCGGGTGCTCGGCGAGCAACTCGGCCGGGTCGAGCTGCAGGCGCTGCGGCGCGCGATCGGGCACGTGAACCCGCGCCACCCGCTCCGCTCGCCGCTGGCCGTCCGCGACATCGTCCTCACCGGGCTCACCGGCACCATCGAGACCGCGCCGCGCTGGCGCCCGGCCCCGGACGAGGCCAGCCGGGCCGACGACCTGATCGCCGCGCTCGGCCTGGGCGGCAAGGCCGGGTCCCGGTGGAACGTCCTGTCCCAGGGCGAGCGGGGACGGGTGCTGATCGCCCGGGCGCTGATCTGCGAACCCCGGCTGCTCCTGCTCGACGAGCCGTCGACCGGCCTGGACATCGCGGCGCGCGAGCAGCTCCTCGAGACCATCGACCTGCTCACCGAGACGCACCCGGAGGTCGCGTCCGTGCTGGTGACGCACCACCTGGAGGAGCTGCCCTCCTCCACCACGCACGCCCTGCTGCTCGCCGACGGCCGGGTCGTGGCGGCCGGTCCCGCCACGGCGGCGCTCACCTCCGAGCA
>Ga0207664_10000983_pt1 | contig 19177 bp, 17 predicted proteins | sample LARL83metaG_FD_184349 | JGI IMG/M metagenome (GOLD analysis project Ga0207664, IMG submission 184349) | Corn, switchgrass and miscanthus rhizosphere microbial communities from Kellogg Biological Station, Michigan, USA - LAR L8-3 metaG... | ecosystem: Host-associated > Plants > Roots >... | reverse complement strand
GCGCCGGGCAGCGATGGCAGGATGCCCGACCCGCGGGCCCGGGAGGGCATGCCGGACCTCTACGCCTACGCCCATCTGCTCGCCGAGGACAAGCGGCGCCACCCCGGGGATGACGTGATGTCGATCCTGCTGGCACAGGTGGACGACGACGGCGGCCAGGTGTCGGTGGCCGAGTTCGAGAACATGTTCTGGCTGTTCGCGGTGGCCGGGAACGAGACACTGCGCAACGGCCTGCCCGGCGCGTGTATCGCGCTGCTCGAGCACCCGGGCGTGCAGCATGAACTGCGCCGCGATCCGGCGCTGATGCCCGCCGCGGCCGACGAGATGCTGCGCTGGTGGACGCCGGTGATGACCTTCCGCCGGACGGCTGCCGCGGACTGCGATCTGGGCGGCCAGCGCATCGGCGAAGGCGACAAGGTGGTCGTCTCGTTCACCTCTGCCAACCGCGACGAAGCCGTCTTCGCCGACCCCGGCCGCTTCGACATCCGCCGCCACCCCAACCCGCACCTGGTGTTCGGCTACGGCCCGCACTTCTGCCTCGGCGCTCATCTCGCCCGCATCCAGATGCGCGCGCTGTTCGATGAGGTCCTGGCCCGCACGTCCGCTGTGAGATACGCGGGCAAGCCCTCCTACCTGCGATCAAACTTCCAGCGCGGCGTCAAGAGGCTGCCCATCGCCTGGACCGCGTGACCCGGCGGTGGCGCCGCCGGGGTGGTGCGCTTCCGGCACGCGCTGGCGGGGCCCGGGCCGGTGACGCAGACTGGCTGGATGCAGGTGGACGGGCGGGCAGAAGACCGGTTCCAAGCGGTGCGGGAGGCATTCGGCGAGGTGCTGGCCGGCCAGGCCGGGACGGGGGCCGCCGTCGCCGGATGGTGGAACGGCGCATGGGTCGTTGACCTGTGGGGCGGCCGGGCGGACGCGGCCGGCACCAGGCCGTGGCGGGCGGACAGCCTCGTGCAGCCCTACTCGGTTTCCAAGCCGTTCGCGGCCATCTGCGCGCTGTTGCTGGTCGATCGCGGCCGGCTGGAGCTTGATGCGCCGGTGCAGCGCTGGTGGCCGGAGTTCAGGGCCCGCACCGACCTGCGGCAACTGCTGTCGCACCAGGCAGGCGTGGTGGCGCTGGACGAGCCCGCGCCCACCGCGGCGTTCTACGACTGGGACCGGCTGTGCTCGCTGCTGGCCGCGCAGGAGCCCGCCTGGGAGCCGGGAACCGCACACGGCGAGTCGGCGCTGTTTTACGGCCACCTCGTCGGTGAGCTGGTCCGGCGCGCCGACGGCCGCGGGCTGGGGCGTTTCCTCCGCGAGGAGGTCTGCGGCCCGCTGGGCCTGGACTTCTTCTTCGGGCTCACCGCGGCCGAGCAGGCACGGGCGGTAGATCTGACCGGCGTGGGTGAGTATTTCAGTCCGCAGCGGGCGGCCAGCATGCCGCGGCTGTACCGGCGGGCGGTGGAGAACCCACCGGGTGCCTTCGATCCGGCGGTGGTCAACAGCAGCGCGTGGCGCGCGGCCGAGGTGCCTGCCATCAACGGGCACGGCACGGCACGCGGTGCCGCCGGGCTGTACGCAGCGCTGCTGGCCGGCAACCTCCTCTCGCCGGCGCTGCTGCGTGAGGCCACCACGGCACAGTGCGCGGGCGTGGACGCGGTCTTCGGCGAGGACAGCGCCTGGGGCCTGGGGTTCGGCGTGGACGAAGACGGGTTCGGCATGGGCGGGTCTGGCGGCAGCTATGCGGGGGCCAGCACCGCGGGCGGCTACGCGTTCGCCTTCGTGACCGGGACGATGGGCAGCCACGCCCGGGGCACGGCGGTGGAGAACGCCTTCCGCGAATGCCTGGGGATGCCGCCCCTCGACGAGTAAGAACCCGCGAGCCAGGCGCTATCGGAGTTGCTGCTGGCCCCCGTCATACACCACCAGGCCGTCCGGGCGGAGCCGGGCGCCGGGCGACCGGCGGTGCGGTGCCAGCGTGCCGTCGTGCATCAGGTGGCGGACCGGTATGTCGCGGGCGATCTCGGCGAAGTCGGCGATCAGCCGGCGGTGGCAGCGCCACCAGAGGCTTTCGCTGCACATCACCACCGGTTGCCCCGCGGCGGTCTCTGCCAGCACCTCGCCGATGGCGGCCAGGAAGTCCGGTTGCCGCATGTGGCCGGCGTAACCACGGAAGGCGGCCTCCCGCCACGCCACATCGGGTGAATCCGGCGCTGGCCGGCGGAAGCCGCCGAGCCGCTTGTCCCACCGGTACCCGATGCCGTGGCTGGGCAGCCAGCGCTCCAGTTCCGCCCGGGCCACGTGTGGATTGCGGCGGCTGCCCGGCGCGATGCGCACGTCGATCAGCGTCCTGGTGCCCGCGGAAAGCAACAGTTCGGCGATGCGGTCGGCGCTCGCCGTGCCGTGCCCGAACGTGATCAGTGGCACCGGCCCCTCCAGGCGCGGCCGGGTCGTCCGCCGCGGCAGCAACGTGGCATTCCTCGCCGGGGAACTGCTGGACGAATCCGGCCAGACGGTGGCAGTAGCCACCGCGACGGCGCTGATCCGGGCCACGCAAACCTGATCATTGGACCGGGGAGGAGTTGCTCCTGGACTCCCAGACGACACCGGCCACCACACCTATGATGATCACGGCCGCGATGGCTATCAACCAGGTCAGGATTCCGAAAACCGCGCCGATCGTCCCGTACGTCCTGCTATCGGAAATGATCGTCGACGAGAAATAGAATTTCGAGAATACGCCGAGACCAGCGAAACACACCCCGGTAGCGATCGCAGGCAGCAGCAGCTTGCGCCATTGGACCCGGCCTGCCAGCAGGAAATGCATCGTCCACCAGAAGAACGGCGTCATGACGGCGAACGTGACAAACTCAGCCAGCACGACGCCCGCTGAGGCGTTGCGGACCGGCCTGCCGATGATGCTTTCGAATGCCACCGCGGCGCATAGCACGACGACCCAGATCGGCAGTCGGTACAGATCCCGCATCCCCCGAGGATCCTGGTGGAAGGCCTTCTCGTAGATCTGCTGCAGCGAGCTTGCCACCGCGAGCGTGCCCGCGGTGACGAAGAGCAGGCTGGTGAAGGTGGCCACGTTCAATACCGCGGGCGAGGAAGTGAACAGGTGGCTCACGATCCCCGACGCGCGCTGATTCAGGCCAAGCCGAAGGGCGATGTCGTCATCGATGCGCGCGCTCGCGAACGCGCTGAGAAGGATGAGGAACGGCAGCAGCGAGACCAGCAGCCCGGCGCCCAGCAATATGATCTGCTGGGTAAAGTCGAGGGTCTTAAGCTCGGCCACGAAGCTTTGCGCGAGAGATCCCTGGTACCGCGCTTGCGCTGCCGCTGCCCAGCGGCGTGGCCCGCCGCGACTCGGCATTTCGTGCTGAGCAGCAGGCAGGCGATCCTGGTGGTCCGGCTTTACCATGATGCTGATTTCTTCCGGCGTTCCGGTGCACCCGGAACGCAATCCGTTGGTTACGGCCCAGACGCAGTCCACCGCTGGTTCCCGCCGGGCGCATCACCCCCTTACGGGTGAGCTGGCCGGTCCGCCCGGGCTAGAGCGGTTCGCCTTCGAGCCGTCCCCCGGGGACATTCCGGCCGCACATGACCACGGCCAGGAGCTCAGCCGGGCCGCGCAGCGCCGGGCCTGATCCGTACGACCAGTCAAGGTCGGTGGCCTGCAGGCTGCGGCCCTCGATGCTGGTGCCGAAGCGGGCCTGCACGCCACCGGCGGTGAGGTCGTCAAGCACGACCCGGATCGTGGCATCCGGCGACCGGCGCGGCACCCCCAGCGGCACGGTCACGTCCAGGCCGTGAATCACCACATGGTTGAGCGCGCCGTGCCACCCACCGCCCGGCGGCGTCCAATGGCGCATCACCTCGGAGCGCAGGCAGGCCACCAGTTCGCTGGTGGGCAGGTCGGCGTCCCGGGCGGCGACCTCGTCGGACAACCGGCCGAAGTCGAACTCGTAGCGGCGCAACTCGGCCATGAACTCCTCTTCGGAGTAGCGCGCCGCCATGGTCATATGCGCGATCACCTCGCGCACCCGCCACCCCGCGCACAGCGAGGGCGTGTCCCACTGCGCTTCGGTCGCGGACTCGAGCAGTCCGGCCAGGGCCACGAACTCGGCGGCCACGGCCGGCTGCAGGCCGGCGTCATCGTTCATGATCAGCTCCTAGCGCTCACGCGGCGACAATCATCCCTGGCTCAGACGAGCCAACCGCAGCGAACTCACCGGTCCGGGCGGCTGGACCCGCTCCGCGAGCATTGCCCCATGAGCGCAGATGACGGCCGCTGGCCCCCGAGCCCCAGTCAGTGCGGCAGAAAGTCCAGCAGCAGTTCGGTCACCTGGCCGGGTGCTTCGAGTTGCATCCAGTGGCCGGGGCCGTCCAGGCGCTCGTACCGCCACGAACCAGCGACGTTCTTGGCCGAGTCGGTCATCTGCACCTCGGTGAGCGCGATGTCCCCGCTGCTCCAGATGCCCATGGACGGCGCCTGTACCGGTGGAAGCTGCAGCGGCGGCGCGGCCCAGCTCTCGGGCGGGACGTTGGCCCGGTAGTAGTTCAGGCCGGGCGTGAGCGACCCGCTGGCCTCCAGGTCGGCGATCACCTGGTCGGCGTCGGGATGGTGCGCCCAGGCACGGAAGTTCGCCCAGTTGTCCTCGGACAGCCAGCGCTCGGCGATGCCCGGGTACTGGAACAGCAGCATGTACCACGACTTCTGCCGCTGCTCCAGCGTGCGCAGGAAGCCCGCCGGATGACCCACCGACAGGACCACCAGGTGGTCGACGTTGTCGGGGGCGAAGGAGGCGATGGCCCAGGCCAGGCCGGCACCCCAGTCGTGACCCACCACATGGGCCTGGCCGGCCCCCAGTTCGGCGAGGATCGCCAGGACGTCCCCGGCCAGCAGCGGAATGGAATAGGCGTCCACGGCCTCGGGCTTGTCCGAGCGGCCGTAGCCGCGCAGGTCAGGCACGATGACCTGGAAACCGGCCTCGGCCAGCGCGGGAACCTGATGCCGCCAGAGCCGCCCGGTGTCGGGGAACCCGTGCAGCAGCACGACCGGGCGGCCCGCACCGTGGACCTCGTACTCGATACCGACTCCGTCGACCTCTACCCGGCTCATGCGCCCTCCTTCTCGGCCGGCCGTGGCTCTCGCGTGCGAGTGCCCAGGCATCACACGGTACTTCGCCGGGCCACGGCGGGCCCGCGCGCCTCCGGGCTTAGGGTCGGCAGGGAGGCTGGCGCAGATCGCGGGCCGGGCGGCGGCGGAGGCCGTGGCGCGCCGGCCCGGCGCGGAGGAGGACTGCCGGTGGACCGCGAGCAGGTGCGGGCGGCGTTCGCGGACCCCAGGGAGTTCACGACCTCGCCGTTGTACCGCTGCCTGAGCCGGACGGTGGCAGCCACCGGCCAGTTGCTCGACCTGGCCTGCCAGGGACGGCCCGGCCAGTATCCGACGTTCCTGTTCTTCGGCGCGGTACACCTGCTGCTCCTCGCCGGGACCGAGCACCCGCTCGCCCGGTTCTATCCGTCGTTAGCGGGCGAGCGGGCGCTGCCGCCTGAGGGTGCCGGGCCTGCGCTGGTGTCGTTCGGCCGGGACCATGCGGCGGAACTCGCGGAGACGATCCGCACCCGGCTGGTGCAGACCAATCAGGTGCAGCGGGCGATCGGCCTGCGCCTGGGCCTGTCCGTGATCGCGGACGAGGTGTCCGGGCCGGTGCACGTGATCGAGGTGGGCACCAGCGCCGGGCTCAATCTGCGGTTCGGCCGGTACGGCTACCGGCTGAACGGCCGCCGGTTCGGGGATCCGGCCTCGCCGGTCCAGTTGGCCGCCGAATGCCACGGCCAGCAGCCAGAGCCCGACCTGGACCGCCAGCCCGCGATCGCCAGCGTCCTCGGGATCGACCTGCAGCCGGTCGACCCGGCGGAACCCGCCGAGCGGGCCTGGCTGCAGGCGCTGGTGTGGCCGGAGAACCACCGGCAGCGTGCCCTGCTCACGACGGCGCTCGAGCTCGCCGCAGCGGACCCGCCGCCGATCCTGGCCGGGGATGTCATCGACGTGCTTCCCGGCATCGCCGGCGCGCTGCCCGCGGGCCAGCCCCGGGTGGTGTTCCACGCGGCGACGCGCATGCACGTGCCCACAAGCCGCCTGGCGGCGTTCGACGCGGCGATCGAGCGCGCGGGTGACACCGGGCCCCTGTGGCGGCTGTCGATCGAGGACGCGCCGCAGGCGCCGTCCCAGCCCCGCACCGCGCGCCGGGGCACCGCGCTGCAACTGCGGCGGCCCGGCGCCGCCGCGGCCGAGACGATCGCCATCGTGGACGGGCACCTCGCCTGGATCGAGATGTGCCCGCCGCCCTGAATCACCACCCCGCTCAGCCCCGGCATCATGATGGTGGGCGATCGCTTGGCCTGTGACCCTGGTGATCGACCACGATCATCAAGGCCAGCAGACCCCGGCGCGGGCCGACCGGCTACTGGTCGAGGGTGGCCACCCAGGCGGCGATCTGCGCGCGTGAGCCGACACCGAGCTTGTTGAGGATGCTGCGGACGTGGCTGTCCACCGTGCGCTCGGAGATGAACAGCCGGGCCCCGATCTGCTTGTTGGTCAGCCCGTCGGCGACCAGCCGCGCGACGTCGGCTTCCCGTTTCGCCAGCGGTGCCGCTGCCCCGCCGGGCACCGCCGCTCCGCCCCGTGTTCCCGCCCCGGCCGGCTCGCGGCCCGCTGGCAGGGATCCGTCGCGATCGGGCTCACCCAGTGCCAGCCGCCGCCCGCCGTCCCGGTCCAGGCGCAGCCCGGCCTCGAATGCGGCCTGGAACCTCGCCGCCCCCAGCGCGGCCAGCGCCGACTTCTGCGCCCGGTCAAGGAGCGGTGCGAGGAACTGCATGATGTTGGCGCCGGCCTCGGCGCGCAGGCTCTCCGCGGCGCCGAACAGTTGCGCGGCGCGCCGGGCGCGGCCGGACAGTGCCGCGTGGCAGCCGAACGCGTCGAGCAGATAGAACTGCGCGACCCGGTCGTCGATCTGGTGTGCGAGCCGCAGCGCCTCGGCGAGCAACGGCTCGGCCCCCGCCAGGTCGCCTGCGTTCAGCGCGGCGGAACCCAGGTTCAGCAGCATGATCCCCTGCACGTAGAGGTCACCCGTTTCCCTGGCGCGGCGGACCCCTTCCGCGGCGGCGGCCCGCGCCGCAGCCTGGTCACCGGCGAAGAACGCATGCAGCGTCTGGGCCTGGAGCACGCCGACCCTCGCGGACGGGTAGTAGTGATCCACCGCCCGGGCCGCCACGTCAGCCTCACCAATAAGTACCCCGGCGGCGGCGTACTCACCGGCCATGTCCTCGGCGACGGCGGCCATGGCGAGCGCCTCGGACAGCAGTTCCCGCTGGCCGGTTTCCCTGGCCACGGCCACCGCCGTGCCCAACGCCGGCCGCGAACCCGACGGATCCGCCTTCAGCACGGCAAGGAAGCCACGCATGAAATAGCCCCAGCCACGGCCGTCCGTATTGCCGCGTTCTTCAGCAAGCGCGAGAAAAGCGTCTAGCCATCGGATGCCTTCGGTGGTCGCGCGCGTGATCCAGAACCAGCCGAGAGAGGCGGCGAGATCGACGCCGCGGGACGCGTCGCCGCGGCTGACGCACTGCTGCATGACCGCGCGGACGTTGTCGATCTCCAGGTCCGCCCATTCGAGCCAGCCAAGGAGCCCGTAGCGGCGCTCCCGCGCGGACCGCTGGCAGGTGGCGTGGTAATACTCGGCGCAGCGGAGCGCGACAGATTCCTCCTCGCCGGCCTCCCGCAGCTTGAGGCCGGCGAACTCGCGCATGGTCTCGTGCAGCCGGTAGCAGGCAACCCAGCCCGCGTCCTCCTTCACCACCAGGGACTTGTCGACGAGCGAGGACAGCAGGTCAAGCGCGCCATCCGGCGACGAGCACACCGATTCGACGTCGTCCAGGGTGAACCGGCCCGCGAACGCACGGCACCGGCGCAGCACCACGCGCTCGTCCTCGGTCAGCAGGTCGTGGCTCCACTCGATGGTGGTCCGCAGCGTCTGGTGGCGGGGCAGCGCGCCGCGGGTCCCGCCGGTCAGCAGGCTGAACCGGTCGGCCAGGCGGTCGAGCACCTGCGCTACAGAAAGGACCCGGGTTCTGACTGCCGCAAGCTCGATCGCCAGCGGCAGGCCATCCAGGCGGCGGCACAGGTCCACGACCGTGGCCTGGTTCGCGGTGGTCAGCTCGAACGTGCCCGATGCCGCCGCCGCCCGCTCGGTGAACAGCATCACCGCCTCGCTCCTGCGCAGCGCCGCGAGCGGCTCGCCCGGGTCCGGGTCGGGCAGTTCCAGGGGCGGCACCGGCACCACGTGCTCCCCCGCCACCGACAGCGGTTCCCGGGTGGTGGCGATCACCCGCACGCCCGGCGCGGCCCGCAGCAGGTCGGCCACCAGCCGCGCGGCGGCTTCGAGCAGGTGCTCGCAGTTGTCCACGACGAGGAGCAGTTCCTTGTCCCGCAGGTAGGAACGCAGCAGGGCCAGCGGCTCCGTGGCGGTCTGGTCGCGCAGGTCCAGCGCGGCCAGCACCGCGCCGTCGACCAGATCCGGGTCGGTGATCTCCGCCAGCTCGGCCAGCCAGGCCCCATCGCGGAACCCGCGGCCAAGGTCGGCCGCGGCCCGGATGGCCAGCCTGGTCTTGCCGACCCCGCCCGGCCCGGCGAGGCTGACCAGGCGCGCCTCGGTGAGCTTCGCCCTGACCTCGGCAAGCTCCCGGCGGCGGCCGACGAAGCTGGTCGCGTCCGCGGGAAGGTTGCCCGAGCGCCGGGCCGGCCTGGCCATGACATGAATGTAGACGGCACCCCGCTGCGCCCGGTTCAGGACGCGGCCACCAGGCCGCCAAGCCACCAGCGGTCGGGTCACTAGGCACCGCATCGGTAATTCCACCGATGCCGGCCCCTGCCTTGCCTTCTTAGCGTCGGGACATGGCTGAGGAGCTGCCGGTACGGCGAGTAGAGGTCAGTTTCGTCGGCGCCGCTCCGACCCGCCAGGTGCGGCGCGCGGCCGGGGTCAGTGACGTGGAGATCGACGGGTCCACGCTGCGCTGCCTGGTCAGCGGGAGCTTTCAGCCCTTCCTGGAGGCGCTGCGCGGTCACGAGGTGATCCGCTTCGACTCCGCGCCACCATCCACCGGCACCGGCCTCGGAGCCGCCTGAGAAACGGGGAGATCCACCGTGCACAGCTTTTACGCCGCCCTGGGGCGGTTCGCCGTCCGGTTCCGATGGGTCATCGTCGTGGCCTGGGTAACCGCAACCATATTGGCCAGCCTGTTCCTGCCGTCCCTGACCAGCGTGGCCAAGCAGGACAACGCCGCGCTGCTGCCGGCCGGCAGCCCGAGCCTGCAGGCGGCCCGGATGGCCGCCCCGTTCCAGGGCCTCAACCAGACACCGGTTCCCGTGGTCGTCGCCCGTGCCTCCGGCGGCGCGCTCACCGCCGCGGACCTGGCCGCGGCCGGCCGGCTCGAGGCCAGCCTGGCCAGGGTCGGCAGCGTCCAGAGAGTCAGGGACCTGGGGGTCAGCCGGGACGGCCGGGCGGTGGAACTGCAGGCACTGGCCAGCATCAACCTCGGCACCGAGGGGCCGTCCCAGCAGCTTGTCACGGGGCTGCGGCAGGCCATCCAGGCCAGCGGGCTGCCCGGTGACCTGCGCGCCCACCTGGCCGGTCAGGTGGCCGCCCAGGCCGACGCGAGCGAGGCCTCGGACCGGGCGGTCAACCTGGCCCAGGACCTGTCCATCGTGTTCATCCTGGTCCTGCTGCTCGTCGTGTTCCGCTCGGCGCTGGCGCCGGTGCTGACGCTGATCCCTGCCGTGCTAGTCACCCAGCTGGCGGGTCCGGTCATCGCCGAGGCGAGCAAAGCCGGCCTGCAGGTGTCCTCGCTCACCCAGATCATGCTGCTGATCCTGACCCTGGGCGCGGGCACCGACTACGGGCTGTTCCTGGTGTTCAGAGTCAGGGAGGAGCTTCGGGGCGGGCTGGCGCCACACGACGCGGTCGTGCGTGCCCTGTCCCGGGTCGGCGAGTCGATCACGTTCTCCGCCGCGACCGTCATCGCCGCGCTGCTCACGCTGCTGCTCGCCGCGTTCGGCCTGTACTCCAGCCTCGGCGCGCCGCTGGCCATCGCCATCGCGCTCATGCTGCTTGCCGGTCTCACCCTGCTCCCCGCGCTGCTGGCCATCTTCGGCCGTGCCGCGTTCTGGCCGTCCCGCACGGCTCGCGGCGCGGGGCGCCTGGGCTGGTGGGGTCGCACTGCGGGCCGGATCGTCACCCGGCCTGCCGCTACGCTCACCCTCGGCCTGATCGTGTTCGGCGGCCTGGCCGCGGTCGCACTCTGGTACACCCCGGCCGGTTTCGGCGCCACACCCGGCGCCCCGCGCGGCTCGGACTCCGCGGCCGGCAACGCGCTGCTCGCGGCCCACTTCCCCGCGGCCAGCAGCAACCCGACGAACGTGCTGCTCCGGCTGCCCGCACCGGCGTGGACCGAGCCCGCACGCCTGGCCCGCGCCGAACGCCTGCTCGCCGCGGCCCCGCAGTTCCGCGGGGTAGCGGGCCCGCTGGACGTCAACGGCGTCACGCTCACCGCGGGCCAGCTCGCCGCCCTGCACGCCAGGCTCGGCGATCCCCGCGCGATGGCGGCCGCGCCACCGCCGGGCAGTGGCGTCCGGCCGGCGCTGTGGGCCGCCTACCGCGCCGAGGCGCAGTTCATCAGCCCGGACGGGCGGACGGTGCTGTTCAATGTGGGCCTGTCCGCGGGCAACCCGGACTCCAACGCCGCGCTGCACCAGGTCCCGGCCATCCGCGCCGCGGTCGCCCGGGCGGCCCACGAGGCCGGCGCCGCCGCGTTCGGGGTCGCCGGAAACGCGGCGGCCACCTACGACGTGAGCCAGGTTTCCGACTCCGACCTGCTGCACATCTTCCCGGTCGCGATCATCGTCATCGCGATGCTGCTTGCGCTGGTGCTGCGCAGCCTGGTCGCGCCGGCCTACCTGATCGCCTCGGTGGCGATCAGCTACCTGGCCGCGTTCGGCCTGTCCGTGCTGCTCTTCCAGGTAATCGGGGGGACCGGCGGGCTGAACTACTTCGTCCCGTTCCTGATGTTCGTGTTCCTGCTGGCCTTGGGCGAGGACTACAACATCCTGGTGATGACCCGGATCCGGGAAGAGGCAGGCGACATCCCGCTGCGGCAGGCGGTCACCCGGGCCCTGGGGCGGACCGGCTCGACGGTGACCTCGGCCGGGCTCGTCCTGGCCGGCACGTTCGGCGTGTTCGCGGTGATGGTGGGCGGCCAGCCGGGCGGCGCCGTCTACCGTGCCATCCTCGCCTCGCTGGCGATCGGCATCCTGATGGACGCCTTCCTCGTCCGCACGCTGCTCGTGCCGTCCACGGTCGCGCTGCTCGGCCGGTGGAACTGGTGGCCGTCCGCGCATGGCAGGCGCCAGGACCTGGCGTCTGCGGCGGCCCGGCTCACCGGTCCAAGCGCCGCACTCACCCCAAAGGGCGAGGAACCATGCGATACGGAACACCCGGCCGCACGTGATTCCCGAAGCCGGCGTGAATCGGTGTATGACTGAAGAAGCAGGGGCCCCGGCCCGGCGCTGAGCCTGCCTCCCCCGCGGGCAGGCCGTCCCGGGCCGGCGTACGCCCCTGGGATCGGTGTGATGACCGCGATCTCCCGGCCATTGCGGCTGGCCGAGGCCGTCGGGGCCTTGTCGCTTGCCACTGACCTGGCCATGGGTCAGCCGCTGGAGCATGGGCTCCGCACCGCGGTGCTCGCGGTGCGGACGGCGCAGGCGATGGGCCTGCCCGACGACGATCTGGTGACGGTCTTCTACACCGGGCTGCTGCACTTCGCCGGGTGCACGGCGGAGAGCGAGATCGACGCGCGGTTCTTCGGCGACGAGCTTTCCGCGCGGCCGCAGATGATGGCGGTGGCCTTCGGGAGCAGGCGGGACCTGATCACCACGGCGAGCCGGGTGGCTCATCCCGAGCGGGCCAGGCTCGCCCGGGCGGCGACGATGGCCAGGTCGGCGTTCGGCGGCGTCGCCGAGTTCCGCAAGTGGGCCGCCAGCCACTGCGACGTGGCCAGCGTGCTCGGGGCCCGCATGGGCTTTTCCGATCAGGTCCAGACGGCGCTGCGGCATCTGTGGGAGCGCTGGGACGGCCGGGGAATGCCGGGTGAGCTGAGCGGGGAACAGATCCCGCTGGCGGTGCGGCTCATGCAGGTGGCACAGGACGCGGACATGGCCTGGCACCAGGGCGGCAGCCTGCTGGCGGACGGCCTGCTGGCCGAGCGCGCGGGTTCCGGTCTTGACCCGGGCGCGGTGGCCGCCTTCCTGTCCCTGGGCGAAGCCGTCTATGCGGGCCTGGACGCGCCGTCCATCTGGGACGCCGCGCTGCTCGCCGAGCCCGGCCGGCAGCCGGTGGTGAGCGAGGACCGGCTGGACGCCTGCCTGTCGGCGATCGCGGACTTCGCCGACCTGAAGAGCATGTGGACGGTGGGCCACTCGCGCGGGGTGGCCGGGCTTGCCGAACGATCCGCCGTGGTGGCCGGGCTGCCCGAGGCGGATCAGGTGCTGCTCCGCCGGGCGGGCCTCGTGCACGACATCGGCCGCGTCGCGGTCCCGGTCAACGTGTGGGCCAAGCCGGGGCCGCTGAACCGCGACGAGCAGGAACAGGTCCGGTTGCACGCGTATCACACCGAGCGCGTGCTGGACGCCGCGGCCGGGCTGCGGCCGCTGGCGCGCCTGGCCGGGTCGCATGGTGAGCGCTGCGACGGCTCTGGCTATCACCGCGGCAGCCGGTCCCCGGAACTGCCGCTGACCGCCTGGTTGCTGGCCGCGGCGGACTGCTACCACGCCATGGGCGAACCCAGGCCGCACCGGCGGGCGCTGCCGGCCGGCGCAGCGGCCCGCGAAATGGGCCGGGAAGCGCGGGCGGGCCGGCTCGCCGCCGACGCCGTGCACGCGGTGCTGACCGCCGCGGGCGAGGCACAGCCGCGCCGGGCCACGGGGGCGGCGGCCGAGCGCCCGCTGCCAGGACCCCGGCCAGCGGGATCCGAGCCCGCCGGGCGGCGGCCCTCGGGCCCGGCCGGCCGGCGGCCCGCCGTCTCCCGGCCGGCCGGGCTTTCCGAGCGGGAGTGCGAGGTGCTCGGCCTGCTGGCCAGGGGCCTGGCCACCAAGCAGGTCGCGCGGCGGCTCGGAATCTCACCGAAGACCTGCGATCACCACATCCAGCGCCTTTACGGCAAGGCCGGTGTGTCCACCCGGGCGGGCGCGACAATGTTCGCGCTGGAACATGGGCTGGTCGGGCCCGATGAGACCGCCATCCGATAACGGATGACCTGGCGGGGAATCGGCCATCGATGCCAGAATGAGGCGTTTTATGCAATCGTGGCCACTCCGGTGCATTAGTGCTGCGCGCCTAGCATGGAATCCGCTCGCGGGACAGCCGCCGGCTATTTCCCGCAGTAGGGAGTTTTCCCGATTGCCGTCTCGCTGCGGGCTTGCTTAACGTCTCCGGTGACGGGGACCAGAAGGAGGTGGCTGGGCGCTGAGGCCGTTCGCCCTCGCCGGATTCGGGTCATCCGGTATCCGCTGCGGCGGTACCGTGCGGGCCCGCGTCAGCGGCATGAGCGCTCCGGTGACCCCAGGTTCGTCTGCCGTCCCAGCCTGCACGGGTACCGGGCTCGCCGTATGTGCGCGGGCCGGCGCGTGGCCCCTGCGGCGGGGCGGCGGTAAGGGAGGGGCGAACCTGGGGCGCCCAGCCGCCAACTCAAGCGCCCGCCCGGACGTGCGGCGCGCCACCCGGCTAGTGCGGCGGCAGGCCGGCTAGCCCCATGAGAGAGCCTCTGGATCAGCTAAGGGCAGGACAATGCAGGACGGGCCACGGCTCCTGGTCGCCGCTGCACTAGGAAAGATCATCGAACCGCTACTGCGGCAGGCACTGCCCGATGCCTCGGTGCGGATCGCCGAGGACCAGGCTGCGGTGGAGCGCGCCTTCGGTGACCGCCTGCGGTACGACGTGGTGGTCACCGACCTGACCTGGATGGACTACACCGTCGAGTACAGCTTCGACGGTCTCGACGTGCTCGACCTGCTCCGCAAGACCCGCAGGCAGACGCCGGTGATATTCGCCGCGCAGGGGCACGGCCCAGAACGCGACCACCTCGACGAAGCGGTCGAGCAGCCCGAGGTGGTCGGGGTCTACCGCAAGTCGACCGGGCCCCAGCCGCTGATCGACGCCGTGGAAATCGCCGCCGCAGGCGGCAGCCTGACCGGCCCGCTATTCTCCGCGGGCGCCAGCCCGCCTGATATTCCACGAATTCACGCATATTTCGGGAAAGGGCGGGGTTCGACCGCCGCGCGTTTGGCCGGGGCGATCGCTTCCGGCCGGGCCGCCAATCACGAAACGCTGGCCGGCGCGGCACATGTGGGTTATGACACGGCGGCCAAGCTGGTCGATTATCTGGGACCGCTGATCAGGGACCGCGGTGAGCACAGCCCGGACCTCAAGATGACCCCTGAGATCGTCTACCGGTGGTGCGGCGAGCACGCGAGATACATCCTGAGCTGGTGCCGGCGCAACGGTTACGGGGATATCGCCGCACGGGTCATGCCGGCCGCCGGCCCGCCGCGGCGGCCCGGCGCCTAGCCACGGCATGCGGAATCTTGCATAGCCCGGCCGGAGATCGGCAAGGATCCACCTGACTGGGTTTCCCGGGAGCTTTGTTACCTGGGTTCCGGATATAACTGAATTGGCCAACGCTGAACCCCCGCGAGAGGGTCCTGCGCGGGCGCGGGGGGGTGCCGGGTAGCCGACGTGGCCGGTGGATCGCGTCGGCTTCCCGGTGCATTTACCGGCAATCACTTTGTGGCGTCCCCGCGCGTTCGCGGGGCTAGCTGCCGCGGCGGCGGCCGACGTAGGCGACGCGCCCCGGCCGGATCGCACCGGAGTCGATCGCGGCCTGTTCGTCGGCCTCGCTGACGCCGTCCAGATCGGCGAAGAAAAACGGCCCGTCGCCGAGGAACTGCCGGTCGAACCGCGCGTCGAGTTCGGCGACGATGTCCGCGGCCGCGTGCAGGTTCTCCTCCGCCGCCCAGTCCCGGCAGTAGCGCTCCCAGGGCAGCCCGGACTCGCGCCATTCGTCGCGCCGGTGCCGCAGCCAGTTGTGCTCCGCCGCGGGCCCGGGCAGCCGGCGGAAGCACCACCGGGCGGTCGCCTCGTCGAACCGCTCGCGCGCCCACTCCACGACCACGATCGTGCCGCCGTCGGCCAGCGCCGCCTCGGCCAGGCCCAGGACCTCGCCGAGGTCGGCGACGTGATGCAGCGACGTGCATGCCACCACGGCCGCGGCCGGCCCGGGCAGTTCGTGCCGTTCGAACTCCACCCGGCGGTACCACGGCCCGTCCGGCGCCTCCGGGTCGACACCCGCGGCGTCGTAACCGGCGGAGCGCAGCATCGGGACGAACCCGCCGAGCGGGCCGCAGCCGATCTCCACGACGGCGCCCGGCGGGGCGGGCAGCCGGTCACGGACGAACGGCCAGACCGCGGCGAGCCACCGCTCATCGGAAGTCACGCTCGCCAGCCTATGACCGTGCGCCGTGGTGCCCGCTGACCACTCCACGTCACGTTCCCACGGCTCATGAATGTGGGTTTGGTGCCCTTAGAGAGGCCTCGTTGTCACGTTCATGCCCCGTCGCACGGGCATCCGGGGCACGCTGGCCGGGCCCCGGATGCGACGATGGACAGGTGAACGACGCCGTTCCGGTCACCGATAACCAGGCCGCTTCCCGATTCGAGATCTCCGCGGACGGCTACCTCGCCGAACTGCGCTACCACCGCAACGGGAAACGCCTGGCCCTCATCCACACCGAGGTCCCCGAGGAACTCGAGGGCCGGGGCTTCGGGGCCAGGCTGGTCACCGCGGCGATCGACCGCGCGGCCCGCGAGGGCCTGACGATCGTGCCGTACTGCCCGTTCGCCCGGGGCTGGCTGGAACGCCATCCCGACGTGGCGGAACGGGTGGCCATCGACTGGCGGGCCGTCTAGTCACCGCCCGAGGGCCGTGAGCCGGCCAGGTAACAGGCCCGTTCGCCGGGCGGGGCTCAGGCCAGGCAGGTGAGCGGGGCGCCGCCGTTGTAGGCGACCATGTCGGCCAGGGCGGTGACGATGTCGATCGGGCCGCCGCGCGGCGTGCCGTCCAGTTCGGCGCAGGCGCGGTGCAGGTTGCCGACGATCCGTTCCGCGTCCGGCCAGGCGGCGAACCGGCCCAGGTCGGTATCCCGGGCCGCCTGCAGCGGGGACAGGCCGGCCTCCCGGCAGCGCACCGCGACGTCGAGCACGAACCTGAGGTAGTCGAGGGTGTCGTCGATGGGCGCGCGGTCGCCGAAGACCGGGCCGTGGCCGGGCACGATGGTCTGCGCGCCCAGCGGCGCCACCACTGTTTCCAGTACCTCGACGGCGCCGGCGACCGAGCCCATGAGCAGGAACGGCGTGCCGCCATTGAAGATCAGGTCACCGCAGAACAGCACGGACCGCTCGGGGATCCAGACGATCGAGTCGTTGGTCGTGTGCGCGGCGGTCCCGACATGGCGGACGTGCGCCCGCAGGTCGCCCACGTGCAGGGTGATCTGGTCGGTGAACGTGACGAACGGCGGGTCCAGGCGCAGGTCGCCCCAGTCGGGGCCGTCCCAGAACGGCAGTTCCCGTGGTGGCCCGAACGCGATGGCCTCCTCCCGGGCGCGCTCATGCGCCACGATGGCCGCGCCGCCGAACAGGCAGTTGCCGAAGGTGTGATCGCCGTGGTGGTGGGTGTTGACCACGGTGCGCACCGGATCCTGGGTGACCGCGGCGATCGCGTCGCGGTAGGCCTGGGTCCTGCGCTGCGTCGAGCAGGTGTCGATGCTGATCACACCCTGCGGCCCGGTCAGGAAACCGGTGTTGTTGATCCACCAGGTGCCATCGGGCTGCACGTAGGCGTAGACGCCGGCGGACACCTCGTGGACCTCGGGCCGCCCGGGAACGGTGATGTCGATGCGCTGACTGCTCATCCGCCCCTCACCCCCTTATCGCGGATCACACAGGATCAGCGGGATGTCCCGCTGGGTGCGCCGCTGGTACCCGGCATAGCCGCCGTAGGCCGCGACGACCCGGGGCCACAACTCGGCTTTTTCCTCGGCGGTGGCCTGGCGTGCCCGCACCGGCCGCCGCTGGCCGTCCATGGTCACCTCGGCGTCGGGGTGCGCCATCAGGTTGCGGTACCAGTCGGGGTCCCTGTCGTCGCCGCCCTTGGAGGCCACGAGAACGATCCGCTGGCCGTCGACGACAGGCGCGGTGAGCATGGTCGAGCGCGGCAGGCCGGACTTGCGGCCGACCGTGTGCAACTCGACCACCTGCATCCCGAATGCCGAGTTCAGCACCCGGCCGCCGGTGCCGCGCAGGATGACCCGGTGGACCCGGCTCATGGTCTTCAGGCCGATGTCCGCCAACTGCTGCTGCAGGTTCATGGCCAGACCTTACCGATCGGTAGCCGGCCGGGGTCACGCGGCGCCGGCCGCGGCGGGCACCCGGTCAAGGACGATACCGAAGTGCTCCCGGTAGGCGGCCAGCACCGCGTCGTCCGGGCCCAGATCCCGCTCGGTGCGGGCGCCGCCGCTGGTGCTGATCAAGGTGCGGCCGCTGAGCGAGATCCGTCCGTCAGCGGTGAGCCGCGAGCAGATCGTGCTCCAGGTGAAGTGGGAGTCCGGTGAGGTCTGCTGCCACCAGCAGGTCGGCACGAAGTCGGCCAGGGCCCGCTCGCGGCGCTCGATCCGGTACTGCGGCCGCCCGTCCTTGGCCACATCCACATCACCGTCCGGCGTGTCGGCGAGCACGAACCGGCCGCCGGCATCGTCCTGGGCGTCCCTGCCGTCCCAACGCAGCGGGTAGCTGCTGTGCGCGCCGAAACCGACGTCGGCCAGCCACGGGCCGCTGCCGTCACGCAGGTGGACCACCAGGGCCAAGTGGTCGAACAGCGGCCCCAACTGGCCGTCGCCGCCGTAGACCCGCGCGGCGACCCTCCTCACCTGGGCGCCAAGCTGCTCGAGCAGCAGCGCGAAGGCGCCGTTGAGCTCGTAGCAGAAGCCGCCGCGCCGGCTGGTGACGATCTTGGCGATCAGGTCGGCCTCGGCCAGGGAGATGGGCTCGCCGAGGTGGATGCTCAGGTTCTCGAATGGCACGGTGCGCTGGTGTGCCAGGTGCAGCGCGCCGAGCGCGGCCGCGTCCAGTACCTCGGGCCGGCTCACGCCGATGCGGTCCAGGTAGGCGGCCAGCGCCGCGGCGTCCATCACAGGCGCCTGGCCATCAGGATGTCGTCCACGTACCGGCCGTTGATGAGGAACTCCTCAAGCTGGGTGCCTTCGCGGGCGAAGCCGTGCCGCTCGTACAGGCGGATGGCCGCCCGGTTGGTGCTCAGCACCCGCAGCGTCAGCTTCCGGATACCGCGGCCGCGCAGTTGTTTCGCTGCCGCGTCCAGCAGGCTGCCGGCCGCGCCGCGGCCACGGGCGCCCGGGTGCACCGCGATGCCCTGCACCTGCATGACGTGCGCGTTCTCCGGCAGCCGCGTGGGCGGCTTGAGCCGGATGTAGCCGACGACGCTGCCGTCAAGCTCGGCGACCAGATGGGCCTCGGGAGGGCTGTCGGTGGTGAAGAAGAACCCGTCCCGCGCCCCAGGGGCCAACGTCGACGGGAACCCAGAGTCCGCTGACCACGCGAGTGCATCGACTTCGGTCAGCGCCGCCTGGTCGGTCATCCGCGCGGGGCGCACCCGGACGCCGAGTGGTGAACTCACGTGACCATCGTGACAGATCGCCCGGAATGTCCCCTCAGCGCGGGGCATCCGCGGCGACGAACCGGGCGAAGCGGCGCAGCGAGAGGTCCATCCCGCGCTGTGCCAGCGGCCGGGCCAGCCGCCACCCCCACCGGCCCGCCGCCCCGAGCGGCAGATCCAGCCGCTCGGTCCACCGGAACTCGCTGCCCGCCCCGGCCGGCACCACCTCGAACACGCCGGCGCCGCGGACCACCCGGCCGGTGTGCCGCACCACGCAGTGCCGTGGCGGCTCCCACTCGGTGATCACCATGGTGTCGGTGAAGCCCACCAGCCAGATCCCGGTCCTGGCGAC
>Ga0207664_10000981_pt1 | contig 19241 bp, 18 predicted proteins | sample LARL83metaG_FD_184349 | JGI IMG/M metagenome (GOLD analysis project Ga0207664, IMG submission 184349) | Corn, switchgrass and miscanthus rhizosphere microbial communities from Kellogg Biological Station, Michigan, USA - LAR L8-3 metaG... | ecosystem: Host-associated > Plants > Roots >... | reverse complement strand
TCCGGTCGCGGCTCGCGCAAGCACGGCGACGCAGCTATGCGTCTCGCAGGCGACCTGGCCAGCCACGCAGCACGGCTGCGTCACGGAAAGGATGCGGCATGACCGCCAGCACCGCGGAGGCCTACGTCATCCCCGGCCTGACATCAAACGCCACCCTGGCCGATGTCAAGAAGGCCTACCGCAAACTCGCCCGCCAGCGCCACCCCGACCGCAGCAACGCCGATCCCGGGGCCATCGGCCGGTTCCGGCGCATCACCGAAGCCTACGAATACCTGTCCGCCCCTGAAGGACAACGCCCACGGCAACGGCCACAGCAGGCCCGGCCGGACCGCCCCGCCGAGGGCCGACGCCGGCAGGCCAGGCGGGTACTCCGAGGCCGCCAGCCGCATGCTGACCATGCTGGAAGAGACCTGGCAGGCCATCCGCGCCCGCCATCCCGAGATCCCGCGCGTCGTCATCATCATCGCCAGCAGCACCACCGGCCGGGACGCCAGACGGGGCCGCTTCGACCCCCAGCGGCAGACCGTCCACACCACCGGCACCCTGACAAAGATCCTTCTCATCCAGACCACCCCAGTCACACATCTTCGAGGGTGGCACGGCGAACGCCGACCTCGCCCATGGCAGACGCCGCCCGGTAGCCAGCCCGCCACCATTCCCTGGGTCCCTAGCGACCGGGTGACAAATGAGCGACAATCACCGCCGGCAGCGGAGCACGCCAGCGGACATCGACGGACAGCGCCAAGACATCCAGGACAACCTTCGAAGCTTGCGGGTCGGCCAGCTCGCAGCGGTGAACCTGCGCCTGCCCGGTGGCGGGCGCGTCGACCCACGCTTCGACCACCAGCTGGGCGCGATGGCGGCGGCCCGCGACGAGGCGCCCGGTCAGAGTGCGGGCGGTACTGGAGTGGGGCATGCTTGACGCGTGGCTGCGTGGGTCGGCGTTGATGTGGGCGGAAAGCGAAAGGGCTTCGACGTCGCGGTCATCGATGAGGCTCCATCGAACCGGGGGCGGTTCAGCAGGGTGGCTGTCCGTGGTCCTTGGCCTGGCTCCTGACACCAGCAGGCCACCCGTTTGCAAGGGTGGGCCTGCTGGTGTTGGTGAAGGGCCGGCTAGGGTTTGATCGCGAAGTTCTGGGTTGTCCAGCCTGAGCTGGAGGCGCTGCCGCCCGGTGCGCCGAGCATCGAGCTGCCCCATACTTGCCCGGCCGTCCCGGTGGTGGGCGCCGCGGGATCCGGGGTGGCGGCGGCGTAGTCCCCCCACCGGCACAGGCCGTTGCCCCGGGTGCAGTCGAAGCCGGTATCTGGTGCCGCAGAGGTGGCGATCGTGCTGAGGGAGGAGATCGCCCCCGACCCGATCTTGGATGCCACCTTGATGGCGGGCAGGGTGGTCGTCGACGACTGGACGACATCGATGACCATGTCCCCGCCGAACAGCTTGGTCGCGCCGTTGACCAGGCGGTCGGGCGATATGGCGCCGTCGTAGGTGAAGCTTGAGGAGCTGCTTATCGTCCCGTTCTGGATCACGGCGTGGGTCGCGGGGTTGATCTCATACCAGCGGACCTGGGAGCCGGCGCCGCCGAAGACCGCATGCTGGGTCCACAGCGCCGTCACTCCGCCATGCGAGGGGTCGGCGGCCAGCACGGCCTGGGTGTTGCGTGCGTCGAGGGTGTCGAGCAGGTCCGAGGTCCCGTTCTGCGGCGCCGAGGCGGGAACCTTGAAGGCGCTGACCGGGACCGAGGTCCCGGTGGTGGGGATCACCGCCGTGCCGGTCGAGGACTTGGTGACCTTGAACACGGTCAGGAAGGTGGCCCCGCCGGACGGGATGCTGCGCGGCCTGGCGATCGCATAGCCCGTGGAGCTGGTGTCGATCTGGTTGGCGGGCACCGGGGTGAACGCCTGGGTGCTGTTGGCGTTCTTCAGCGTGCCGGTGACCCCGGCTCCGAACGTGCTGGGTGCGGGGCATGCGGTCCCGGACGGCGGCTTGGTCACCCAGGCGATGCTGGACCCGGTGAAGCTGGGCCCGCTGAAATCGTTGCTCCCGATGAGCGTGAAGTCCTTGGTGTCGCCGAGCTTGGGGTAGTCGGGGAAGGTGGCCCCGAAGGAGAAGTTGTACCGGCACCAGCTCGAGGCCGACAGGGTCGGGGTGGCGGTGGTGCTGAAGCCGAAGTCGAGGAAGTTCTGGGTGCTGGAGACGATGTCGTCGGTCACGTAGAAGAACCGCTTCGTGCCCGGGTCCCAGATGATCTGCGGGTCGAACACGTTCTCCGCGCACGTGGTGGTTACGCACCCGGTGAGCTGGAGCAACGACCCCGAGGCGGTCGGGGTGTTGCTAGTCCGGCTGTAGACCGCGGCGATGGCGTTGACCAGCTCGATGTACCGGGTGGTGCCGATGGCGCCGGTCGAGTCCGACGGCGCCGCGGTCGTGTCCCGCTGCCCGGCCCAGTTCCGCGCGATCGCCGGTGCCAGCACGGACGGCAGTGCCGGTGACGGCCGCCCCGAAAGCCGCGCGGCGGCTGCGTCGGCGGCGGCCTTCTGCGCGGCATAGACGCGCGGATCCGGCACCCTCAGCGGCACCGCCGCCGCCGGCCGGGGTTTGACACCGGCCGGAACCGGGTGGCTGGCCCGCAAAACCGGCACCGTCCGGGGACTCGCCTGCGGGCGCGCACTGGCCCCCGCTGCCGCCGCGGAAGCAAAGGTGGCCGTGGCGGCCAGCGCCAGCGCGGTCGCAAGCAGTCGGCTGGGATGTTTCAGCATGATGTTCCCCCCTGGCAAGTGGCGACGTCCGGCCCGGTGACGCGGGCACCGGAGACCACTGCTCGGGGACGCTACCGGAACCCGGGTGGCATGTAAACGCACAAACCCCGGATCGTTGCGGCGGCACGGCGCGATCACCTGCCCGCCGCGGGGCAGGTGACGCAGCCGTCTCCTGGCCCCAGCCGGCTCCACCCGCGTCATGGCCACGGCCCAGGATCGAGCCCCGGCCCATCGACCCGGGCCGGGTGCCGCTCACCCCGGAACCCAGCAGTGACACGTGACGTCTTAACGCATGTGATTCACGGCGTCAGGTTCACCGTGCTGATCGTCGTCACGGAGTTGATCGTCGCCTGCGGCAGCCAGCGGCCCGCAGCCGGTCCCCCCGCCTCGCTGGTCACCGGCACGGTGGCCGCTGGCCCGGTCTTTCCCGTGGCCCGGCCAGGCATGCCCGCCACCCGCCCCGTACCAGGCGCCACCGTCCAGGCGTTGCGCGACAACCAGGTCATCGCCACCGCCTGCACCGATGAAACCGGCCGATGCCAGCTCAGGCTCCAGCCCGGCAGCTACCTGATCCGCGCACAATCCGACAGATACCTCTCCAGGCAGACCAGCAAGACGGTAACCCTCTCCGGGGGACAGACACTGACCGTTAACCTCGTCCTCGACACCGGAATCCGCTGACTCCGGTCGTCAGCCCTGGCCCACGCGGACCGAAGGCACCGCAGGCATCGGCACGACACCCAGATGAGGAAGAAGATCACCAATGGCAGGGCAAGGGACACTGAGTGATCTTGGCTGACGCCCGCCTCTTTCCTGTCGCATAAATCCGAACCTGTCCCACATAGTGAGATAGAGCGATCTGTAAGTCCGACGTATCCTAAGTCTGCGCTGGTCATAGCGATGCGGAGCACCAGTCCGGTCCCGATCAATCGGATCGATCCCGCAGTATGAGATATCGAACCGTTTATGCGACAGGCTGAAACATCCATTACCGCCGTGCGCGGCACGTCCTAGCCGCGATGAGGGTCATCGGCAAGCCGCGTGCCGGACAGCAGCCCGCCGATCAACCGCAGCATCGGCTCCGACCCGTTGCCCGCCTTCTTGTTGAGCTCGACCGTGCCGTCCTCAGTGACGGCCGCCGCCTGGAGTGTTTGCGGTGCCACCGAGCGCGTCGCGGACCAGCCGGGCCATCTCGGCGGGCCGCTCCAGCGAGGGCAGATGACCCGCCCACGGCAGCTCGACCAGCCGGGCGTCCGGCAGCCGACGGGCCAGCTCGTTCGCGATCTCGACGAAGAACGCCCGGTCGTGCAGGCCCACGAACAGCCTTACCGGCATGGTCAGCGACTCCAGCGTCACCGGGAGCTCGCGGTTGTCAACCTCCCCGGCGGCGACCTGCGCGGCCAGTGCGTCGCGCTGCATCGTCCGCACCAGCTCCCGGGCGTTGAGGTCCGCCTCGGGCCCGAGCCAGGCGCGCACGTTCAGGTCGGTGGCGCCGTCCAGGTCGCCCGCCTCGACCAGGCGCTCTTCCTCCTGCCACAGTCCCCGGAGGGACTGGTCCGGCTCGGCCAACTCTGCCAGCGGGTCCACCAGCACCAGCCGGCGCACCCGCTCCGGCGCCGCCGAGGCGAGCTGCAGTGCGACATAGCCGCCGTACGACGAGGCGACCACCGAGAACTCCAGCAGGCGCAGCTCGTCCACCAGGGTGAGCACGTCCTCCGCGTCGGAGTACGACGTACCCGGTGCCAGCGGCGACCCGCCGAAGCCGCGCAAGTCACAGCGCACGACCGTGTGATCGCGGCCGAGCTCGGCGACCTGCGTGTCCCACATGCGCAGGTCGGCGACCCCGGCGTGCAGCAGCAGGACCGCGGGCCGGTGCCCACGACGCGGTGGTTCAAAACCGGCATCCGGAGATTATCGCAGACCCGGCCGGCCAGCCTCAGCGCGAAGCTGCGGCATCACGCTCGCAGTCGCCTCCCGGAGCACGGCTGTTCATCCGGCTCGGCACGCCACGCTCCTGTGAGTGCCGAAAACCTCATCCAAGTCACGCGATCAGGTGGTATTGGTTGATCACGCCGCCGGCGCGGGTCTGTTCCGGATCATCCGGCTGCACACCGGCTACCGCCGCGACCTGACCGAAGAACGTACCCGGGAAAAGCAGCGCGCGGAAAAGCTGCTGGAATCAGCCGCGATTAAGGTCTCCAGCGTGCTGACCGACCTGCACGGCGTCACCGGCCGGGACATCATGGACCATCTGATCGCCGGCCAGCGCGACCCCAAGGTGCTGGCCCAGCTGGCCTGCGCCGCGGCCCGCCGCAAGGTCAGCCAGCTGGAAGAGGCCCTCGAAGGCGCGGAGTTCTTCACCCCGGCGCACGCCGCCCTGCTGGCCAAGGTGCTGGCCCGCATCGACCGGCTCGCCGCCGACATCGGTGACCTGTCCGAGGTGATCGAACAGCTGCTGGCCCCATACGAGGAGCAACTGCAGCAGGCCGAATCCATGCCCGGCTGGGCCCGCCGCGCCGCCCAGGATGCCATCGCTGAAACCGGTCCGGACATGAGCAGGTTCCGCACCGGCGCGCACCTGTCCTCCTGGGCCGGCCGCGCCCCGCTGGACCACCAATCCGGCAAGCGCGCCGGACGCGGCAAAGCCAAGAAGGGCAACCGGTACCTGGGCGCCATCACCGGCGAGACCGCTGTGGCGGCTGGCCGCACCCAAACCCGCGAAGGCGCCCGCCACCGGCGCCTGGCCCGAAGACGCGGCACGGCCAAGGCCTGCGTCGCCACCGGGAACACCCAGCTGAAGGTCTACCACAAGCTGCTGTCCAACCCCGGCATGCGGCATCAGGACCTCGGCCCGGACTATTACGAGCGCCAGCGCGGCGTCCGCCGGCAGGTCGACCATCACGTCGGCAAGCTCGGCGCCCTCGGCTTCGAAGTCACCCTCTGCCGCATCCCCGAACCCGACCCAGACACAACAGGCCTGACCCAAGCCGCCTGACCATACCCCCCGGGCAGGCCCTGACCGGCCCCGATGGCCAGGGTCCGCTGCCGCGCGCCCAGCTAAGCTCCATTTTTCGGGTCAGAAGGCTAGGTTGCGGAATCTAGCCGCAGTGGATCAAGGCGGGCGCCTACGGCGTCGCGGCCCGGTGCCAATGCCAGCCTCTGCCTTGGGGAGGCCGGGCCGGCAGGCACCGGGCCGCACCCGCCAGAAGCCGCATATCAAGGCGGCTCGCCTCACGCAGGCCCGTTACAGCCCGCAGCCGTCTTCCTCGCCGACCATTGTCCAGCTCGCGGACGCCGCCTCAATGGCAGCCCTTCGGGCCGTCGCATGCGATCGGCTACGCCGAACCATTGACCCGGCGACCACTCCCGAGGATTTGGCGCCTGTCGGAAGGACGGGCAAGACTAGGACCGCCGGTAGGACGATTCGACTTCCACCGACAGCAGATGGACAGTCACCTAGGAACGACTACGATCCCGAGAGGTGGCGCGGCCTAAGCCAGGACGCTCGGCGGCGTTAGGCTCATGTCGTGGGGCCAGCCATCGTGGGTCTAGTCGGCGTAATCATCGGTGCAATGCTGTCCGGAACTCTCACGGTGTTGATGGCACGCCGATCAGAGAAGCATGAGGCTCACGCAGCTGCTCGCCTGCTGGAGGCTGAGCTCCGATCCATCGCCCAACGACTGGTTCTCGTACGTGACGGCCTCCGAAGGAAGGAACCCAGTATTGATCTGCCCGAGGTTATCAGCTTGCCGCCGACGGTTGCATGGGAGGCGCACAAGTCACTACTAGCATCCCTACTAACTACTGCCGACTGGTACGCCGTTGCCACAGCTTATGAGAGTGTCCAGATCTTGCGGGGCATATCCAAATCTGATTCACTTTTCGTGAGTGAAGGCCGTATTCCAGCCCACGAAGTTGTGACGAAATTTCTGATGGAACTAATAACTGCGATACAGGCTGGCGCCGAAGCGGCATCAAGACTTGCCGGAAACCCGGATCCTAATCCGCAGCATCCCGCATATCGGCATCTCTCTGAAAATGTGCAAAGGTGACAAATGCCGCCGCGAATCCAGTGCACACAGAAGGCGACCCTTCAAGCCGCGATTAGTCGGACATGTAGTCAGATGAACACTACACGTCTGGCAGATATCAGCCGGATGGTCGGTGCAGCGCCGGGTGCGTGGCCTCGACGGGCAGATCCGCGGTCTGGGCTGATCACCACGATTGCAAGACTGTCACGGTCACTCGCGGACAGACCGACAAGCCTGCCGACCTGGATCGCAGCACGTAGCGGCCACGGCCGAGCACTGATAAGGAAGAGGTCCGGTCGCGTCTGGTTCTTCATGTCATCTTCACCGGTTCTGCATCGTTCCTCCACACCGGGGAGATCAACTGCGTCAGCCGCTCGCGGCCCGGCCGCGGGCGGTCCCCGGCGGGACGGGGTGCCATCAGCTGATGGGGGAGGTGATGGCCATGCGGCGGTACCTGCTCGTGCTGGACATGGACCTGCTGACCCTGGATGAGGAACTCGGCCTGGAGCCGGTCAGCTACCTCGTAGCGCAGCAAGAACAGCAGCCCTGCGACGTGGTGGTGCTGTCCCTGGTGGCCACCCGGCAGGCGAAGCGGTCACCGCTGGAGCTCGTGCTGGGCGCGGCCAGTGGCAGCGCCGGGGCGGCCCCCGCAAAATCCCCCGCAGCGCCCCAGCCGGGCCACGGCATCAGCGCCGCCGCCGAGCACCGCATGAACCTGACCGTGCGGCACCTGAAGGCCATCGGCTGCCGGGCCAGCGGCATCATCAGCGACCAGGACCTGGTGAAGGCGGTACGCGCCGAGACCCGCGCGCACCGCTATGACCAGGTGATCCTGGCGACCGGCAGGCAGGGCGGCACCCGGATGGCCCACGGCCTGCACCGGGACCCCGTTCACCAGCTGCGACGGCGCTGGGGGCAACGGCTGGTCATCTTCACCGCCGACCCGGGCACTAAGCCGAAGCAATGACAGCAGAAGCAACGACAGCGCCGTCGCCCAGCTGCCCTGGCCTTATCTTGGCTTCACAAGGCTGCAAAACAAGGGAAGACGACGCAAGTCAACGAGAACTATCCGGGCAGGTCGGCTACCGAGTGCCCAGGTAGCTGGCGCGCGCGTCACAATCTACGACTCAGCAGGTCGAACCTGCGGGGGCGAGGATTCTGCTTGAATCGTTGGCATGGATGCCGAGACCGCCGCCCGCCGCTGGGCAGACACCTGGTCGCGCGCCTGGCCGCAGCGCGACGCCGAGGCCATCGCCGCACTGTACGCCGACACCGCGGTGTACCGCTCGACCGCGTTCGGCGAGCCGTACCTGTAGGGTTCCAAAACCATGTCACCGTCTCGGCCTGCAGCGTCCTGGATGAGCCTGGTGAGCTTCATGCTGCCCGCTCGTACTTGTTGATCAGCCCGCCCAGGACCCTGCGGCGTCGTATCCTTCCCGTCGTCAGGTCGGTGATCGCGGCCGGAGCGATCTTGCCGCAGTCCGGTGGCCGCAGGTTCCTGGCCCGGTGCGGACGATGATGGTTGTGGCGCGTGGCGTAGCGATCCAGGACCGCGCGCAGGTGCCGTGGCCCGGTGATGAGCATCTGGCCGGTTACCCCGGGCGGGCTGTGCGCACCCGGCGCTCCGCGAAAGCGTTCGCCCTCGGGCTTCCCGGCGGGATCTTCACCACCTCGATCCCGGCACCAGACAGCGCCATGTCCAACGCCTCGGTGAACTGCCCGGCCCGGTCCCGGATCAGGAACCGGAACCGGGCGGCGCGCGTGTCCGGGTCCATCAGCAGGTTGCGTGCCTGCTGCACGGTCCGCGCGCCGCCCGGGTGTACGGTTACGCCCAGGACATGGGCGTAGCGGGTGCTGACCTCGATCACGAAGCCCAGCTGGCTACGGCGCAAGGTCACCGCGCAGTCCACAGGGAGCAAGTCGCACGCCACAATGGCGGTTGCCTGCGTGCGCAGGAACCGCCGCCAGGCCGGCTGGCTTCGTTGCGGCGCGGGAGGCATCCGCAGCTGTTTCAGTACCCGCCGCACGTGGAGGCTCCGACGCGGGTGCCGAGGCCGGGCGGTTCGCCCTGGATCCGCTGGCAGCCCCGGCCCGGGTTCTCCCGGGCCATCTGCTCGATCAGCACGGTGAGCCTGGCGGTGACAGGCGGCCGGCCGCCCCGGGACGGATGGGTCCGCCGCCAGCGAACCAGCCGCCGGTGCCAGCGCAGCAGCGTTTGCGGAGCCGCCGGCCGGCTCATCCGCAGTGGGCCTGGAATCAGCCGGGCCAGGGCACCGGTCACCGCCCGGCCGGCCCGGTCCGTCTTCGGTTTCGGGTTCTGCCGCCGCAGCACCGCGACCTCCTGGCGCAGCACCAGCAACTCGGCGTCTTTCGAAGCCGCTGAGCGCCCGGGCAGGATCATCCAGCCGGTCAGGCGGACGAAGATCAGGTAGAGCAGGCGTATCGTCACGAGCCTGCGATCCTGCCAGCCTGGCGAACTCGCAGGTCAGCTACCTATGCACCCTTTTGAAACCCCACAGGCTGGACGCACCGCCTCTGACCTGGGCCTTCACCGTCGAGCGGGCGACAGCGAGCGGGGTGACAGACATCGAACCCGCACTGATCAGCCTGGGAATCCGATGCAACGCTAACCAACCCCAGGCAACCGTCGTAAGCGTGACCGCTGGCGCGTGCCATTCGGGCCCGACCACCTACGTCCTGCCTGCTCCCACGTCCGACGGCCCCGGGGCCGTCGGACGTGGGAGCAGTTCATCGTGTCGCCAGTTCGGGTCGGCAGTCCCCGGGCCAGGGTCGCTGGCCCGGGGGAAACCCACGTCCGGCAGTTACCGCTTGCGCCGGGCAATGCGAGTGAGCACCATGGGCGGCTCCCTCCGCTGACCCCGGGGCACCTTGGCCGCCGTGGGCGGCTGATCCCAGTGTCTGCCCTCAGCCTATATCTGCAATTGAAAACTAGCAATGAAATTCTGGAAATAATGATGCATTCTTAGGGGTGACGAGCCGGAGCTTCCTGACCGGCCAAGCCCCCGGTGCTGCTGCGCATCGCCCACGACCCGGGCGCGGCCGCGCGACATCGCGGGCAGCCTGGACATCACCGAGCGCAGCGCGCGGCATCATCACCGACCTGACCCCAGCCGGTCACGTGATCAAGCACAAAGACGGCCGCCGCAACCGCTACCAGATCCAGGCGCACCTCCCGCTGCCCGAACCCCCACCCAGGAACCCGCCATCGGCGAAGTCCCCGCCCTCCTCGCGGGCGCCGGCGCGAGGCTGCAGCTGACCCGAACCCGGCCAGGCTGAGGCCACCGCAGCCGAGCCTGCGTGCACGCACCCCCGGCAGACGGCCGACGCCGGGCAGCCCGGGCCGCCTCACCCGGCCACAGACCCCTGATCGGCCCGGGCACCGGCGTCCCGGCCCGGGCCTTTCTAGAGTCGGATGCCTGCTTCTCAGCAACAACGACCGTTACCCCGTGTATGGCGGACCCGTGGGCGTGTCCTACCGGCTGTGTAAGTGACGTGGCCTGACGATGGGCCGCAGGCAATGCGGCTCGCGGAAGGACACGTGATGCAAGACACTGCGAAGGTGCCCCGCAAACCCGGCGACGGTTCCCCTCCTCGGCGGCCGCTGGTCGATGAGGAACTCGCCGATGAGCTGCTGGGCAAGGCGCAGGCCGAAGGTGTCGAGTTGCTCGGCCCGGACGGCCTGCTGTCCCAGGTGACCAAGGCGGTGCTGGAACGGGCGCTGAATGAGGAGCTGACCGGCCACCTGGGCTATGAGAAGCACGATCCGGCCGGCCGCGGATCGGGCAACAGCCGCAACGGCAGCACGGGAAAGACGGTGCTTACCGATATCGGGGCGGTGGACCTGGCCGTGCCGCGCGACCGGGCTGGGAGCTTCGAGCCGCAGATCGTGCGCAAGGGCCAGACCCGGCTCAATGGCTTCAACGAGCGGATCATCGCCCTGTACGCGCGGGGCATGACCACCCGCGACATCCGCGCCCGCCTGCGCGAGATGTATGACGTGGAGGTCTCGCCGGACCTGATCTCCCGGGTCACCGACGCGGTCGCCGAGGAGCTGGCCGAGTGGCAGGCCCGGCCGCTGGACCGCGGGCGGTTTCTAGTGATCGTTGCGAATCATCGTCGTGCCTGTTGGTGTGTCCATCGTTGCATGGCCTGGTGCGGTGTCCGGTCACTGAGGCATAGGCGCGGCCGGTCGTTGAGCTCGGTGGCGACGCTGTCGAGCTGGCCGGCGGTCCACACGCTGAGGTCGGTTCCCTTCGGGAAGTACTGGCGCAGCAGGCCGTTGGTGTTCTCGTTGCTGCCGCGCTGCCAGGGCGAGTGCGGGTCGGCGAAGTAGATTTTCAGTCCGGTCTGCTGCTCGATTCGCTGGTGGTGGAACATCTCGTTGCCCTGGTCCCACGTGAGTGTGCGGCGCAGCCTGGCGGGGAGCTTGGTGAACGCGCCGATCAGCGCGTCGCCGACGGACTGGGCCGAATGATCTTGCGGGACCGGGACCAGGAGCGTGAGCCGGAACTTGCGCTCCACCAGCGTCGCGATCGCCGACCGTTGCGCCGTGCCGATGATGAGGTCGCCCTCCCAGTGCCCGGCCTGCCGCCGTGACAGGGCTGCGGCCGGCCGCTGGTGAATCGGTCTCATCGTCGTGGACTGCTTGAGCGCGCCGTCGCGGGTGCGGCCTCGGCCGCGCCGGTGCCGGTAGGTGCGGGCGGTGCGCAGGTTCTGCGCGCTGACCGGGACAACCAGGCCCCGGTAGACCGCCTCGTAGATGGTCTCGGTGCAAACGTGCCAGGCGGCCCGGCGCCGGTAGCGGCGCCGCAGCCACCGGCTGATCTGCGCCGGCGACCAGTGCGTGGCCAGCTTGCCGGCCACGACCTCGCGCAGCCCGGCATCGACGGCCAGCCGGCGCGGCCTGGGCCGCCGGCGCCGCTGGTAGGCCTCGTTGTGCGCATACCAGGGCTGGTAGCGGCCGTCGGGCTTGCGGTTGCGGGCGATCTCCCGGTAGAGGCTCTGGTAGGACTTCCCGATCCGTGCCGCGATCTGCTTGACCGGCTCGCCCCGGGCGATCCCGTCAGCGATCTCGATCCGGTCGTCCTGGGATAAGTAGCGCGGGCTGATCGGGCTCTCGATGAAGCTCACCCGGCCAGCGTCGATGAACCACAGCGACCCGCAGCTGAGCGACACGCCAACCCGTTTGGCGGCCTCCGACCCCGATTGGCCCGTTCTGATCAGCTCGAAGTAGCGGCGCTTGACCGCCGCCGGCATCTTGTTCGGCGCGTACCTGGGCATGCGAACCCTCCACCTCAGGATTCGCAACGACCAATGGAACTCAAGGCGTCTACCCGGTGATCTTCATCGACGCGCTGATGGTGAAGATCCGCGACGGCGTGGTCGCGAACCGGCCGGCCTGCCTGGCCATCGGCATCGACTGCGACGGGGCCAAGCAGGTGCTGGGCCTGTGGGTCGGGCCGGCCACGGGCGAGTCGGCAAAGTTCTGGCTGACCGTGCTGAGTGAGCTCAAGGGCCGTGGGGTGGCGGACGTCTGCATCGTGTGCTGTGACGGGCTGACCGGCCTCCCCGACGCGATCGGGGTCGTCTGGCCGCAGGCCACCGTGCAGCTGTGCGTGGTGCACCTGATCCGCGCCTCGCTGCGCTATGCCTCCCGCAAGTACTGGGCGGCGCTGACCCGCGACCTGAAGCTGATCTATACCGCCGCCGACGAAGCCGCCGCGGCCACGGCGCTGGAGGCCTTCGCGGGCAACTGGGAGCACAAGTACCCGGCGATCATCAAAGTGTGGCGGGCGCACTGGGCGGAGTTCACCCCGTTCCTGGCGTTCCCGCCCGAGGTCAGGCGGGTGATCTATACGACGAACCTGATCGAGTCGATGAATGCCCGGCTGCGCAAGGTGACCCGCAACCGCGGCCAGTTCCCGTCCGGGCAGGCGGCCCTGAAGGTGCTCTACCTGGCGGTGCGCAACCTGGAGGAGTTCCGCAGCCCGACGGTGGGGACGCGCAGCTCGGGGTGGAAACAAGCGCTCCAGGCATTCACGATCTACTTCGACGGGCGAATCCCGACCCCATGAAAACGCCACGATCACTTACACAGACGGTCGGACGCTCCCGGACCCGTGATTTAGAGGTCCTAACAGAATGACGTTTGGTGTGGTTTGCTTGTTGCTGGATGGGTGCGCGTCGGGCAGGAGGCTGACGTGGCGCAGCGCAGGCCCTGGGAGGTCGAGGACAGCCTGTGGGAGCTGATCGAGCCGCTGCTGCCCGGGCCGGAGCGGAGGTTCCGGCACCCGGGCCGGAGGCGGTTGGATGACCGCAAGGCGCTGTGCGGCATCTTGTTCGTGCTGTACACCGGCATCCCGTGGGAGTTCTTGCCGCAGGAGCTGGGGTACGGGTCGGGGATGACCTGCTGGCGGCGGCTGCGGGACTGGCACGCCGCCGGGGTGTGGCAGCGGCTGCATGAGGTGCTGCTGGCCCGGCTCAATGCGGCCGGGGTGATCGACTGGTCGCGGGCGGCGGCCGACGGGTCGCACGTGCGGGCGCTAAAAGGGGGGGCCAAGACCGGGCCCAGCCCGGTCGACCGGGCCCGGGCCGGCTCGAAGCACCACGTGATCACCGACGCGGGCGGCATCCCGCTGGCCGCCACGCTGACCGGCGGCCACCGGCACGACGTCACCCAGCTGCTGCCGCTAATTGAGGCGATCCCGCCGGTTCGTGGCTGTCGTGGCCGGCCCCGGCGGCGGCCGGTGCAGGTGTTCGCCGACCGCGCCTGCGATCACGACAAGTACCGCGCGCTGGTCCGGGCCCGGCGGATCGAGCCGGTCATCGCCCGCCGCGGAACCCCGCACGGGTCCGGGTGCGGACGGTATCGCTGGGTGGTTGAGCAGGCTATTGCCCTGCTGCACTGGTTCCGCCGGCTGCGGATCCGCTGGGAGATCCGCGACGACATCCACGAGGCCTTCCTCAGCCTCGGATGCGCCGTCATCTGCTGGCGTCGGCTCAAGATCTACTCATTGTGTTAGGACCTCTAAGACACTTCTATTTGGGCGGCTCCCTGACGGGACGCAAGTAGCCAGTTTGGCGGTCCCCGATCGCGGCCGGATCACGACGAGAGGATTAATCGCATTTGGCCTCACTTGATTCTTAACACCACCCTAGGTTTGTAATTTTCACCTGTTTGCGACTATCGAACGCCGGTTCATCTGTGTCGAGGATTTCGAGTTGTGCCTGTGGCCCGCGGTGTGACAGGTCCTGCAAGTGGCGCTGGAACCGGCAGCCGACGGGACTGGAGGTTCCGTGCTGATCAGCTGGCCCGGCCGGGCGGCGGGCGGAACGGCGTGATCGGCGGTGTGGGCCGGCGGCGCGGGCCCGACCAGATCGCAGGGACGAGATCAAGGGCGTAAGCGATCTTGTAGGCAGCTGGCTCATAGTTGACCCGCCAGCCGACGAAGTCCGGCCAGGCGTCGGCGGGGTCGCGCTCGATGGGGAAGTCCACCTTGCGCAGCCGGGCGACCGCGTCGAGGAATTCCTGATAGCCGAGGGTAATCCCGGCGTCCGGATCGGGCTCGTCGGGGATGCCGAATCCCATCGCCTGCGCTATCTCCCGCAGGCACACGAACCCCGAACGCAAGCAAAGCCGGGCCTGGACTTCCGGCGCCGACTGCGGCGACAGGGCGAGGTACAGCGCGGCTGAATCCAGCACCGCCAGCAGCGAGATCACCCAGGAGGACAGCGGCCGGGGGGAGCGGAACCACACCAGCGGCAGGTAGGTGGTATGGCTCTCGGCCAGGTCGGACGCCCAGCCCTCCCAGCGCTCGTACAGGTCAGGCAGCGTGTCGATCGTCGAGGTGCCCGAGCCCAGCGCGTAATGCGTACGGGCCAGCAGTTCCGGCCCCCAGGACGGGGCACCGGCCCGCGCGTTCAGCAGCGACACCTCGTCCTCGCGCCGGTTGAACGCCGAGTACAAGGTGGGCAGGTAGGCGATCTGCAAGGTGACGATGATGAGCGCTGTCCCCGCCGCCAGATCAGCGATGATCCGCTCCGCGGCACCCAGCGCGTCGTTGGGCCCGAAGACCGCCGGGCCGGCCAGCGTGACCGCGGAGGTGATGCCTTTGGACGTGAACGGCCACACCAGCAGCGTGTACCCGACGAAGGACATGAGCAGCCACGCCGCCAGCTGGGCGATCAGGAACGTCGCCGCCTCGGCGGCCAGGATCTGGTCCCGCTGCTGGTAACTGGCGATCGGGCGGGTAATGAGCTTGAACACGCCGTCGACGAGCGCGCCGACCCAGCGGGTCAGCCAGCTGGCGACCGAGCGGGGCACAATCAGGGTGCCGACGACGCTGACCGCCGCGGTGAGTACCAGCAGGGCACCGGCGGCGGCGGCTACATCGCGGGCGGCGATCGGGACCGCCATGGGAATCTCCTCGGATCTAGGTGGGCTCAACGGTGGACGGCCACCGTAACGCGCACTCGGCGTGACCGCCTCCTGCGTCCCTGCCTAATAGCCCTGTAGCCGGAGACCACCGGCCGGCGTGTCTGTCAGGCCAGGGCCGGTTGGGGGTCCAGGCTTCGCCTTGAGTGGCCAGCGGGATGATCACTGTCCGCACCTGTGACTTGATCACTACCGTTAGACGGTGGCCCCGCTGGTTGCTGAGGGCCGTGCATGGCTAGTGGGGTGTTGCTGCCGCTGAGCGCTGATCTATTAGAGAGCTGCTGGCCCTCGGTCACTCATTCCGTCTGTCAGAAGGGAGACCGATGGGAACGATCTTGTGCGGGATCGACTGGGCCAGCGATCACCATGACGTGGCCCTGATCGATGCCGAGCGTACCAAGCTGGGGCGGCGGCGGGTCAGCCACGACGCCGCCGGGCTGGGTGAGCTGACCGCGATGTTCGCAGCGCACGGGGCTGGCCCGGGCACGGTGAAGATCGCGATCGAGACCGAGCGGGGCCTGCTGGTCGCCGCGCTGCGCGCGGCCGGCTATGAGATCTACCCGGTCAACCCCAAGGCCGTCGACCGCTACCGGGACCGTCACCACCTAGCCCGGGGCAAGTCCGATGCTGCCGACGCGATGGTGCTGGCGCATATTTTGCGCACCGATGCTCACCTGCACCGGCCGCTGCCCGCCGACAGCGCGCCAGCCCAGGCGATCGAGGTGCTCGCCCGCGCCCACCAGGACCTGGTGTGGAGCCGCCAGCACGAGGTGAACCGGCTGCGCTCGCTGCTGGGCCTGTATTACCCCGCGGCGCTGACCGCCTTCGGCGATCTGACCACCCGCACCGCCCTGGCAGTGCTGGCGGCCGCGCCCACCCCGGCCCGGGCCGCCCGGCTTGACAGCGAAGACCTACTGGACCTGCTCGCCACCGCGGGCCGGGGCCGCCGCCGTAGCGAAGCACACCGGCTCGCGAAGGTGTTCGCCGCACCCCAGCTGCGCCAGCTACCCGAGGTGGAACAGGCGATGGGCGACGCCACGGCCGCGATCATTACCACGATCACCGCGATGAACGCCGGCCTGGCCAGCCTGGAACAGCGGATCGATGCGACTTTTAAGCAACACCCGGACGCTGCGATCTACCACAGCATGCCTGCGCTCGGTTCGATCCTCAGCGCCCGGGGTGCTCGGCGAGTTCGGCGACGACCGCACCCGCTGGCCCGATCCTGCCAGCCGCCGCGCCTACGCCGGAAGCGCCCCCATCACCCGCCAGTCCGGTAAGAAACGCGTGGTGCTCGCCCGCAACATCCGCAACAAGCGGCTCTATGACGCCACCCGCTGGTGGGCCTTTGCCGCCCTCAGCGCCTCACCCGGCGCCCGCGCCTACTACGACCAGCGCCGCGCCGTCGGCGACGGGCACGAAGCCGCCCTGCGCCGCCTGGCCAGCAAACTCATCGGCCAGCTTCACCACTGCCTCGAGCACCGCATCTCCTACGACGAGGCCACTGCCTGGCCCCAGCCCGAAACCCAGCCAAACCCGGCATCACCAGCCGCCGCTTGACACAGCACGACCGTGGGGTGTCTAGCGGCGCTCTAGACCCTTCGGACCCTTAGAACGAGCGCCCTTCTGCGCGCGCCCTTCTTGCGCGTGATGATCACCGGTCATGTGCCTGCGGTTCATCTTCCTCCTGATCACGCGGATGCCCTCATGGCTGCGGCTGTTCCGGCGCGAGGAAGCATGGAAGATCGCAGAGATCTTGATCCTGCGCCACCAGCTCGCTGTCCTGCAACGGCGGCAGCCGCGCCGCCCGAACCTGGACCGGGCAGACCGGGCACTGCTCGCGACCCTGCTCGCCGCGATACCGAAAGCGCGGCGGCAGGCGCTGCGGCTGCTGGTCACCCCGGACACGGTCCCGCGCTGGCACCGCGACATCGCCCGCCGCCGCCGGGCCGCCAGGTCCGAGCGCGGCAGGATCGGCAGGCCAGCCGCCCGCCGGAACATCAAGGCCCTGGTGCCCCGGCTAGCCCGCGAGAACCCGGCTGGGGGTACCGCCGGATCCACGGCGAGCTGGCCGGCCCGGGAGTGAAATAGCAGCGCCGGCGGTATGGGAAATCCTGAACCAAGGCCGGGATGGACCCAGCGCCGCGGCGGACCGCGCCCACCTGGCGGCAATTCCTGCGCTCCCCGGCCGAGGCGATCCTGGCGTGCGACTTCTTCACCGTGGAACTGCCCGATGGCACGCAGGCCAATGCCCTGGCCGTGATCGAGGCACGCCACCAGGCGCGTCCGCATCCTCGGAGTCACTTTGCATCCGACCGGGGAGTGGACCGCCCAGCAGGCCCGAAACCTGATCATGGAGCCGGGCGGGCAGGCGCACCAGATCAAGTTCATGATCCGCGACCGCGGCTCAAACTACACGGCCGCATTCGGCGCGGCTCTCGCCGATGCCGGGATCCGGACCGTGCCATGCAACGTCCGGACGCCCCGGATGAACGCGATAGCCGAACGCTGGACCGGCGGATGCCGACGCGAGCTCCCGGACCGAACCCTCATCTGGAACCAGGCCCACCTGCGCCGGATCCTGTGCCGGTACGAAACCCGCCATAACCGGCACCGGCCGCACCGCTCCCTGAACTCCGCCGCGCCGCTGAACCGCTACCCGAACCGGCCGATCTCGAGCAGTACAGCGTACGAAGACAGGCCCGCGCCGGTGGCCTGATCAACGAACATCGCCTGGTCGCACGACGTGGACGAGGTTTGGGCACTCACAGGGCGTGGTTGGGTCAGGAAACTCCTGCTCGCCACCCTTAAGAACCACAATTTCTAGAAATCTATTGCTAGTTTTTAGTTGCTGGTATAGGCTGAGGGCAGTCACCGGGATCAGCCGCTGATGGCGGCCAAGGTGCCCCGGGGTCACCGGAGGGAGCCGCCCATGATGCTCGCGGTGCCTCGCATTATCCGGCGCAAGCTGTAACTGCCGGGCGCGGGTTCGCCGGGCCAGGGACCCTGGCCCGGGGCCTGCCGGCCCGAAACGGCGACACGATGAACGTTCTCACGTGCCACGGCGGCCGGCAGGCCTGAATGGGGAGCGTCTGGAGAACTAGCCCACCGCGTGAGAGGACCGCGCCGGCCGGGGCCGTACATGGTTCCCGGGCACAGACGCCACCAGGAGGAGGAAGCGATGTCAGTACTCAGGTTCGAGCCCTTCAGGGATCCTTTCGAGCGGCTCTTCTCCATGGCCGCGACCGGGACGCGTGCCCCGCTGGGCATGCCGATGGACGTCTACCGCGGCGAGGACGGCAGTTACCACGTCGAGGCCGACCTGCCCGGCGCCGACCCAGACAGCATCGAGGTGACCGTCGAGCACGGCGTCTTGACGATCCGGGCCGAGCGCACCCCTCACTATGGCGACAGCGAGCAGGTCATTGCCGCCGAGCGGCCGCAGGGTTCATTCGCCCGGCAGCTCTCCCTCGGCGAGGGCGTGGACGCGGAGAACCTCACCGCCGGCTACGCCGACGGCGTCCTGCACGTGACCATCCCCGCGTCACCGAAAGCCCAGGCCCGCCGGGTTACGGTCACCCGCGCGGCCGGCGGCAGCCACATCGTGCCGGGGAGCACCGTCGAGCCGGGTCAGGCGCCTGCCGACAGCACGGGCGGCGGCGCCGGCTGAACGCCCCCGTGCCCGGTCAGCGGCCAGCCGGCCAGCTCCCGGGGTCCGTTGCCGGCCGCCAAGGCGTCGATGCTGGCCGGCGAGTCGGCGAGAGCATCGACGATGCCGGGCTCGCCGACTGATGGCATGCAGCCCCACGGTGGGCCACCCGTGATCAGCGGCTTAGTCCCGGCCGGGGAGGTCGGGGGTACGGAGGCCGAGCGCGAGTTTCACCATCCGGGTCCAGTGTTGCACGCCGGTTTCGAGGTCGGTGGCCGCGGCGGGCATGCCGAGCACGGTCAGCCGGTGGTGCAGGCGGGGGATGGCGCGCAGGCAGATGGCCGGCGGG
>Ga0207664_10000980_pt1 | contig 19243 bp, 15 predicted proteins | sample LARL83metaG_FD_184349 | JGI IMG/M metagenome (GOLD analysis project Ga0207664, IMG submission 184349) | Corn, switchgrass and miscanthus rhizosphere microbial communities from Kellogg Biological Station, Michigan, USA - LAR L8-3 metaG... | ecosystem: Host-associated > Plants > Roots >... | reverse complement strand
CACGCTGCACGCGCACGTCCAGGTGCTCGGCAAGCTCGCCGTCGCGCTGGCGCCGCCGGAGCCGCAGCTCCAGCACGCCGCGCTGCGGCTCACCGCGCGCGGGTGGGAGACGCTGCCGCTGCCGGCGCCCGACGGCTCCGGCGCGCTCGTCGTCGCGCTCGACCTGCACGCGCACCGCGTCCTCGTCGAGCACAGCGGCGGGGCGACGCGGCGGATCGCGCTGATGCCGGACCGTCCCGTCGGCCACGTCGCGCGCGCGCTGCTCGCCGCCCTGCGCGAGCTGGCCGGGCACGCGGTCGCGATCGACCCGACGCCGCAGGAGGTCCCGTGGAGCGTCCCGCTCGACGCGGACGAGCAGCACGCCACCTACGACCCGCACGCCGTCTCCGCCTACTTCGCGGCCGCCACCCGCGCCGCGCTGGCGCTCGCCGCGTTCCGCGCGCCCTACCGCGGCCGCTCGACGCCCGTCAACGCCTGGTGGGGCTCGTTCGACCTGGCCGTCAACCTCTTCTCCGGCGCGCCCGCCTCCCCGCCCTCCGACGACTTCATCATGCGCAACGCGATGGACGCGCAGGAGGTCGCCGTCGGCTGGTGGCCGGGCGATCCCAGGCATCCGCAGCCGGCGTTCTACGCCTACGCCCATCCCGCCCCGGCCGACTTCGCCGGCGCGCAGCTCGACCCGCCCGCCGCGCGCTGGGACGCGGAGCTGGGCGAGTACCTGCTCGACTGGGACGACGTCGTCGCGAGCCCCGACCCGCACGCCGCCGCGCTCGCCTTCGCGCGCTCCGCCTTCCGGCACGCCTGCGCGGTCTGTGGCTGGGACCCCGGGCTGGCGGCTCCGGGACCGCCCGTTCGTTAGGCTCGCGCAGGTCACGAGGGAGCGCGCGCGTGTGCCCGCTCCCACCCGTCATCGTGTCCAACAGAGGGAGCAGTTCCGTGAAGCTCGTGATCGGCATCGTCCGGCCCGAGAAGGCCAACGACGTGCTCGAGGCGCTCTACCGCGCCGAGGTGCGCGGGGTCTCGATGAGCCGCGTGCAGGGCCACGGCGGCGAGCTCGACCGCGTCGAGACCTACCGCGGCACCACCGTCAAGATGGGTCTCTCCGAGAAGGTGCGCTTCGAGATCGCCGTCTCCGACGACTTCGTCGAGACGACGATCGAGGCGCTGTGCGACGGCGCGCGCACCGGCGAGGTCGGCGACGGCAAGATCTTCGTCGTCCCGCTCGAGCGGGCGATACGGATCCGCACCGGCGAGGCCGACAGAGCCGCCGTGACGCCGGTGAGCGGCTGATGGCCGTCCCGTTCGCCGCCGCCGCCGGCGCGATCGACGCCGGCGACACCGCCTGGATGCTCGCCGCGACCGCGCTCGTGCTGATGATGACGCCCGCGCTCGGGCTCTTCTACGCCGGCCTCGTGCGCTCGAAGAACACGCTCAACACGTTCATGATGTCGATCGCGGCGATCGCGCTCGCGCTCGTCACCTGGGCCGCGGTCGGCTACTCGCTCGCGTTCGACGGGAGCGGCTCGATCGTCGGCGGCCTGCACCATGCCTTCCTGCACGGCGTCGGCTTCGCGCCGCGCGCCGGCACGCACATCCCCCAGCTGGTCTTCTTCGCCTTCCAGGCGACCTTCTGCATCATCACCGTCGCGCTCGTCTCCGGCGCCGTGGTGGAGCGGATGCGCTTCGGCTCCTACCTCGTCTTCGCCGCGCTGTGGTCGGTGCTCGTCTACGCCGTGCTCGCGCACTGGGCGTTCGGCGGCGGCTGGCTGCAGGCGCACGGCACGCTCGACTTCGCCGGCGGCGTGCCGGTCGAGATGGGCTCGGGCTTCTCCGCGCTCGCCGCCGCGCTCGTCGTCGGCGCGCGCAAGGACTACGGCCGCCAGGCGCTGCTGCCCCACAACGCCGTCTACGTGCTGCTCGGCGCCGGCCTGCTGTGGTTCGGCTGGTTCGGCTTCAACGGCGGCAGCGGCTTCGGCGTCAACCGCGAGGGCGTGCTCGCGTTCTCCAACACGCTGATCACGCCCGCGTGCACGCTCGTCGTGTGGTTCGCGCTCGACCTGCTGCGCGGACGCAAGGTGACGGCGATCGGAGCGGCGACGGCGATCATCGTCGGCTGCGTCGCGATCACCCCCGCCGGCGGCTACGTCTCGCCCGGCTGGGCGATGGCGCTCGGCGCGCTCGCCGCGCTGCCGAGCTACGCGATCATCGTCTGGCGCCCGCGCACGCGCGTGGACGAGACGCTCGACGTGCTCGCCGCGCACGGTACGGCCGGCTTCTTCGGGATCCTCTTCATCGGCGTCTTCGCGCAGGTGGCGTGGAACGGCGTCTCGAACGGGATCGCCTACGGCGACGCGAGACAGCTCCTGTGGCAGGCGCTCGCGGCGCTCGCGGGCCCGGCGTACGCGTTCACGGCCACGTTCGTGCTGCTGAAGCTGGTCGGCGCGGTGATGTCGCTGCGCGCGGCGGAGCTGGAGGAGGCCGTCGGGATGGACGTCACGCAGCATGGCGAGGAGGCATACGCCTCCGGCGAGGGCGCGATCCTCGTCACGACCGAGGCGGGGGTCGACGGGCCCCGTCCGGTCGCGCAGCCGGAGCCGGCCTGAGCGGCGGCCACGACGCGCGTCGGCGCGGCGAACGCCGCCGCGCAGGGTTCGTCGACATCTGGATGTTGCCTCCCGGTCGCTTGAGTCCGACGCTGCAACCAACGAGCGTCGCGCCGGAAGTTGCGCAATTGCGGTCGTGGTGTGGCCGCCGTAAGGGCGCGACCCGATTCGTGCACAGCTTCGGGTGAGCTTTCGTGCGCGTTGCGCGCAGGAGGAGGATCGGGACGTCGCGCACGAGCCGGGCGACGCCGATGGTCGCGCATCGCGCACCGCCGGGGTGCGCTCCCCCGCCCGACCATGGAGGTCCGCCGCATGCGCCGCCTCGCGCTCCTGCTCGCATCCGCCGCCCTGCTCGCACCGGCCGCCGCGCGCGCCGACAAGCCGGCGCAGGCGCCCGGCCCCGGCGCGCCCTACCGCGCCGCCGTGCTCGGCGACCACCCGATCTCCTACTGGCGCCTCGGCGAGCAGCCCGGCGCGACGATCGCGGCCGACGAGCTGCACCGCCATCCCGGCGCCTACGTCGGGGCGCCGACGTTCGGGATCTCCCACCCGCTCGGCGGCGACCCCGACACGGCGATCGACCTCGACGGGCTCGAGACCCAGCCGCTCGGGCAGTTCGTGCATGTGCCCGACGGGAACGACCTCGCCTTCGCCGGCCGCGCGCCGTTCAGCCTCGAGGCGTGGATCTTCCCGCGCGGCTTCAACGGCGTGACGCGCCGGATCTTCTCCAAGGAGGGCCCGGACGGCGGCTACCTGCTCGGGATACAGAGCACCGGCCTGGCGTTCTCGCGCTACGCGTACGGGCAGTGGAGCACGTTGAGAGCGCCCGTGCCGCACGACCGCTGGAGCCACGTGCTCGCGACCTACGACGGAGCGGTCATGAACCTCTACGTCGACGGCGTGCTGGCCGCCTCGGAGCCCTCGGCGCTGTCGCTGCCGGACGCGCGCGCGGACCTCTCGATCGGCGCGAAGCAGTCGCAATGGCGCTTCTACGCCGGCGGGCTCGACGACGTCGCGATCTACGGCCGCGCGCTGTCGGCGGAGCGCGCGCTGGCGCACGTGCGCGTCGGCACGGGAACCGGCTGCGGCACGCACGGCGACGGCCCGGACCCGCGAGGTTTCAGATTGCGCCGGAGCGGATAAACGCGCTCTCGCCGCCGCGCCCCCTCGGCGCACGAACGACGAACGGAGAGAACACGATGCGACGCGATCTGCCGACCCGCCACGGCCGCGCCGCCGACGCCACGATCGCCGCCTACCTGCGCGAGCTGCTCGCGGAGGACGCGCTGGACCCGCTCGCGGTCGAGGCTGCCGACGAGCCCGAGCCGGGAGTGCCGCCGGCGATCCTCGAGATCGCCCGGCCGCACGCCGCACCGCTCGACGCGGCGCGCTGACGCGCCGCGTTTGCGAACCGCTCGCGGCGCGAACCCCGTAGGCGACGGCGCGCCCGCGGCGGGCGCGCCGAGGCGACCCGGGAGGCGAAGCGATGCGACTCGGAATGACGATCCTGCGCGTGACGGTCGGCGGCCTGTTCGCCGGCCACGGCGCGCAGAAGCTGTTCGGCTGGTTCGGCGGCCACGGCCCTGAGGGGACCGGCGGCTTCTTCTCACAGCTCGGGCTGCACCCCGGCAGGCACCACGCGCTCGCCGCCGGCGCGGCCGAGGCCGGCGGGGGCCTGCTGCTCGCGACGGGCTTCCTGACGCCGCTCGGCGCGCTGCTGACGAGCAGCACGATGGCGACGGCGATCCGCCTCGTCCACGGCAGAAGAGGCGTATGGAACTCCGACGGCGGCTACGAGTACAACGTCGTGCTGATGGCGTCGGCGTTCGCGATCACCGCGGCCGGCCCGGGCCGCCTCTCGCTCGACGCGCTGCGCGGACGCGAGCGTTGGGGCGACGGCTGGGCGCTCGCCGAGCTGACCGGCGCGCTCGCCGGCTCGGCGCTGGCCGTCGAGGTCGGACAGCGGCTCGCGCGACGGGCGCGGGCGCAGGCGCAGGCGCCGAGAGCGCAGAACGGCCGCGTCGACGCGTCGGCCGCCGAGCAGGTGGCGCCGCTCGCCGCGTAGCGAGCGAGGCGACCAGCGTCAGCGACCACACGTCTCCGCGCCGAGCGGCACGGCGTTCGACGAGGCGACGTTCGAGGTCGAGCACGGCTGCAGCCACATCGTGCGGCGCGAGGCGTCGCAGGAGATCCCCACGCTGCGGCACCACTTGACGCTCGCGCAGGCCGCCGTCGCGGCCTCCTGGCTCAAGTGCGGGATCGCCGGCGCAGCGCTCGAGCCGCGCCGGCGAGCACCGTCGGCCGGGCGTCCCTGAGGACGGGCTCGGGGACCGACGGCGCCGCGTCGGGGCGCGGACGGAACGCCGCCCTCGCCTGCGCGCGGAACGCCTCCGCCTCGGCGGTGGCGCGTTCGTCGGACCAGCCGAGGTGGCGCACGGCCAGCTCGGCGGCCGCGTCCACCGCGCGCAACCCGGCGTGCGCGCCGTAGCCGACGAGCGTGCGCCGCTGCACGACGTCGGCGAGCGTCTCGGCCAGCTCGGTGCGCAGCGAGAAGACGACCTCGACGCCGAGCGCGCCGCTGTCGGCGTCGAACGGCTCCAGCAGCTCCGGCGCGCCGTCGGCGAAGTCGAGCGCCTCGGCCGCGCGCGTGCCGTAGATGCGCAGCAGGCGGTCGGCCGTCTCCAGCGCCAGGCCGCTCGTGACGCGGAAGCGCTCGCGGAAGCCCTCGAACGGGTAGGCGGTCCCGCCCGGCAGCGGGAGCTGGTGCGTGCGGCATCTGTCCGCCTTGCGGCCGAGCTTCTTGACGGCGACGTCGACCGTCTCCTGGGCGAGCTGGCGGTAGGTCGTGATCTTGCCGCCGACGATCGAGACGAGGCCCTCGACCCGCTCGCCCTCGGGCAGCTCTCTGCGCGCGTGGTCGTAGACGACGTGGCTGCGCGTGATCGCGCCCTCGTCTCTGGTCTCGCGCCCGGAGCCGACGCCGGGCGCCGGCAGCGGCCGCACGCCGGCGTAGGTGTAGAGGACCTGCTCGGGCGCGAGCGCGGCGCCGGGGATCAGGCGGTTGGTCTCCTCGATCAGGTAGGCGACCTCCTCGTCGGTCGCGGCGACGGCGTCGAGGTCGCCGTCGTAGCGCGTGTCGGTCGTGCCGATCAGGTAGAGGCCGTTCCACGGCACGACGAAGTAGGGCCGCCCGTCCCCCACCGCCTCCGCGTAGACCGCCTCGCGCGGCGCCCCCGGGAACGGCTCGACGACGAGGTGGCTGCCCTTCGTGCCGCCGATCAGGCGGCGCTCGCTCGCCCCGGCCGGAGTCAGCAGCTCGTCGACCCACGGCCCGCTCGCGTTGACCACGAGCCCCGCGCGCGCGCGGTGCTCGGCGCCGTGCAGCTCGTCGTGCAGCGTCACGCCGACGATCCGGTCGTGAGCGCGCTCGAGGCCGGTGACGCGCATGTACGGCAGCACGACGGCGCCCAGGCGGCGGGCGTCGAGCGCGTTCTCGAGCGCGAGCCGCTCCGGGTAGGCGGCCTGCGCGTCGTAGTAGGCGGCCGCGCCGCGCAGGCCCTCGGCGCGCAGGCCCGGCTCGCGTCTGAGCGCCTCGTCGCGGCTCAGCATGCGATGGCGCTCGAGCGACTTGTCGAGCGAGAGCGCGTCGTAGGCCATCATCCCCGCGCGGATCAGCACCGGGCGGCGCTTGTGCTCCTCGTAGATCGGCAGCAGGAACGACAGCGGGTGCACGAGGTGCGGGGCGATGTGCAGCAGCGTCTCGCGCTCGCGCAGCGACTCGCGCACGAGCGGCACCTCGAAGTGCTCCAGGTAGCGCAGGCCGCCGTGCACCAGGCGCGTCGAGCGGCTCGTCGTGCCGGCGCCGACGTCGCCCTTGTCGACGAGCAGGACGGAGAGGCCGCGCAGCGTCGCGTCGCGGGCGATCCCGGCGCCGTTGATCCCGGCGCCGATCACGATCAGGTCGAACGGGCGCTCGAACGTGCGTGTGGGCAGCGGTGCGCGCATTAGTCTCCCGTCCTTCCAATCGTACGAGGAGGCGCGGGCGGAGATGCGAAGGTACGTGGCGGCGATCGACCAGGGCACCTCCTCCAGCCGCTGCATCGTCTTCGACCGCGACGGCGCGATCGCCGGGCTGGCGCAGCGCGAGCACGCGCAGATCCACCCGCACGCGGGCTGGGTCGAGCACGACCCGCGGGAGATCCTGGCGAACGTGCGGACGGTGATCGACGAGGCGGCCGCGGCGGCCGGCGCGGGCGCGGCCGACGTGGCGGCGGTGGGGATCACGAACCAGCGCGAGACGACCGTGCTGTGGGAGCGCGCGAGCGGCGCGCCGGTCGCGAACGCGATCGTGTGGCAGGACGTGCGGACCGCGCCGCTGGTGGCGGAGCTGGCCGACGGCGACGTCGACCGCCTGCGCGCGACCACCGGCCTTCCCCTGTCCACCTACTTCTCCGGCCCGAAGGCGCGCTGGCTGCTCGACGCGCAGCCGGAGCTGCGGGCGCGGGCGGAGGCCGGCGAGCTGTGCTTCGGGACGATCGACTCGTGGCTGCTGTGGCAGCTCGCGGGCGGCGTCCACGTCACCGACGCGACCAACGCCAGCCGCACGCTGCTGATGGATCTCAGAACGCTCGACTGGTCGCGGGAGGCGCTCGACCTGATCGACCTCCCGCGCGCGATGCTGCCCGCGATCCGCTCCTCCTCGGAGGTCTACGGCGAGCTGCGCGCCGGCACGGCCTTGGACGGCGCGCCGATCGCCGGCGTGCTCGGCGACCAGCAGGCCGCGCTGTTCGGGCAGGCGTGCTTCGAGCCGGGCGAGGCGAAGAACACGTACGGCACCGGCTGCTTCCTGCTCGTCAACACGGGCACGGAGCCGGTCGTCTCGCGCGCGCTGCTGAGCACCGTCGCCTACCGCCTCGGCGAGCAGCCGCCCGCCTACGCGCTCGAAGGCTCGATCGCGGTCGCCGGCGCGGCCGTGCGATGGCTGCGCGACCAGCTCGGGCTGATCGCAGGCGCCGACGAGGTCGAGGCGCTCGCGGCGAGCGTCCCCGACACCGGCGGCGTCTACTTCGTGCCGGCGTTCTCCGGCCTGTTCGCGCCGCGCTGGGACGAGCGCGCCCGCGGCACGATCGTCGGACTGACGGCGTACACGACGAAGGCGCACCTCGCGCGCGCGACGCTGGAGGCGACCGCGTGGCAGACGCGCGAGGTGATCGACGCCGTGCGCGACGCGGGCGGCGGAGCGCGCTTCCGGGAGCTGAAGGTCGACGGCGGCATGACGGCGAACGAGCTGCTGATGCAGTTCCAGGCCGACGTGCTCGGCATGGCGGTCGTGCGCCCGCGCGTCGCCGAGACGACGGCGCTCGGCGCCGCCTACGCGGCCGGCCTGGCGACCGGCGTGTGGGCCTCGACCGACGACGTGCGCGCCAACTGGAGCGAGGCGCGCCGCTGGGAGCCGCGCATCGAGCGCGACGAGGCCGAGCGCCGTTACGCGCGCTGGCGCGAGGCGGTGCGGCGGTCGCTTGGCTGGGTCGCGCCCCACTGAGCGCTACGGCGCGTGGAGCAGGCGCTCGTCCCGCGCGAACAGCCCGAGCTCCTCCCAGCGCTCGGCCTGCCCGAGCACGCTCCTGCGCCGCATGACCATGCCGTTCGCGATTCCGGCGACCTGCTCGCGCAGCTCGAACTGCTCACATGGGAGCGCCTCTGCCAACAGCCCCACGATCAGCTCGAGCGCAGGCGAGCCGCCCGAGTCCGGCGGGTGAAGGATGCTCGCGACATGGTCCGGATGCTCGGCGGCGGCATCGGCGATCGCGGAGGCGACGACGGCCGCCTCGTTCACGGCGAGCGCCCGATGCAGCGCGACCGACGCCGCCGCGGCGGCCCCCAACCGGTCCCGCGGCCAGGGGACGCGCGCAAGCCCGGAAGCGATCTCGCGAGCGGCGTCCGCCCCCAGCAGCGGCAGCAGCGACGCCAGGATGCACCACATTCCACCGCGCTCGGGCTCCTGCTCGATCGCGGCCGCCAACCGTGCCGGCCCCGCCTCGTCCAACAGCACCGGGAACAGCGGCCTGGCGGAGAAGGACGCGCGGCCGAACGCGTCGAAGCGCGCCGCGTCGATCGCAGCCGACCCATCGGAAAGCCAGGCGGCGAACCGCCGCGCCCCGATGCTCGCCGGCCACCCGCCCGCCGCCTCGCTCCACGCGGCGAACTCCGCGAAGGGCACGTCGCTCATCGGGTCCGTCGCGGCGACGAGGTCGCGAAGGCAGCTCGCGAACAGCGCGGCGTTGCGGGTCCCGCCCATCTCGGCGGCGAGCGCGCGCAGTCGCCTCCACAGCTCTCTGCTCGGGTACTCGAGAACCACCGTGAACACCATCGACAGCGGGAAGCCGACGCGCCCGACGTCTGCGTCGAACGGCAGGTCCGCCAGAGCCGCGGTGTGGACGAGATCGCCGGCGTCGACTCCGCCGGAGGCCCACCGCGCCTCGGCCGCGCGCCACGCCTCGGGACCTCCGAGCTCGCCCGCCCGGGCCGCGCGGGCGAGCCGCTCCAGCTCGGCGCGGTCGACGGCGAACGCGACGCACGCGCGCAGCGGCCACGGCAGGGCGTGGAGCTCGTTGCGCCACTCGGCGGGCTCGAGCCGCTCGCCGACCTCCGTGAGCGCCGCCGCGAGGCGCTCGGCGGATGGAGCCAGCGCAAAGCGCTCGGCGGCCGCCATGAGCTGCCAGGATCGGTGCAGCCCCGCCGTGTCGCGCAGCGCTCCGAACCACGCGTCCACCGGCGCCACCAACGTGCGCCAAGCCGTCCGTTCGCCCAGCAGCACGGAAACCGTCCGCAGATGGGCTTCCGGGTCGTCGGACACGAGCACATAGCTCCACCACGCCGGCTCATGCTCGGCCTCGACCAGCGGCTCGACCAGTTCGAGGTCTCGGGAGATCGCCTCGCACGGCTGCTGCGCGACCGCGGCGAGGAAGCGGTCGTCGAGATCGCCCTGGAACTCGATCTGCTCGACGTGGCGCAGGAGCGTCACGACGTCGTCGGGGTCCGACGGCCAGCAGCGGTCGATCAGCTCCCGTGCCCAGCCCACCCCCCGCGCGTCGAGCTCGAGGAGCGTCCGCCACCCGTTGGGCCCGTGGCACAGCGGCTCTCGGACGACCTCCTCGAGCGCGGTCCGGAAGAGGGGATCGGTGACCTCGTCATGCAGATCGGCCAGTCCCTCGGACCAGACCCAGCCGGGATCGCGCAGAGAGCGCAGTGCCTCGCGCGCGAAGAGCTTGGCGTACCGCGGATGGCGACGAGCCGGACCGTCCCTGAGCAGGTCCGCGGCAAGTCCCGCCCCGAGCAGGCGGCTGCGCGCGAGCGGGTCGTCGCCGACGTTCATCTCGGTGCAGATGCGAAAGACGGTGTCGCGCAGGTGCTCACGGCGGGCGAAGCAGTGCCCCGCGGCGAACAGCAGCACGCCGCGCCAGCTCGAGAGGCCGGCGATCGCGCCGAGCCGCTCCACCACGCGCTCGTCTGGACCGTCCATCAGGCACTCCGCCGCCATGTACTCCTGCAGCGAGCGGATCTCGAACCCGATGCTGTCGTGCTGCAGCCCGACGAGAAACACGAGTCGCTGCGCCGCGGCCTCCAGGATCTCCCTGCGCAGCGTCGAGCGCTGCGGCTCCTCGTACCCCTCCTCGGCGAGCCGCTGCTCGACGACAGCCGCCAGCTCCTCGGGGGAGAGCCGGGGGCCCACCTGGGGCAGATGCTCGCTGCGCAGCTGCAGCAATAGCGCCGTGCGCTGGTGAATCGCGTCGACGTCGGCGCGGTGGCCACGCAGGATCTCGGCGGCGGGGATCTCGCGCTCGATCTCGCGCTGGTAGACGACGTCGTAGTACTCCTGGAAGAGGCTCCAGCGCTCCTCCGGCGGACGTCCGACGCGGTCGACGAGGGCGGTCATGATCGTGACCTGCAGGGGAGTCTCCATCAGGGGGCGGGTCGCGCGGACGCGAGCCGCGCGCCGGAGCCGCTCCACGACCTTGGCGCAGCGGTCCTGATCGCCGGCGTAGCGCTGCTCCGCGAGGCGGACGCCATAGCGGACCGCCTGCTTCGCGTCGAGCGGGCGCAGCCGGAGATGCGGGTAGAGCTGGGGCGAGAAGTCGTCGTTGTAGCCCTGCGGGCGCGTCGTGGCCACCATCAGCACGTCGCTCTTCGCGACCGCGGCGTCGACCCAGAAGCCCTCGACGGCCGAAAGGACCGCATCGCGGTTGCTCGAGAGCGGCACCTCGTCCAGGCCGTCGAGGACGACCAGCCAGGGGTGCTCCCCGAACCAGCGGCGGAGGAGCGCCGGCGAAACCGTCTCGCCGGTCCGCTCGCGGATGCGCAGCGCCACGTACTCCAGGAGCCCGTTCGGTCCGCGCTCGTCCGCGAGCGCCGCGGCGAACGCGTTGAGCGTCACGCGAACCGGGAAGCGGCGAGCCGCGGGGCGCGGCAGGCCATCCCGCTTCGCGCAATCCGCGATGGTGTCGAGCGCGCGGGCCACCTCGGGCGCGATCGTCGCCGGATCGCGCGTCTCGAGCAGCGCGAGCCGGTGGAGCTGGCACAGGAACTGGCCCACCGTGCTCTTGCCCTGGCCCGGGCCGCCGACCAGCACCGCGCGCCCGGTCGCGTGCGACGCGGCGCCCTGTGCCTCGCCCTTCGGCGGCCGCGGACCCGCCTGAGCGTCCCGGCGTGCTTCCGGATCGATGCGCCGGCTCGCCAGCGCCAGGAGGTGCGCGACGCATCCCGCCGGCTTCGGCGCGCGTCCCTGGCCGCCGCGCGCGCGCTCGTGCGCGTCGAGCTCGATCGGCACGTCGAAGAAGACGCCGCCGAGCTGCAGGCGCTCGGCGACGGCGTGCCCGGCCTGCTCGAAATTCACGTACTGGTCGGCGAGCAGCTCCTTCTGCAGGAAGGTCGAGATCGTCTGCTCGAAGTCGGGCTGATCGAGCTCGAGGCGCTCGATGATCTCGTGGAGCACGTCGCCGGGCGTGATCCAGGCCGCGTAGGTGCGCCGAACGGGCTTGTTGCCGTCGAGCCGGGCGCGCAGGTCGTCGTACGCCCACACCCGCCATGCGCGCAGGCCGAGCTGCGCGCTCGCACGCTCCATGCGGACGCGAACCCGGTCCAGGCCGCCCCCATGCCCGGGCGTCAGGACGACGTTCGTCGCGATCACGAGCGCGTCGGGCCGTCTGCGTCTGCTGCCCGCTCTGAGGTAGTCGCGCACCTCGCCGTCGATCTGCTCCAACAGCCAGGTCGCGTCCTTGCCGGCGACAGGTCGCTGGCGGAACTTCGCCTGCAGCACGCCGTAGGCGCTGGCGACGTCGCCACCGGACAGCATCGCGCCGGCGTCGAACGTCGCCTCCCGGCCGTTGTCGGGGCCGTCGCCGAAAACGGTGAGCGACGGCCCCAGCTCCGCGAGCGCGAGCGACTGGACCATGTGCTCGAAGTCGCGCGGGTTGAGTCGGGAGAAGTCGTAGTCCACGCGGCCAGATCCTAGAGACGTCGCCGTACATCACCGTCGGCAGCGCTGACACGAGCAGGTTTCCGCACCGGCGCCGGCGGGCAGGCGCCGGAGAGCGGCCGCGGGAGCCGGTCGCGTCCGTGCACGATGCCGACCGACCGGAAGGAGCAGCCGTGCTTGCCATCACCGACACCGCCGCCGAGGCGATCCGCGGGATCGTCGCCGCGCCAGAGATTCCCGACGGCGCCGGCCTGCGGATCGCGACCCAGCCGGGCGCGGGCGAGGCCGCCGCGCTCGAGGTGTCCGTCGCCGAGACGCCCGACGAGACCGATCAGGTCGTCGACGAGTCGGGCGCCCGCGTGTTCGTCGAAGACGCGGCCGTGCCGCTGCTGGACGGCAAGCTGCTCGACGCGCAGATCGACGGCACGCGCGTCGGCTTCATGCTGACCGAGCAGCACGCCTGAGCAAGCGGCGCTCCCTCACAGCAGCAGCTTCGCGAGCGCCGCCAGCCCGACGACGACGACGAACGCGCGCAGCGCGCGCGGCGGGAGGCGGCGCCCGACGCGCGCGCCGAGGTGGCCGCCGAGCGTCGAGCCGAGCGCGATCAGCGCGACGGCGCCCCAGGCGACGTGCGCCGCGATCACGAACACGATCGCGGCGACGCCGTTGACGGTCCCCGCCAGCACGACCTTCAGGGCGTTCACGCGCGTCAGCTCGTCCTCGAGCGCGAGCCCCAGGATCCCGAGCAGCAGGATCCCCTGCGCCGCGCCGAAGTAGCCGCCGTAGACGCCGGCGCCGTACGTCGCCGCCAGCGGCGTCGCGCCGCCGCGCGGGTCGTCCGCTCCGCGCCGCCGCTGCAGCATGCGATTGAGCCGCGGCTGCAGCAGCACGAGCACGATCCCGGTCGCGACGAAGGCCGGCACGATCGCCTCGAACGCGGAGGCGGGCAGCGCCAGCAGCAGCACCGCGCCGGTCAGCCCGCCGAGCAGCGAGGCGGGCGCGAAGCGCCGCACGCGCGCGCGCTGCCCCGCCAGCTCCCGGCGGAACCCGTAGGCGCCGGCGACCGATCCCGGCACGAGCCCGAGGTTGTTCGAGACGTTCGCCGTCAGCGGCGTATAGCCGACCGCCAGCAGCATCGGGAACGTGATCAGCGAGCCCGAGCCGACGAGCGTGTTGATCGCGCCGGCGGCGACGCCGGCGGCGAACACGAACAGCGCGTCAAGCGGCGTCATGGACGTCGGCGAGGACGCCGAGCAGCTCCCCCACGCGGCAGACGAGCAGGCGCTCCTCGTCGACCTCGACCCACGCCCCGGCCGATGCCGGGAAGACGACGTGGTCGCCCGGTCTGACGGGCATTCTCACGCCGACGTGCCCCCACCAGTCGAGTCCGTCGCCGACCGCGAGCACGATCCCGTGCTGCGGCGGCGGCTCGTGCGTCCCGGGCGGGACGACGAGGCCCGACTCGCGCACGCGGTCGGGCTCGAGCTCCTTGATCACGACGCGGTCGAAGAGGGGACGCAGCTCGTGGCGCATGGCCGCGCGAAGCATATGCGGCGGGCGGCCCGGGGGAAGGCCGCCCGCCGCGCGGAGGGCCCGGTCGGAGGCCGAGCCCTCGTGCTGGGGGTTCAGTTGGTGACGACCTGCTGCGGCTGCTCGCCGAGCCTGGCGGTCACCGTCTGCCGCGCGCCGCCGCGCTCGATCGTCACCTTCACCGTCTCGCCCGGCTTGTGCGTGGCGACCGCGGCGGCGAGCGCGTTCGCGTCGGCCACCTGCGTGGCGTCGAGCGCGGTGATCACGTCGCCGGTCCGGATGCCGGCCGCCGCGGCCGGGCCGCCGCTCGCGACGCCCGCGACCTGCACGCCGGCGCCGTTCTCGGTCGGCGAGAGCTGAACGCCGAGGTAGGCGTGCGCGACGTGGCCGGTCGCCTCAAGCTGGCCGACGATCGCCTCGACCGTGCTCGCGGAGATCGCGAAGCCGATGCCGACGTTGCCGCCCTGCGAGGAGCCGCTGCCGTTGAGGATCTGCGAGGTGACGCCGACGACGCGCGCGTGGTCGTCGAGCAGCGGGCCGCCCGAGTTGCCGGGGTTGATCGGCGCGTCCGTCTGGATCGCGTGATCGATCGGGAAGCCGTTGGGCGCGTCGATCTGGCGGTTCAGGGCGGAGACGACGCCGCTCGTGAACGACTCGTCGAGCCCGAACGGGTTGCCGAGCGCGTAGACGGCGTCGCCGACCTGGAGCATGCTGGAGTCCGCGAACGCCAGCGGGCTGAACGTCTGCCCGCCGGTCCTCTGGACCCGCAGCAGCGCCAGGTCGGTCGACTCGTCGCGGCCGGCGACGGTCGCGGGAAGGGTCGCGCCGCCGCCGACCTTGACCGTGACCGCACTCGCGCCCTCCACCACGTGGGCGTTCGTGACGATCAGGCCGTCCTTGGAGACGACGAAGCCCGAGCCGGTCGCCTGGCCCTGCCCGCTGTTCGCGGTGACGTAGGCGACCGAGCCGCGCGCATGCGCGTAGACCTGCGTCGGCGTCAGCGCGCCGTTCGCCGTGGTGCTCGCGGCCGGGGACGGCGCGGCGCCGGGAACGGAGATCGTCGTCGTGACCGTGCGCCCCCCTTCGCCGCTGACGCCGACGAACGCGGCGCCGCCCGCGGCGCCGAGCAGCGCCGCGAGCGCAAGTGTCAGAAGAGCCTTGGGGGTGTGCATGGGACGGATGGTGCGTCAGGACCCTGAAGGCGCTCCAAGGCGCGCCTAAACGCAGCCGAAGCATTCGCTTGGGGAATCCTGAGCGCCCTGTGCGATCGATCACGCACGGGCCGCGACCGTCGCCCGCCGCGCGGGCGGGCGGTAGCGTCTGCGGTGCGATGGCGGCAGACGAGATCGACCTGGGCGCCCTCCCGCCCGGCCCGCGCGGACCGAGCGCGCTCGTCGCCGCGCGCTTCCTGCTGCGCGGCCCGCAGTTCCTCGACGCCTGCCGCGCGCGCTACGGCGACGTCTTCACGATCCGCCTGAACACCGGCCGCACCGTCGTGATCGCCGGCGATCCCGCGATCGCCAAGGCGGTCTTCCAGGGCGGCGGGGAGGACCTCCACGCCGGCGCCGGCAACGTCGTCCTGAAGCCGATCCTCGGCGCCCGCTCGGTGCTGCTGCTCGACGGCCCCGAGCACATGCGTCAGCGCAAGCTGATGCTGCCGTCCTTCCACGGCGAGCGGATGCGCGCCTACGGCGAGACGATGACCGAGGTCGCCGAGCGCCACGTCGGACGCTGGCGGACCGGCTCGACGTTCGCGGTCCACCCGACGATGCAGGAGATCACGCTGGAGATCATCCTGCGCACGATCTTCGGCGTCGAGGACCCGGCGCGCGTGGAGGCGCTGGCGGCGCCCACGAAGCGGCTGCTGAACTCGACCGACCAGCCGCTGCGGCTGCTGATGCTGCAGCTCACCAGCTCGGCGAGCGCGAAGCCGCGCAGCCCGTGGGGTCGCGTCTACGCGCTGCTGGCGCCGGTCGACGCGATGATCCACCAGGAGATCGCGGCGCGGCGCGCGGCCGAGGCCGACGGCGCGGGGCGCGACGACATCCTCTCGCTGCTGCTCGCCGCGCGCGACGAGGACGGCAACGCGCTGACCGACGTCGAGCTGCGCGACGAGCTCCTGACGCTGCTGCTCGCCGGCCACGAGACGACGGCCACCGCGCTCGCGTGGACGCTTGAGCGGCTCGTGCGCACGCCCGCCGTGCTGGCGCGCGTGCGCGAGGAGGTGCAGGACGGCGAGAGCACCGAGTACCTCGACGCCGTGATCAAGGAGGCGCTGCGGCTGCGGCCGGTCATCCCGGGCGTGGTCCGCCGCCTGCAGCGGCCGCTGACGATCGGCGGGATCGACCTGCCGGCCGGCGTGCACGTCGCGCCCTCGATCTACCTGATCCACCGCCGCGCCGACGTCTACCCCGACCCGGAGGCGTTCCGGCCCGAGCGCTTCCTCGGCGACGACGCCCCGAGCACCTACGAGTGGCTGCCGTTCGGCGGCGGCATCCGCCGCTGCCTCGGCGCCGCGTTCGCGCAGTACGAGATGCGCATCGTGCTGGCGACGATCCTGCGCCGCGCGACGCTCGCGACGAGCGACGAGGCGGCCGAGCGCGTCAAGCGCCGCTTCGTGACGTACACGCCCGCGCGCGGCGGGCGCGTCCGCGTGACGCGAATGGAGCCGGCGCGTCCGCCGGCGCGCGTCGCCGTCTGAGGCGGCCGGTCACAGCCCGGGCGGGTGGCGGACCGTGAAGCCGCTCGCGGAGCGTGGCGCCGTCTGCCAGCGCGAGGGGCTCGCGCCGCTCGTGTCGAAGCGCAGGCCGGCGACCACCATGTAGACGTGGTCGGCGTTCGCGTAGAGCGTGATCCACGCGCCCGGGCCCGGATCGCCGTAGGACGCCATCTCCCCCGAGGTCATCGTCACGTCGAGCAGGCCGCCGCCGTGCAGCGCGTAGCCGACCGAGCCCGAGCAGTCGTAGCCGGTGTCCTCCCAGCTCGCGTGGCCGCCGCCCCATCTGTACGGGAGCGACGCGATGCGGTTGCCGGCTGCGATCACGGCCGCGACGACCGCCGGAGCCCCGCTCGGCGCCGCGGCGGTGCCGTCGGGCAGCAGCGTCGCGGGCGCGGTCGGCGGGGCGGGCGCGGCGACGACCGGCTTGACGGGCGCGCGGCGCGTGCGCGTGCGGGCGCGTGCTCTGCGGCGCGCTCTGGGAGTGCGTCTGATCGCCGCTGCGGGCGCGGCGCCACCGCTGGCGCGGGCGCTCGGCGACGGGGCCGCCGCACCGCCGTTGATCGCCCGCGCGGCCGGCGGGAGCAGCGCGAGCAGCGCGACGGCGAGCAGGAGCGGGCGGATGCGGACGAGCTGCGACACGAGCGTGACCTCCGCGGAAGGGACCTGCCGTCGAGATCGGCGCGCCCCGCCCCGCGGCGAAGTCCTGCACGAAGCCGTTCATCGCGCGCGGCCCGATTCCTGCCGGCGCGAACGCCGCGGTCACGCGAGCGACGCAACTGGCGCCACAACGCTCATGTATCAAGCCGCACACGCCGACAAGCGGGACATGTCGGCGATTCCCGGCATGCTGGAGGCGCCGCAGCGCGGAAGCTTCGAAGCGCACATGCGCGTGCGCGTCCTCGCCAGCCTCTACCTGGCGGGCGCGACGCTCGTGCTCGTGACGCTCGCGCTGCCGCATGCGGCGGGCGCGAGCGAGATCGGCCTGCTGGCGATCGCGCTCGACGCATACGCCGTCGGCGGGACGCTGCTGTGGCTGGCGGGCCGCCTGCCCGGCCGGGTGCTGCCGCTCGCGCTGGGGTGGGGCAGCCTGCTCGTCACCGGCGTCGCCTGGTTCTCGGCGCAGCACCCGAGCCCGCTCGTGTTCTTCTACCTGTGGGTCTTCCTCTACTCGGCCTACTTCTTCCCGCTGCGCACCGCGCTCGCGGAGATGAGCTTCGCCGCGCTGCTCTACGGCGCGCTGCTGGCCGGGCGCGAGCCGCAGGCCGGCGCGGTCGCCTGGTGGGTCGTGGGGATCGCGACGATGGCGATCGCCGCGGCCGTCATCCGCGTGATGCGCGACCACGTCGAGCACCTGATCGCCCAGCTCTCCGACGCCGCCCGCAGCGATCCACTGACGGGACTGCCGAACCGCCGCGGCTTCCGCGAGCTGCTCGACCTCGAGCTGGAGCGCGCGCGTCGCGGCGCGACGCCGATGAGCGTGCTCGCCGGCGACCTCGACCACTTCAAGGAGGTCAACGACCGCGCCGGCCACCACGTCGGCGACGCCGTCCTCCAGCGGGTCGCCGCGCTGCTGCGCGAGGGCGTGCGCCAGCTCGACCTGCCGGCGCGGATCGGCGGCGAGGAGTTCGCCGTGATCCTGCCGGGCAGCGACGCGCAGGCGGCCTTCGCGGTCGCCGAGCGGCTGCGTTGCGCCGTGCGCGACGCGTTCGTCGAGGCGACCGTGCCGATCACGATCAGCTTCGGGATCGCGAGCCACCCGGCGCACGCCGAGACGGCCGCCTCGCTCGTGCGCGCCGCCGACGAGGCGCTCTACGGCGCGAAGGAGAGCGGCCGCAACCGCACCGTGGTCCACAGCGCCGCGCTGCGCGAGCTGGCCGGCGTGCGCGGCGGGCGCGCGGGGCGCGAGCAGCGCGACATCGACGCCGAGCGCTACCTGTCGGTCGTGCTCGACCTCGCCGAGGCCGTCGACGTGCGCTTCAGCGGCAGCGCGCGCCACTCCGAGACCGTCGGCCGCTACGCCGAGCTGATGGCGCGCGAGCTGGGGCTGTCCGAGCCGCGCGTCGGACGCGTGCGGCTCGCGGGCCTGCTGCACGACGTCGGCAAGGTCGGCGTCCCCGACGCGATCCTGCTGAAGCCCGGGAAGCTGACCGACGAGGAGCGCAAGGTGATCATCCGCCACCCCGAGCTGGGCGCGCAGATCCTCGAGCACCCGTCGCTCGCCGACGTGCAGGCGTGGGTGCTCGCGCACCACGAGCGGCCCGACGGGACCGGCTACCCGCGCGGCCTGTTCGGGCCCGAGCTGCCGCTCGAAGCGCGCATCGTCGCGGTCGCCGACGCGTACGAGGCGATGACGAGCGACCGCTCCTACCGCGACGCGATCGGCCACGCCGCGGCGCGCGCAGAGCTGGAGCGCTGCGCCGGCACGCAATTCGACGCCGCCGTGGTGCGGGCGTTCCTCGCCGTGCTCGAGCGCGAGGCGGCGCACGCCGCGGAGCTGCTCAGCGCGTCGGCGTCGTAGGCGGAGCCACCTGCGCGAAGAGGCGCGCGTACCGCTCCAGGTGGCGGTCGCCGAGGAACTCGCCGATCACGCGCGCGCCGGCGTTGCGCGCGAGCCGGTCGGCCTCCAGCGGATCGCGCAGCAGCCGCTCGATCGCGGCGCCGCAGGCGGCGAGGTCGGTCGCGTCGGGCAGCAGCAGGCCGTCCTCGCCGTCGCGGATCTGGTCGACGATGCCGCCGACGGCGCTCGCGACGACGGGGCGCTGCTTGAACATCGCCTCCGCGACGGTCAGGCCGAAGCCCTCGGCCAGCGACTTCTGCACGACGACGGTCGCGTGGCGCTGGAGCGCGTTGACGATCGCCGCCTGCTCGTCGGGGTCGGCCATCGGCATGCACGCGAGGTGCACGCGGCTGCGCGCG
>Ga0207664_10000978_pt1 | contig 19254 bp, 13 predicted proteins | sample LARL83metaG_FD_184349 | JGI IMG/M metagenome (GOLD analysis project Ga0207664, IMG submission 184349) | Corn, switchgrass and miscanthus rhizosphere microbial communities from Kellogg Biological Station, Michigan, USA - LAR L8-3 metaG... | ecosystem: Host-associated > Plants > Roots >... | reverse complement strand
TGGACGCCGTCGTCGACTACATGCCGTACCCCGGCGAGAACGGCGGCATCGCGATGGTCGACGAGGACGGCAACGTCATCGGCGAGCAGGCCGTGACCGACGACGCCCCGGCGCGCGCGCTGGCATTCAAGGTCATCAACGACCAGTTCGGCACGCTCACCTTCTGCCGCATCTACTCCGGCGTGATCAAGAAGGGCGACACGCTGCAGAACGTGACCCGCGGCAAGAAGGAGCGCGTGGGCCGCATCGTGGAAGTGCAGGCCAACGCCACCAAGGAAATCGATGAAGTACGCGCCGGCGACATCTGCGCGTTCGTGTCGATGAAGGACACGGAGACAGGCGATTCGTTGTCCGATCCGGCGCACCCGGCGCTGCTGGAGCGCATGCGCTTCCCGGATCCGGTGATCAGCGTGTCGGTCGAGCCGAAGAGCCGCAACGACGTCGACAAGATGTCCACCGCGCTCTACAAGATGGTCAAGGCCGATCCGTCGCTGCGCATGGAAGTGGACCAGGAAACCGGCCAGACCGTGCTCAAGGGCATGGGCGAGCTGCACCTGGAAATCACCATCGACCGCATGCGCACCGAGCTGGGCGTGGAAGCGAACATGGGCAAGCCCAAGGTCAGCTTCCGCGAAGCGTTCGGCAAGACCGTCGAGCATACGTACACGCACAAGAAGCAGACCGGCGGCACGGGTCAGTTCGCCGAAGTGAAGATCATCTTCGAGCCGGGCGAACCCGGTACCGGCGTGGTGTTCTCCGACGAAGTGGTCGGCGGCCGCGTGCCGCGCGAGTTCATCCCGGCGGTGGAGCAGGCCATCATCAAGGAGTCCCGCCAGGGCCAGGTCGCCGGCTACCAGGTGCTGGACTTCAAGGCACGCCTGATCGACGGCAAGTTCCACGACGTCGACTCCTCCGCGCTGGCCTTCGAGATCGCCACCCGCGCCTGCTTCCGCGAAGCGCAGAAGATGTCCAAGCCGAAGCTGCTCGAGCCGGTGATGAAGCTGGAAGTGGTCACCGAGGCGACCTACCTCGGCGACGTGATCGGCGACATGAACCGTCGCCGCGGCTCGATCACCGAGCAGGGCCAGAAGGGCGTGAATGCCTTCGTGCAGGGTTTCGTGCCGCTCGCGGAGATGTTCGGCTACATCAACTTCCTGCGTTCGGCCACCAGCGGCCGCGGCAACTTCAGCATGATCTTCGATCACTACGAGGAAGTGCCGGCCAGCATGGTCGAGAAGCTGATGGAGAAGGAAGCGAGGTAAGCCTCGCCCCGCCTGCATACTGTTGAAAAGGAAACGGCGCCGTAGCGATACGGCGCCGTTTTTTTCGTCGGCGATGCCTGCTGCGTGTGCGATTACTCGCGCAGCGCGTCGACCGTCCTGGCGTCCAGTTGGCCGGTCACGTCCAGGCCGCGGATCTTCTGGAACTTGCTGATCGCCGCCGAAGTACCCGGCCCTGGCCGGCCGTCGACCTTGCTCCGGTACAAACCCAGCTCGGCCAGCTTGTGCTGGGCATCGCTCATGGAGAAATCGGCGGGCGGTGCCGAGGCGCCATCCACCGCGAGCGTGCCGCCGGTACCCAGCCCGCCCGCCACGCGCTGCGGCGCGTACTCGCGCACGGACTTCACCATCTGGTTGTACGAATCCAGGAATGCCGCGGCGATGACCTTGCCTTGCGGCGTCTTGCTGTAAGCGCCCGCCGCACCGGCCGCACCGCCGCCGCCCACGATCGCGCCAAAGCCGAAATCCACGTTCTTCGCGCTGCCCTGCGAGATGGCCACCTGCACGCCGGAGCGGGTGTCGGTGAGCATCAGGGTGGTGGACGCTTCGCTGCTCTTCATCGAACCGGCGATGGCGCCGATGATCGCGCCGTAGCCACCCAGGCCGCCGAGCGCTGCCGCCGCGCCGCCACCGGTATCCTGCGAGAACTGGATGTTGGGCGTGACCACATAGTCGGCCGCCACCATCTGCCCCTTGCCGAGATGGCTGCTGCTGCGCATTTCGCCGGAGGCGGCAAGATCGCGCTCCTGCATCATCGAGTCCATCGCGCTGCCGCGATCGACCACCACGAAGCAGTTGCTCTGCTGGATCATCAGCCGGATCAGCGGCGTGGTGGCCGGCAGGTGGTACTGGTTGGTCAGGATGCCGTACCAGGGTTCGCTCGTGTGCTCCTCGACCGCCAGCGTGCCCAGCGGGCGATCGCAATGTTCCAGCGTCTTGTTGGCATCGGCGCTGTGCGCGCCGCCCGCCGATCCGCCCACCGGGTTCTTGCCGCCGCCCACGGCCATGCTGGCGCAGCCGCTCAACGTGATGACGGAACCCACGCCCAGTGCCAACAAGGTCCGCTTTACCGATTCAATTCGCATGGAAGCTCCATTTCGTTTCTAAGGGATGGATCGGGCACATGCCGCCGCGGATGCGCGCGTGTGCTCGCGCGAACCGGAAGAGGGCAAGAACTCGACGCAGGCCCAGGCGCCGGCGGTGTCGACGTCGCGACACATCCGCACGCGCTGGATACACAGGTAGGGCACGATGCCCGGTCAGGGACGGCCCCTCGGGAAGCAGGAACGGTGACCCGGCGTCGACCATTTTCACGCAGCGCGAGGTGGCGATCTGGCGAGGAATCACGACGGAACCTGCCGGATTCCGGGCTGCATTTTTGTAGCGCTTTCCTGAAGCCGGTGTGCCGACGAGCGCAAGACACGCGTCCGCATCGAGCTATGCAATCACTGGAATCGCCGCGCATACTCGGGCTTCGTTCCCATGCAGGCGGAGGATCTCGAATGAGCGCACCACGAACGCCCGGTTTCGTCGCGGCAGCCGCGCTGGTCTTCTGCACCGGCATCGGCATGGCCCACGGAACCACGACCACCGAAGCCGTGCCCGAGACCATGGCCATGCTGAAACATGCCATCGGCATCCCCACGGTCGAAGGCGAGCACAAGGTTCCCGTGCTGGCCGCGTATCTCGCCGGCAAGCTCAAGGCCGGTGGGTTCGCCGACGGCGATATCGAGATCATTCCCGTCGGCGAGACTGCCGCGCTGGTAGCGCGCTACCGCGGCACCGGGGAAGGCAAGCCGATCCTGCTGTCCGGGCACATGGACGTGGTGGCGGCGAAGCGCAAGGACTGGACCCGCGATCCGTTCACCCTGGTCGAGGAGAACGGCTACCTCTACGGCCGCGGCAGCGCCGACATGAAGACCGGCGTGGTGGTGCTGGTCGAAACGCTGATCCGGCTCAAGCGCGAAGGCTTCAAGCCGAGCCACGACCTGATCCTGCTGCTGTCCGGCGACGAAGAAACCGGGATGGCCTCGACCCGCGAGTTGGCGAAGCGCTATCACGACGCCGAGTTCCTGCTCAACGCCGATGCCGGCGGCGGCACCCTCGACCCCGCGACCGGCAAACCCACGGTGTACGAAATCCAGGCTGCCGAGAAAACCTATGCGGATTTCCAGATCCGCCTGACCTCGGCCGGCGGCCACTCCAGCGAACCCAACGCGGACAATGCGATCTACCGGCTGGCGCGCATCATCGACCGCGTCGCCGGCTACCAGTTTCCGCCGCAGAGCAACGAGATCACCCTCGCCTCCCTGCGTGCGCTCGGCGCGCACACGCCCGGCCCGCTGGGAGCGGCGATGACCCGTTTCGCCGAACATCCCGACGACGCCGTTGCCGCCGCCACCATCTCCGCCGACCCCGCCTACGTCGGCCAGATCCGCACCACCTGCGTGGCGACCATGCTCAACGGCGGCCACGCGCTCAACGCGCTGCCGCAAAGCGCCGGCGTCAACATCAACTGCCGCATCTTTCCGGGCACGTCGGTCGACAGCGTGCGCGACACGCTGGTCAAGGTGAGCGACGACAAATCCGCCAGCGTGACCGTGCTGCCTCCACCACCCGTCGTGAGCTCCGCCTCGCCACTACGCAAGGATGTGATCGCCGCCGTGACCGATGCCGTGCACTACCGCTTCCCCAACGTGGAAGTCGTCCCCGGCATGTCCGCCGGCGCCTCCGACAGCATGTACTTCCGCAACGCCGGCGTGCCCAGCTACGGCATCGATGCCGCGTTCACCAAGCCCGACGACACGTTTGCGCACGGGCTCAACGAAAAGCTGCCGGCTTCGGAAGTCCAGGCTGGGTTGAAGTTCTGGCATCGGGTGCTGGTGCAGTTGGCGAAGTGAGGCAACTGGCAGAACTGGCGCAATGTCGGCTCCCGATCTCGGACAGACGCTGGAACATCTGAACCCGACTCCGTTTTCGTAGCACGCCATGCGATCAGCCACCACAAACCTCGACTGGATTCATTGACGTTATCATCGGATGATATATAGTCATGCCAAAGGAAGACGCGGGACTGGAAACGCTGCTGTTGCTCAACGGTGAGATCTACGATCAGGGCAACGGTTACTGGATCAAGATAGAGGCATGGCGCGCCGAGACGAATGAGCATGTGCCACACGGCATACGCTACGCGCTGACATTGCATGATCGCTACGGCACGCGGTTACTCGGCTTCGACAATGCGCATGCCGTCAAACCACCTAAGCGCAAGCGTCATGCAGGTCGGCATCTGACCTACGACCATCGCCATCGTCACGTCAGCGACAAGGGCGTGCCGTACGAATTCACCAGCCCGCAGCAATTGCTTGAGGACTTCTTCAACGAAGTCGATCGCGTACTTGAGGAAACGAAGTCATGAAAAAATTGGTCATCGGCATCGCATCCCAACAGGCCATCCGCGCCCGCGCACTGGCCATTGCGCGCGGCGATCATCAGCCACGCCCCAACGAGCCGAAGATCTGGTTCACCTCCATGCGCTCGCTGGCCGAAGTGTTGTCCGATGACAATCGTGCGTTGCTGCGTGTCATCAGGGACCAGAAGCCCCAGTCACTCAGTCAACTCGCCGAGTTCACCGGGCGCGCGCCCAGCAATCTTTCGCGGACGCTCAAGACGATGGAACGCTACGGGCTGGTCGAGCTGCGTCGCACGTTGCGTAACGTGCAGCCGGTCGTCACAGCCAGCGAATTTGTGATCCAGGCGGCGTGAGTCTTCAGGCTGAGCTCGTCCCTTTCTTCAAGTGAAACCCGACCTGATCTTGAATAACGGAAAGGCAAGAAAATGCCAGTGGACATGAGGGAACTCCCCGATTTTGCGCATTGGATCAACCCTGTACTTCGCGCCTTGAGCGAGCTGGGTGGAACGGCACGTCCGCGTGAGGTGGTCGACTTGGTGGCGAAGAATGAACAAGTCCCAGACGATGCTCTCAATGAAACGTTGCCGTCGGGAGGGCCAAGGTTTCCAAATCAAGTGCACTGGGCGCGCTTCTATCTGGCCCATCAAGGGTATATAGATCGTTCAAGACACGGAGTATGGAAGCTCTCTGAGGCGGGTCGGGCAGCGCTGCCATTTTCTCGCGAGGCCATTGTGGGCCTCATTGAAACGGTGCAACGGGATACGAAACCACGTCCAATCGGCGAACCTCTGGCTGGAGAGCCGGCTCAACTTCCAGAGGTTCAACCTCTTCCCGTAGAGGAATCAGAGGAAGCGCTCCCTCCGGAACAAGATGATGTGGACTACCGATTGAAGCTGCTTAGAACGCTCCAATCCCTCTCTCCCGGTGGCTTTGAGCGCTTATGTCAGCGCCTATTGCGGGAAGCGGGTTTTGAGAGGGTCGTGGTTACCGGTAAGAGCGGCGACGGCGGGATCGACGGTCATGGCGTGTTGTCAATCAATTCGTTTGTGACCTTCCGCGTTCTCTTCCAGTGCAAGCGGTACGTCGGATCTGTTACATCCCCGCAAGTACGAGATTTTCGGGGTGCAATGGATGGACGCGCTGATAAAGGGCTCATCCTGACCACAGGGTCCTTCACAATGGATGCGCAACGAGAGGCGACCCGGGACGGCGCTTCCCCTATTGAGCTTGTTGATGGCGAGAAGCTGGTCGGACTTTTTTGCAAAACTTGAACTGGGTTTGACGCCGGTCCCCAGCTACGAACTCGTCGACAGTTTTTTCGATGAGTACCGTTAACTAAAAACCAAAACACGGGTCGGTGTGGTCAGTGTGCTTTTTTTGAGCGTCTGCTTCTGGCTGAACCGAGACGCCCGCACACTGGTAGATGGCGCTCATGGCGAAGGCTCGTGCGATCGGCTCTTTCGCCACCGCGCAGCGGTGGCGTGCCGAGTGCGCGCCAGGATGGCGCGCTGCTCTACCCGGAGCCCCTGTGCGGCGGTGAGGCGGGGTCGACAGGCCGCGTAGCGGGAATCGGGACGATGCCGATTCCTTTTCGCCAGCATAGGGATGTGCTGGCGAAAAGCCCGGCCCCGGCTCACGGACTTGCCGGGCATGGCGGGGGTATGGATTCCCGGCAAGCGCCAAGCGGGGCGGCCTTCTCTTTTGGTCACTTTTCTCTTGGCCACGCAAGAGAAAAGTGACTTGGGCGCCGCAGGCACACGAAAGCTCTTGCTGCACGAGTACAAGAGCGCCCCCTCACCCCAACCCCCTCCCGGCGCTGCCGGGGGAGAGGGAGAGCGGGCATCATCCAAGCTACAATTGCCGGTTCGCGCCAACCGACCACGCCTCCATGTCCACCCATCTCCAAGAAACCCGCCGCCGCCGCACCTTCGCCATCGTCAGTCACCCTGACGCGGGCAAGACGACGCTGACCGAAAAGCTGCTGCTGTTCGGCGGCGCGATCCAGATGGCAGGCTCGGTGAAGGGGCGCAAGGCGGCGCGGCATGCGACGAGCGACTGGATGGCGCTGGAGAAGGAGCGCGGCATCTCGGTGACCTCGTCGGTGATGCAGTTTCCGTACGAGGGCAAGATCGTCAACCTGCTCGACACGCCGGGACACGCGGACTTTTCGGAAGACACCTACCGCGTGCTGACCGCGGTCGACTCGGCGCTGATGGTGATCGACTGCGCCAAGGGCGTGGAGGAACGCACCATCAAGCTGATGGAAGTCTGCCGGCTGCGCGACACGCCGATCATGACCTTCATCAACAAGCTCGACCGCGAGGGCCGCTCGCCGATCGAACTGATGGACGAGGTGGAGTCGGTGCTCGGCATCGCATGCGCGCCGGTGACCTGGCCGATAGGCATGGGCAAGCGGCTGAAGGGCGTGTACCACCTGGTGCTGGACGAGGTGCATATCTTCGAGCCGGGCAAGAATTTCACGCGACAGGACTCGACCATCTTCAAGGGCCTCGATGCGCCGGGCCTGCTGGAGAAGATCGGCGACGAGGCAATGGCCGAGCTGCGCGAGGAGCTCGAACTGGTGCAGGGTGCGGCGCCCTCGTTCGACATGGACGAATACCTCGCCGGCAGGCAGACGCCGGTGTTTTTCGGTTCGGCGGTGAACAACTTCGGCGTGCAGCTGCTGCTCGACTTTTTCGTCGAGCACGCGCCCTCGCCGCGTCCGCGCGCCACGCTCACGCGCGAGGTGCAGCCGGAGGAAGAGAAGCTGTCCGGCTTCGTGTTCAAGATCCAGGCGAACATGGACCCCGCCCACCGCGACCGCGTCGCTTTCATGCGCGTGTGCTCGGGCACCTACACCGCCGGCATGAAGATGATCCAGACGCGCACCGGCAAGGACATCCGCATCGCCAACGCGCTGACCTTCATGGCCAGCGACCGCGAGATCGTCGAGACCGCGTTTCCAGGCGACGTGATCGGCCTGCACAACCACGGCACCATCACCATCGGCGATACCTTCACCGAAGGCGAGCCGGTCAACTTCACCGGCATCCCGAACTTCGCGCCCGAACTTTTCCGCCGCGCGCGGCTGCGCGATCCGCTGAAGATGAAGGCGCTGCAGAAGGGCCTGGCGCAGCTTTCCGAGGAAGGCGCCACGCAGTTCTTCCGTCCGCTGATGTCGAACGACCTGATCCTGGGCGCGGTCGGCGTGCTGCAGTTCGACGTCGTGGCATACCGGCTCAAGGACGAATACAACGTCGACGCCAGCTTCGAGCCGGTGACTGTCACCACCGCGCGCTGGGTGCACTGCGACGACGAGAAGAAGATGGCCGAATTCCGCGAGAAGAACGCGATGAACCTGGCCATCGACGGCGCTGGCGAGCTGGTCTACATCGCGCCGACGCGGGTCAACCTGCAGCTGGCGCAGGAGCGCTGGCCGCAGGTGCGTTTCGCCAATACGCGCGAGCACGCCACCGCCGTCGAGCTCTGAGCAGACGGCGCCGGCATGCCCGGCGCCACTAGGCGGCCGCTGCAACGACTGCTAGCGTGCAGCTCTCCATTCCAGGGGAAACAGCACATGCACGACGCGTCCGTTGCCTTCGTCACACCTGCCGGCGCACCGCGCTGGAAGCGCTGGCTGCTGTTTTCGCCGCTGGCGCGCATCGTGATCTTCTCGGCACTGTTCATCGTCCTCAGCTTTGCGATGGGTGGGCTGATGCATGCGCTCGCCTGGGGCGGCAAGCAGTCGTCGGATCTCGAACATGGCCTGGCGCAGCTGGCGATGCGCGCCCTGCCGGCGCTGCTCGCCTACCTGCTGCTAGTCAAGCTGGTGGAGCGCCGCCCGATCAGCGAACTGGCGCCGCGTCGGCTGCTGCCGGACGGGGCCATGGGCGCGTTGGCCGGCCTGTTGCTGTTCAGCGCGGTGATCGGCGTGCTGTACCTGCTCGGCAGTTATCACGTCCTCGGCACCAACGCGCAGGCGAAGTGGCTGCCGGCGCTGCTGATGGTCGGCCTCGGCGCAGGCATCGGCGAGGAGATCATCACCCGCGGCGCGCTGTTCCGCATTGTCGAGGAAGGCCTCGGCACCTGGGTCGCGCTGATCGTCTCGGCGCTGTTCTTCGGCGCGGCACACATCGCCAACCCGGGCGCCACGCTGTGGAGCTCGGCCGCCATCGCGATCGAGGCGGGCCTGCTGTTCGGTCTGCTCTATCACGTGACCCGCTCGCTGGCGTTATGCATGGGACTGCATGCGGCATGGAACTTCAGCCAGGGCACGATCTACGGCGTCCCCGTTTCGGGCCTCAAGGCCGACGGCTGGCTGGTCTCCACGCGCACCGGCCCGGACTGGCTCAGCGGCGGCGTGTTCGGCGCCGAGGCGTCGGTGATCGCGCTGGCCTTGTGCTCGCTGTGCACGCTGGCGCTGCTGGTGGTCGCGTTCCGGCGTGGCTCGATCGTGCCGTGCCGACCGTGGCAACGCCTGCGCCAGCGCTGGAGTTCCGCCCGGCCGCTCACGGCCGGTTAGAAGCTAACCTGTGGCCGGGCCGGCGAACGCTGGCCTGGTGACAACCGGCCTCCCGACCCCGTGACCCGCATGCAGCAGCCTACCCGATCGAAAAAGATTTCCTGGCTGGCCAATCAGCCGATCCAGCGCAAGATGATGCTGGCGATCGGCCTGCTGCTCGGCCTGTTCATGGTGACCAGCATGGTCACCCTGAATTCGCTGCGCCAGCAGGAGGACACCCGCCGCTGGGCGACGCATACCTATCAGGTGCTGCTCGAGCTCAACCACCTGCGCAGCGCGCTGCAGGCCAGCCAGATCGGTGCGCGCGGCTACATGCTCAACCAGCGCGCCGATCAGCTGGCGTTGTTCAACAGCGCCATCGAAGATCTGCATCAACGGGTGGCCGGGCTGCGCGGCATGACCACCGACAACCCGCTGCAGCAATCGCGCATCGATTCGCTGGTGAAGATGACGTCGCAGTGGCAGCGCGAGCTCGAGGCGCAGGCGATCGAGCCGATTTCCCGGCGAAAGGTCGCGGATCCGGCGACCATGGCGCTGGAGCTGCAGCGCATCCAGTCCAACTACGTGGAGCGGCGCACCGTCCGCGCGGAGGAGATGTACGTCGTCATCGACCAGATGATTGCCGGGGAAAACCAGTTGCTGGCGACGCGCAACGACCGGCTGGACCGCAGCCTGGCGAGCACCAAGGTGGTCAACGCGATCGCGCTGCTGCTGGGCCTGCTGCTGGGCGCTTTCGTGATCCGGCTGACCTCGCAACTGGTGACCCGGCCGCTGCGCCGGCTCACCGACCTGATGACGCGGCTGTCCAACCATGACCACGATTTCGAGATCCGCCGGCTCGACCGCCGCGACGAGATCGGCCAGATTGCCCGGGCGCTGCAGGTGTTCAAGCAGATGTCGCTGGACACCCAGTCGCAGGCATGGGTCCGCTCCCAGGTATCGGGCATCTCGCATGTACTGCTGCAGGCCACCACGCACAAGGAGTTCGCCCAGTGGCTGGCCAGTGAACTGGTGCCGCTGTGCAAGGCCGGCATCGGGCTGTTCTATTCGTTCGACGACACCCGCCACCGGCTCGACCTGCTGGGAAGCTACGGCCTGCGCCTGAGCAACCGATCCGCGGACCAGTACATGCCGGGCGAGGGATTGGTCGGCCAGTGCGCGATCGAGCGCAAGCCGATCCTGCTGGACAACGTGCCCGCGGATTACCTGCACATCGATTCCGGCAGTGGCGAGGCGTTGCCGCACTACGTGGCGATCATGCCGGTGCTCTACCGCGACACGCTGATCGGCGTGCTGGAGCTGGCCGGATTCGTGCCGCTCACCCCGCTGCAACGCCAGTTGCTGGACGAGCTGCTGCCGATCGTGGCGCTGACCCTGGAGAACCTCAACCGCACCATCAGCACGCACGACCTGCTCTTGCAGACGCAGGAACAGGCCGATGACCTGCGCGTCTCCGAACTGGTGATGCGCCAGCAGAAGGAGGTCCTGCGCGACAGCAACGAGGCGTTGCAGGCGAAGACGACCGAGTTGGAACGGCAATCCGAACGGTTGATCGCCTCGGAAGAGGAGCTGCGGCTGCAGGCAGAGGAGCTGCAGTCGTCCAACGAAGAGCTGATCGAGAAGACCGAAAGCCTCAACCGCCAGAAATACGTGCTGGAAGACCTGCAGCAGGAGACCGCCGAGAAGGCAGCCGAGCTGGCGCGGGCCAGCCAGTACAAGAGCGAGTTCCTGGCCAACATGTCGCACGAGCTGCGCACGCCGCTGAACAGCCTGCTGATCCTCTCGCGCAGCCTGGCCGACAACGACACCGGCAACCTCGACGAGGAACAGATCGAGTCGGCGCAGATCATCCACGACGCGGGCAACAGCCTGCTGCACCTGATCAACGACATCCTCGACCTGTCCAAGGTCGAAGCCGGCAAGATGGAGCTGGTGATCGACGAGTTGCCGCTGCCCGCGCTGATCCAGCGCTTGCGCCGCACCTTTGCGCACGTCGCCGAAGACAAGGGCCTGGCCTTCACGCTGGACGTCGACGGCGGCCTGCCATCCAACCTGCGCACTGACGGCGGCAAGCTCGAGCAGGTCGTCAACAACCTGCTCAGCAATGCCTTCAAGTTCACCGCCAGCGGCGCGGTGGGCCTGCACATCGGGCGTCCGGGCGCCGATGTCCTCGTTCCCGACGCGCTGCTCGGCCAGCCGCTGATCGCACTGACCGTGAGCGACACCGGCATCGGCATTCCGGCCGACAAATTCCAGCGCGTGTTCAACGCCTTCGAGCAGGTGGACGCCGGCACCAGCCGCCAATTCGGCGGCACCGGGCTGGGCCTGGCGATCTCGCGGCGGATCGCACAATTGCTCGGCGGCGACATCCTGCTGCGCAGCGAAAGCGGCCGCGGCAGCGAGTTCACCGTGCTGTTGCCGGAAACGCCGCCGGCGAGCCAGCAGACCGCGACCGATCCGCCGCAAATCGCTCCCGGCCGGCCTGTCCGTGCGAAATCGCCGCATCTGCTGCCGGAGACGATCGCGGACGATCGCGGCGCGCTGGCGCCCGGCGACGTGTCGATCCTGGTGATCGAGGACGACCCCGCATTCGCGCGCATCCTGATCGACATGGTTCACCGCAAGGGCTATCGCGCCCTTGCCGCCGGCGACGGCGAGACAGGCCTGCAGCTGGCGCGCGAACTTCGCCCCACCGGCATCCTGCTCGACGTGTCGCTGCCGACGATGGATGGCTGGACGGTACTGGACACGCTCAAGGCCGACGACGCCACGCGGGCGATCCCGGTGCACTTCATCTCCGCCACCGACGGCCACGCGCAGGGATCGGACCGGGGCGCGGTCGGGTTCCTGACCAAGCCGGTCAGTCGCGAGTCCATCGGCGCGGCGCTGGAGAAGCTGCTGCATTTTGCGGCCGATCGGCGCCAGCGGCTGCTGATCGTCGACGACGACGCCGGTTCGCGCGCCGCCGTGCGCGCCACCTTGCGCAGGGACAGCGTGCAGATCGATGAGGCCGGCTCGGCCGAGGAAGCACTGGAGAACTTTGCGCGCACTGCCTACGACTGCATCGTGCTCGACCTGGGCCTGCCCGGCATGTCCGGCCTGGAACTGCTGGAGAAGCTCGCGGATACCGACGAGGGCGTGCCGCCGGTGGTGGTGTACTCCGGCCGCGACCTGAGCGAAGAGGAGACGCGCGAGCTGCATCGGTATGCCGAAGCGATCGTGCTCAAGGGCGCGCGCTCGGACGAACGGCTGCTCGACGAGGTGGGCGTGTTCCTGCACAGCGTGCGGCCGGCGCCGCACGACGTCGCCATCGGCCCGGCCGCCGGCGAACTGGCCGGCCGCCATGTGCTGCTGGTGGACGACGACATGCGCAACCTGTTCGCGCTGTCCAAGGTGATGCGCGGCTGGGGCGTGCAGGTAAGCATGGCGCAGGACGGCTACAAGGCGCTGGCGATGCTGGCCGACGACGACAAGACCGAGCTGGTGCTGATGGACGTCATGATGCCGGGCATCGATGGCTATGAAACCATGCACGCCATCCGGGCCCAGCCGCGTTTCGCCGAGCTTCCGATCATTGCGCTGACCGCCAAGGCGATGCGCGGCGACCGCGAGCGGTGCCTCGAGATGGGCGCCAGCGACTACCTGTCCAAGCCGATCGACGTCGATCGTCTGGCCGTCCTGATGCGCCACTGGCTGCGGCGTTGAGTGAAGGGGATACGTTTCCCGGCCTGGCCGCGACTGCCGGAATGAGGTATCCGTTCATGCCTGCGATGGCCGATAGCCGCTAAGGTTGGTTCGGGGCAGCCTGCTCCGCCATCGACACGAACGATGTTGCCGAAAATTCTGGTCGTCGACGATACCGCTGCCAACCTGGTCGCCATGCGGCGGCTGCTCGCGCACAGCGGCGCGCAGATTTTCGAGGCGCGCAGCGGCAACGAGGCGCTGGCGTTGTGCCTCGATCACCAGTTCGCGCTGATCCTGCTCGACGTCAACATGCCCGACATGGACGGCTTCGAGGTCGCCGCCCTGCTGGGCGAAGCCGAACAGTTGCGCGAGACGCCGATCATCTTCGTCACTGCAGCCTATGCCGACGACCTCAACCGGCTCAAGGGCTATCGTTCGGGCGCCGTCGACTACATCGCCAAGCCGATCAACGACGTGATCCTGCAATCGAAGGTGCGCGTGTTTCTGGAGCTGTACACGGTGCGCGCCACGCTGCAGCAGACCCTGACCGAGCTGGCCGAGCGCAATCGGCAGCTCACCCGGGAGGTCGCCGAACGTGAACTGGTCGAAGCGACGGTCCGCCACCAGGCCAGCCACGACATCCTCACCGGACTGCCCAACCGGATGCTGTTTCGCGACCGGCTGCAGGTGGCGATCCAGCGCGCGCATCGCCACCACGGCCACTTCGCGCTGGCCTTCATCGACATCGACGGCTTCAAGGGCGTCAACGACGAGCATGGCCATCCCGCGGGCGACGCGCTGCTGCAGGAGATCGCGGCGAGATTGTCGGCGCACCTGCGCGCCAACGACACCGTGGCGCGACTGGGCGGCGACGAGTTCGCGCTGATCCTGGAAGACATCGACGACCCGCAGCAGGCCCTGCAGCTTTGCCGCAAATTGTGCGAGGCGCTGGGCGAGCCCTACCCGCTGCGCGTGGACGATGCTGCGGTGAATGTGCGCGTCAGCGCCAGCATCGGCATTGCGCCGTATGTGCCTGCCGATCGCCCCGATGCCGAAGAGCAATTGATCCACGCCGCCGACCGCGCGATGTATACGGCCAAGCGCGGCGGCAAGAACCGCTGCGTGCTTTCCGACTGAGCATCACCGCCATGCGGACAGCACGGTTCAACCCTGCTTGCGCGGCGATATCCACATCGTGATGCGGGCGCGGAAGACGGCGATGCCGGCGGCGTCGGTCACCTCCACGTCGACCGGCCACGCGTAACCTTCGTGCGCGGAGCGCACCGCCGCCACCGGCGTGGCGACTCCATGCAGCGTGCCCGCCGCCCTCTTCAGGTACTCGACCGTCATGCCTTTGGGAATCCAGCGCATGTCATGCGGAAGGGTCGCATCGGTCATCACGCCGGCGCTGAGTTCGGCCAGGTTGCACAACGCGATCGCATGCACGCCGCCGATATGGTTGTGCACGCGGCGCCGGTCGCGAATGCGCACCTCGCAACGGCCCGGTTCCAGTGCCACGAATCGCGGCGCGATGGTGGCGAAATAAGGCGCCTTGAAACAGACCAGCCGCGAAAACAGCCAGTGTCCCGCGGGCCAGCGCGTGATGCGGCGATACAGCGACAGCACGGACATGCTCATCGGCAATTCCCGGCAAGGCCGACCCGCGTTCGATGTCGAACGACACCGGACGCAGGCCGGGAAGTTTTGCTACTTGCCTGCGCGTGCCTTGAACGAGCGCAGCTCGTCCGGCGCAAAATCGTCCACCGAAATGAACTCGAACACGCCTTCGCGCACGCGCTTCAGCAGGGCAGCCTCACTGGCGTTCAGCACACCGGCCTGTTCGGCTTCGGCCAGCTGGTCCATGTAATCGTGCGTCTTGAACTGGCCGCTTTTCTGCGCCTTGCCGAACTTGCGGTCGACCGGCTCGGCCGCAATCACGTCCGGCAGCAGCGCATTCATGCGGCCGACGGTGTTGTTCGCGGTCGGGGTCAGATAGACCCATTCCATCAGGCGATCGCGTGCTTCGCTGGGAGCGGTGATCAGCGCCGCCACGCGCCGGCCCAGCCGATCCGACGGCGGCACTTCGCGGCGGCCGAACGGAAACACCAGCACCCGCAGGAGCCACGACACCGGGCGCACCGGGAAATTGCGGATCGCGCCGTCCAGCGCCATCTGCATGTTCCACACGCACTGGTGGAACGCCCACGCCAGCAGCGGGCGATCCGCCTCGGGCCGGCCGGTGTCCTCGTAGCGCTTGAGCATGCTGCTGGCGATGTACAGATAGCTCAGCACGTCGCCGAGGCGCGCCGACAGCTTCTCCTTGAACTTCAGCTTGCCGCCGAGCACGCCCATGAACACGTCGGCGCACAGCGCCAGCGCGGCGGAGTAGCGATCGAGCTTGCGGTAGTAACGGCGGGTGTACGCATCTCCAGCGGTCTCGCCAAGGCGCGAGCCCGTGAGGCCCATCGCGAAGCTGCGCACCGCGTTGGACAGGCCGAAGCCGATATGGCCGAACAGCAGCCGGTCGAACGTCTTCAGCTGTTCGCCACGATCGGCGATCGACAGCGCCTGCATTTCCTTCAGCACGTACGGATGGCAACGAATCGCACCCTGACCGAAGATCATCAGGCTGCGCGTCATGATGTTGGCGCCTTCCACCGTGATCGCGATCGGCACGCCCTGCCAGGCGCGGCCGGCATAGTTGTTCGGGCCGAGCTGCACGCCCTTGCCGCCGAGCACATCCATCGCATGGCCGGCAACCTGCCGACCCCATTCGGTGGCATGGTATTTCGCGATGGCCGACGTTACGGCCGGCTTTTCACCGCGATCCACCGCAGCCGCCGTTGAGCGCGACAGCGCCGCCGTCGCATACGTGAGCCCGCCAATTTGCGCCAGCGCTTCTTCGACGCCCTCGAAGCGCGCGATGGCCAGGCCGAACTGCTTGCGCATGCGCGCGTAGGCGCCCACCGAAGCGACGGCGCCGCGCAACGCGCCGGTGGCGTTGGACGGCAGCGAAATCGCGCGGCCCACCGACAACACTTCGACCAGCATGCGCCAGCCATGCCCGGCCATTTCCGGCCCGCCGATCAGCACCGACAACGGCGCGAAAATGCCCTTGCCGTGCACCGGGCCATTCTGGAACGGCACGTTCAGCGGGAAATGCCGGCGCCCGATTTCCAGGCCCGGCGTTGAGCGCGGCAGCAGGGCCAGCGAAATGCCGAGGTCTTCCTTGTCGCCGAGCAGGTGCTCGGGGTCGTACATGCGAAAGGCCAGCCCGATCACCGTGGCGACCGGCGCCAGCGTGATGTAGCGCTTGTCGAACGTGAGCCTGATGCCGAGCGTATCCACGCCATCGACGACCTGCTTGCAGACGATGCCGAAATCGGGAATCGAAGTGGCGTCGGAGCCGGCATACGGGCCGGTGAGCGCGAAGCAGGGAATCTCCTCGCCCACCGCCAGTCGCGGCAGGTAATGATTTTTCTGCTCCTCGCTGCCGTAGTGCAGCAGCAGTTCGGCCGGCCCCAGCGAGTTGGGCACGGACACCGTCGAGGCCACCGTCGCCGACATCGTGGCCAGCTTCTGCAGCACCGCCGAGTGCGCCAGCGCGGAGAACTGCAGGCCGCCGTATTGCTTGGGGATGATCATGCCGAAGAAGCGGTTCTTCTTGATGAACTCCCACACGTTCGGCGGCAGGTCGGCCAGTTCGTGGGTGATCTGCCAGTCGTCGATCAGGCTGCACAGCTCTTCCACCGGGCCGTCCATGAAGGCCTGCTCTTCCACGCTCAACTCGGGTTTGGGCTGCTTCAGCAGCTCGTGCCAGTCCGGCTTGCCCGAGAACAGCTCGCCCTCGAAACCGACCGTGCCCGCTTCCAGCGCGGTCTGCTCGGTCTCCGACAGCTTGGGAGTGACCTGGGCGAACAGTTTCAGCAGCGGCGCACTGATCTGCCGGCGGCGAAAGTCCACCAGCAACAGCGGCACGGCAATCAACAGCTCGATGACCAGCAGGATGATCGTGGTCCATGGCGCATGCACGATCAGCCCGACCACCAGGGTGGCGACGGTCGTGGCGATTGCCCACGTGCGCAGGCTGCTGCGGTGGTAGGCGCAGGCGCCGGTGGCGAGCAACGCCGCCAGCAGGGTCAGTATCACGGGCATCTGGAACACCTCATCGCGGTGGGACGGCGCCGGCTTGCCGCCGGTCGGAAGCTGGTTTCAGGGCCTGCACGAAGCTGACGACTTCGCGCGTGAACGCGTCATTCGCATCGCCGGCCACCATATGGGTGGCGTGCGGCAATTGCACATGCCGGGCATGCGGCACCAGTTGCAGAAATTCGTCGACGGTGGCGCCCGACACGACGTCGCTGCGCGCGCCGGAAAGCAGCAGCACAGGCACGTCGATGGCGGCGGCGGCGGCATGCAGGCGCGGCTGGTAGCGCTCACTCTCCTGCACCAGGTCGCCAGCCAGCAGAGCCGGATCCCAATGCCAGCGCAGGCGGCCATCGGAGCCTTCACGCAGCAATGGACGCAGTTGCTCCTCGCTCTTGCGCTCGCGCCGCTGCGGCAGGTAGGCGGCGATCTGTTCGGCCGCCTGGGCATAGCTGGCGAAGCCGTCCGGATGCGCCTGCATGAAGGCCAGAATGCGCTCCACCCCGGCGGTCTCCCAGCGCGGCGTGATATCGACCAGCACCAGCGCGCTGAACGGCGCGGGCCGCACTTCGCCGGCGAGCACGATGCCGAGCAGGCCGCCCATCGACGCGCCCACCAGGATCGGCGGTCGCGGCTGCGCCACGGCCAGCCGCAGCAGGTCATCGGCGAACTGGTCCATGTGATAGCCATGGTGCGGATGCGCGCCGTCCACCATGCGGTCGCTTTCGCCGTGACCGCGGGCGTCGAACGTAACGCAGCGACAGCCGGCGTCGGCCAGTGCGGCCGCCGCGCCGCTCCAGGCGCCGCGGGTCTGGCCGAAACCGTGCGCGAACAGCAACGTCGGGTCGCCGTCCGGCCGTCGGATGTCCACGGCCAGGCTCAGGTCGGCGGTCGCAAAGCGACTGACTGCGCGGGAAGGTGGAGTATCGAAAACCATACGGATGAGTATGGATGCCTTCAGCGAGCGCCGTCAACCGCTCGCCCGGCGTGCCGTGGATCGGGATGCTTTCGCGGAGTGCGCGATTCAGCACTACATTACAAATACGCAGGCTATGGCTACCATACGCATATGAATGTCAGCAGCAAGCCTGAACGCACCCGTCTATCCGCCGAGGACTGGGAACTAGCCGCACTGCAACTGATCGCCGAACAAGGCGTCGGTGCGCTGGCCGTCGAAGCCCTGGCGCGCCGGCTGGGCGTGACCAAGGGCAGTTTCTACTGGCATTTCCGGACCCGCGAAGCCCTGCTGAACGCGGCGCTCGAACGCTGGGAACAGTACGGCGAGCGCGAGATCATCAGCCAGATCGAGCAGATCACCGACCCGCGCAAGCGCCTGCCCGAGCTGTTCCGCCGGGTCGCGCATGAACTGCAGCCGCATCGGGTGTACGCCTCCCTGCTCAAGGCGCTGGATCACCCGCAGGTGGTGCCGGTGATGGCGCGGGTGTCGCAGCGGCGCATGGAATTTCTCACCACCGCCTATAGCGAGGCCGGCCTGCCGCCGGCACAGGCCTTGAACCGGGCGCGGCTCACCTACGCCGCCTACGTCGGATTCCTGCAGCTGAACTTCACGCTCGGCCTGCCACGACTCAATCACGAGGAGTTCGACGCCTACGTCGAACACATGATCGCGACGTTGATTCCGGCCTGATACGCGAATACGGAAGGCTCGCGGCGCCATCTGGCGCCGTTTTTGTTGCACGGAACCTTGCAATACCAGTGCACGCAAACTACCGTTTCGGTTCGATTTTTCTGAAGACCTTAGAGGGACATGATGGCCAGCAAGCTGGAAGCGCTCGAGCATTGGGTAAACGAAGTGGCGGCACTGACGCGTCCTGCCCGGATCCACTGGTGCGATGGTTCGGAGGCCGAATACCGGACCCTGGTGCAACAGATGCTGGCCGACGGCACCCTGATCGAGCTGAACCAGCAGACTCACCCGGGCTGCTACCTGCACCGCTCCCACCCTTCCGATGTGGCCCGTGTCGAGCAGCTGACCCTGGTCTGCCATCCCAACCAGGAAGACGCCGGCCCGAACAACCACTGGATGGCCCCGGCCGAGGCGCACGCGAAGATCGATGCGCTATTCGACGGCTGCATGGAAGGCCGCACCATGTACGTGATCCCGTACTGCATGGGCCCGATCGACTCGCCGCTGGCACGCTGCGGCGTCGAGATCACCGACAGCCCGTACGTGGTCGCCAACATGAAGA
>Ga0207664_10000977_pt1 | contig 19275 bp, 20 predicted proteins | sample LARL83metaG_FD_184349 | JGI IMG/M metagenome (GOLD analysis project Ga0207664, IMG submission 184349) | Corn, switchgrass and miscanthus rhizosphere microbial communities from Kellogg Biological Station, Michigan, USA - LAR L8-3 metaG... | ecosystem: Host-associated > Plants > Roots >... | reverse complement strand
CCTCGTCGCAGTCGTCTTTCTCGCCGGACTGGTTTCCCTCGATGTCAACGCCGTTTCCTGCATTCTGTTTCCCGCGGTCGTGGCTGCAACTCAAATGAAATTTCTGTTCTTCGTGAAGTTTGCCGCCATCCATGCCGTCGGAGTCTTGCTCTCGAGTTTCTTCTCGTTCTTTGCCGTCTTCTCGCTCTTGGGCTTGCTGATGGCGCTCCTGCCTCCATCAGCCTTCCGCCGCGTGTCGGCCTACGCGCGCGGGATCGTCGTCGTTTACCTGGTTACGCTTCTCTGCACCACCGCTGCGGTTCCAAGTTTGTTAAGGCACGCAACAGGCCCCGCGCCTGGATGGACGTTCCTGCTTCCCTCCTGCTGGTTCCTGGGACTCTGTCAATGGATGCGTGGCCGTGCGACTCCCGCCATGGTCGAACTAGCCAAACTGACACTCCCACTCCTCCTCGCAGTCATCGCAGTCGCATTCTGTGTTTACGTCGCGGGCTATCGCCGCCACTTTATCCGCATTGCCGAGCTCACGGAGACAATCGCCGAACCGCGCCGCAACCCGACCAGCCATCTGCGGCTGAGACCTCTGCTCTCACGCCTCCTGAGAACTCCATTCCAGATCGCGTGCTTTGCTTTCGTCTGGAAGACTCTGCGTCGCAGCGAAACCCACCGCCTGGTCCTCACCGCCGTTGCTGGTCTGGGGCTGGTTCTCTCCTCGCAAGCTCTCATGAACGCCATGGACGATGCGCCATCCGCCCGTCAAGCCGCTCTCTCGCCCGACGCCCTCTCCATCCCGTTCATCCTGACGTTCCTGATCATCGTCGGCCTGCGCGTCGTATTCGAAATTCCGGTCGAACTGCGCGCCAACTGGATCTTCCAACTGATGCTCGATCCGAACCAGCCAGAATGCGAAGCTTTGGCCAGAAACGTAATTCTCATATTTCTCCTGCCCTGCATTTTCGTGCCCGCCTTTCCCCTCTATGCGTACCTGGAAGGCTTCACGGTCGCCGCTCTCCACACGCTCCTTGTAATAACCTGGACCGTCCTGCTCACCAATATTCTTCTGGTCCGCTTCCGCAAGCTCCCTTTCACCTGCACCCTCCCACTCTTCAAACAGCACTCCATCGTGATACTGATCTCGTTCGTCTTCGGATTCCTGATCTACGCCCTCTCAACGCCGGAGTTCGAATCCTCGGCTCTTCAGCAACCGTTGCGCATGCTCACTCTTGTGCCGGTCGTGATCGCTGCCTGGTTGATTCCGCACTATCTGGAAAAGAACACTCCCGACATCGACCGCAAACTAATCTTCGAGGAATCCCCCAGCCGCACTATCGAACTTCTGCAGCTCGGAGATTAATCAAACGAGTCCGTTTGACGCTGGTGTTGGGGTGGGTGTTAGACGTGGCATTGGGGTCAGTGTTGAACCCTGTGACGGGGTCGCCCAAGAGAGAGCCGCGAAGCGGCGCTATTCATTAGCCTGGGACGTAAGTACCGGGTAGACGGACAAAAGATGCGCCGAGTCCCGCAGGGACGGCTCTGTTCTCAATCTCAGAACGCTCCCAACCACTTCACCGGCAAGTGCGCTGCCAGCGCATTCGCGAGTCGTTCATCCGCCGTGATCAGTTGCTTCTTTGCCTGAACCGCTAGAGCAACATAGAGAGAATCGTAAACTGACCGACCGAAGTTAAACGCGACCGGTAGAGCTTCCGGCAGCAGCGTTGCCGAAGAAACCGTTGGAATCGCGCGCTGCACCAGCGACAGCATCGCCGATTCCGCATCCGCGCGGGAGAACCTCTGCTGGAGAACGGCTTTCCAGACAATGTTGCTGCATTCTGCCCAGAAAATGTCGGGAACCAGCAAACCCACCGCACCGGCTTCGTAATCATCCAGCAATCGAAAAGCCTCGGGTCTCAGGAGCTCACCCTTAGCTGGCAGCATCCATTTCGCCGCAATGCTTGCGTCGAGGACGAACGTCGTCACCGCTCCCGATCCTCACGGATCATTTCCTCGGCGGAAGGAAATGGACCGGGTGACAGGGGTTCTCGCGAAGAGAGCTCTCTCATCCTTCGAGCGAACTCGCGCCGGCGCCGTAATTCCTCGGCGGTGGGGACGTTCTGTTCGAGAAGCTCAATCACTTCTGCCGCAATCGACTTCCGATTCTTGCGGGCTCGTTCGCGCAGCGCCTTGTAAATCGCCTCCGGAACATTCTCCACATAAAGTGTCGCCATAGGGAACTCCTAGGAATAGTCTAGCACTCCCCTAGGGAAATGGGGCACCCGTTTCCTTGACACCCCCACCCCCCTCCCTTTATCCTAAGTCTTGCTCCTTGCGGTACTTACGCCCTCTTGGCGTCTTCCGCGGGCCTGTATTCGGCACATTGCCGCGGAGGTTTCGCAATGTTCCTCGACATCAAAGACCTGGAACGCAATCCCGTCGAATTCGACGAGGTGTTTCAGCCCGATGTCATCGACTTAGGCGGCGAAGCCCGCCAGCGCACGCCACTAAAGTCGTCCGGGCGCGCCGAACTGGTCGAGGAGCATCACGGCAAGCATCAGATTATTAGGGACATCCGCCTGCGAGGGCGCCTGTCGACCGGCATCGAATTGCAGTGCGCCCGTTGCCTCGAACCGGTACAGCAAGACATAAAGCGCGATTTTGAATTGCTCTACCGCCCCCTCGGCGCCGACGCTGGACGCGACGAACTCTCAGTCACCGACGCGGAAGCCGAGATCGGCTATTATCAGGGCGACGGCATTTTGCTCGAAGACGTTTTGCGCGAGCAGGTACTGCTGGCGTTGCCGTTGAAAGTGACGTGCCGCGAAGACTGCAAGGGCCTGTGCCTGCACTGCGGCAAGAATTTGAATGAGGAACAATGCTCCTGCGCCGTTCCGATGGAAGATCCGCGCTGGGCGGCGTTGAAAGAAGTTCGCAGCAAACTTGAACACTAGAACAGCCGTCAGCGCTCAGCCATCAGTATTCAGCCAACCGACTGAATGCTGACTGCTGAGTGCTGAATGCTAGATTTTGAGCGGCTGGCCCGACGGCCCCGCAAGAAGGATTCAACCATGCCTAATCCAAAACGGCGACACTCCCAGAAGCGCACCTCCACCCGGCGCGCTCACGACTCGCTCAAAGCTCATAGCCTTGCCGAGTGCCCCAACTGTCACGAGAAAAAAATGCCGCATCGCGCCTGCGTCAAATGCGGGTACTATAAAGGACGCGAAGTCGTCGACGTCGGCCAAGCCAGCTAGCTCTACCACACCATGCCTAGCGTGATCGCGCTGGATGCGATGGGTTCCGACCGCGCTCCCAAGCCTGAGATTGAGGGCGCCCTCCACGCCGCCCGCCAATACGGCGTGCGCGTGCTATTGGTCGGTCCCGAGACCGTGGTCAAGGCCGAACTCGATCGCCATCACTCGGCCGCGCACCTGCCCATCGAAATCGTCCACGCCAGCGAATTCATCACCATGGAAGACAAGGTGGAGGCCATCCGCGGCAAGCGCGACTCCTCCATGCGCGTCGGACTGCGCATGGTCCGCGAAGGGCAAGCCGCCGGATTCGTCACCGCCGGCAACACCGGCGCCGCCATGGCCACCGCGAAAGTCGTGCTGGGAGCGGTTCCAGGCGTCGATCGTCCCGCGCTAGCCGCGGTCTTTCCGACGGCTCCCGGCAATCCTGCCATGCTCCTCGACGTCGGCGCCAACGTCGATTGCACGCCGCAGAATCTCGAACAGTTCGCCGTGATGGGTGACGTTTACTTCCGAGCGATGTTTGGAAAACGGTGGGGCACGACGGGACCGCGCGTCGGACTGCTCTCCATCGGTGAAGAAGAAAGCAAAGGCAATGAACTCACCCGCCAGTCCTTTCAACTGCTCAAGCAGCTTCCGCTGAACTTCGTCGGCAACGTCGAAGGCCGCGACCTTTACAACGGCAAGGTGGACGTCATCGTCGCCGACGGTTTCGTCGGCAATGTCGCCCTGAAAATTTCCGAAGGCGTCGCCAATCTGGTACGCACCGCCTTGAAGGAATCGCTGAAAGCAACCATCACACGCCAGGTCGGAGCCTTGCTCTCGCGCAGCGCCTTCACCGATTTCAAGAAGCGCCTCGACCACACCGAATACGGTGGCGCTCCGCTGCTCGGAGTGAAGGGTGTGTGCGTGATTACGCACGGATCGTCGAATGCCAACGCCATCAAGAACGCAGTCCGCGTTGCGGCAGAATTTTCCGAGCGCGGCATTAACAACTCGATTGAGCGTGGCCTCGCCTCGCTTCATCCCGTTTCGGTTGAAGAAGTGACACAATCCAACTAGTGGTTTCCACGAAAGTTCATGACTGATAACACGATCGCACTGATTTTCCCCGGCCAGGGTTCTCAATCCGTCGGCATGGGCAAAGACCTCTACGAAAAATATCCACTCGCACGGCGGACTTTCGAAGAAGCCGACGACGCCCTCGGCTACAAACTTTCCACCGTCTGCTTCGAAGGCCCCGAGGACCAACTCCGCCTCACAGAGATCACCCAGCCCGCGATCCTGACCGCATCCGTCGCCGCTCTCCGCGTGCTCGAAACCCGCATGCCCAAGCCCTGCTACGTCGCCGGGCACAGCCTCGGCGAATATTCCGCGCACGTCGCCGCTGGTACCTTCAGCTTTGCCGACGCCGTCCGCACCGTCCGCAACCGCGGCAAGTACATGCAGGAAGCCGTCCCCGTCGGCGTCGGCGCCATGGCCGCCATCCTCGGGATGAACCTCGACAAAGTCACCGCCGTCTGTCACGACGCCGCGCAAGGCGAAGTCTGCGAGCCCGCCAACATTAATTCGCCCGAACAGATCGTCATCTCCGGCAACACCGCCGCCGTCGAGCGCGCCACCAAGCTCGCCGACGAGCGCGGCGCGAAACGTGCCAAGATCCTCCCCGTCAGCGCACCATTCCACTGTTCTTTGATGAAGCCCGCGCAAGACCGATTGAAGGCCGACCTCGACGCACTCAAGTTACAGAAGCCCGTCTATCCCGTCGCCTGCAACGTCGAAGCCACGCTCGTCACCGACGATCTCCACGCCCACGACACGCTCCTGCGCCAGGTCACCGGCTCGGTGAAGTGGGAACAGTGCATCCACCTGCTGATCGCGCAAGGGGTCCAGACCTTCATTGAGGTCGGCCCAGGAAAAGTTTTGACTGGATTGATGCGGCAGATCGACCGCTCGAAAACCTGCATGAACGCCAGCGACGACACAGCCCTGACAAAAACGCTGGAGTCCCTAGGCAAACCGCCAGCCTGAGGAAAGGTGCTTGAAAATGCGCTGCCGATTTTCTTAGAGACCCTAGCGACTTTTCTTAGCGACCTTAGCGGTTAAATGCTCTTAGCCGTCACCGGAAAATCAGTTCACACGGCGGATAGCTCAGCGTGTGGTCCTTCTTCTCCACCCAAACCTGCGCGTGTTGCGCGCGGTCATTCACTACTACGTCGACCACCACTCCGCTACCGCCGCCCGGACACCCGCTCGCGCCAAACACCTTCTGCGTTTTGATCAGCCCCCACTCCCCGCCCGGTCCCCAGTCGCGATAGAAATCCCCAAATGGATACTTAGGATACTGTGCCGGATGCTGCTCCCACTGTGGATCATGCATCCAGATTCCGTAAGCAGTTTTGTAGTCCTGCTTCTGCAGTGCGCCAAAAAAATGTCCCACAATCATTTCTTCCGGCTTAAACCGAAACCACCAGACCACCGACAGCAAAAGCACGAGCACCACAACCGCAGTAATGATCCGCTTCCGCCGCTTATGCTCCCCAGCCGGGTTGTACTCTTTTGCGTCCAGGAGTGTCATACCCCTCTATCCTAACGGACACTGCGCACAAATCAAAAGTTCCCCATAAAGAAATGAGAAATTGACAAACTTAGTAATTGGGAAATTTGAAAATCGCTGCTTCGCGACGTAAATTACTCAATTACTAAATTACCCAATTTCTGAATGCTTCACAGCGTCCTCTTAAACAACGGAATCGCAACCCCCAGCGTGACCGCCGCAAAGATCGACAGAAACAGCATGTCTCCCCACACCGCCCTCAGCGTAGTCTCCTTCAGCAGCAGGCACTTGAACCCGTCCACCGCATAAGTAAATGGATCGCACCTCGCGATCGCTCGCAGCCACGACGGAAACGCCTGTATTGGATAGACCGAGCCACTGGGAAAGAACAGCAGTGTATTCAGAATCCCAAACATGGCCCGCGGCACCAGCGGATCTTCAATCCGCACCATCAGCAGAAACATCATCGTATTGAACGCAAGCGACGTCAGCACGATCATGATCAGCAATCCGAATATGGTTACGGGATTGAAGATCGTCCCCACTCCCGCCATCATCGACCCGATGCCTACGATGATCACGCCGGTCATCACGGCTTTAATCGCGCCCGCCAAGTTCAGCCCCAACACCAGTTCGAGCTTCGTGATCGGAGTAACCAGGTACCCTTCGTGCACCCCGCGCGCCTTGTCGTCGATGTAGAGCATCCCGCCGCCGATCATCACCGACACAAACATCGCCAGCACCAGCGACCCGGGCAGCAGGTATTTCATGTACTCGATATACGGATAAAGTTCGACAATATCCAGCGCCGTCTGCTGCAGAATGCGCGGCGAAACCGTGGGCTGGTTGAGCGAATCGGTCAGCGAAGTCAATTCCCCCTCGACCGCCGAGCTCATGAAGTTGTCGCTGTTGTCCACCACCAGCGCGATTCGCGGATGATTCTCCTCATACACGCGCCGCGAAAACTGTGGCGGGATAATCACCGCGCCTTCCAGCTTCCCGTTGCGAACGTCGTCCATCGCCTGCCGGTCGCTGTCGTAATAAATCGGAACGAAGGTCCGAATATTCGCCCGCACCGAATCGAACGCCTCACGCACCCGCAACGCCTGCGGCCCGCCGTCCTGATCCACAATCGCCACCCGCGCGTCGTGAATCTTTCCGCCAAACGCGTTGCCCAGAATGATCAACTGCACCAGCGGAAAAATCATCGACGCCAGCATCAACGCCGGCGACCGGAAAAACTTGCGCATCTCGCGCTCGACAATCGCCATCATTCGATTCATAAACTAGTCCTGAGTCCCGAGTCCTGAGTCCCGACCAGTTTCTGTTGCTTGCAGAGAACGGATTAGCCCGCTCAAAATGCGGCCCAGTTCATCCAGTTGCTGACAAAAGTGTCCTGCCTTTCCGGCCGTCAAGTAGTGACTCTGCTCGGCAATCAGGGTCTGCGTTTCGATCTCGGCGAGCGATCCGCGTGAATGCCGCAGAAACCTCACAAAATCGCGATTCGAGTAGTGAGCCTTTCCCTCAGCGATGTTGCTGGGAACTGAAACGGCCGCGCGGCGTAGCTGGCTGACAAGCCCATACATCTCATGCGAAGGAAATCCATCTGTCACATCGTAGATCGCCGCGACGAGTTCCATCCCTTTCTTCCATGCAATCAGATCCTTATACCCGCTCTTGCCCATAACATCTGAACCTTTCTGCCAGCGCTCGACTCAAGATTAACTACGGTTTTCCTCGGGACTCACGACTCGGGACTCAGGACTACTCACGGTTGCAACCCCGGCCTCTGCGGCATCACAAACGCATACGACTTCTGCAGCTCATCGCGCAGCTGCCGTCCGGTGTAGTGCACGAATACGTCGTCCAAAGTCGTGTTCTGCACCGAGAGCGATTTCACGGCTACTCCCGCCTTGACGGCCATCTCGACTAGCTCCGTCGTCGTGCGCGAGCCGTTGCCCGTCAGTACTCGGAACATCCCCGCGCCCTCATGCTGAACCGATGTGACCTCGCTCAGCGTGTGCAGTTTCTGCTCCCAGTCCGCGGGCGGATTCTCAAACTGCGCCTCAATCACGTTCGACCCTGGCACGCTGGCCTTCAGAGCACTTGGCGCATCGAGCGCCACCAGCTTTCCGTGATCCACGATCGCAATCCGGTCGCACAGCCGGTCCGCTTCGTCCATGTAGTGCGTGGTGATCAGGATCGTCAGATTCCGATGCTCCTTGATATTTCCCAGCATCTCCCACACCGCGACACGCGACACCGGATCGAGTCCTGTCGTCGGCTCGTCCAGAAAGAAAATCTTTGGATGGTGCACCAACCCCCGCGCAATCTCCAACCGCCGCCGCATGCCGCCAGAGAGCGTCTTCGTCGCTGCATCGCGCCACTTCGTCAGATCGACCAACTCCAGCAACTCATCAATCGAACGTTGCCGCTCCTTGGCTGGAACGTCATACAGCTTGGCGTAAATACTCATGTTCTCTTCGATCGTCAGATCGAGATCGCTGGTCAGCGCCTGCGGAATCACTCCAATCATTCTTCGCGCCGCGTTTGGCTCCTTTGCCACATCGTGCCCGCCAATGCGCGCTTTCCCCGACGTGATCGGGATCAGCGTCGTCATCATTCGAATCAGCGTCGACTTCCCTGCTCCATTCGGGCCCAGTAGCCCAAAAATCTCACCCTCTTTCACGCTGAAGTTCACATCGTCCACCGCCGTGAAGTCTCCGTACTTCTTGACGATGTGCTCCACCTCGATCGCCGAAGGCGCTGTCGGATCGTACACAGGCCTCTCCAGCGGAGTGCTCGAACCATTCGCGCCTGTTCGCGGTTGTTGGTTTGGCTCAGCCATCATCGTTGCTCCGCTGCCGCCGCACTCTGCGAATTGCCGCCTTTCATCTGCTCCGGCGAAACCAGCACCTCCGCCGTCATCCCCGGCACATACGCTCCTTTGGGATTGTCCAGCCGCACCTTCAGCACAATCGTTTTGATGTCGCGTTTCATCCGGCTCACATCGCGCTGCGTGGCAAAGTCGCCCTCCACGCCTTTGAAGAACACCTTGCCGCTGGTCACCGTTCCTCCCGGCATGCGCACACGTAGCACGTCGCCGTACCCGATATGGTCGGCGTACGTCTCAGGAATCGCCGCTCGCGCCCACGTGTCGCTTAGGTCCACGATTGTTACGATCGGCGCTCCGATGTTCACTACTTCCCCCTGCCGCGCCGCGCGCACCGAGACCGTTCCGCTCACGGGCGCATAGACGTTCGTATAACCGAGCCGCACCGCTGCCTGATTCCTCTGGGCAATCGCAGTCTTCAGATCAGCCTCGGTCGACGCCACCGTGCTCTTCGCAGCATTGGCCTGTTGCGTCCGGGCGAGGGCTGCATTCAGATCTGCCTCCGCGGCCCTTACCATTTCCTGCTGCGCCTGAAACGTCGCTTGCGCCGCTTGCAGATTCGTCTCCGCCTGCACGCGATCCTGGTCCGACGCCACTCCAGACTTGGCCAGCTCAATCGTGCGCCGGCTGTCGCTCGCAGTCCGATCCAGCGTAGCCTTCGCCTGCAGCAGCTGCGCCTTCGCCGACGAGAGCTTGGCTTGCGCGTTGGCCACGTCGCTCGAAGTCGATCCGGAAGTAGATTTCTCCGTATGCTGCATCTCCGCGACTTTATGCTGCATGCTCGCGATCGTCGCGGCCGCGGCCGAATCCTGTGCTTGCAACTCCGATGCATCCAGCACCGCAATCAGATCTCCAGCTTTCACCGGCGTTCCTTCATCCACCAGCAATTTTTGCAGCCGTCCCTGCACCTGAGCGCTCACGATCACCTGATTCGAATCCACGGTTCCAATCAGCACCAGGTCCCGCGAGTGGTCAGTCGAGAAGAAATAATAAGTAGCGGCAATCAGGAAAATGATCCCGAGCAGCATGAAGAAACGGTTGCGCGCGCTCATGAGCGTGCTCCTTGCATGGCGTTATGTTTTGGCTTGGCTGCGCCCTTGGGTCGGGGGACGAATAACGCGGCGGAAATAAAATCCAGCACCGCTGCCCTGCGCTCGGCAATGCGCTCCGGCGTCAGCGGATTGAAACCCACAATCTTCTGCATCATGGGCGCGCTGCTGAAATAAAAAACAATCATCGCGACCATCGACGGCACAAAGTGCGCCGGGTTGACCGGACGAAACTCGCCCTCCGCAATGCCCTTCTGCATCAACTCGCCGACTCGCTGAAAAATCGGCCGGATGTAGTTCTTGATCACTTTTTCGATGTGCGGCGACTGTCCTTCCCGCGCGCGCATCATTTCTCGCTGCATCAGGCGCGGGTACAACTGATTCGAGGCGACAAAATCAAAATACGCGCCCGCATACGCCATCATCTTTTCGCGTGGCGGCAGTTCACTGTCGAGCACGCGGAAGACGGTGGTTTTCAAGCCGGAAAAAGCGTCGTCGAGCACCGCCCCGTATAGTGTTTCCTTGTCCTTGAAGTAGTAGTAAAGCAGCGCCTTGTTGACGCGAGCCTCGCGGGCGATTTCATCGGTCCGGGCTCCGGCAATCCCATGCTCGGCAAACTCCTGCGCTGCCGCCTGCAGGATCGCGGCCCGGCTTTCCTCCGGCTGGCCGCGTGTTCCCATGCGGCCATGCAGGACTGAACGTTGACGGAAGGCTTGGGCCATAGCTAATTAACCAGTTAGTTAGATTATATCTAAGGTCCGCCCGATCCACAAACCCTTTCCGAGTCAACCTCGCCCCCGAAAAAGTCCTTGTCATTCCGACCGAAGGGAGGAACCTGCTTTTCTCCAAATCTCCACTGCTCAACGTGTTCTAATACCCTTTCGCCCCTACATCATTTATATGAGGTTCTCCGCCATGAACCGCTTTAATCTCTCCATCCTCATCTGCGCCCTCAGCCTGTTCCCGTCCTCTGCGCAAAGCCAGACCACCAAGCCCGATCGCCAGGTCGCCATCACCATCGACGATCTTCCTGCCGGCATGGCCGATCGCCTGCCTGCGGCTGACATCACCGCATTGACCACGAAGTTACTCGGCACGCTGCGCGATCAAAAAATCCCCGTCGTCGGATTCGTCAACGAGAAGAAGCTGTACAAGACCGGCGAAGTCGACGAGCGCATCAAGGTCCTCCAGATGTGGCTCGACTACGGATTCGAACTTGGCAACCACACCTTCAGCCACGCTTCCCTCAACCAGATCAGCCTGAAAGATTGGGAAGACGAAGTCGTCCAGGGCGAAAGCGTCACCCGCATGTTGCTCGCGCAAAAGAAGATGAAGCTACGCTACTTCCGCCATCCCTACCTCGACACCGGACGCGACTTGCTCACGCGCCGCCAGGCCGAAGCCTTCCTCGTCGAGCGCGGATACCGCATTGCTCCCATCACGCTCGACGGCTGGGACTGGATGTTCGCTGGACTCTACGAAGACGCAAAGAAGCGCAGCGACGCCCCGCTCCAAGACAAGATCGTGAAAGAATATCTCTCCTATCACGACGCGGTCTTCGCCTACGACGAACAGTTTTCCACGAAACTTTTAGGATACGAACCGAAGCAGATCCTGCTCCTGCACGCGAGCAACCTGGAAGCCGACCACATCGGCGCGTTGCTCGACGTCCTGCGCAAGCGCGGCTATCGCTTCATCACGCTGGAAGATGCTCTAGGCGATCAGGCCTACAGCTTGCCTGACACTTACGTTGGAGAAGAAGGTAGCGGATGGCTCGAGCACTGGGCAATCACCCAGGGCAAAATTCCGCAGGGTGCTCCGAAGTTCCCCCAGTGGGTGATCGATCGCACCAAGGACCTGCATCTCTCCACAGGCCAGGTAACGGCGCCGACTCCATAAGAAACGGCGCAACCCGTCACTGCAAAGCGGCCTTCACCGTTTCCAGCTCCTGGCGAGCCGCGTCCGCCCGCGGACCATTCGGCTCCTCTTTGAGGAACATCTCCAACTCTGCGGTCGCATCCGCCCAGTTTCCCCGCTGCTCAAGCGCCCGCGCCGCTGTGCGATGCACAAACGCGTGCGGCTTCTCCAGTGCATGCGCCTTGCGACTGGTCGCGACCGTCTGATCGAAGTGCTGCTGCATGAACTCAGCATAAGACAGCAAGATCAGCGCGACTGAGTCCGTCGGATCCGTTGCCGACGCCTTATCCAGCGAACTCTCGGCACTCGCGAAATCGCCAGCCGCAATGTCCATCCGTCCCAGGTTTACGTACGCAAGCTCATAGTGATCGTTCAGGTCGACGGCCTTCTGCAACGCTACGCGCTCTCGCTCCAAGTCTCCAAGCCTCGAATAAATTACACCGAGATTGTTGTAAGCCACCGCATATGGCGGATAGATCGCAATCGCCTTGTGGAGCCGCTGAATCGCCGGCTCCAGCTCTCGCTTTCTCATTAACTCCACGGCTTTGTCGACTTCTTTCCGCGCACGGCTCGGCACGGCAAGGTCGCCGGCTGACACAAAAGCTGCGCCCGGCGCTCCCAGGCTATGGTCCGGTTCCTTCGACCGACCGACCTGCACATCGAACTTCGGATTTACTGGATTCACATCGATGTTGCTCGCATCGATTTGCGCCAGGCTTGAACTCGCCAGAAGGGAGAACACAAACAACACGCGACTCTTCATGACACGCCCCCGAGCCACTGTCAGGAGTTCGCTCGTTGCCTATCACCGGAAAGCAGGAGGACTCGTATGACAACTTGTCGCGTGAGACGCGCGGAAAATAAATCCGGTAGCGGGGCCAGTGCGATCTAACACAAATTTGAAAATTATTTTACGATCTCCCAACATGACGCAATCCATACACGCACGCCAACACAAAATGTTTCGCTGTTTGGTTGATCACAAGAGATGATCGACAGCAGATGAACCCGTCACATGAACCAGGAGCAGACGACCGACATGTACCGAGCCACAAAAACAAAACAGGCCGCGTCGTCGCCGCGGCCTGCCATCATGCACAAAATGTTTTTTCTCGCTTGACCCTACTTTGCGCCACCTGCAATCGAAGGCACCAGCAGCACTTCATCGCCCTCCTGAAACGCGTAACCCGCCCCGCCCAGAAACCGAATGTCTTCCTCGTTCACATAAACATTCAGGAACCGCCGAATCTGTCCCTGATCGTCGCGCAAGTGCGGCTTCAGCTCCGGAAATTTTTCATCCAGCACCGAAAACAAATCTCCCAGGTTCGAGGCCGCGCAAGTAATCGACTTCACTCCATCCGTATGCCGTCGCAACGCCGTCGGAATCTGCACCGTGATCGCCATATCTACGCTCCCACACCGGCAATTTGTTCCGTCGCCGCCACGATCTCGCCCACATCGTCCACATCCAACGACTGCTGCAGATACGTCTCAAACTCCGCCAGCTTCGGCGCAATCGGACGCTCCACTTCATAGCATCCCGCCAGCACGTCGGTCGTCTTCAGCCCATTCCCCGTCACGCACAGCACGGTCGTCTCTTCCGCCAGAATGCGATCCTGCCGATAGAGTTTTCCAGCGCAGCCCACCGTCACGCCTCCAGCCGTCTCGGTGAACACGCCTTCCGTCTCCGCCAGCAACCGAATCGAATCGATCACTTCCGGATCGCTCACATCCTCGCTCCATCCACCCGAGCCCTTGATCGTCTTGATCGCATAATGCCCGTCCGCCGGATTCCCAATCGCCAGCGACCGCGCAATCGTCGACGGCTTCTGCGGCTCGATCTCCGAACTTCCCGTCTTCACCGCCGTCGAAATCGGAGAACATCCGGTCGCCTGCGCTCCAAAGAATTTCACTTCCTTGGCTTCGACCAGCCCCAGCTTCACCAACTCATCAAACGCCTTCTTGATCTTCACAATCAGCGAACCGCCCGCCATCGGACACACCACGTTATCCGGCAGCCTCCATCCCAGTTGCTCGGCAATCTCAAATCCAACCGTCTTCGATCCCTCCGAGTAATAAGGACGCAGGTTCACATTCACGAATCCCCAGCGATGCTCATCCGCAATCTGCGAGCACAACCGGTTCACCTGATCGTAGTTCCCTGCGATGCGCACCACTTTTGCGCCAAACACATTCGTCCCTAAAATCTTCGCCGGCTCCAGATCGGAAGGAATGAAGATCCAAGCCTTCAGCCCTTCGCGCGCCGCATGCGCCGCCACTGCGTTCGCCAGGTTTCCCGTTGATGAGCACGACACAGTGTCGAAGCCAAACGCCTTCGCCTGCGACAACGCCACCGCCACCACGCGATCTTTGAAACTCAGCGTCGGCAAACACACCGCGTCGTTTTTGATGTAGAGATTCCCCGCCGCTGCGGCCGTTCCACTCAATCGCTGCGCCAGGCGCGGAGCCTGAAACAGCGGAGTGAACCCGACCGGCAGCCGCGGTTCATACCCTGGGGGGAGGGGTAAAAGTTCCGAGTAGCGCCACATGTTCGGTGCTCGCTGAGAGATGCGCTCCCGACTCACCGACGCCCGCAACGCGTCGTAGTCGTAAGCAACTTCCAGAGGAGAGAAACAGTCATCGCAGATCGACCGGGGCTGGTTTCCCCAAGTCCGTCCGCACTCCCGGCACCGCAATTCGTAATGAACTTCTGACATGTGAGCTACTCGCTTTCTTATTCCGCAAACTCGGAATCGAATGTCATCCTGAGGCGGGTTGCTTTTCCCACCGAAGGACCTGGGCGATCCGCGCGATGCATCGCGTTTTTTGCGATGCCCAGAAACGCGCGTTTGGATCGCTTCCTTACCAACGAGTAGCTGAGGACGAGCCGGAAAATTTGGCCTCAAAAAACAAAGGCCTCTTTTTCCAGGAAAAGGAAAAGAGGTCGGAAAGCAAATACATCGCGCTTGCCGAATCCCATGTTCCCTGTTTCCAGGAGAGAGTTGGCACCAGTCACCCGGGATATATGATCCCGGATCGGTTGCCGTGGCGTCTCAGGGCTCGTCCCTCAGCCACTCTGCATGAAATTCAGGTCCGCTCTCGGTCGAAACCAGGGAGCGAACTTGTTCCTAAGATGCTACAAAATGCAGCACCCACAGTCAAGGCCAAACTCGAATTGGTGGTGCAGTTCGTTGCTCTCATACAGTGGTGTCATCCAGCAGTGGTGTCATCCAGTGCAGTCGTGTCATCCAGTGGTGTCATCCTGAGCGGAGCCGTTTTTCAGGCGAAGCGAAGGATCTCCCGCTCATCCGGCCTTGCGCGTAAGCCAAACTGCACCCTACCCTCGAATTCGCTCTTCCCCCTTGGAATCGCCCCAAACGTCATGTCCAACGCGTACTCATCTTTTTCCTTCTCAGGAAGGGTGGGCTGACTGTCCCATCCTTTTCGAATCAATTCTCAACTAGGTTGCCCCACCCCTCCACCCTTCCCGCGCTTTTTGCTGTCCCTGATGGCTTGGGCGGTCAACTGCCAATGATGCGGGACAGGCTGGGCCGGGTATCACACGCCGCAGCCCCCGATCGGCACCCCATTTTGGCGCTGAACCCAGGCCCATTTACCCCGGTGCTGAAGGATGGTCGCATTGAAAGTGCTCTTCAGGGACCTGCAAGGCTCGTGTCAGGAAATGGGCGCTTTTTTCTAATCTCTCTGGGGCAAAAAGCTCTTGACCCTACCGATGTTCGCGTCTTACCATCCATCCAAATTGCTGTGGCATTGACCGTTCCGGGGGGAAACCGGAATGCCACACTGTAACTAATTCGGAAAGTCTTAGGCTCACCGCCCTTCGATGGGTCCGCTCGGTGAGCGTTTTTTATACACCGAGTCGCGCACGTGTCCACCACAGAGCGGTACCTCAAATTCGCTAGCATCGACATGGCTGCACCGGACATCCATGCCCGGTGCAGCGATTGCGCTAAAGAGATCTCCGCCGTACCTGAACCCAACGAAAAAGCTGATGATCTATTCACGCGGATGCGTGCTGAATACGAAGCCCACAACTGCTAATGCGGGCGTTCTGTTTTACTACGGATAGGGAAGGTAATTAAGAGATGACACCCGACGAGCGAGAACGAATGAACTCTTTATCCATTCGCATTCAGGAAGAAAGGGATCAGCATCAGTTCGAGAGGTTATTGCAGGAACTGGACGAAGTGATAGAACGCAAAGTCCGCCGATTTGCGGGAGGCGGGAGTATTCGTGCGAGGCAGCGGTCAACTAGGCCTTGGAAGACGCTTTCCGGTCGGGTGGCAAGGATCGTACCGGGACAATATCGAGCGGATGCGGAGACCGTCGAGATTTCGATCCCAGAAGCAGAGGACCTTTATGGTGAAATTCGTATCCTCAACAGCTTCACGGATATTGATGGCCAACCTGTGACCCTGAAGCACCAAGCGCCGGTGGATATCACTCTTGAAGCGGATGCGAAAGATACCGTTAAGAAAGCGCGGTGAGCGGTTTCCGGGGACTGTCCCATCCTTTTCGAATCAAGATTCCTAACTGGATGCCCCACCATGCTGGACAAAATCTGCACGTCAGATCACACGTGCGTGTGATCCTAATCACAGTCTCCCTCTCATACTGTTGCAATAGTCAACACTGCACGGCGAAGGGGAAGAGGGCGGTGCGCAGTATGGCAGTAGAAAATGTGGACTTGGGAAAGTATCGGCCCAGTTGCAACCTGGCCCATGGACTCATTAATGAGTTGTCGGTAATTGTGGGGTATTGCGATCTAGTGATGGAAGACACACCTGAGACATCCAAGTGTCGGATGCGCCTGGAGAAGATTCACTCCATTGCAAAGCACATGGCCGAGGAGTTACAACAGCATCAGTGCGAATTGGAAGTGATCGCACGGGAAGCAGCCAACAGACGTCCGACGAATGTTTCCCACGTCACGTAGCAGAATTAGCCCCGAAGTTTGTCGAAACCAGATGGGCGGCCAGTCATTTCTCCGGTCGCCTTTTCTCTTCTCGTTCCCTCTTCGACGGTTCCTACGGTTTGAAGGGTCACCTGGACGACATGAGGGTGTACAACCGCGTGCTATCCGATGCGGAGATCGCGAAGATCGCACAGGAAAACTAAGCGATTCTCAGCCTAACTCGGTTGCCCCACCCTTCCCGCGCCTTTTGCGGGAGGGTGGGCTCTCGGGCGACTGGCCCAGCGTTGCGCCATGGCTGCTGAGGAACGAAGGTCATGACGCCAAACCGCCTCTAACCTGCACGTCGTTCCCACCTTTTTCCACAGCCTCCCTATGTTCATCCAACCTTGACTGAGAAAACTTAAACGCCAATACTCGCCTCATGCGCGCAACGACCGGCACAAGTCCCGTGAGCACTCATAACTCCTGTGGGCTCAAGATCTTGCCCCTAACTCGTTGCAGCGCATAGATCAAAACTGATTTTTCCCCTAACCCGATGATTCCAATAGACCACCGGGGGAGGGGGGAGGCACTCAAATGGCAAATTTTCCCAATCGCTGTCAGCATCTCAAGGTCAACGGCACGCAGTGTGGATCGCCCGCCCTGCGCCGCAACCGCTTCTGTTATTTCCACAAACGCTTTCAGGACGAGACCATCAAGCTGAGCGCCGACCGCTCCCGTCGCGGTGTTGCAACCTTCGTTCTGCCTGTTCTTGAAGACGCCAACTCCATTCAGATCGCCCTCATGCAAGTCATGCGCTTGCTCGTCTCGCAGCAGATGGACCACAAAACCGCTAGCCTGCTCCTCTACGCCCTGCAAACCGCCAGCGTGAACCTGCGCATGACCAAGTTCGATCCCTGGAGACACGACGTCATCCTCGACCCGCGTGACGTTGGCGAAACGCAACTCGACGAACACGTCTGGAGCGACGATGACTTCGAGGAAGAGGAATACGAAGAAGAAGACGAACCGGAAGTAGATGAAGCCAAACTTGCTGCCGACCGGGAAGCCGCCCGCAAGCAACGTGAAAAACAGATCGCCGCTGCCCGCGACGCCGCACTCGCCGCCGATCGCGCCAAGTACGGCGATCCTAAAATCGATCCACCCGCGCACGTCACGCCAGCCATGCGTGCCGAAAACGAAGACTTGATCGAGAACAGGATCCGCGAGCAAGCACGCAAACGTCCACCCAGCAGCGCGCACTCTTCCGCCAGTCCCAATCCCGCAAGAGTCCGCGCAGAACTTGGCGAGCAAATCCGCCAAAGCTTTTTTCCCAACGGGCTCCCAGACTCACTCGTTCAAGGCAAATAGAGATGAAAGGAAATGTCAGCCGATCCGCTTCTTCTCTTTCAGGACGGAATACTGCTGCGAAATTTCTTGCACCAGAAAACCCATCTTCGGATGAGATGGTTCGAGATCGACATTGATTCCGTGCAGGCGCAACTCCGCTGACGTCACGGGACCGATGGAGCCCACAACGACGCGACTGAGAGCGCGTTGCAAATCATGAGCAAGATTCATCTCTTCAGCAATTTGCAACAAATGCCGCATCTGCACCGCGGCAGTCACGAGCAGGACATCAATTTCGCCGCGCCTCACCGCGTGAACAGCTTCGCGCAGCGGAGCTGTATCTTCGGGCAAGCTCCACTCGTAGATGCGAATCGGAAGAACTTCCGCGCCGCGCTCCGTCAACCCCGCAAGCAATTCAGGACTGGGAACTCCATATTCCTGAACCGCGACCGAGCGGCCTTTCAACGGAATCACGTTGCTTCGCTCATCGAGCAAGTGCAAAAGTTCCCGCCAGGTATTTGGTTCAGGAACAATGCCCGCGATCGGCACGGCGAATTCGCGCAGCGCCGCGGCTGGCTTCGGTCCACGCGCAATGACTGCGGTCTTGCTGAGAGCGGTGACGAATTCCTGGCGCGAACAGATGGCTTCCGCGGCCAGCGCCAACGCTCGCATGCCAACTCCGGTAAGAAAGATGACGACGTCGATGCGACCATCGCGCAAGGCAGAAACAAATTTTGCCGCGTCGCCGTTGTCGTGTGCTGGAACTTCCCGCGTCGCCGGAGCGACCGTCGGCTTGCCGCCGTTATTGGTGATGAGCAGACCCATTTCGCGCGCGCGTCGACTCTCGAGCGACAACACGCGTGCCCCTTGGAATCCAGCTTGAGGACTGTCTGGCATGTCGTTCAGACTAAACCAAACACGCGCGAGCATCAAAGCGTGAGCGACGCAGAGAAGGCGACCTCAAGCAGCTTCCATCGGAAGAGCTGTTGCAACGGGCTCTTCGCGCACCGCCATGCGCGGCGCAGCTTTGCGCACGAAGGCGATGTACATCGCGAGTCCGACGAAAATCGCACCGCCGAAGACATTGCCGAGCGTAACCGGAATCTGGTTCCAGAACCACCACTGGCGCAGCGACACTTTGGCGCCCATCATCATGCCCGCGGGAATCAGAAACATGTTCACCACGGAGTGCTCGAAGCCCTGCGCAAAAAATGTGAGGACCGGAAGCCAACTGGCGACGATCTTGCCCAGCGTCGAACGCGAAGTCATCCCCATGACAACGCCCATGCAGACCATCCAATTGCAGAGAATGGCTTTGATGAACGCGATAGCCAAACCCGAAGCGCCGAGCT
>Ga0207664_10000976_pt1 | contig 19279 bp, 17 predicted proteins | sample LARL83metaG_FD_184349 | JGI IMG/M metagenome (GOLD analysis project Ga0207664, IMG submission 184349) | Corn, switchgrass and miscanthus rhizosphere microbial communities from Kellogg Biological Station, Michigan, USA - LAR L8-3 metaG... | ecosystem: Host-associated > Plants > Roots >... | reverse complement strand
ACCTCCGCTCAATCGGCGGCGCCATCGAGGAGTGACCGGCCCTGGCTTCGCTAGGTAGGGCTTTCGCTTCGCTCCATGATCTCCATGGTGACGATCTCGGTGATCCGGATGCTCTGCGGCGTCGCCCCGAACTCGCGGCGCACTTCGGTGCGGATCGCGCGCTCGAGGACCTCCCGGGCCTCCTTCCGCTCCCGGCGCTTGGTGTACACGTCCCAGCCGAGCGCCGCGATCGCGACGATCAGGATGCCGATCTCGTAGAGGTCGTACCGCTGAGTGCCGGACAGCGCGGACTCCACCTCGGCTTCGATGTGGTTCCCGTACTCCGGTGCCAGCCGCCGCGCCGCACCCCGCGCGATCGCGGCTGCCATGTCATCCGCCATCGTCCCCTCCCCTTTCGCCACGTAACTATTCAACTACGCGTCGACTGCGGACGTAAGCGGAACCGGGCGCGAAACGTCCGGACCGGGTCTGCTTGGCACCGGCCGCTGGCCCGGTGACATCCTCGCCGACGCCGTGGTTGCGCGGGCGCGCGGCTACTTCGACTACCCTGCTTTGCGTGCCAGCAGCTAACGACGACTGGGTAGCCCGGACCGCGGCGGACGTGATCGAGACCGCGGCGAAGCGGCACCCCGGCGTGCCGCCGACCTGCGCGAGCGGGATCAGCCCGTCGGGGAACGTCCACCTGGGCAACCTGCGCGAGCTGATGACCCCGCACCTGGTCGCGGACGAGGTCCGCCGCGGCGGCGCCGAATGTCGGCACATCCTGTCCTGGGACGACTACGACCGGTTCCGCCGGGTGCCCCCCGGGCTCGGGCTGCCGGAGAGCTTCGCCGAGTTCATCGGCCGCCCGCTTACCTCGGTGCCGGACCCGGCCGGGGACGGGTGCCACGAGAACTGGGCGGAACACTTCAAGGAGCCGCTGCGTGACGCGCTGTCCCGGCTCGGCGTCCGGCTCACCGAGATCAGCCAGACTCAGATGTACACGTCCGGCGCGTACCTCGACCAGATCCTTCTCGCGATGCGGCGCCGCGCCGAGATCGGCGCGATCCTGCGCCGGTACCAGACCAAGCGGACCGAGGTGGACGACGAGGAGCGGGCGCCGGAGTACTTCCCGTTCCGGCCGTACTGTGCCACGTGCGGCCGGGACGACGCCATCGTCACCGCGTTCGACGACGCCACTGCCGACGTCACGTACACCTGCAAGTGCGGTGCGACGCACGGGCCAGTGCCGATCGCTGCTGTGGCGGGGAAGCTGGTGTGGAAGGTCGACTGGCCGATGCGCTGGGCGTATGAGCGGGTGACGTTCGAGCCGGCCGGCGTGGACCACTCCTCGCCGGGGTCGAGCTTTACGGTCGGCGAGCACCTGGTCAACGAGATCTTCGGCGGTGACATGCCGCTGCACTTCCAGTACTCGTTCGTGGGCAGGTCCGGCCAGTCGAAGATGAGCAGTTCGGCGGGTGCGGCGCCCACCCCGTCCGACGCCCTGGAGATCTTCGAGGCGCCGCTGCTGCGCTGGCTGTACGCGCGCCGGCGACCGGAGCAGTCGATCACGCTGGCATTCGGCGACGAGGTGGGGCGGGTCTACGACGAATGGGACGCGCTGACCCGCAAGGTTTCCGCGGGGACCGCGGAGGCCGCTTCGGTGGCGATCTACACCCGGGCGTCGTCGGTTGCTGAGGGGAAGCTGGCCCAGACGGCGAAGCCTCTGCCGTTCCGTACATTGGCTTCGGTTTTTGATATTACGGCCGGAGACGAGGCTCAGGAGCTGCGGATCCTGCGGGACCTGACGCCATCCGAGCCGGTCGCGAGCCTGGACGAGGTGCGGCCGCGGCTGGATTGCGCGCGGAACTGGGTCCTCGAGTACGTGCCTTCGGCGGAGCGGACGCATGTGCGGTCGGCGCCCGATGCCGCGGTGCTTTCGTCGTTGCGCGCCGAGGAACGCGAGGCGCTGAAGCTGCTCGCCGAGCGGATGGCCGAATCCTGGTCGCTCGACGGGCTGACCACGCTCCTGTACGGGATACCGAAGCTGGTCCGCGGCCTGCCGCTGGACGCGCCGCCCACCCCGGAGCTGAAGACGGCCCAGCGGACCTGGTTCATCCTGCTGTACCGCCTCCTGATCGGCAAGGAAACCGGCCCGCGCCTGCCGACGCTGCTGCTGGCCCTCGGCCAGGACCGCGTCCGCTCCCTCATCGCCGCGTGATCGGACTCTTTCCCGGGCTGCCGCTGGTCAGGTGGTGGCCGCGATAAGCACGGAGCAGGGCGCCTGGTGCGCGACCGAGTTGGGCACGCTGCCCAGGATCCGGCGCGCGCCGGTCATGCCCTTGTTGCCGACGATGATCAGGTCGGCCGCCACCTCGCCGGCCACATCGCAGATGACGTCGGCCGGGGAGCCGGGCCTCGGATGGGTCGCGACGGTGACGCCCGCGATCGAAGCCCGCGAGGCCAGGTCGTCAACCAGGGACTGGGCGAGGGCATCCGAACCGAGCGACTTCGCGAACTCGCCGCCGCCCTGGGTCGTCAGGCTTTGCGGGGTGTACGCGGACACGATATGCAGGCTGCCGCCGGTGAGCTTGACCAGCTCAATCGCTTGCCGCACGGCCTCCGCCGCGGTGGGAGATCCGTCCGCACCGACCACTACCGTCTCGAACATCAAATGCTCCTCACCAGTCGTGACTCGTGGCACTTTAACCTACCGGCTCCTGATGTACCAGTGTCGCGCTCGCCAGCCGTTCCAGGACTGATCGTCGTGCCATAGGGTGCTGTGCTGTGACGTTCAGCGTGCAATCCGAGGTTGGCAGGCTCCGTCAGGTCATCGTGCACCGACCCGGCCTGGAGCTGAACCGGCTGTCCCCCCGGAACGTGGGTGAGCTGCTGTTCGACGACGTGCTGTGGTCGCGGCGGGCCAAGGAGGAGCACGACGCCTTCGCCGAAGTCCTCCGCGACAACGGTGTCCAGGTGCACTACTTCGGCGAGCTGCTCGCCGAGACCCTGGAGCTGCCGGCGGCGCGCTCGTTCTTGCTGGACCGGGTGTGCACGCCGCAGATCCTCGGACCGGCGCTGACCGATCCGGTACGCGCCATGTTCGACGGCCTGGACGCGGCCCGCCTGGCCGAGCTGCTCATCGGCGGCGTGCTCAGGGCGGACCTGCACCCAGCCCGGCCGGACGGCCTGACCTGGGAGATGCTGCACCCCGACGATTTCGTGCTGCCACCGCTGCCCAACCACCTCTACCAGCGCGACGCGTCCTGCTGGATCTACCAGGGCGTGTCCGTGAACCCGATGGCCAAGGCCGCCCGGCAGCGGGAGACGCTGCACAGCCGGGCGATCTACCGGTTCCATCCGATGTTCGCCACCGCGGACTTCGCTCGCTACGACCCAGACGACGACGGGCACCCGCCGGCCACCATCGAAGGCGGCGACGTGCACGTGCTCGGCAACGGCGCGGTGATGATCGGGATGGGGGAGCGGACCACGCCGATGGCGGTCGAGCTGCTCGCCCAGGCCCTGTTCCGCGGCGGCCAGGTCACCGCCGTGATCGCCATCGAGCTGCCGCCCACGCGCGCCATGATGCATCTGGACACGGTGCTGACCATGATCAACACCGGCACGTTCGTGCTGTATCCCTACCTGGATCCCGGGCTGCGGTCGTGGACGCTGACGCCGGGCGGCGAGCGGCTCGAGGTCACCGCGAACGCGAGCCTGTGGGACACCGTCGCCGCGGTGCTCAATCTGGACAAGGTCACGGTGCTGACCACGAACTCCGACGTCCGGGCCGCGGAGCGGGAACAGTGGGACGACGGGAACAACTACCTGGCCGTCGCGCCCGGCGTGATAGTCGGCTACGAGCGCAACGTGGCGACGAATACCATGCTGCGCAAGCACGGCATCGAGGTGATCACGATCGCGGGCAGCGAGCTTGGCCGCGGCCGCGGCGGCCCGCGCTGCATGACGTGCCCTCTCGAGCGCGACCCCGCTTAGCAGGGTTCAGCCGCACAGCAGCCGGTCCATGATCCGCACCCCCCCCGCCAGCGCGGACACCGGGATGCGCTCGTCAACCCCGTGGAACATCGCGTAGTAGTCGTATCCCGGCGGCAGCACCAGGGGCGTGAACCCGTAGCACGACATGCCGAGCCGCGCGAACTGCTTGCCGTCGGTCCCGCCAGTCATGCAGTACGGCACGACCACCCCGGCCGGATCCTCCGCCAGCACGGCCGCCGTCATCTGGTCAACCAGCTGCGCGTCGAGCGGTGCCTCCAGCGGAATCTCCGAATGCGCGTACTCCCACGTCACGTCGTCCCCGCACAGCTCGTCCAGGGTCGCCGCGAACTCGGCTTCGAACCCCGGCAGCACCCGGCCGTCCACGAACGCGATCGCCTCGCCGGGGATCACGTTGATCTTGTACCCGGCGCTCAGCATCGTCGGGTTCGCGCTGTTCCGCACCGTGCCGGCCACCAGCGCCGAGGCGTTCCCGAGCGCGTCGATGCCCGCGCCCTGCTCGGCACCCACGGCCTCGGCGCCCGTGGTCTCGGCGCCCACGGCCGCCGCGATCGCCGCGATCGCGGCCCGCACCGTCGGGATAAGCCGCTCCGGCCACCGGTGTTCGCCGATCCGGGTGACCGCCCGCGCCAGCCGGGTCACCGCGTTCTGCGTGTTCGGCTTCGCGCCGTGCCCGGCCCGGCCGCGCGCGGTCAGCTTCAGCCAGGCGGTGCCGCGCTCCGCCGAGGCGACCGGGTAGAGCCGCTGCCCGCCGTCGGCGTGGAACGTGAACGCGCCCGACTCCCCGATGGCCTGCGTGCACCCCTCGAACAGGTCCGCGTGCCGCTCCACCAGGAACCGCGCGCCGAACTCAGCGGTGTCCTCCTCGTCCGCGGTGAATGCCAGTACGATGTCCGCTGCCGGCCGGCGGCCGGTCCTGGCCCAGTCCCGCACAACCGCGAGGAGCACCGCGTCGGCGTTCTTCATGTCGACCGCGCCGCGCCCCCAGAGCACGCCGTCGCGCACCTCGCCGGCGAAGGGGTGGACCGTCCAGTCATCGGCGGCGGCCGGGACCACGTCGAGGTGCCCGTGCAGCAGCAACGCCGGCGCGCTCGGATCGGCGCCTGCCACCCGCGCCACCACGTTCCCGCGGCCCGGCGCCGGCTCGAGCAGCACCGGGTCCAGCCCGGCCTCCGACAGTCTGGCGGCGACGAACTCCGCGGCCGGCCGCTCCTTGGCGTCGCCGCCGCCGCGGTTGGTGGTGTCGAACCGGATCAGCTCCGCCGCGAACTCGACCGCTTCCGCCTCCGCCGCCGTGCTCATCGCGGCGGCAGCCCGGCCGCGCGGTAAACGTCGTCGATCAGCCGCATGGTCGTCACGGCCTCGGCCGCCGACGTGACGACCGGCGCCCCGTCCGTGATCGCCGCGGCGAACGCGCGCAGCTGCCATGCGTACGTCGTCAGCTCGGTTCCGCTCCGCCACGAGTCGTCGGTCACCGTCTCGCCGCCCCGGGTGACCATCAGCTCCCCGTCATGCGCCAGGATGAAGTTGCGCAGCCACGCGGTGCCGTCATCGCAGACCACGTGGACGTCGGCGCGGAACTCGCCGTCGCGGGTGAACGCGGACTCGAACCAGCCGGCCGCCCCGCCGGAGAAGCCCAGCCGGGCCGCGAGCGCAACGTCCACCAGCCCTTCGCCGGTGGTGTCGGCGACCGCGGCGGTAACCGCCAGGTCACCGCCGAGCAACCGCAGGCAGTCCAGGGCGTAGCACCCGCCGTCCATCAGGGCGCCGCCGCCCAGCGCGGGGTCGTAGCGGATGTCGGCGGGATCGTCGATGACGAAGCTCGTCCAGGCCTGGATGCGGCGCACCGGGCCGAGCGTGCCGACGACCTCGGTGAGCCGCTGGACCAGCGGGTGGTACCGGTAGTGCATCGCCTCCATGACGACCAGTTCCGACGCCGCGGCGGCGTCCGCCACCAGTGTCGCCTCGGCCGCGTTCGACGCGAACGGCTTCTCGCACAGCACATGCTTGCCGGCCGCGATCGCTTTGAGGGTCCACGGCGCGTGCAGCGAGTTCGGCAGCGGATTGTAGATCGCGTCGATGTCCGGGTCCGCGAGCAGTTCGTCGTACGAGCCGTACGCGGCCGCGATGCCGTGCCGCAGCGCGAACGCATCCGCCCGCGCTAGGTCCCGCGCGGCAACAGCCGCCACGGTGACCTCAGGCACCTGCCGGCCCGCCCCGATCAGCGCCGTCTCGGTGATCCGCGCCGACCCCAGCGTGCCGATCCGCACCACATCCATACCCCGAGCTTAGGCCCCACGCCCCGCCCGCCGCGCTCCCGGGAGGGCGGGGGCATGTTGCCGGACATATCCGATTTATCCGGATAAATGGGACGGTCGCCGAGGTAGTGACCGGAGCTTAGTTCATGATCATGAAGGGTTTTACGTCCTCCAGGACCCTGCCGGCTCATTCCGGGGGCTTGCCGGTTCGCTGGCAAACCCGGTGGGTCAGCGGCCGGCGTTCGGGCTCGATGGGGTTCGGTAGGCCTCGCGGGGCCCGCGATGCCCGCAAGGCCCGCGATGCCCGCAAGGCCCGCGATAACGTGGCGGTTTCCCGCTTCGTGGTAGCCGGACCCTTGTTTACGGCGGTCAATCCACCACGAGGGGGTAATCTTCCACGTCGTTGACGGGCGTGCCGGTGCGCCCGTATCCCGGCAGCCGCACGCTGCACTCCAGGAACAGGCTGCGCACCCGGCTGCCCGGCCGGGACGGCCCGTAGGCGGCCGGCAGCCGCCGCGCGCACATTCCGTGATGGCTATGATACGCTGAGTAATCAAAGTTGCGGGTGTGGTGATAGCGGTTAGCGGTGCGGCCCGCATACGGGCCTGCATACGGAGCGTGCACTTCAGGGCGGGTGGGGTGTGCTGAACGACGGCTACCTTGACGAGCGGATCGCTGCTTGGGACAGAAGGCGGACCGGATGGGGCGGTCCGCTTTTCCACGGCCGGCGGCCGCCCGGTCCCGGTGACCTGGTGCTGATGAGCAACGACTACCTGGGCTTCGGGCGCCACCCGCGGGTCGCCCTGGCCCAGGCGCAGGCCATGCTCGAGCAGGGCAGCGGGCTGCTCATGTCCGGCGTCCTGGTTGGCGACGCCGATCCGATGCGGACGCTCGAGCAGCGGCTGGCCCGGTTCCTCGACGCGCCCGCCGTCTTGCTGTGCCAGTCCGGCTGGGCGGCGAACACCGGACTGATCCAGAGCATCGCCCGGCCCGGCAGTCCGGTGTATATCGACGCGGCGGCGCACGCCTCGATGTGGGCGGGCGGCCAGGCCGCGAACGCGCGGATCCTGCCGTTCGCGCACAACGACACGTCGCACCTGGCACGCCAGCTCGACCGGCACGGACCCGGGCTGATCGCGGTCGACACGCTGTACAGCGTCACCGGCGACTTCTGCCCGCTCGCCGAGCTTACCGAGCTGGCGAATACCAGCAGAAGCGAGCTGATCGTCGATGAGTCGCACACGCTCGGCGTCGTCGGGCCGCGCGGAGCCGGCCTGGCCGCCGCGCTCGGGCTGAGCCGGCGGGTGGCCTACCGGACCGCCAGCCTGGCGAAGGCGTTCGCCGGCCGGGCGGGGCTGATCGCCTGCGCGCCGCCAGTCGCCGGTTACGTCCCGTTTCACTCACCGAGCGCCGTGTTCAGCTCCACGCTGCTGCCGCATGACATCGCCGGCCTCACCGCGGTGCTCGAACTGATCCGGGGCGGCGACAGACGCCGCGCCCGCCTGTACCGGATCGCCGCCGAACTGCGCGACGGCCTCACCGTGCTTGGCTACAACATCACGCCGAGCGAGAGTCAGATCATCTCGCTGCGCCCGGGAACCGAGGACCGGCTGTGCCGCCTCCAGTCCGCGCTGGACTCCCGCGGCGTGTTCGGCGCGCCGTTCGCGTACCCCGCGGTGGCACTGCACAACTCCGCGCTGCGTCTGTCGGTGCACGCCGACCTGACCTGCGACGATGTGGCCGGGATCCTGGACGCCTGCGCGTCGATCCGCGACGAGGTCGGTCTGGCCACCTGGAAATCGACCCTGCGAAAGGAGCGTGTGACATGCAGACTGTGACGAACCGCATCATCGACGTGGTGGCCACCGAGCTGGAGATCGACCCGGATCAGATCGGCGAGACGAGCCGGCTGGTCGAGGACCTCGACGCCGACTCGCTGGCGCTGGTCAGCGTGCTCGCTGGGCTGGAGCGGGAGTTCCGGGTGAGCATCGACACCGCCGAGATCCCGCGGATGACCGACGTCCGTAGCATCGCGACGGTGCTCGCCGAAGCGGCGGAATGGTGATCTCCCGGCAAAACCGCGTGGTCGTCACCGGGCTCGGCGTGCTGTCCAGCATCGGCACCGGCGCGGCGGAGTTCGAGGCGGCGCTGCGCGCGGGCCGGGAGGGCCGCGCCCAGCTCAAAGCCTTCGACACCACGGGCTTCGCGCACTCCTACGGCTGCCCGGTGCGCGACTTCGACCCGGCGCGCTGGCTCCGCAGGACACCCCCGGACGAGCTGAGCCGGGCGGCCCAGTTCGCCGCCGCCGCCAGCCGCATGGCGATCACAGACGCGAACCTGACCGACGACGACCTGAACAACGCCCATATCGCGATCGGCACGACCGAAGGCGGCGGTCACGAACTCGACCAGCTCACCGCCGCAACCCTGGCGAACGGCCCGGAGCACCTCGACCCGAACCTGATCGCCAAGACCAGCGCCGCGGCGCTGTCCACCGCGGTCGTCCGCGAACTGAACCTCGCCACCGCGCAAAGCAGCACGATCGCGACCGCGTGCGCCGCCGGCAACTACGCGATCGGCGACGCCTTCGACGCGATCAGGTACGGGGAGGCCGAGATCGCGCTGTGCGGCGGCGCCGAGGCGATCGCGCGTAAGACGTTCACCGTGTTCTACCGCCTCGGCCTCATCGCTCCCGACCACTGCCGGCCGTTCGACATAGCACGGAGCGGGATCCTCACCGCCGAAGGCGCGGCCGTTCTGCTCCTGGAGACCTTCGATTCCGCGCGCCGGCGCGGCGCGAAGATCTACGCCGAGGTGCTCGGCTACGGCCTCAACTGCGACGCCGCCCTGCCGACGGCGCCCACCAGGGACAGCGTCGCGGACTGCATGCGGCGCGCGCTGGCCGACGCCAGCGTAAAGAAGGACGAGGTGGACCTCATCGTCGCGCACGGCACCGGCACCCCGGCCAACGACAGTACCGAGGCCGGCGCGATCCGCGACGTCTACGGCGACAGCCCGCCGCAGGCCACCGGGCTGAAGTCGATGCTCGGCCACGCGATGGGCGCGGCCAGCGCGCTGGGCGCGGCCGCCGCGGCGCTGGCCATCGCGCACCGCTTCGTCCCGCCGACGATCAACCACCGGGAGACCGACCCGGCTTGCGCAATCGATTGCGTGCCCAACCAGGCCAGGCACGCAGAGCCAAGGATCGTGCAGAACAACGCCTTCGCGTTCGGCGGCAACAACGCGGTCGTGATCATGGGCAGGCACACATGATCGACATCACCGCATGGTCGGCGGTCTCCCCGTACGGCCTGGACGCGACCTCGTTTGCCGCCGCGGTCCGCGCCCGGCGCCCGGCGATGCGCTGGGCCGATCCGGCCGGCCCGCCCGGCACCGTGGCCAGCCTCGTCCCCGGCTTCGACCAGCGCGCGCTGCTCGGCCGCAAGGGCACCAAAGGCATGGACCGCGTCACTGGCCTGGCCATCACCGCGGTCGGTGCCCTCGGCGGCGCACACAACCGGGACACCGCCCTTGTCCTCGGCACCACCGGCGGCAGCGTCCGGTCCGCGATGAACCTCACCCGCGCCTCGCTCACCGCGGAGCGGCCGTACGACGTGGACCCCGCGACCATCCCGAGTGTGGTGATGAACTGCGCCGCTGGCCACTGCGCGATCTGGCACGGCATCACCGGCCCGAACACGACGATCGCCGGCGGCCGGGCCGCCGGGCTGCTGTGCCTCGCCTATGCCCGCCGGCTGCTGCGGGCTGGCCGGGCCAGTACCGTCCTGTGTGGCGCCGCGGAAGAATATTCGGCCGAACGGTCCTGGCTGGCACGCCACGACACGGGATTCGTCGGGGAGGGGGCCGCGATGCTCAGGCTGGAGTCCAGCCACGCCAGGACGGCGCAACCGCTTGCGACGGTGCTCGCCGTCGGGACGACGGCGGACGAGGTGCTGGAGCGGGCCGGTGTCCGGGCGGACGAAGTGTGGGCGGTGATCGCCGGGAGCGAAGCCGAGCGAGATGCCGTCGCGCCGCTGTTCGGATCCGGGGCGCTGGAGCGGGTGCCGCTGGTCGCCGAACTGGCGGGGGACACCGGCGCGGTGTCCGCCGTGTTCGGGATCGCGGCGGCGCTGGCGGTTGCCGGTGACACGCCCCGGTTCACGGTGGTGACCGCCGCTGAGCTAGCGGGGCCGGCGGGCCCGTCGGGGGCCACGGCCGCGGCGGTGCTGCGGGTCAACGCCGCTCAGGCGTGACAGGTCAGCGGCTTGCCGCCGTTGTATGTCACCATGTCGGCCAGCCCGGCGTCGATAGCCACCGCTGGGCCGCCGAGTTCGGCGTACGCCCGGTGCAGGTTGCCCACGATGCGCTCGGCGTCCAGCAGGCCGGCATACTGGCCGAGGTCGGTGCCGAGCGCCGCCTCCAGCGGTGTGAGGCCGGCGGCGAAGCCACGGGCCGCGACGTCCTGCACGAACCGCAGGTAGCCGAGCATCTCGTGGATCAGCACGGCGGGCTCGTCGCACACCGGCCCGTGGCCGGCCACGATCGTGCGGGCGCCGAGCGGCGCGACGACGTTCTCCAGCACGTCGATCGCGCCGCTGATCGAGCCCATCAGCAGGAACGGCGTCCCGCCGTTGAACAGCAGGTCCCCCGCGAAGAGCACGGAGCGATCCGGCAGCCAGAGGATGGAATCGTTCGTGGTGTGCGCCGGCCTGCCCACGTACCGGACTTCGCACCGCAGGTCACCGGCCCACAGCGTGATTCCGGTCTGGTAGGTCAGGAACGGCGGGGCTACCCGCAGCGCGCCCCACTCGACATCGGCGAAGATGCCGCGGTTGCGCGGCGGGCCGCTCGCCAGCACCTCGTCCCGGCAGCGCGCGTGACCGACGATCGTCGCGCCCGGCAGCAGGCAGTTGCCGTAGGTGTGGTCACCGTGGTGATGGGTGTTCACCAGCGTGCGCACCGGTGCCGAGGTGATCGCGCCGATGGCCGCCAGGTACGCCCGCGTCCGCCGCTCGGTGGAACACATGTCGATGCTCACCACGCCGTCCGCGGCCGTCAGGAACCCGGTGTTGTTGATGTACCAGGAGCCGTCCGGCTGGATGTACGCGAACACCCCGTCGCTGACCTCGACGGTATGCGGGGCGGAATTTGCCTGGGCCCGCGGCCGCGGCGGGTTCACGAGCGTTCCAGCTGCCCGGGGGACATGTTCGCGCCGCTGATCACGACCGCGACGCGCTCGCCGTCGGCCGGCTTGTACATGCCGCTGAGCAACGCCGCGACACCGACCGAAGCGGCGGGCTCCGCGGCGACCCGCAGCGTCTCCCAGAGCGTGAGCTGTGCCTCCCTGATCGCCTCGTCCGTCACCAGCACCACATCGTGGACGAACGCCTGCGTGATCGGGAACACCAGCCGGCCAACCCGGCGCGGCGCCAGCGCGTCCGCCGCGATCGACCCGGCCGGCGCGTCCACCGGCTGGCCGGCCCGGCGCGCGTAACTGAGCGTCGGCGCGCCGTCAGGCTCGACGCCGATCACGCGCGCCGCGCCCGCGAACCAGCTGGCGACCCCGGCGATCAGCCCGCCGCCGCCGACCGGCACGAGCACCGTGTCCAGCGGCCCGGCCTGCTCCGTGAGCTCAAGCCCGAGCGTGCCCGCGCCGCGGATCGTGTCCCGGTGGTCGTACGCGTGCACGGCCATCGCGCCGCTGCTCGCGGCCCATTCCAGTGACGCCTCGTAGGCGTCGGCGTACCGGTCCCCGCCGACCACCAGGTCGGCGCCCAGCTCCCTGATCCGCGCGACCTTGGCCGGCGACGACACCGTCGGCACGAAGATCTTCGCCGGTACCCCCAGCCGGTGCGCCGCGTAGGCCGCGGCCACGCCGTGATTGCCGCCGGAGGCGGCCACCACGCCCGCCTCCGGTACATCCCTGAGCAGCAAGTTGGTGAACGCGCCGCGTGCCTTGAACGAGCCCGCGCACTGGAGTTGCTCCAGCTTGAGCCGCACCGGCCCGGCCAGGTCGCCCAGCCCGGCCTCGACTACCGGCGTGCGGCGAATGTACGGGCGGATGGCATCGTAGGCGCCGCGGATGTCGTCGCCTGTCATCAGGTCACCAGTCACAGCACATCATAACGACACCGGTGCTTCCTGCCCCCTGCTCCCTCACCCCCGCGCCGCGTCGTGTCGATTGCGCAATCGAGCCCACTAGAGCGTGTCTCGCCGCGCCCTGCGGTCAGCCGGCCTGGAGCTCCAGAGGATTGATCCGCTCCCCGCGGCCGTCTTCGCGCAGCAGCAGCATGGCGGCGACCACCGCCCCGATCAGCAGCCCGGCCCCGACCGTGAACCCGGCGCGGAACCCGTGGGTGAGCGCGGCCTGAGCCGATCCTTTGAATCCGGCGGCAGAGCTGGCCATGACGGTGGAGATGGCTGCCAGGCCGAGCGCCCCGCCGAGCTGACGGCTGGCGTTGAGCAGCGCGGACGCGACGCCTCGGTGGGTGGCTGGCACCCCGGTCAGGCCGGCGATCGAGGTGGCCACCAGGACCAGCCCGCCGCCCAGCCCGGTGATCACGGAGGGCACGACGATGCCCGTCACCGGATTCGCGTCCACCGGGATCCGGGCGAACAGGAGCAGTCCGGCGGTGCTCAGCGCGGCGCCGGCCCCCGTGGTGAGCCGGACACCGAGCGCCCGGACCAGCTGCGGCGCGAGGCCGGCCGCCGTCAGGATCGAGACGCCGAGCGGGATGTAGTACAGCCCGGTGCGCAGCGCGGAGTAGCGCAGCACGAGCTGCATGTACAGCGTCGTGGCGTAGAACATCGCGAAGACCGCGCTGCTGAGCAGCGCCGAGGTCAGGTTCGCGCCGCTGACCGAGTTGTTGCGCAGCAGCGACAGCGGCAGCAGCGGATTCGGTGTGGCGCGCTCCCGGAGCACGAACGCGACCAGCAGCGCGGCCGCCCCGGCCAGCAGGGAAATCGTCCGGGCCGACCCCCACGGGTGGCTGGCGGCCTGGGCGATCGCGTACGCCAGCAGGCTCGCGCCGCCGGTCGCCGCGACGGCGCCGATCAGGTCGAACGGCTGGCGCCGGCCGGGCTGGGCGCTGTCGGCGGCCTGGGTGCCGTCGGCGGGCAGGACGCGGGCGGCGGCGATCATGACCAGGGCGCCGACCGGAAGGTTGATGAAGAAGATCCACCGCCAGCCGACCGCCGACACCAGCAGGCCGCCGAGGATCAGGCCGAGAGTGCCGGCCGCCGCGGACACGCCACCCCAGACGGCGAACGCGCGGTTGCGCGCGGGGCCCTTGGGGAACACGTCGCCGAGGATGGCGAGCGTCATGGGGACGACGAAGGCGGCGGCGAGCCCCTCGGCCGCTCGGGTGACGATCATCATCGCGGAGTTCCGCGCGAGCGCGGAGGCCAGCGAGGCCGCGGTGAACACAAGCGTGCCGCTCAGCAGCACCCGGCGCCGTCCGAACAGGTCACCGGCCCGGCCGCCGAGCAGCAAGAACCCGCCGAACGGCACCATGTACGCGTTCACCATCCATGCCAGCCCGCCCTCGGAGAAGCCGAGCGAGGCCTTGATCGCCGGCATGGCCACGTTCACCACTGTGACGTCGATCGTGTCGAGCAGCGCCGCCAGGCACAGCACCACCAGCGCCAGCACCTGCCGCCGCGTCCAACCCCCCGCCCCCGCCGCGGCCCCCGCGCCGGCGCCCGCCGCCGCTCCCGCCTCGCCCGCCGCCGCTCCCGCCTCGGCCCCCGCGCCCGCCGCCGAACGTGCCGATGGCGCCAACGGGTCGCGACGCCCCCCACCCGCTGGCACCATCGGCACAGGGTCAGGCCGGCCCGCTGGCGCCATCGGCACGTTGCTGTGTTGTCCGTCGGCGTGCTCGATGCCGCGCACGGCGCGCCCGTCGGCGCAAACGAAGCCGCGCCTGATGACGTTTACTGATTGATTAGTAAGTTGCCTCATGAAGCCGACCCTAATCGCTTACTGATCGATTAGCAAGTACACTGGCAGACATGAGCGCCATCGAGACGAAGCAGCGGATCCTGCGGATCGCCAGCGAGCTTTTCGCCCGTCAGGGGTTCACCGGGACGACGATCGCGGACATTGCCCGCGAGCTCGGCACGACCACGGCCGCGCTCTACTACCACTTCCCGTCCAAGGCCGACATCCTGGCCGGACTGCTGGCCGAGCCGCTGGCCTCCTACCAGCGGATTATGACGTCGCTCGCGGCCGGTGCGGCAGCGCCGGAGGAGATCCTCGGCGCGTTCGTCGACCTCAATACCGAGTCCCGCGAACTGGGTACGGTTATCGACCGCGATCCCGCGGTGCTCGCGATGATCGACGAGCGGCTGCCGCGCAGCTCCCGGGAGCTGATGGCGGAGGTGGTCGCGGCGCTGGCCGGACCTGATGCCGACCGGGCCGCGCTCATCCGAGCGAGCGCCGCGCTCGCCGTGGTGAAGGGCGCCACCAGCGCGGCGCTCGAGCTGGCCCCGGATGGCAAGCTCAGCCCGGACGATCGCGCCGAGGTGCTGGCTACCGCGCTCCGGGCCCTCGCCCCGGACCCGATGCCCAAGCCGCCACCTGGGCGCGCGAGCTGAACCCGAGCTTGGCGAGGATGTTCGCCACGTGCCGGGCCGCGGTCGCCGGGCTGATCACCAGCTCTTCCGCGATGGCCTTGTTGCTGCGCCCGGCGGCGATCAGCGCGACGATCTCCCGTTCCCGCGGCGTGAGGCCGCCCGGTGACGCGGCCGCGGCCGGCGAGATGACCGGCGCAGTGTCGTCGCGATCCTTATCGGCCGGGATCTCCAGCGCCAGCTCGACCGCTTCCTCACTGCTCAGCCTCATGCCTTGGGCCCAAAGCCGGGACAGCGCGGCGTCGCCGAGGTGCCGCACCGCGGCCCGGTACCGCTCGGTCTGGGCTCCTGGCAGCGCCGGGAGCCCGGCCGCCTCGCGCAACGCCGCGGCAGCGGCGATCAGCGTGATGGCGAGCTCGGGCCGCTTCTCGGCCCTGGCCAGCGCGGCGAACGCGGCAAGCCCGCGCGCCACGCCGATGCGGCTGCCGGTATTGAGGCTGAGCCGCAGGCTCTCGCTGAGGTGCTCCCTGGCCAGGTCCATCGAGCCGAGGTCAACGGCGACGCGGCCAAGTCCGGCCAGGCACCGCGCCGTCTCCGGCCGGGTGCCGAGTTCGCGCAGGATCGGCAGCGCCTGGAGGTACTGGCGGCTCGCGTCGTCGGGATCCCCACGCAGCCGAGCCAGGTCACCCAGACCCAGCAGAGTCCGGGCCACACCCCACTGCTGGTCGATGCGGCGCATCACCTCGATTGCCTCGTTCGCGAGCTGATGAGCCTCCCGCAGACGGCCGCTCAAGCCAGCCAGCGCGGCCGACGTGCCCAGTGCGTACCCCTCGTTCCAGCCGTCGCGGGCCTCGCGGGCCACCCGCAGCGCCTCCTCGGCTCGGGACGCGGCCTCCTCGGTCCGGCCGGTGTGCATCGCGATTTCGCTGAGCAGGTTCAGCGCCGAAGCCACACCGAACGAGTCGCCCGCCGAACGGCTCAGCGCCAGGCCTTCCGCCGCGTCCGGCTCCGCGGCGGCCGGATCGCGCGACATGATCAGCTGGGCGCGCTCGGTGAGCGCGCCGCCGCGCACCCGGTCCGATACCCGGGACGCGCCGAGGCTGAGGAAGGAGTCGAGCCATTCGATGCCTTCGGCGAAGCTGCCGCGGACAATCCAGACCGAGCGGATCCCCACGCAGATCCGCAGCCCGGACTCCGCGTCGCCGTCCGCGAGACACCAGTTCAGTACCTGGGAGATGTTGCCGGCGTCGATATCGTAGCGGCGGAACAGGTCGACCCGGGCCGACCACGGCCCCGGCACCTGCGCCATGCCGATCGCCGCGCCCTCCTCGGTCTCCCGCACCGTGTAATCGCGCATCCGGCGCTGGAACAGTGCGGTCTCGCCCGCCTCGGTGAGCTCCGCCGACGCGAACTCGCGGATCGTGTCGAGCATCCGGTACCGGGCGTGGCCGAGCGCCTCCGGCTCCCTGGCCACCAGCGACTTGTCGACCAGCGCGGTGAGCAGGTCCAGGATGTCCACGGCCGGGATGACCTCGTCGGAGCACACCTCCTCGGCCATCTCCAGCGTCCAGCCGGCGAACACCGACAGGCGCCGCAGCAGCACCTGCTCGGAGATCGTGAGCAGCTCATGGCTCCATTCGATCGCCGCGCGCAGCGTCCGCTGCCGTTCCGGTGCGGTGCGGTCGCCGCTGGTCAGCAGCCTGAACCGGTCGGCGAGCCTGGTCCGGATCTGGTCCACCGACAGCGCCCGGACCCGGGCCGCGGCCAGCTCGATCGCCAGCGGCATGCCGTCCAGTGCCCGGCACAGCGCGGCCACCGCCGTGGCGTTCGCCGGGCCGACCGCGAACCCCGGCACCGACGCGGCGGCCCGGTCCGCGAACAACCGGATGGCCTCGTAGGAGTGCGCGTCGTCGAACCCGGCGCCGTCCGCCGGCCCGGCCGGCGCCACTGACAGCGGTGGCACCTGCCACACCGTCTCGGCGGCGACATGCAGCGGCTCCCGGCTCGTGGTGAGCATATGTAGATCGGGTGCCTGCGCGAGCAGGTGCCTGCATATTCGCGCGCACATGTCGATCAGGTGTTCGCAGTTGTCCAGCGCGAGCAGCAGGCGGCGCGCCCGCAGCGCGTGCGTCAGCGTGTCCAGCAGGGGGCGTCCCGGTTCCTCCGAGATGCCGATCGCGGCCGCGATCCGGGATACCACGAGGTCCGGCTGCCGCAGGTCAGCGAGCTCGACAAACCAGACCCCGTCGGGGAAATCGTCATGTACCGAACCGAGGATGCGCAGCGCCAGCCGCGTCTTCCCGATTCCGCCCGCACCGCACAGGGTCAGGACGCGGGTGCCGCGCAGCAGCATGCGCAGCTCGCCGAGCTCGCGCTCCCGGCCGACGAAACTGTTCGGTTCAAGCGGCAGCGTCGCCTGTATCTGGCTACCTCATTCCTCCAGCAGGGCGGGATACGGGGCCGACTATGCACACGATATCCCTTTAACGATTTACATACAGCCCTGCATATTCCAGACGATGCGGCCGAGGTCGCCGCTGGCTTAACGTGCTGCTTACAGCCGGGGGGCCGGGCGCGATGGCGGGGAGCGGCCGGCCCCTCCGGCTGGCTCGTCGAAGGGGAGGGGAGCCGGCAGTGAGCGCCGCCCGAGTCAACGGCCAGGACGTGTACTACACCGACACCGGCAGCGCCGGTGACGGCCGGCCGGTGGTGGTATTCAGTCACGGAGCGCTGCTGGACTCGTCCATGTGGTGGCCGCAGATCGAGGAACTGATGGCCAGCCACCGGTGCATCGCCTGGGATCAGCGGCTGCACGGCCGCACCAGGGACGACGGCGTGCCGCAGTCGCCCTGGGACTCCGCCGCGGACCTGCTGCGCCTGATGGATCAGCTCGGCATCGAGGAGGCCGCGCTCGCCGGGCACTCGCAGGGCGGTTTCGTCGCGCTGCGGACCGCGCTGACCGCACCGGAGCGGGTCACCGCGCTGGTGCTGTCCAGCACGATGGCCCTCGCCTGGCAGCAGCCCATCGCGGGATGGCTGCGCGGCCTGCGCGACGGGCTCCGGACGGCCGGCCCGGGCGCTGTCGCCACTCCGCTGCTGTCCTGGCTGATCGGTCGCGAAGACCTCTATCCGGTATGGCTGGCCCGGTGGAAGGCGCAGTCGAGCGCCCGGCTGGCGGACGCGGTGACCGGCCTGCTGTCGGCCGACGACATCAGCCGCGTGGCCGGCAACATCGAGGTGCCCGCTCTGGTGATCCACGGCGGCGACGACCCCATCGTGCCGATCGAGGCGGGCCGGGCACTGCACGCGGTGCTGCCGGGCGCCACCGGCATGCTCGTGGTTCCCGGTGCCGTCCACTCGCCGACTCTCACTCACCCGGATCCCACCACGAACGCGATCGTCAAGTTCCTGCTCTCCCGGTAACGGCCTGTCGGGGCCGTCAGCGGCCCCGGCCAGTACCCCCCGGCGGCATCCGACTCTCCCCGGATGTCGCCGGGGTATGGTCGGCTCCATGAAAGCTGGGCGGCGTGACGCGGACGTCGGCTGGACGTCGCTGCGCTACTACTGGCTCGCTGAGGCAAGGCTCCGCTAGCCAAGCTCCGCTAGCCGAGCACCGTAACGAAGTCCCTGGTCCAGCCGTACACGTACTGGCCGGCGGGCCGGATCTGGCCGTAGACTTCGGCGCGCAGTCTGCCGCCGGGGCGGCGGGCGACGTCCAGCTGCACCCAGGCGGGGTTGATGTCGAGCTCCATCGCGGTTCGCGCGCCTTCGCGGGCCAGCACGTTCGCCAGGTCATAGGGCGTGGTTGACATGCTGCCCACGTAGATGAGGTCGCCTTCGGCGTTCTGCCCGACGGCGCTGCGCGCCACGTACTCGCCGCCGCCGAGCGTCGCGCCCCACACCCGCCAGTCGTCCGCGGCCGCGGCGGGCCGGCCGTCCAGGACAAGGGGCTGGAGGTTCTGCCGCACGCTGTACACACTCGTCCCGCGCGCGGGCCAGACGACGATCCTGGCGTGCCCGGACCGGTCGATCACCAGGCTGGCCAGGCCGGCCCGGAGCGGGTAGAGCACGTGCCCTTCCTGCTCGTAACCGCCTGCCCCGGCTGCCATCTTGAAGCCGCCGTTGAACGCGGCGAGCAGGCGGGCGCGCTCGGCGTGCCCGACGACGGATCCGTCCTTCAGCAGGCCGGGCCGCGCGTGCGGATCCTCGCTCCCGGCGTGCAGCCCGTACCGGACCGCGCCGCGGAAGATCGCGACCGTGACCAGCGAGCCGTCCGAGGTACGCATCCTGGCGATGCTGACCCGGGGCTCAGCCGCCTTCCGCATCGCGGCCTCGCGCTCGGCGGTCGACTTGGCGGCAGCGGCAGCGGCAGCGGAAGAAGCCGAAGCCGAGGCGCTCACGGCCACCTGGTGAACGGTCGCGGTTCCCGAATCGCAGGCGGCTACCGCCAGGCC
>Ga0207664_10000975_pt1 | contig 19282 bp, 20 predicted proteins | sample LARL83metaG_FD_184349 | JGI IMG/M metagenome (GOLD analysis project Ga0207664, IMG submission 184349) | Corn, switchgrass and miscanthus rhizosphere microbial communities from Kellogg Biological Station, Michigan, USA - LAR L8-3 metaG... | ecosystem: Host-associated > Plants > Roots >... | reverse complement strand
CGAGCTTCTTGTATTCGCCCGCGTAGTAGCGGCAGTTGTCGCAGCGCTGCTCGCCGCTGGGTGAGCCCTTGAGCTGGGCCTCGCGGATCAACGCCTGGAGCTGCTGGTTCTCCTGCTCCATCTGCTCGTCGCGGGAGAGGGTCACGTCGCCGCCTCCTCCTCGACCGGCTCCCACCACTGGCACCACCAGCGCTCGCCGACCAGGATGCGCAGCTTCATGTGGTTGCAGTAGGCGATGTCGCCGATGCCGACGTAGAAGCGGCAGGTGCCGCACTTCTCCTCGTCGTACGGCTCGCCCTGGAGGATGCTGTCCTCGATCTTGTAGAGCAGCAGGCGGTGCTTGTCGTCGACCGGGGGCGGGTAGCTGGCCATGGCGCGCAAGGGTAGCGAACCCGCCCGGGACCGCTCTCTGCCGCGACTCGCCATGATGGTCGGCGATGTACGACGTGGTCATCGCCGGCGGCGGCCCGGCCGGGCTGTGCGCGGCGATCGCGGCGGCGCGCGAGGGGATGGCCGTCGCGGTGCTGGAGCGGGAGGCGGCCTTCGGTATCCCCACCCGCACCAGCGGCGGCACCTTCCTCGCCGACATGCGCGCTCTCGGCGTCCCCGATCACCTGCTCAACCCCATCAGCAACGTGCGTTTCGTCGGTCCCACCACGATGTCGCGCGTCCACCTCGACCCGCCGGTGGTCGGCGTGCTCGACGTGCGCGGGCTCTACCAGTGGCTCGCCGAGCGCGCCGCCGAAGCGGGCGCCGAGCTGCACCTGCGCGCCACCGTCACCAGGATGGCGGTCGACGGCGACGGCGTGGTCCTCACCGTGGGCAGCCACGGCGGCGAGTGGCGCGCGGTGGGGCGCTACGCCATCGATGCCACCGGGACGGCCGCGGTGCTGAGCAAGGCGGCGCGCCCGCCCTTCCGCCGTCGCGCGATGGGCGCCGAGCTGGACGTCGCCGCCCCCCACGTGCCGCTCGACACCTGCTGGCTGATCATGGGCGGGGCGGTGGCGCCCTCCGGGTACGGCTGGGTCTTCCCCTATCGGGAGGGCCGGGTGCGCATCGGGGTCGGCGTGCTCCGGCCCGAGGCCGAGGCCGACCCGCGCGACCACCTCGATGCCCTGATGGCCCTGCCGGAGCTCACCGAGGTGCTCGCTGGAGCCCAGCCGGTGGAGATGCACGCGGGATTGCTCCCCGCCGAGCCGCTGCGGCCGGCCATGGTGGGCCCCCGCCTGGTCGCGGTGGGCGACGCCTCCGCCCAGGCGTCGACCCTGGTCGGTGAGGGCATCCGCTTCGCGATGCGGGCGGGAACGGGCACGGGCCGCGCGGTCGCGGAGTCGGTGCGCCGGGGTGACGACGCGCCGCTGCGCGCCTTCGACCAGGCCTGGCGCGGGCGTTTCGGCCGCGACTTCGGCATCGCCTACCGGCTCAGCCTGAGCATGGCCCGCTTCGGCGACGCCACCTGGGACCGCGCCGTCCGCGCCGTCGGCGAGCTGCCGCCGTGGTTCGTCGCCGAGGCGCTGAGCTCGCGGTTCCGGGCCCGCTCGGTGCTGCGCATGGCGGCGCGCCACCCCGGGGTGACCCGGCGGCTGGTGCGCGCGGCCCGCGGCTAGCTGTAGTTCCCACGGACCTTGTTGACACGCTGAGGGCCCTGCCTGAGCGTTTGGGACTGCTCAAAGTTCCAACCTCGGGAGGGCCCTCAGGTGCATCGTAGGCCGCTGACGGAGTTCGGTCGAGCGCTCCTCGTGGGGCGGGTGCTGGCGCAGGGATGGTCGGTGACGACGGCGGCTGAAGCGGCCGGTGTCTCGAGAGCGACGGCGTACAAGTGGGTGCGACGGTTCCTCGACGAAGGCCCGGCCGGGCTGCGCGACCGCAGCAGCTGCCCGCACACCATTCGGCGAACAGGTGCCGAGGTGGTGAACCGGCTGGTCGAGCTCCGGCGGTCACGGAAGTTGGGTCCGCACCGGCTGGCGACGCTGGTCGGCGTGGCCAGGTCGACGTGCTACGCGGTGCTCTGCCGCGAAGGCCTGCAGCGTCTGGACTGGCTGGACCGGCCCAGCGGCCTGGTCATCCGACGCTACGAGCGCGAACGCCCGGGCGAGCTGGTCCACGTTGATGTCAAGAAGCTCGGCCGCATTCCCGAAGGCGGTGGCCACCGAAGCCGCGGGCGCGGCACCTGGTCGCATGGCAGCGGTCTGGGCTACGACTTCGTCCACGCGTGCGTCGACGACCACAGCCGGTTTGCCTACGCCGAGATCCATCCCGACGAGCGTGGTGAGACGTGTGCCGGCTTCCTCCGGCGCGCTGGCGCCGTCTTCGCCGAGCACGGTGTCGCGGTGGAACGTGTCCTCACCGACAACGCCATGAACTACCGACGCTCCACCGCCTTCCGCGCCGCGGTGGCCGGTCTGGGCGCCGTCCAGCGGTTCACGCGCCCCTACCGGCCGCAGACCAATGGCAAGGCTGAGCGCTTCAACCGAACCCTCCTCGACGAGTGGGCGTACGTCCGCGCCTACGAGACCAACGCCCAGCGCGCTGCCTTGCTGCCCGAGTGGCTGCACCTGTACAACCACCACCGGTCCCACACCGCTCTGGGAGGCTGCCCACCCGTCGAGCGTGTCAACAACCTCCCTGGGAACTACAGCTAGCCCGTGCTGACCAGCTCGATGTCGAAGACCAGGGTGGCGTTGGCCGGGATTGTCGGCGGGTAGCCCTGGGCGCCGTAGGCGAGCGCGGACGGGATCACCAGGCGCCGCTTGCCGCCCACCTTCATCCCGGGGATGCCCTCCTCCCAGCCGGCGATGACCGAGTGCTGGCCGAGGGTGATGCTGAAGGGACCGCGACCGCTCTGCCGCGAGGTGTCGAACATCACCCCGGTGGCTTCCAGCCAGCCCGTGTACTGCACGTTGATCTTGGTCCCGGTGCCGACGGCGGCGCCGGTGCCGACGGTGATGTCGCCCCACTGCAGCCCGCCGGCCAGGGTGTTGGTGATGGCCACGAAGCGGCAGAAGCTGTCGCCACCCGCAGTGGCGGAGGGCGTGGGCGCCGTGGTGCAGGGATTGGGTGCCGGGGTGCTGGACACGGCGGCGGCCGACGGGGTCGGGGAGCTGCACGACGACGCGGCCACGCCGACCGGGCAGCCGGCGTCGGCCGGACCCACGTCGCCGTTGGCGCCGCAGGCGGCCAGCAGGGTGGCGGCCATCCCGCCGGCGAGCAGGGCGGCGCGGGTGCGCAGGGCGGACATGGCGGTGCATGGTAGCGGGCGCGCCGCAACGGGCGGCGTCACCCGCTTGACGAGCTGTTGACGGCGGGGCAGCCGTCCACCCGCCGCCACGTACAATCTGCGCTCGGAGCTCGGGCGACCGGGCCCGGTGTGCCTGTTTCGACCGTCAGGAGCTGCCCGTCATGGCCAACAACATCAAGGAATCCAAGGGAGTCAACTCCCAGAAGGACATCCTCACCAACATCCGCTGCCCCGTGTGCAACAACCTCATGCGGCAGAACGAGATCAGCGTGGAGATCGCCTTCCGCCACGCGCGCAAGGCCGGTGAGCCCAAGCGCGAGCGCATCGTCAAGCACGCCCGCAACTGCGGCAAGGCGGCTTAGGTCAGCTCCATGGCTCACGCCGGCGTGGGCGTGGGCGTAGGCAGCAGCCAGTCCGGGGCCGGCGAGGTGCCTTCGATCACGCGCCCGGTCCGGTAGTCGATCAGCGCCACCAGGCCGCGCGCCGGCGGCGGGCAGGTGGGATTGGGTCGGGCCGGGCCGCATGAGCCGGTGACGCTGGCATTGCCGAAGACGACTGCCCAGACCCAGACCCGCTGGCTCACCGCACCCACCGAGGTTGCCTGGAAGCGTCCCAGCGGTCCGTTCTCGACGCGCGTGACGCCGCCCTGCTCCGGAAACGCCTTGCGCGCGATGGCGACCGCGCGGTCACGGCTGATTCCCGACGCCGGCTTGGTCGCCTGCGGCTGGGGGACGGGCTGCGCCAGCGCCGGTCCGGCTGACCGCGACCACGCATTGCCGTTCCACGTCCACGTGTCGCCGTACACGCCGCCCGGCGCCGCGGCGATGCCACCGAAGAGTCGCACGACGTGCGCGCCGCTGTCGTACGCGATGGCGGCGGCGCCGCGCTCAGCCGGGCCGGGCGCACCGGTCGAGGCCCAGGTACGGCCGTCCCAGCGCCAGGTTCGGCCGCTGCCGTCGTAGAGAAGCGTGCCGGCGCCATCGCTGGCGAGCAACGGCTCGGGCGCGTCGCCCGGAGCCTGCTGCGGGTGATCGAGCCGCCACGCCCCGTCCCATGACCAGGTGACCAGGCCCGCGAGGGGGAGCGGCGCGTCGGCTTCGACGACGTGCTCGACGTACAGCACGGCACGCGAGACCGGATCCCAGCCGATGCCGGCCGACCCCGCGAAGTCCGGCCCGCCCCACGCAGGACGGGCGACGCCGTCCTCTGCCAATCCGGTGCGCCCACCGACCGCGGGCACCGCCGCGAGCGGCGCGCCGTCCGCGGCCTCGGCGTGCCAGTCACCGTGGCGCCACGTCCATGTCTGCACCGGCGCAAGCGAGTCGGGCGGGGCCTTGCCACCGCACTGGCAGGGCTGCGTGACCAGCAGCAGGACCCCGCGCGCCTGGTCGTAAGCCATGCGCGGCGTGACTCCGGATTGCGGGTGATGCTGCGGATGGCGTTCGGTCCAGGTCGCTCCGTCCCAGGTCCAGGTGTCGGTGCGGCCCGCGGCCTGGCCCGTCGCATCGACGCTGTCGCCACCGAAGAGGACGAGCTGCTGAGCGGCAGCGTCGTAGGCCAGTGCCGCGTTCTCGCGCGCGGGAGGCGACGACGATGGGCGGAGTTGCTGCCACGCATTGCCGTGCCAGACCCATGTGTCGCCGAGCGAGCGCTCGGCCGCGCCGCCGAAGAGCACGAGCTGGCCGGTGTGCACGTCGTAGGCGAGCGCGGCGCTGGAGCGCGGCTCCGGGGCCGACGGGCCTGGTGCGTCGCCGTGCTGTGGGCCGCACGCGGCGAGCGTCATGAGCAGCGCGAGCGTCGCGCTGACAGTCCAACTGGTCGGACCGATGCCGGATGTCCGTCGCATCCCGGAGCGCTCGATCTCCATCAGCGCAGCATAGGAGCGCGGCGGAGCGGGTGAGCGCGGGGCGTGGTGGTTTGGTAGCGTCGCGGGTCGCGACTCGACCAGGGAGGCAGCTCCGACGTGGCTCAGCCGTTTGCGCCCATCGAACCTCACGACCAGGGGATGCTCGACGTCGGCGACGGCAACCTCGTGTACTGGGAGGTGAGCGGCGATCCGGGCGGGAAGCCGGCGGTGGTGGTGCACGGCGGTCCGGGGTCGGGATGCGGGCCGGGCAGCCGCCGCTACTTCCATCCCGAACGCTATCGCGTGGTGCAGTTCGACCAGCGCGGCTGCGGACGCAGCACGCCGCACGCGAGCGATCCCGCCACCGACATGGCCGTGAACACGACACATCATCTGCTCGCCGACATGGAGCGCCTGCGCGAGCACCTGGGCATCGAGCGATGGTTGCTCTTCGGCGGCTCCTGGGGGTCGACGCTGGTCCTCGCCTACGCGGAGCGGTATCCCCAGCGCGTGTCGGAGATCGTCATCCCCGGCGTGACCACGACGCGGCGCTCGGAGATTGACTGGCTGTATCGCGGTGTCGGGCGCTTCTTCCCCGCCCAGTGGGACCGCTTCCGGCGCGGCGTCCCCGAACCCGACCGCGACGGCGACCTGGTCGCCGCCTACGCGCGCCGGGTCGAAGATCCTGACCCCGCGGTCCGCAGCGCCGCGGTCGCGGAGTGGATCGCTTGGGAGGACGCCGTGATCTCGCTCGAATCCAACGGCACTCCCAACGCATTCAGCGCACGACCGGCCGAAGCGCAGGTCGCCCTGGTGCGCATCTGCACGCACTACTTCTCGCACGCGGCGTGGCTCACCGAAGGGCAGCTGCTGCGCGACGCGGGCCGGCTCGCTGGCATCCCAGGTGTGCTGATCCACGGCCGCCAGGACATGGGCAGCCCCGTCGGCACCGCATGGGAGTTGGCCCAGGCCTGGCCGGACGCGCGCCTGGTCGTGGTCGACGACTCCGGACACACGGGCAGCGACACCATGCGGGCGGAGGTGCTGGCGGCTCTGCAGCGCTTCGAGTCGACCTGAGACGCGCGCCCGCAACCCCATGGCATGCTGCCGTCATGGCCGACGACAATCCCAAGACCGACTTGCATCGCTACCTGCAGGCCGCTCGCGAGACGCTGCTGTGGAAGCTCGACCGACTGAGAGAGTACGACGTGCGGCGGCCGCTCACCCCGACGGGAACCAACCTGCTCGGGCTGGTCAAGCACCTGGCCGGCGTCGAGGCGGGCTACTTCGGCGCGAGCTTCGCCCGGCCCTTTGCCGAGCCGCTGCCCTGGTTCGACGACGGCGCCGAGCTGAATGCCGACATGTGGGCGACGGCCGAGGAGTCGCGCGAGCAGATCGTCGACCTCTACCGTCGCGTCTGGGCTCACGCCGACACGACCATCGACACGCTGCCTCTCGACGCCGCCGCGACCGTGCCGTGGTGGCCACCCGACCGCCGCGACACGACGCTGCACCGCATCCTGGTGCACGTCGTCGCCGAGACCAACCGCCACGCCGGGCACGCCGACATCGTGCGCGAGCTCATCGACGGCGAGGTGGGGCTGCGCAAGGACAACTCCAACCTGCCCGCGCGTGACGCGGCGTGGTGGGAGAGCTATCGCCTCCGCCTGGAGCGCGCCGCCCGCGACGCCGCGGAGCGCGCCTAGCCACGGCTGCTCGTCGGACGACGCGCCAGCCCAGGCCAAAGCCCGGCACGGCCCGGAGGCGCACGCAACGCGCTCGTAACACGGCGACCACAGGACGTTGAGGCGCCGGGTGGTCCGCGGAGGCCGGTGGTAGCGTCGCCGCCTGGAGGGGGACGAGCTTGACCACCCCGTTGTGGAGAACCTCCCAAGCCCCATGGCCACCGTCGTCGACGACTTCATGAGCCTGCTGGGCAGCAACCGCGACTACGTGCTGCTGGCCCTTGCCGTGCTGGTGCTCGCCGAGGGCGCCATCATCGTTCTCTGGGCGCGCCGCGCCACCCGGCTGCGCTGGCGCATGGAGGGCGCCGTGGCCGAGGCCGAACGCAGCGCATCCGCGGCGCGCGCCGCGGCCGTCAGCGCCACCGAGCAATCCCAGGGCATCTACCGCGTCGCCGAACGCCTCCGCAGCAACGACGCTCCTGACCAGACGGTCGCCGCCACCGAGCGGCGCACCCACGCACCCGGACGGACCACGCTGACCCCGCCGGCGCCCGCGGCGGCGCCGGCGGCCGCGGCGACCGCGCCCAGCGTCGCGCCCGCCGAGGCTCCCGCCGAGTACGTCACTCCGGTCGCCGAGAAGGCGGCCGCATGGGTGCTCCCCGAGGTCGAGGCCAGCCGCGCCGCCGAGCCGAGCCCGGCCCCGGCGCCCGCACCCACGAGCGCGGCACCCGCACCCACCACCATGGGCTGGTCGGGCACCTCGGTGCCCATCGAGCCGGCCGCCGACTTCGCGGTGGTCACCGACACCGAGGCGCTGCAGGCGTTCGCGCCGCCCACCCGGGCTGCGCAGCCGCCCCCTCCCGCGCCCACCACCAACGGCAACGGCACCGGCAACGCCACTTCGTGGGCCGACACCGGGGCGACAGCCGGCTGGGATGCTGCCATGTTCGACAGCAACGCCGAGGCCATGCTCGACGAGCTGCCCGGCGGCGGCGACATCCTGCTGGTCGAGGACGACCCCAGCGTTGCCAAGCTCTACCGCCTGCTCCTGGAGAGCCGCGGCTACACCGTGCGCCACGCCGGCGACGGCCTCGACGGCCTCGACCTGGCCAACCAGATGCGACCTGACCTGGTGCTGCTCGACATCATGATGCCGCGCATGAACGGCATCGCCTTCCTCCAGGCGTTGCGCTCCGGCCCGATGAAGGACGTGCCGGTGGTGGTGCTCAGCAACTTGATGGAGAAGCAGCTCGTCGACGACGCCATGTCGCTGGGCGCGCTGGAGTACATGGTCAAGGCGCAGACACGGCCCGAGGCCCTGGTCGGCGCGCTGCCCCACTGGCTGCGCGGCGAGCGCGCCTTCACCTCCTGAGCAGCGGCGCAGCACACCGGCGCTGACGGCGCCGGCCGCGCGGCGGGCGCAGCGATCGCGGCCGATAGACTGTGCCGCGATGGCCGTGCAGATCCCGCTCTTCGAGCTCGGCGTCGTCCTCTTCCCGCACATGCCGCTGCCGCTGCACGTGTTCGAGGAGCGCTACCGGACCATGCTGCGTGACTGCGACGAGCAGGGCATCGGCTTCGGCGTCGTCGCCATCCGCGAGGGCAACGAGGTCGTCGGCGGCGCGGTGCCCCATGGCGTCGGCACGCTGGCCCAGGTGCGCCGGGTCGAGCGCCTCGACGACGGCCGCGCCAACCTGCTGGTCACTGGCGCGACGCGCTTCCGGGTGGCCCGGCGCATCGACGACCACCCCTACCCCGCCGGCGAGGTCGAGTACCTGTCCGACCGCACCGGCGACCCCATCGCCGTGCAGCGCCTCGCCGCCGATGTGGCCCCCGCCTTCCGCCGCTACGCAGCGACGCTGCAGCAGCTCGCCGCTGACCCTGCCGCGGTGGCGCTCGACGAGCTGCCCGACGATGCCGAGCTGCTCGCCTACATGGTGGCGGCGGCGCTGCAGGTCGAGGTGTCGCGCAAGCAGCGGCTGCTCGAAGCCGAGAGCACCGAGGAGCGCCTGCGCCTCTGCCTCTCGCTGCTGCGCCGCGAGGAAGCCCTGCTCGACCGCATGCTGGCGCACAGCACGCCGCGCATCCCGGGCATCTCGCCCAACTGACCGACGGGTCGGTCAGCGCGCCGAGCGGCGCCCCCAGACGCGTCGCTGCAACGGATTGGGCAGCCGGCCCAGGGCCAGCGCCGTCGCGTAGCCGCCCACCACGGCGGCGAGCAGCGCCGACAGCCCCGCCACCATCAGCGGCCGCGGGCCGCCACCGCTCCCGGTGCCGGCGACGCCCAGCACCGCGGGCTTGGGCGTGCGCTGCGGCCTGGGCGACGGCGTGGGCGGATCGGCGTGGACGGTGAAGTCGGCCGCGGCGCCGCCCGAGACCGCGTGGACCACCGTGTCGCCCGGCTGATCGCTGGTCTGCACCGTGACGACCACCACGCCCGTGTCACCGCCGTCGGCCTGGGTGGGGTCGACGAAGGCGCCCGCGCCCGGCTGCGAGGCGATGCTGAAGGTGATCGCGGCGTGGGGCACTGCGTAGGTGTCGGTGCCGCGCTGCGCCTCGGTGGTGGCCTGCACCAGCACCTCGGCGCCGGGGCGCGCCGCCGGCTCGGAGGCGAGGTCGAGCTGGACGGTCTGCACCTCCAGGGTGGGCGGCTCGGGTGGCGCGCCCGGGCTGGGCGGCGGCAGGGTGGGCAGGCTGGTGGCCTCGGGTGGGATGAACACCGGCGTGCTGGAGGAGGTCGGCCGCGGCGTGCTCGGCGGGCTCGACCGCGAGGCGGTTGGCCGGGGCGTCGGCGTCCTGGTCGGGCTGGACCTGGGCGTCGGCGACTTGCTCGGGCTCGGATTCGGCGTGCAGAGCAGCGGCAGGCACTGCTGCGGCGCGGCCGCGGTGGGCACGGGCGCGGCCGGACCGGTGCTGAGCACGACCACGGCGGCGGCGCCGCCCAGAGTGGCGAGGCAGGCGGAGGCGGCGAGCCGAAGGGAGCGACCGCGCCGGCGCCGCAGGGAGGTGGGCAGGGGCATGGCGTGCCGCGATTATCATCCCGGCACCTGCTATCACCGCTTCGCTCGACAATGAGGTGACCGTGTCCACACTCGACCGTTTCTCGCTCCAGGGCCGGACGGCGCTGGTCACGGGGGGCAGCCGCGGCATCGGCCGGGCCATCGCCCTCGCCTTCGCCGGCGCAGGCGCCCGAGTGGCCGTCTCCTCGCGCAAGGCCGACGCCTGCCAGGCCGTGGTCGACGAGATCGCCGCGGGCGGCGGCAGCGCCATCTCCGTTCCCGGCCACGGCGGCCGCGCCGAGGAGATCGCCCGCACGGTGGCCACCACCATGGAGCAGCTCGGCCGCCTCGACATCCTGGTCAACAACGCCGCCACCAACCCCCAGTTCGGCCCCCTGGTCGACACCAGCGAGACGGCCTTCGACAAAGTCAACGAGGTCAACGTCAAGGGTCCGTGGCTGTTCGCCCGCGAGGCCCATCGCGCCTGGATGGGCGAGCACGGCGGCAGCATCATCAACATCGCCTCCATCGGCGGGCTCAAGTCGGAGCCGTTCCTGGGCGCGTACGGCGCCTCCAAGGCGGCGCTGGTCAGCCTGACCCGCACGCTGGCCCGCGAGATGGGCGGCCAGGGCATCCGGGTCAACGCCATCGCGCCCGGGCTGATCCGCACCGACTTCGCCCGCGTCCTGGTGGAGACCCCCGAGATCCACGACCGCGCGGTGCAGGCCACCTGCATCGGCCGGGTCGGCGAGCCCGACGAGATCGCCTCGGCGGCGCTGTTCCTGGCGAGCGACGCGTCGTCGTACGTCAGCGGTGCCGTGCTGGTGGTCGACGGAGGCTCCACCGCGTAGTCTGGCAAGGGAGGACGATCATGGCCAACGACCAGGGCATCGGCTACTGGATGACCCGCCGCGCGGCGCTCACCCCGGAGCGCACCGCGCTGATCTACGAGGACGGCCAGCGCACCTACGGTGAGTTCGATCGCGAGATCAACCGCGTCGCCCACGGGCTGCGCGCCCTGGGCGTCAACCACGGTGACCGGGTCGCCTACCTCGACCTCAACCATCCGCGCTTCTTCGTCACCCTGTTCGCCACCGCCAAGCTGGGCGCGATCTTCGTGCCGCTCAACTTCCGGCTCACCGGCCCGGAGCTGAGCTTCATCATCAACGACGCGGGCGTGCACACCCTGGTGCACGACGACATGTTCGCGCCGGTGATCGACCAGATCCGCGGCGAGCTGCCCTGCCGCAACCTGGTCAGCCCCACCGCGCGCGACGGCGTGCGACCGTGGAGCGAGCTGACCCACGACCAGCGCGACAGCGAGATCGACACCCAGGTGTCGTCCGACGAGACCGCGGTGATCATGTACACCTCGGGGACCACCGGCCGTCCCAAGGGCGCGATGCTGACCCACGGCAACTTCCTGTGGAACAACATCAACGCCCTGCTCAGCTACGACACGCTGATGGACGACCGCACCCTGGTGGTGGCGCCGCTGTTCCACATCGGCGGGCTCAACGTGACGCCGTTGGTGGCGTTCCTCAAGGGTGCGACGGTGGTGCTGGAGCGACAGTTCGACCCCCAGCGCGTGCTCACGCTGATCCCGCAGCACCGCATCACCACCATGTTCGGCGTGCCCGCGATGTTCCTGTTCATGTCGCAGATGCCGCAGTTCGGCGAGACCGACCTGAGCAGCGTGCGCACCTTCATCTGCGGCGGCGCGCCGGTGCCGGAGGCGCTGATCCGCCTCTACGGCACGCGCGGCATCACCTTCGCCCAGGGCTACGGGCTCACCGAGACGGCGCCCTTCGCCTCGCTGGTGCCCATCCCCCGCGCCCTCGACAAGATCGGCAGCGCCGGTGTGCCGCCGTTCTTCACCGACGTGCAGTGCGTCGACGATCGTGACCAGCCCGTGCCCGCCGGCGAGCGCGGAGAAGTGGTCATCAAAGGCCCCAACGTGATGAAGGGCTACTGGAACCGCCCTGAGGCGACCGCCGAGGCCATCCGCGACGGCGGCTGGTTCCACAGCGGCGACGTCGGCGTGATGGACGACGAGGGCTACCTGTACATCGTCGACCGCAAGAAGGACATGATCATCAGCGGTGGCGAGAACATCTACCCCGCCGAGGTCGAGGACTGCATCTACAAGCACCCCGACGTCGCCGAGGTGGCGGTGATCGGCGTTCCCGACCCGCGCTGGGGCGAGACGGTGTGCGCCATCGTCGTGGCAAAGCCCGGCACTTCGCCGACGGCGCAGGACATCATCGACTTCACCCAGGGCAAGCTGGCGCGCTTCAAGCAGCCGCGCAGCGTCGTGTTCACCGACCTGCTGCCGCGCAACCCCGCCGGCAAGGTGCTCAAGTTCGAGCTGCGCGAGCGCTTCGGTGGCGCCACCGTCGAGCAGGTGCAGCAGGAGCAGGCATCGCCGGCGGCGGACGCCTCGCCGGCACCGGGAAGCTGAGCGGAGGCGCCGGGTCATGCGAGTCGGCCACCCGGCGGCCACCGAGCGGCAGGTGCGGCCGCTCACCTGCCCGACCTGCCGCGGCGCGCTGCGCAGCGACACCATGGAGATGCTGCTCAGCACCAACCGCGGTTTCCGCTTTCCCGCGGTGTCGGTGCAGTGGTGCCCGCCCTGCAGTCAGACGGTTTCGGTCGAGCTCGACCACTACCCGCCGGAGTGTCGCTGCGACGCCCACCTGGAGACCGACCTCGCCGACCACGCGGCCATTCCCTGCGAGCAGCAGCTCGTCAGCGTCATCTTCGAGTCCTGCTCACGCTGCGGCCAGGTGCGCGAGGTGTACCTCAACCACTAGGGAACAATCGCCTCCAGCCGGCGCGATTGTCGCGCGTGCGCAGCGGTTGCCCCTGCTCTACGACGCCGGCTGCGCGTCGAGCTGCTGCTCCTGCACGGTCACCAGGGCGAGGAAGCGCGCGTCGGTGGCGGTCTGCGCGCTGCCACCGCCGAACAGCTCGGCGACGACGCGGCCGCGCCGGATGATGGCGAAGAGCGCGCGCGACGCGGGATCGCCGGAGGCCTGCGCGGGCACCGACACGGCCAGGCCGACGATGGCGTCGGCGCCACCCAGGGGCAGGTTGCTCAACGTCGACAGCGTGCCGCCGGCAGGGGCGGTGGAGCGGCGCGCCTGCTCGTCGCTGTAGAAGCTGCCCGCGCCATGCGCGTCGGTGAACATCAGGATCTGCGAGATCACCGTGGCGAACGGCGTCGGCACGTTGCCCTTGTTGGGGTCGGAGTAGGTGGCGCGGGCGCCGACCTGCAACCCCTCGCGCTGGAAGGTGCCCACCAGCGTCTGGTCGCTCTCCTGCTCGGCCAGGGTGTTGGGGTCGACGGTGGCGTTGGCGGTGCGCACGTAGCCGGGAAGCTGCGCGGGGCGCAGCACCATGCTCTCGGGCGCGAGCGACAGCGGCGAGGCGCCGGGCGTCTGCGGGAACGGCGAGGGAGGGTTGGCGTCACCGCACGCCGCCAGCAGGCCACCGAGCGCGACGGCGACGGCGAGGCGCGAGCTGACCATGCGGCGCGGATCGTACAGCGTCGTCCGCCGGCCGCCGCCGTGCCGAGATCAGCCGGCGATGTCGATGACCAGGCGCAGCGGGCTGGTGGCGTAACCGGCCGCGAAGGTGACCGGATGGGCCAGCTTGATCTGGTACGCGGTGCCGCCGGCGATCGGCGACTGCGGCATCAGCGTCACCGACACCACCGGGTTGCTGCTGGGCAACTGCCCGGTCGAGCCCGCCGCGACCACCCCGTCGAGGACGACCACCAGCGTCGTCGCATCGAGGAAGCCCAGCGTGGCCTTGGGCGCGCCCGAGGCAGTGCCGGCGGCGTCGAGGTCGAGCACGATGCGGAAGTCGCCGGGATGGATGCCGTAGCGGAAGTCGCGGACCTGGTAGCCGCTGCCGCCATCGCCCAGCACCTTGATGCCGGTGAGCGCGCCCGCCGGTGCCGGCGGCTGGGGCGCCTGGGCGCTCGGCCCCAGGGTGATCTGGGTCGGCGCTGCCGACGCCTTGGCGGCGGGGTGGGTCGCCTGCGTGCGTGGCGGCGTCGCGGTGCGCGCGCTCGGCGCCGAGGTCGAGGAGCTGGGCAGCGGCGACGTGGTCCGGCCGCTGACGATGCCCACCACCAGCATCAGCAAGGTGGCCGCGCCGAAGAGGGCGAGCAGGCGCCGGCCCTCGCGGAGCTGCGACGGGCCGGGGACCTGGCCCGCCGAGGGTCGCGGCGGCGCCGCCACCGGTTCGGCGTCCTCGGGGATCTCGCGTGGGCGCCAGGGGCGATGCTCGTTGGCTGCACCCTGCTCGCGATCGAGGTCGGCGAGCGCCTCACCGAGTGGGTCGGGCCGGGGCGGCAGCGGCGGGATGGCGGGAGGCATGGGCGGCCGCGGCGGCGGGATGACGTCGCCCAGGGCGGAGCCCAGGGTGTGTCGCGGCGGCGGCACCGGCGCGTGTCCGGGCGGGCTCAGTGGGCGCAGGGGGCCGGACGCGTCCGCGGTGCCGGGGAGGGGCATCTGCCCGCCGAGCGCGCTCACCCGCGGCGCCGGGCGCGGCATCGGCGACGAGGGGCCCAGCGGCATCGCCGGCGGGGGGAGCGGCCCGAGACCGAGGTCGTCCTCGAGCGCGTCGTCGACGCCGGGCTCGGCGAACTCGTCGCCGGGGACGGCGCCCGGGTCCATCCTCAACGTCTCCTGGCGGCGGCGCTCGACCTCCAGGCGGGCGCGGCCGAAGCGCAGCGGCGCGCCCGAGCCGCTGACGATCTGCACGGTGTCGTCGTACGCCGCGGCGGAGCGAGCCAGGGCGCGCCGCGTGGCCAACCGGTCGCGCAGCCGCTCGAAGAGGTTGGGGCGGTTGGCCTGCCGGGGCGGTCCGAAGCGCTCGATGGCGATGGGGTGGTCGAGGACGTCGTCGTCGGTGAGGGGGTAGACCGGCTCGGGCGGGGCGTCGTGCGGGGCCCAGGGCGGGCTGGCGGTCATCTCGGGCTCTCCTCCGGGGGCAGTGGCGTGATCGAGTAGTTCGGAGGGTTCAGGTCCACCGGGGGGGAAAGCGCCCCCGCTGTGGACAGCGGACGGCGCCTGGTCGGGGTCGTCGAGGGCCGGTGGCGGCCACTCGGGAGCGGGGCTCGGGGGGTCGGCGCCCCGCGGCGGCTCCAGCTCCGGTGCCGGCGCCGGGGGGACGGCGGGGGACGTGGCGTCCGGGCTGAAGGGCACCGCGGGGACGCCTTGGTCGCGCTCCGGCGAGGGGGGCGCCGGGCGCCACGTGAAGGGAGGCGGTGGCAGGGGCGGCGGCTCGTACACGGTCGGCGGCGCCTCGGGACGATCGCCTGTCTCCGGCAGCGCGGCGGCGGCGGCGGACGCGTGCTCCAGGGTCGGCGCGTCGGCCGGTGTCACCCAGCGGAAGGACGGGCGCTCCTCGGGGGAATCGCCCTCGCCGCTGGACCCGGCGGCGCTGCCGATCATGTCGATGGTGGTCTCGGCCGAGTCAGGCTCGGGGGCGTGCGGCGGGGGTGGCCAGCCGGGCAGGGCGTCGTGGGTCAGCCAGGGTGGCTCGGCGACGGCGACCGCCGTCGTGCGTTCGACCGGCGCATCGTCCTCGTCGACCAGGCCGAGGTGGACGAGCATTGCCTGGACCGAGTGGTCAGCGACGCGGACGCGGCCGAGGGAGCTGATCCGCTCCACCTCTTCGCGCAGGTAGCCGAGCCCGGCACGGCAGCGCTGGCAGCCCACCAGGTGCGCCTCCAGCTCACCCTGGCGGCGGGATTCCAGCTCCCCGTCCAGGTAGCTGCTGAGGACGAGGAGGCTGCATTTCATATCGCGATCTCGCGATACACCGTGCCGAACTCGCGGCGGGCTCCGGCGAGCAGCCGGGCCGCCGCCTCCGGTGAGCACTCCAGGGCCATGCCGATGTCGCGGTAGCCGAGGCCGCCGAGGTCGCGCAGCAGCAGCGCCGCGCGGCGCTCGAAGGCCACCGTCATCAGCGCGCGCTTCACCGTGTTGATGCGCGCGGCGTCGCCGGAGTCGACGTCGACGTGGAAGGGCGCACGGCTGCGCTTGAAGAAGCGCGCCGGGCCGTGCGGCCGCGGCGGGAAGCGCTGCTCCTGGCGGCAGGCGCGCGTCACCGCGCGGTAGAGGGCGATCCGGCCGTCGGCCTGGAGTCGCGCCGGCGGATAGCGCGAGGCGTGGTAGATGCCACCGGCGACGAACTCGACCGCGTCGTCGACGCCGCCGACCAGGTGGGTGGCGTAGGTGAAGAGATCATCGAGATGCCCGCGGACGAGATCCGCAAGCGCGCTCGCATCTGGCAAGACGGGTGCTGCGACGTTGATCATGACGGTGTGCGTGCAGGGCACGCGAGCTTGCTGCGCAGCATACATATGTGTGGTTGTGCGGTCAAGGAGTTGCCGAGATCCGGCCTCAGGCGGCCGGAACTGCCAGCAACGCGCCGCCGCGCACCGCCGTCGGGGCGGCCAGCCCGGCGGCCCGCCAGGCCGCTGAGGGCATCCCGATGTCGGCGACGTACAGCGCACCCGCCTGGCGGCGCCCGGCCGGGAGCCACAGGCCGCGCTTCATCGCCGTCAGCGTGCAGGTCGCCTGGGTGCGCACGCACGGCGCGGACGGCTCGCCGCTGCTGGCGTCGAGCCCGCTGGGCACGTCGACCGCGAGCACCGCCGTCGCCGAGTCCATGGCCGCGATGGCCGCGGCGTCGAGGGCGCGCGGCGTACCACGCAGGCCGGTGCCCAGCAGCGCGTCGAGGACCATCGGGGCGCGGTGCAGTGCCTGCCGCACCGCACGCGTTGCCGCCTGCGGGTCGTCACCCGTTGCGATGACACGGACACCGCAGGCGCGCGCCGAGACCAGGTGCTCTGCCAGCGGGCTGCGCACCGCTTGCTCCTCGCCGGCCAGCACCAGCTCGACATCGCAGCCCCAGGTGGCCAGGTGCCGTGCGGCCACCGCGCCGTCGCCCCCGTTGTTGCCACGTCCGGCCACAACGGCCACGCGCGCGGCGCGGCGCCGCAGCAGCCGCCAGGCGCAGCGCGCCACCTGCCAGCCGGCCACCTCCATGAGCTGGACGACGCTGACCCCGCTGGCCGCGGCGGCGCCGTCGAGGCTGGCCACCTCGGCGGCGGTGAGGTCGCCGAAGCGCTGGCGCAGCGCGGCGGAGTCGGCACTCACGGCGACGCGCCACCCGCCGGTGTGACCCGGACCACGGCGCCGCGCTGAGGCCCGCCGTGCGCCGTCGCTTCGCCGCCGCGGGCCGCGATCTCGACGTGCCCGGTGCTGCCGATCAGCGCCGCCAGGCCATCGCCGATCTGCGCGTAGGTGCGCACCACCTGGGTTGTGCTGCCGCCCTCCCAGGACACCGACGCCATCGCGCGCCCGCGCAGGTCGCTCTCGCGGACGGTGGTGACCGCGTTGCCGAAGCGGTCGACCACGCACACCACGCCGCGCAGCACGCCACCGTCGTGGTGCGCCAGCGCAGCATCGCAGAGCACGGGGGGACGTCCCAGTGGCGCGCCCAGCTCGTCGAGGGACACGCCGCTGGCCAGGCGCGCCGCCGCCGGCGCGAAGACGTCGCGCCCGTGGAAGGTGGCCGAGGCGTCGAGCGGGACCGGCAGCGCAACGCAGCGGCGGCCGCGCAGCTCGGCTTCGGTCCACAGGTAGGTGAGCAGCCCGTTGTCGGGAGCCACGCAGAGCGTGCCGCCGGCGTCGACGGCGATGGCCGCGCGGTCGGTGCCCACGCCCGGATCGACCACGGCGCAGACCACGCCGCCGGGTGGCAGCGCCTGGGCGATCGCCTTGACGTGGTAGGCGCCGGCGAGGACGTCGCCGGGTGGCACCTCGTGCATCCCGGCCAGCGCGGTCAGCCCCGGGTCGACGCGCCAGCACGCCGCGGCCAGGGCGGCCGCGTAGGTGTCGGCGGTGCCGAAGTCGGTGACGAAGACGATCGGTGCGTGCATGGAGCGTGCGTGCCAGCGGGGCGGCGGCGCCCCGCGAACCGGTACCGTAGGGGACCGCATCGAGCATGAGCAGCGCAACCGTCGAGACGCCGCCCGCGCCCATCCGGCGCGGTCCTGCCTGGGCCCTTGCCGCCGTCGTCGTCGCGGTCATCGCCGTCGCCGTGGCCCTGGTGGTCGGCCTCAGCGGACTGGTCCGGGATCCCGTGGTGGCCACCGCGCCGGACGGCACCGCCACCATCCGCGGGACCTGGGAGCCGGTGGACTGCTCCGGCTGCGTCCAGGGCTACGTGCAGGCCGGCGCGCGGAGCGTGTTCGTGCGCCTGCCCAGCGCGTGCCCGGCGCCGCAGCGTGAGGCACAGGTGACGGTGCGCGGCCGTCCGCAGCCGTCGCTGGGCAAGCACGCCTATCTCGCCGAGGACTGCCCGGCGCACTGAGCGCACATCGGTGCGCTGTGGCGGACGCGTAACGCCGCGCATGGTTCGCGGCAGCACGCCGCCACGTGTCCGCGTCGGCTGCCGCAGTCCGTGTCACGAAGCGGTCTCGCTCCTTTACATCGGTTGCGGGCACGGTGACCACCGGGTGATCGGGGAGGCCGCACCGGCCACCTAGATTGGCTCCACGGACTTGAGCCTGGCAGCCCGGCCCGGCGCTACATCTCGCAGGGGGTTGATGGTTTGAACGCGTTGGTCGACGTGCGCACCCACGCAGACACGGAGCGGGCGGTGCGGACGCGGCTGGCGGCGGCACTGGTGGCGGCCTTGGTGCTGTCACTGCCCGCGATGCAGATGCTCACCCGGACGGCGACTCGCTGGCTGGGCAGCTCCCTCTCGGTGATCATTCGCGCGGACTCGCCGCGCGACGCGCACGCGGCCGCGCAGTCGGTGGCCTCGGTCGGCGGCCACGTGGTGCGCACCCTGGGCATCGTCAACGGCGTCGAGGCCACCGTGCCGGCGAGCGCCGTGCCCTGGCTTGCCAGCCAGCCCGGCGTCGTCGAGGTGACCCGCAACGCGCCGCTGCACCTGCTCAGCACCAGCTTCGATCCCACCGGCGACGTCGGCTCCGCGTACAACACCACGCGCCTGACCGGCGCGCAGACGTACTGGGCCAACGGCTACACCGGCAGGGGCGTCGACGTGGCGCTCATCGACTCCGGCGTGGTCGGCGTCAACGGCCTGACCGCGCCCGGCAAGGTGATCAACGGGCCCGACCTGTCCTTCGAGTCGCAGGTCGCCGGCACCACCTACCTCGACACCTTCGGGCACGGCACGCACATGGCCGGGCTGATCGCCGGCCGGGACGACGCCGCCACCTCGTACGCCGGCGACAGCAGCGACTTCGTGGGCATGGCGCCCGATGCGCGCATCCTCAGCGTGAAGGTGGCCGACGCCCACGGCGCCACCGATGTCTCGCAGGTGATCGCCGCCATCGACTGGGTGGTGCAGCACCGCAACGACAACGGCCTCAACGTGCGCGTGCTCAACCTCTCCTTCGGGACCGACAGCACCCAGCCGTACACCGCCGACCCGCTCGCCTACGCGGCCGAGGTGGCCT
>Ga0207664_10000974_pt1 | contig 19289 bp, 35 predicted proteins | sample LARL83metaG_FD_184349 | JGI IMG/M metagenome (GOLD analysis project Ga0207664, IMG submission 184349) | Corn, switchgrass and miscanthus rhizosphere microbial communities from Kellogg Biological Station, Michigan, USA - LAR L8-3 metaG... | ecosystem: Host-associated > Plants > Roots >... | reverse complement strand
GCGCTGCCGGCGGCACGTTGCCCACCGGTCGGCCATCCAGCGGCGGAAACGAGCCGGTCTCCCAGTAGCTGGGCATCAGTTGTCCTCCTCCAGTTCGGCGGCCACGCACTTGTCGCATCGGCCACCCTCGTTGCGTCGGCATTCCGCTGAGCCGACCCATGCGCCGCAGTCGGCGCATACGCAATCCGTGCAGTCCTCGGGCTGGGTGTCGGTCTCGTAGTGATCGCAGCGGCTGCCCGTGCTGATCATGTAGAGCCGATAGTCGATGTGGCTCCAGGCCCGATACTTGTCGCCGTTCCGGCCGCCGTGCATGAAGGCGTGGTGGAAGGCCAGATAGCCGGTCTTGCTGGGCTTGTAGTGCAGCTCGATCAGCTCGCCGAAGCCCTTGACGTCCACCATCACCTCGCCGTCGTCGTAGGTGATCTCGCTGGTGTTGAAACCGAGCCGGCGGGCGACGTGCTGGTGGTGCTCGATGCTGGCACGCGGGTGTCGGGGCATCAGTCCCGTCCTCCGAAGCGCTCGTGGTCGTAGGCGAGCAGCGCGGCCTCGGCATCCGCCCGGGTGCCATAGGCATGGCCGTTCCAGCCGTACCGGTCCATGATCTCGATGCGATTGGCCGCGATGGCCCGCCAGCCGGCGAGCACCTGGAACACGCCACCGACCCAGAAGCCCTCGGAGTCAGTCACGGGAATCTCCCGGATCTCACGCTCACCCATCAGCTCTCCTCCTTCGGTCCCCAGTTGAGCTTCAGGGCGCGGCGGTGCGACTCGTTGAGGTAGCGCTGGTAGACCTGGGCTCGCGACTTCAGGCCGTCGGTGCCCCAGATGCCGGGGTTGGCCTTGGTGCGCTCCAGGTCCCTGCCAGCGTCCTCGGTGAACTGCCGCAGGTCCTGGTCGTCGTAGTTGTCCCAGGCGTAGGTGCGGGCCTCCATGTTGGCCAGCGCCCGGCCGTAGAGCTCAGCCAGCTCACAGGTGCGCTGGTACCACTCCGCCCCGCTCATCAGCTCTCCTCGATGTGGTCGCCAGCGTTCAGGCAGATGCCATGCACGCTCAACACCGTGTCGCACAGGCCGGTGCCGGTGCCCTTGCGTGCGTTGGCCTCGCAACGTCGGGAACGATGGGGATAGGACTGCTCGCTAAGCAGCGCGCCGATCTCCCTCCCATGGTTGAGGAATCGACGGAACTTGGTCCGCTCCTCCTCCAGCGAGGCTCGACCCAGCGCCCGCTCGTGCGACTCGTTGAGCAGCGCCTGGTAGACCAGAGCGCGCTGCTGGATGGTGCTCAGATAGCTCTCAGAGTCGCCCCAGACGCCTTCTAGGCGCTCCCTGGCCCGAGTGGTGCTGTCCCGCAGGTCCAAGTCGTCCAGGGACTTGTAGGGCCCTATTCCGCCTGCCTGCGGCACGAGGGCGTTGGCCTCGACGCGACCGAGCTTCCTGGCGAGCTCGCGAGCCTGCGCACGCCACCCCTGCGGCGTGGTGGGCTCCTCGCGGTAGTCGCCCGAGGGGATCACGACTTCGTACTTGGCCACCCGCTCGCGCCTGACCAGCTCCAGCTTCATGAAGTGCAGCTTGTTGGCCAGCTCGTAGAGGGCCTCAGGGGTGGGGGCGAAGAAGGACGACTTGCCGGAGATGATGTTGCGCAGGTCGTGTTCGACCACCTTGATGCTCTGCTCCAGCGCGGAGGTGGAGAAGCTGAGTTCTCCGCCGTCCGCGTAGGTGAGCGGCCGGGTGTCGTCCTCGAAGCGGCACTCCTCGGCCCGCAGCTCAGCGTCACGCGTGCCGTTGATCATCGCGTTGTTGAACTTGTGCGCGGTGACCTCGTCGATGCTGGCCATCCATGCCTGCGCGACGAGCTCGACGCCCTCGGAGCGGGTGCGGCGGTGGCCTGCCACCTTGATGCCCGCGCCGTACTGCGGGTGATCGACCGTGAAGCACGCGGTCCAGGTGGGCTGACCTGAGGCGCGAAAGACCTCGCCCAGCTTCATGTCGTCGAACAGGGTCAGCACGTCGTAGGAGCTGAAGTCGGGGCCGTGCTCGTCGTTCTTGACCAGCTTGGTCGGCGGAAGGGTGCGCATGGTGGCTCCTACTCCTGCTCGTCGAGGGACAGGGCCCGCTCGTGGGAGATGTTGAGGTGGAGCTGGTAGGAGAAGGCGGCCGTGCCCAGCGCGTCCACGTTGATGACCACCTGCTCGCGCTGGGCGATCAGCCGGCGCTTGGCGAAGACGGTCTCCTCGAACAGCTCGCCGTCGGTGGTGCGGCGGTACTGGATGCCGACGTTGGGGATGGCGTGGGCCTTGGCCCGGCCCAGCTCCTCGGCCAGGACCAGCACGCGCTGGTCCCACTCGTCAGTCGTCAGGTCCTCGTGCATGTCGTGTCCTCCGGTGCGGACGTCGATGGGGAGGCCGGCCCCTGGACGGTAGGAGCCGGCTCCGAGGGGATGCTACAACTCCTCGCTGGTGTTGGCCTCGTCGAGGTTGGCGCGGCGCACCAGCTCGTGCTCGATCATGCGGGCCATGTAGGAGTTGACCCGCATCTCGCGGATGCTGCCCTTGCCCTGACCCATGTACTCGCGGATGGCCGACAGCTGCTCGGCCAGGGCCTCGTTGGTGCCCACGATGCGCTGGGTCGACAGCTCGAACTCGTAGGCCAGCGGCTGGTCGCCATCGTGCAGGGCCAGCTGACGCTGCACATCCTGCTCGGCCTCGACCTTGGCCGTGAGGATGGCCTCCTGGATGGCGTGAGCCGCGAACTCGTCGCACACCCGCTCCACGGTCTCGCGGAAGACCTGGAGGGCGGTGCGCATGCTGTGGAAGCCCCGCAGCGGGATACGCACGCTGCCCCGGTCGCCGAAGTCCAACCGCACCATGGCGTCCCACTTGCTGCCCGCCTTGCTGACCTCGCCGAGGTTGTGGCTGCTCAGGCCGAAGTCGTAGGTGTCGATGTGCACGATGTGCAGCTCGATGAAGTACGAGCTGGCCGGCCATGACTTCTTGACCTTGGTGATCAGCGGGAGCTGGCGGTGGTTGCGCATCTGGTGCCTCCGGTGCGGCCTCGTGGTGCGGTGTGCATTCAGTCTCTCACAGAGCTTATCGCCGTATCAAGGATCCTCGTTACAGGATTTGAAAGAGAGGGCCAACCAGGTGGCTGGCCCTCTCCCTCCTGTGGATCAGAAGCCCTCCTCGTAGAAGCGCTCGATGCGCTTCTCCGCCTCGATCTCGGCCAGGACGGCCTGCTCCTCGTCGTACCGGGCCGCGTAGCAGTCGCGGACGTCGGCCGGAGTGGCGTGGCGGACGATCACGCGCTGGCCGTTGTGGTCGCGGTGGGTGCAATTGCCACACACCACGCCGGACTCGGTCGGGGCCGGGTGACGGGTGGGGTACGGGCTCACGGCCGGGACCTGGGACTCCTGACGCTGGGTCCGGCGGGCCAGCTCCAGCTCCATCAGGCGCAGCGTGAAGGCGTGGTCGCGGTAGAAGCCGATGACCAGGTCCAGGTCGCTGCCCAGGTTCCAGCCGGCGGACAGGTACTGGGCCAGCACACACCGCTCGTCGAGGATGTGGCGCTCCAGGATGCCGTTGTTCGGGCTGAAGACCGCGCCGGACTCGGTGGTGATCTCCTCCCAGGCCGGGAAGGTCTCGGCGTGCTTCTCGGCCGAGACGATGCCGGTGGTGATGGCGTCGGCGATGCGGTGGGCCTGGGCCTCGGCCTCGATGATGTCCTGGATGTAGGTCTCGGGGACCGGGTTCTCGTCGGCGGCCGACTCCTCGGGACGGTCGTAGTCGGCCAGGGCCTCAATCTCCTGCCGGCGCTCGTTGTACGGCTCGATGGCCTTGGCCATCCGCTTGATCGCGCCGTTGGCGGTGCGAGCCTTGCCGATCACCGTGGCGATCTCGTCGTCCTCCCATGCCTCGACGACGACATCCCAGCCCTGCTCGTAGTTGGCGAGGGCGTGCTCACGGACTGCGGCGATCAGCTCGATGCGGTTCATCCTGGGCCTCCGGTGCGGCTTGGGTGGGTTGCTGGCTCCAGCCTCCTCTGATCGGGTACTCGTGTCAAGGATCCTTGTACGATGAGTACCCGATCGGAGTAATGAGTCAGGCGAGATCCGGCCGGCCCTTGGGGTCGATCCATCCCAGGAGCTTCTGCCGGCGCACGCACTCGTCCACCGTGGCCTGGTCCTCGTGACGAACGGTGCGCAGCAGTCGTGCGCCGTTGAAGCGCTCACCTGTGAAGCCGCTGCACGCCGGGCACTCCACGCCCTCCCTGCTGGCCGGCGGCAGGCTGTAGGGGTTGCGCTTCCACTCGTCGTCGTCCAACTCGTCGTTGGGGTCTTCCTCGGTCACCGCGAACGTGGTGCGCAACAGGTTGAGCAGCGTCTCCTCGTCGTCGCCGAGCATCGTGACCACGCCGGCCAGCAGCATCGTGGTGCGGTCCTTGAGCATCTTGTGCTGGCGCTCCAGCTTGGCCACGCGCTTGTCGATGGCGTCGCCGAGCTCCACCACCATGCTGGCCGGCCGACGCTTCTCGTTCTCGATCGCCAGCTTCTCCAGCTCGCGCACGGCGTTGAGCAGCTCGTGCATCACGGACGTGGTGGGCCGCCAGGGGCTGACCAGGTGCTCGTGGATCGAGCGCACCAGCGCGCCGTCATCCGGACGCACCAGGTTGTCCTGGGCCTGCAACTCCTGGATGGCCGAGATGGCGTTGGGGGCCTTGCGCTGCTTCAGGTAGACCGCGCGCCAGGTGCCCCAGCTGCTGAAATCCGACGGCATCGACGGCATCAGCGTGAGCTTGTGCTGGTACTCACCGCAGCAGTCCTCGTCGGTGTTCTCGGTCGTGGGGTCGCTGAGGACGGGGTGCAGCTGGACGTGCAGCCGGCACTCGGAACAGAACACGGGCAGGTCCGACTCACGCATCAGCTCGATCTTCTTGGCCGAGCGCTGCATCGCAGCCCGCCGCTCACGGCGCTCCAGCTCCAGGCTGATCATGTGCGCGCCGTAGGTGAAGCGCTCGATGGCACGTCGCCACGAGCCACCCGGCAGCGTCTTGCGCCCGTTGAGCAGGTCGGTCACGTGCTGCTGGCACTCGGCGAACTTCTCGGACAGCCGCTCGTCGGAGTACTCGTCGTCGAGGATGACCTTCTGGTCCCCATACTCGATGGCCAGGTGCGAGTCGTCGCCCCAGTACTCCCGCTGCTGCTGGGCGTCCTCGACGGCCTTGACGATGATGTTCATCATCGTGTCCTCGATCGACCACGCCTCGATCTCGTCGGTGAACAGCGCCCACTTCTTGGCGACCTCCAGCGCGGCCTTCTGGCGAGTGCCGAAGTGACCGAGCTCGATCATCTCGCCGGCCTCGATGCGCACCCACGCGGCCCAGATCATGCGCGGCTGAAGCGCGCCCGGGTCCTTGTAGACGTTGCCGAGCACGCGGCCCTCGATGGGCGTGTTGTTGGCGACGAGGTTGTAGTTGCTCGGGACGTCCTTCCCCATGACCGACACCTGGCTCAGGTGGAAGCTGGGCAGTTCACGCATGATGTCCTCCGGTGCGGATGGGGGCCGGCCGGGCGACCGGCCCCACGAAGTGGATCAGAAGTGGTTGCGGACGTAGATCTCGACCTCGCACAGCGCTTCCTCGTCCAGCATGGACGGGTCGAGGATCGCCTCCAGGAGCTCGTCGCTCATCAGGTCGCGGACCAGGGCCCACGCCTCGTTGTCCTTGGCCAGCTCGTCCTCGGCGTCGCGCACCACCCGCTTGAGGGTCTTCATGATGCGCTTGCGATCGGCCTCGGCGTGGTTGCGCTCCTCCGCCGTAGTGACGGCGTAGACGTCGTACTCCTGGAGGGGCTCGGCCAGCATGATGATGCGGTAGCGCTCGATCGCGACGGTCGTCCTGCGGTTCATCTGACCCTCCGGTGCGGGGTGTGGGTGTGCTGGGAACAGCCTCTCACACTCTATCGTCCGTATCAAGGATCCTGTTACTGGTGGGTGTAGCCGTACCAGAGCAACAGGGCGATGACGATCAGCTCGACGGCGATCACCACGTTCAGGATGCGTGGCTTCATCCGCGTGCCCCTGGCAAGAAGAAGATCGCCAGGAAGAGGAGCACCTCGCACACGAACATGAAGATGATCCACCGGATCTCTCTCGGGGACAGCTTCACGGCGTCACGTCCCTCGGCCGGCCGGGCAGCTCGTCACGGCCGAACAGCACCGCGTCGGCCACCAGCTGGCGGTACTCATCGACGATGGCCGTGAACAGGGTTCCCATGCCGGGGATGCGGTGGGCGTGCTCCTCCAGCTCGTCGGACTTCTCCAGCACGAGCCTGGCAGCGGCCACATAGCGGTCGTAGGGACCACCGTTGCCCTCGTCGTCCTTAAGCACGCGCCGCAGGTACGCCAGGTCGAATTCCAGCTGCTCTCGACTGTTCATCTGATCTCCCTCTTGATCCACATGATCTCCCGCTCGAAGAGGAGAACCTCGTTGTCTCTGTCGCCGAAGAGAACGCAGCCGTTCCGCTTCAGCTCTTTGGCGACCTTTTCGAGCGTGACCTTCCCGGTGGAGTTCCTGTCCACGAAGGTGAACTCGGTTCCGTTGTTGAGGTGAGCGACGATCTTCTCCATCACTTCCACTCCTTGATCCGTGTGACGATGCGGTCCACTTCCTTGTCGTACGAGCGAGCCGCACCTGCGATGCACAGCATCAGCACGAAGAGCAGGAAGGCGAAGGCCCCCAGTCCCCAGGCGAGGTCTACCAGGAGCTCGATCACCAGAGCTCCCACCACTTCTTCTTGCGTGGCAAGGGGTTCTGCTTCTCCCACTCGCTGATCATCTTGTGCAGATCGGGGTGCTTCACCTCGAAGGAGGCGATCAGCGCGCCGTTCACCGTCCAGGTGAGGTTGTTGTAGAACACCGAGTACACGGTGCCGTTGGCCACGGCATTGCGCAGGTTGCGCAGGATCGAGGGCAGCTCCTCGATGTCGAGGATGGGCAGCTGCGCGGTTCCTCCGGTGGCGAAGTAGACGGACAGGGTCGTCTCGGGGAAGTCGTCAGACATGGATCAGTTCTCCTTCACGACAGTCACGCTCACGGACACGACCTGCTGCGGGTTGATGTAGAAGGCGTCCTCGAAGGTGGCGGCCTCCTCCAGGATGTTGTCTCCCGAGAGCTGGATCAGCTTCTCCGTGGCGAGCATGTCGAGCATCGCCGTGACCGACTCGACTTCCTGGGCGTGACGGACGGAGTACGGCGCGTCGGTGCTGAGGCCGTGGAACTTCAGCCGGCGCTCGATGCCCGTGGACATCGTCAGAATCATCTGGATCATGATCACTCACTTTCAGGGTCGACAAAGCGGCATGCCGGCACGCAACAGCGGCGGCAGGAAGACGATGATCAACACCGCCGCGATGATCTGGAGGGCGAAGATGATGATGGCGAAGCGGGTGTCGCGCGGCAGCATGCGCCACGGCCGAGTCAGGCGACGAAGCATGGTGACCTCCGGTGCGGTCGAGTGGGACAGGGCTATCCTGCCACACCCCTTATCGCCGTATCAAGGATCCTGTTACAAGCGACTGCCCAGCTCCACGCGTCTGAGGAGCTGGGCAGTCATCCCGGTGACAACGGGTCTTCGGAGCCTACTTCACACCCAGCCGGCGGTTGATCTCCTGGGTGATCTGCTGCTCCAGGGCGGCCAGCTGCTGCGGCGAGAGGCCGCTCAGATCGCCCAGGGAGGGCGCAGAGCCCCCGCTGGTGGGATTGGGCCCGTACTGCGTTCCCGGGCCGTTGCCGCCCACGTTGGCGGCCGTTCCGCACCGCAGCTGGGTCAGCTTGTCGCCGTCGACCTTCTCCAGACAGTCAGCCTGTTCGGTCGGCTGGAGATTGCCGGTGCCGGTCACGCGGTAGAGGATGTTCTGGTCGTTGCCCAGCGTGACCACGTAGTGGTTGCCGTCGATCGGCGCGAGCTCCTCGACCTTCAGCGCGTTGTTCTGCCAGCCCGGCAGGTCGGGGAAGTCGGCCTTGATCCGCTGCTCGATCGCGGTCGGGCTCAACCAGATGGTGCTGAGCTTGTGCACGGTCAGCGTGGCCAGCGAACCATTGCGGCCGTCGGTCGGCAGCGTGGAGATCGCGCTGATGGCGGTGGCGTTGCCGCGCCCGGTCAGCGGGGTCACGTAGTAGGCGCTCTTGCCATCCTTGGCCGGCAGGGTGAACTCGGCGTTGTTGCTGGAGTTCACGTCCTCCTGGTCGGTCTCCCAGCCGGCGGTGTTCGACCACCACGCACCGAAGCCGTTGAGCGCGGTGGTGGACTGCCGCTGAAGTGCGGCCAGCGAGAGCGGGTAGCTCGCGCCCGGCAGCCCCGTGGTGTCGTTCTGGAAGGTGAGCTCACCGGTCTTGCCGTTGTAGATCGCCACGCCGGCCGGCACCTCGGTCACGACCCAGAAGCCGCTCTGCGCCAGCAGCGGCACCACGACCTTCGGCGTGCCGTCCTTGTCGCAGAAGCCGTAGACGTCGCCGCTGTCGTAGCTCAGCCCGAAGTGCTGCTCCGCGATGGCGCGGCCCAGGTTGTGGTTCCAGAACCCCATGATCGAGTTGCCGCCGATGCGCAGGTCCGCGCTCGGGTCGAACTGGCACATCTTGCCGGTGCCGTGGCCGGTCAGCGGGATCTTCTGCTCCAGCACGCTCTCGTAGCCCACGAAGCCGTTGGCCGAGTTGCGCACGACCAGCGAGGAGAACTCGTTGGTGGTCGGCTGGTACTTGGTGCCATCGATCGTGCCCTGCGAGTCGCCGAGGTCCGGCCGCGCCTGCGCCGAGGCGATCTGGAAGGGCGCTCGCTGGCCGAGCTGCGGCGTGCCGTCCTGCACCACGCTCACCGACTGGGCGTAGGTGCTGTCCACCAGGTAGGAGTGGGCGATGCACCACCCGATGAAGCCCAGGAGACCGAAGACGCCCACAGCCACCGCAGCGACGGCCTGGCCGCCGTAGGACTTCCCCTCGTCGTTGTTGTAGGCGGCCCAGCCGCCGAGGGGGACCACGGCGATCAGCAGCACAGCGAGCGGGATGATCCAGTACAGGCCGGCGTAGAGGTTCCAACCGAGGTTGGTCCAGAAGTAGGGGCAGAGCCAGACCCACAGCGCCATGAAGGCGATGAAGCCCAGACTCCCGAACAGCCATGCCTTGGCTGTCTTGGACATGTGCACACTCCTCGTCGATGTCCTGTTAGGACAGTTCCTTCTTGCGAGCCTTCAGGGACGCCACGATGTCCTTGGCGATCTCCTTCTCGGTGGCGTCCTGGCTCTTGGTGAGCGGCAGCCAGACCTGAAGCTTCTCGGCGATCTCCATGAGCTCCTGGCGTCGCGCCACCTTCTGTGCCTCTTGCTGCTCCTGACGGCGCTTGACGTCTCGCTGGGTGACCCACTCCATGAGGAGGTAGAGCATGATGACGGGCCACGCGAGGGAGAGGAGCATCGCGCCGATGAAGACCATGAAGCGATCGAAAGAGTCTCCGGTGCTCCAGTCGGAACAGGGATCCTTGGCCCACTTCTTAATCAGACCAAGTGCACTTAGCACCATCATCACAAAGAAGAGCGGGCCTGAGAACACCAATGCCACCAAGGGATCCATCACTTCACCTCCTGTCTCAACACGTCACGGCGGCCGATGCTGCCGCAGAGGCTGCACGTGTAGTCGACGAAGGCCACGTGGACCTTGACGACGATGCGACTGTTCTGCACCACGACGGCCTTGGGAACCTCGTCGACCCCTCGGATGTTGACCGCCTGGTTGCACAGGTGAGGCGGGATCTCCTCGACTTCGCCCTCACCGAACATCACCGAGCTGCGCACGAGCACCTGGAGCTCGGTGGGCACCTCGTAGTAGTGATTGGTCTGTTGTGGATGGACGCTGGGCTCCTGGCCGCAACGTCGACATCCGTTGAGCGGAACCTGCTCGCGCTTCTCCGGCATCTTCAGGCAGACCGAGCACGTCACCGGATCTCCGGTGTGCTCGTAGGTGCGCACGGAGTCCGGCTCGCTCAGGTCATAGACGCTGGTGCCCGTGCCACACCGCAGGAGCCTGATCTGCCCTGCGGTGTGGACGACTCCGCGCCTCTTGGAGCGGATGTTGGGCACCATCATGCGACGACGACCGGCTTCCCGTTCTTGACCTCGACGCGAGCGAACCACTTGCGGTTCGTCTCGGGGTCGGGGCCGGTGACCTGGTAGGCGAACTGGGGGTCCAGCTCGCTGGCCCGGTACTCCGCCTTGCCCGGCCCAAGGCCGAAGCAGGTGCTGGTGATCAGCACCGCCGCCGGCTGGTCCTTCAGGGCGGCCTTGAAGGCCGTCTTGGTCTTGAACTGCGTCCGGGTGTCCTCGCTGGTCTCCTCGTCGAAGCCGAGCAGAACAGCGCCAGCGGTGATGTGACTCATGTCCTCTGCCTCCGGTGCGGCTTGGGTGGTGAGGACGTCAGTCTGCCACACCTCCCGATCCGTATCAAGGATCCTCGTTACGACATCTTGGTGACGGCTCAGTAGAGCGCCCGTACGGTGTGCAACCACACCTCAGCTTGGTAGGCATTCGGCTGCGCCGGCAACGGCGTCTTGGCGGTGTCGAACAGCTCTTCGGCACGGTGGAGCTCATCCGTGGCCACGTGCATGTCCTCCTCCACCCGATTGGCGAAGTCGAAGTACCGCTCGGGATCACGCACCTTCACCTCGAAGGTGCCCGTGGTGTAGAGCTGCGTTCCCTGGTCCAGCAGCCGCAGGATGTGCCGGGCGTGCTTCTTGACCCTCTTGGCCGGCACGCTCCGAGTCCTGATGCGCCGGAGCTGCTCGGTGGCGTAGCCGAGGTAGGCGTTGCGCACGTAGGTCTGGCTGAGGAACTGGCTGCGCAGCTCGATCAGCCGACGGCCCATCTCGGTGCACACCTCGTATTCATCGAGCCAAAGGATCTCCACGATGCTCGGATTGCCCTTCAGCAGCAGGCTCAGGGCCTTAGCCACCTCGTGCACGGTCACGTCCTCCGGCTCGTGCTGGACGATCGTGCCAGCCTTGCCCCAGGGCGGATTGAGCCCGTGGAACTGGATCGTGGGCGCAGCGGCGAAGAACAGCCGATCCACATCCGACTCGTCGGTGTTCAGGCCGTAGGCATGCGAGCCCACTACCCCGCCGATGATCGGCGTCCAGTCCTTCGAAAAGATCATGAGCCGGGCCTCTTCCTGCCAATGCGCGGCGCGCTGTGGGGGCCTCGCTGCGGAGCGGGGGGAGTGGGATTGGTCGGCGCTGGCGGGCACACGGGAGGCGCGTGCGTGCCAGCACATTCCTTGCAGTACACGCGGGGCATCAATTCGCCTTTCGCAGTCGAAGAGGGCGGCCGGACTTCACGGGTGGATAGGCAAGCCCCTTCTCTCGAACGGACTGCATAAACGCATCGTGGATGTCCTGACTCACCATGGTGCGGAGGCGCTGAATCAGCGGGTACTGACTCAGCGCCACCACCGGATCGGTGTCCATGTGCTGATCGATCATCCGATCCACGTCATCCGACGCCATCTCGCCCTGAGGCGAGTAGGAGGAGAGCCGCAGGCCAACTCGGAAGTGCAGGTTCTCGGCGTTCTTCTCCAACAGATTCAGGAGATTGCGTCGATGATCTGGAGTCATCTGCTCCAGCGTCATCTCCGTGCCAAGACGATCCACCCACATCTCGTCCTGCCACAGCAGGGTAGTGATCGAGGGGCGATTGGCCAGATCTCCCAGGCGTCGGAATTTCATCACTCCTCCTTGAAGCATTCCTTGATGCTGCCCTTGTAGATGGCGTCCATCCAGTCGTCCTGGGACATCTGGTCGCTCGGCCATTCGATCCGGCCGGTGAACTTCTGCTCGAAGTCCATGTAGCCGCTTTCGGACTCGTCGACCAAGGTGTCCACCTGCTCCTCGGTCAGGAGCGGCTCCATGCGCAGCGTGAAGGAGTCCTGGAAGAACTCGTCGCTCAGCGCCTCGGCCAACTCCTTCAGGGCCTCCTCGTTGCCGTCGACCTGCAACCAGTAGTGGTAGACCTCGCCCTCGTGCTCGTTGTCCTCACGCAGGCGAGCGAACATCATGGTCATCAGCAGTTCTCCTCCGGGTGATTGGCGAAATACTCGTTGAGGGCGGCCTTGAACAGCGGCGCACGGCGGGGATCCAGCACGACGGCCATGAACTCACCGCCGATCTCGCCACCCTCGGGGTGGTAGTAGATGTTGCGGTCCTGCTTGTGGCCCTGGCGGACAGGGCCGTCCTCCGGCGGCTTGGGCAGGTGGCCGAACTCCTCGTCGAGCCGCTTCTGGATCTCCTCCAGCACGGCCTCGTAGGCGCGCACGTTGGCCATCGCGGTGCCGTAGAGCGCCCGCAGGGAGGCCAACTGCTCCTCGTAGATCGAGTCCTGGCCAGCCGGCGTGGTGGTGTCGAACATGGAGTGCTTGACCGACTCGCGGCCATAGCCTCGGATCTTCTCCACCGTGGGCACGAAGAGGAGCTCAGGAGGCGTCAGGAGCGCCCAGATGTGGTCGGCGTAGGCATTCCACTCGATGACGTGCCGGCCGACCTTCTGGGCCAGCTCCTGGAGCAGCGGGAGCACGCTGGCGTGCTCGTCCCCCACCTGCTGGGTGTCGCTGTCGCTCATCACGGTGAGGCCGCCGCCGTGCTTCTGGAAGTGGACGCGGCGCTCGTAGGCATTGAGCATCGAGGTGATGCGGCCGGCCAACTCCTCCATGCCCACGGGGAGGGAGAACAGAGGTCGCACCCCGTCGCCCTCCCACTTACTTTCGCCGGTCGTCAGTTCGCGGATCTGGATCATGCCGTCCTGAACGGAGTCGGCTCGGTATTCGACGCGAGTCATGATGGTTTCCTCAGCTGTCTCGGCAACGCGGGTTGCCGCACCAATGGCGAGTGTGGGCGTGAGTGTAGGGGCAGTCGTCCCTCTCCAGATCGGAGAGCAGCTCAGTCAACGCGGTGAGAATGGACCGGTTGACGGGCCAGTCGTCGTCCTTGTCGTGATTCCAGCTGACGACGAGCTCTTGGACTCTACGAATCTCATTCGAGTGATCGTTAGCCATGATTCCCTCCGGTGCGGGTATACATCACATGTTTTTGATGGCCTCCAGCAGGAGCGCTCGGCCCTGCGGGAAGTCCGGACCCTCACTCCATGCCCCGGTTTCCTCGTCGAATTCTCCCTCGATCAACCCCGCACGCACGAGGGGCTCATAGAGGTCGTATTCCCATCCGCTGTTTCCGAAAGGACGCTTGATCGCGTCCTCGCCGTATTCGACGAAGATGGAGAGCAGAGCGATCACGTATTCCCGAAGGGAGGAGGCCCTGGCGTCGTTGGTGTCGGGATCCATGGGTAGGTCGAGGATCTCGTTGGGGGTGGCCATGTGTCCTCCGGTGCGGGGTGTGAGACGGCCTGGAGAGCATCGCACAGCTGCCCAGGCCGTCTCAACGAGGATCAGCCGAGGACCTTCTCCATGCGATCGGCCGCCCGCTGCGCATACCCAGGCCCCTGCGACTTGAGGGCCAGTTTGGCCTTCTCGTAGGTGGGCAGCAGCGCGTCTGCCGCCTCCAGCATCAAGGAGAGGCTCACGACGGAGCCCAACAGCTTGAAGAGGGTGTAGAGGGCGAAGTCGAGCAGGGTCAGCGGGCCGGAGCGATCCGGCAGGATGTCCATGCGCCACTTCAGCGCCTCGACCACGTGCGCCGAGAAGAGGTAGTCCACCTGAGCCGGCTTCAGCGGCTCCCCCTGGATCTGCTCCATGGCGTAGGCCGTGATCAGCGTCTGCGCGAGAACCCCGCCCTCCTTCTCAGCGTTGCTGAGCTTGATCTCTTCGGTCATCAGATCACCGGTCCGTTGATGTAGTGCTCGTTGGGGTAGGCGGCCTGCGCCGAAGCGAGGTCGGGGAAGGTGCCCAGCACGTGCACCGCCGTGACGATCGGTGCCTTGTTGGTGGGCAGGTCGGCCAGGTTGACCGACCAGGGGTCACCGAACAGCGCGGCCGAGTTCTGGTTCTCCGTCGGCGCGAGCATGTTGCCGTTGGTCTCGTGCCAGCCCTGCCAGCCGATGATGTTGGGGTAGTTGGCCCGGACGGAGTTGATGATCGTCGTGGAGTCCCAGGTGCCGTTCGGATTGCCGTTGGCCACCGACTCGTCCGGGCCGGCCTCCGAGAGCATCACGGGCTTTCCGGTGCCGACCAGATCCTGGTAGGTGTTCGCGAACTTGTTCACGAACTGCTCGGTGTTCGAGTACAGGGACGCGCCCACCATGTCGACCCACGTCGGCCGGCCGAAGGAGATCGGGGCCTCCCAGTCCAGCCCGTTGCCGGCGTGCATCCAGATGATCTGGAGGTTGGTGCGCGCGGTGATGTAGTTCTTCAGATCCAACGTGAGCTGGACGAGCTGAGCACTCCTCGTGGTGTCCGACATGGTGAGGTCCTTGCCCCACCAGAAGTAGCTGCCGTTCGCCTCGTGGAAGGGCCGGAAGATGATGACCGCGCCGGCCGGCAGCTTGTTCAGGAAGGCCACCAGTCGGTCCACCTCCTGCCACCACACCGTGCGCATGGTCGAGCTCGTGGCGGCGTACCAGAGCTTGTTCAGCGCCGGCTTCGCACCGCTGCCGTTGAACCAGGCCGAGCCGATGTTGCGGGTGCCGATGGCGGCCGTCGGATTGGCCGGGTGGATGTCGAGCAGAACCAGGCCGCCGGCCTGGAGGTGGGCGCTCATCCGAGCGGCCCGGTCGTCCTGGGTGCTGTAGTCGTCGTCGGTGCCCATCAGCACCGTGGTGCCGAGGATGGCCTGCCCTCGGCCGTAGTCGGTGTCGGACTGCGCGGCCGACTGCCACTCCGGGTAGTGCTGGCCGGTGAGCACACGCTTGGCGGTCTGGGTGGGGAGGTTGGAGAGGTAGGTGAGCACATCGTTCGTGCTCTGCCACATTCCGGTCATCGGCGGTTTCTCCTTCGTCGGTTCAGTAACCGGCGGCGTAGACGGTGGCCGCCGCCGATCCACAGTTCACAGGGCTGATTCCAGCTCACCAGGATGTCGATATCTCTGGCCGTACAACCGCACTCTTCGGTGACATCGTGTCCGAAGACCCGACGTTCATGCCGAGCCTGCGCGATGGCCTCCTGCGGAGTGTCCCACTCCATCTGGTTCTTGACGAGGGACTCGATCATGTTGTCCGAGAGGTCCCAGCAGCCAGCCCGGATCAGCCTTTCTTGGAGCTCCCGGAGCTTCCTCCGTTTGCGGCCTTTGCGACCTTGCGATCCCACTTTCGCCCCTCCTCGATCTGGTCGGCTGGCTGCGTGCGTTCCAGATCGTAGTGTGTCTGCTTGACATCAGCGGCAGAGTTCTTCCCCACGTTCAGCGGGATCTCTGGATAGTTCATCTCGCTATCCATTCAGCGTTACTGTGGCGCTGCCGTCACAGACCGGATTGGGGCAGGCATCGGTTACCTGTTTAGTTTCTCCCTTCTTCACCATCATGCCGATGCCGAAGGTGAGACCGCAGTCAGGGCAAGTCCCCTGCTCTTCCTGCCAGCTCTGGCCGGGGGTGTTAGGTCCAGTCGTGGGGGTCTTGGCCATCATCGTTGCCCTTCAGCTCGGGATGGGGACGAGATCCTTGAGGAATGCTCGCCCATCGTCGGTCGTGAAGATCGGCGGAGCCTCCAGCTCCCACACCGAGCGTTCCACTCCGACGGTGACGAAGTCCTGCGTGCGGTTGTCGAAGTAGGTGTGGTCGCCCCAACGCACACGGGGGACACAGACGGTGCCCCGCTTGAAGCATGGGTCCATGTCGTTCCAGTTGAGCCCCTTCTCCTTCCACAGCATCTCCTGGCACTCGTTGGAGCTCTTGCCATGGAGCTGCTTGGGAGAGAAGTACGCCTGGGCCGTGAGGGAGATCGAGTTGCGGGTGGCGTCCTTCTGTCGCCAGATGAAGTAGTTCTCCACCTCGACCACGTCCGGGATGGTCCAGGCACGTGAGTCGAAGAGAGCCAGCTTGGCCGGCAGCTCAGCCGGCCGCAGGAAGTTGAAGTAGGCGGTGGCCATGCTGGCGGAGATGCTCACGATCTTCTGCTGGTCGCCATCGAACCACGCGTTGGTCTGCGGCGTGGCGAAATCGGTCAGCAGCAAGGAGATCTCGTCCGACTGCACGTAGCCGAGCTTGCACCCCTGCACGTTCTCGCAGAGGTACTTGGCCGTCTGCTGCATGTGCCGCAGGAAGGTGTCGTCGTAGGGCTTGTCCAGACCTCGGGTGTAGGTATGGAACGCCTTGCCGTCGATGCGGATGAGGGTGTAGGTGCGGCGCGGCAGAGCGAGCTTGGTGCGGTTCTCGTAGCTGCTCTTCATCCGGTCGCCGAGCGGGTCTTTCACTTGCGCTCCAAGGGGAAGGGGACTGCCCCGCAGGCGAGCGGAGCAGTCCCGGCGACGATCAGTAGGGGAAGCGGAGCAGGCCCTGGGGCATCTCGTTGACCACCCGGACCACGGGCCTCCAGGCGACTCCGATGCCGCTGGCCGCCTCTTCGCTCTTCAGGCTGCTCACGTTGCGCTGACGGATCGCGCTGAATGCCTCGGCGGGCACGTAGATGCCGACGTTGTTGTAGGTGGTCCAGAAGACCAGGACCTTGTGCGCCTTGTAGAAGCTCAGGTTTTTGTCGTGCGCCGGCCGCAGCTCGGCGTCGTCACGGATCCACACGTGACCCACCTCGTCGAAGACGACGTTCGTGGGCTCCAGGTAGCCCCAGCTCCCCGAACGCTGCCGTAGGGCGCAGACGGTGGGCGGCGTGTCCCAGCCAGCCAGCTGGCCCACCTTCGCGTGTGTGCGGTGGTAGAGCTCGCTGCCGTCGTGGATGTCGGCCGGGCGGTAGAGCAGCTGCGGGTGGCAGCAGGGCTCGGGGCAGGTGTCGCGGTAGTCCTTGGACATGGTGATCAATCCTCCGGTGCGGTGTGAACAGTTAGTGTCCGTGCTTATTGCGGAGCTGTGCGATAAGCGCGGGGGTCACTTCAATCGGCGTGTCATGTGCGGTGCTGAGCGGGGCGATACCCTTGCGACGAGTGAGGCTTCGCCGGTTCGGGTCCTTGTTGGCGATGTGGTAAATGCGTTCGCCGGTGACGATGTAACGCGGGCAGATGTCGCACTTGTAGGGAATCATCTCCGAGCCGAGCTCGATGGTCTTCTGCTCGCTCCAGTACTCGGCATCTTCCCGCGTGTAGAGCGGGACCTTGTTGCACCGAATACGTTCGGGCTGAAGCGCCTCCCCCAGCGTCTGGATCGCAGCTTCCCGCTGGGACTGGAGGACCTCATTCTGGGCCCTCAGCGAGTTGTTCTCCTCCTCGCAGACGAGCCGTCGGTTGACCTCCTGGGCCAGCGCCGTGCGAGCCTCCTCGACCCTCTGGGCGGCCTCCTGCTCCGCTCGCTGACGAATCTGCCGGTAGTCGCCGAGCTTGGTCTGGAGGGCCATCAGCGCCTGGTGGTGAAGGCGCTTGTTCGTCTTGATCTTGCGATGGGCCTCGTTGCGCTGTTCCTCGACCTCAGAGACCTTGGCCTCCAGCTCCGCGACCTTGGCGTTGCTCTGCTCGATAGCCCTCCTGTTCATGCGGATGAGGATCACGATGATCCCGACCAGCACCACAACCAGAAGGATGAAGAACGGTTCCATGAGACCTCCGGTGCGGTATCAACGCGGCGGAGTCGGGGAGTCGAACCCCGCTTCAGACAGACGATGCTGCCCTACCCTGGTGCCCCGAGGATTGCTCCCGAGGGCTCCGCCATCCAAGCAGCCTACCTACCCCTGCGTGCCCTGATCGAAGAGTCGATCGGAGGTGTCCAGGGCCTCGCGCAGCTCCGTCAGGCGCTCGGTGCGCGAGTCGTCGCCGTCGAAGTCCCCGTCCTTCTTGCCGAGAGTGGGCTTGGTGCCGGGGGCCACCTGGTGGTCTCCGGGCTTGTTCGGCTTGTCGGCCGGCTTGACCATGATCATTTCTCCTGGTTCGGGTTGTACTTCTGCTGGGACTTCTTCCAGCGCCAGGCACGGAACCGGCGCAGGGGCTCGAAGGTGTGGTATGGGTCGCGCTCACGCTCGCTGATCTTGATGATCACCAGCTTGAGCAGGATGGGGATCAGGCAGAGCACGAAGAATCCTGCGAAGATCCAGGTCGGCCAGAGGACCTCGTACCAGGGCCAGTAGGCGATGTCGCCGGCCTTGGCGATCCTCAGCAGGAGAAAGCCACCCTGGAAGAGGATGTAGAGCCACTTGATCGTGCGGCCGATCGCGGTGGCCACGGGATAGTCCTGACTCATCGGTCCAGCTGCGCCGAGGTGATCCGGTGGATGGACTTCATAGCCTCACGCCCTCGCAGCAACTCACCTCCGACAGCAGCCACAGCCCGCTCCACGGGCAGCTCCTGACGCAGCTTCGGGTTGACCCCATCCAGCACGCCCTCGATGTAGACGGTGACGCGCTTGCGCTCCGCCAACTCCTCCAGGAGAGCCTTGATGCCATCGGCGTCCGGGCTGTAGCCGGCGTCCTCCAGCACCTCGCGCATGTTGTCGTGCGCGGTGGAGTCGAAGTTTCGCCGCTCGTGGACCTCACGCATGACCTCCTCGACCTGCCTGGCGATGAGGCGCGGCAAGAAGGAACTCGACCCCACCATCTTGCGGATCGACTCCACCGCCTCGCGGGACTCGCGGAAGTCGGCCACCAGGTTGGTCAGACCAGCTGCCCCATCACCGTAACTGACGCCACGCAGCGTCTCCTTCATGCGACCGAACTCCGCGCCGCCCTCTTCGATGAGGTTCATGAGCCTGTCGGTGTGCGAGTCCAACAGGCTGCTCACCTGCGAGAGGCTGGCCTGCGGGTGCAACTTCAGCGTCACGAAGTCGTGCAGGATGCGCCTGATGGCCTCACGCTTGTCGTTCTCGTTCAACATGACCTCCGGTGCGGTCTTGGCTGTGGGGTCCACCCTGCCACACTCTCCTAGTGCGTATCAAGCTTTCTCGATACAAGAGTCCGCCCTTACCCCCATATGGAGTAAGGGCGGATCCCTATGCGTTGCTGCGGGTGTACTTGCGCTTCTGGTGCCGGCGCATCTGGCGACGCTCGTCCTCCGACAGGCCGCCCCAGATGCCCGCGTCCTGGCCGGTGTCCAGGGCCCACCGCAGGCATCCCGAGATCACCGGGCACGTACGGCAGATGGCCTTGGCCTCGTTCTCCTGTTCGAGCGCCGGCCCGCTGTTCCCCACGGGGAACCACGTCTCCGGGTCGTACTCACGACATGCGGCTCTGT
>Ga0207664_10000973_pt1 | contig 19302 bp, 16 predicted proteins | sample LARL83metaG_FD_184349 | JGI IMG/M metagenome (GOLD analysis project Ga0207664, IMG submission 184349) | Corn, switchgrass and miscanthus rhizosphere microbial communities from Kellogg Biological Station, Michigan, USA - LAR L8-3 metaG... | ecosystem: Host-associated > Plants > Roots >... | reverse complement strand
GTTTTTCTTTTGGATTCAGTCAGAGTTTGCTTTTGTGGGCAAGGGATCTGCGGGGGTGATGTAACAGTTGCTCCGGGTGGTAAAGCAGAAGTTTCCCGCGGTCTTTCGAGATCAAGCCGCTCCGCTGCCATTCGCTGAGTAATCGGCTGACGGTAAAGGGCGTAATGTTGGCAGTATTTGCCAATTGTTCATTCGTGATCTCGAGGCTCACGCCGTTGGGAGTTTTCCGGCCGATGCCGGCGGCCAAGCCGACGAGGACGTGAGCAAGACGTTCGCGCGCACTGTGGCAGACCAGGCTTAGATGAGTCGCCAGATACCAAACCAGGTAGTCGCATGCGATCGATAAGCCGTTCTCGAAGATTCTAGGATATTTTGTGGCGATTGTTCGAATTACGTCGCGCTTCCAAACAAGCGCGACGCTTTCCATGGTCGCCTCAGTGCTTACGATGAACCGTGTAGGTTCAGTCAGTGCACTGGCACCGCCAAAGACGTCACCGGGCATGAGAAAAAAAAGATAGACTTTCTGTCCGTCAGGCGTGATAAAGAAGTATCGTGCTGCGCCACTCACCAGCAAAAATAATCTGTCCGCTCGATTCCCTTGCTCTGCGAGGACTGAATTTGCCCGGTACTTGTGGCACACAGCCAGGCTTAAGATCTCGCCTACCTCTGATGACGATAATCCGGAAAACAACTGCGTTTTGCTGAAGACCGGATTCTCAGGCGAGGTGGTCCATGATCCATCTCGACGGGAAGATTGCGGCAAGCCTCCGGATCTCAATCCAGCCTCTGTATCTGACCTCTGGAGCAATCGCCCCCCTTGCGGGAATTTGTCGCAGCGACGGGAACCCTTACCTGATCTGAAATCTTAGACAAGTCTCACGATGCTACGCACTGAAAAAAGTGACAGTGCGGACGGTTTCTCACGTTATCTGATGCTGAGTCAGTACGCGCTTAAGCCCTGTGCGCGAAACTGTTCCCGTGCCATCTGAATGACGTCTGGAGCAGGCGGCTGGATGCTATCAAGCGTGTAGTTCAGATTGAGTTCCTTCCATTTAAATCGCCCCAACTGATGAAAGGGAAGGATGTCTACTCGTTGTACATTGCCCAATTGGGCCGCAAATGTTGCCAAGTGAGCAATATCCTCGGTGCGGTCAGTCAGGGTGGAAACCAGGACGTAGCGCAACCAGACCGGCCGTTTGCGAGACGCCAAACGGCGTGCAAAATCCAGGACTGGACCAACTTCCATTCCGGTGAGGCTCTGATGCCGTTGAGGGTCCCAGCACTTGATATCCAGCAGAACGAGATCAATGGCATCCAATTCTTCATCGGTGAGGCGGGAGCCCAAGCTGCCATTCGTATCCAGTGCCGTATGGATCCCCATTGCTCGAGCGGCGTGGAACAGTTTCACAACGAATCGGTCCTGCATCAGCGGTTCGCCACCGCTCAGTGTGAATCCGCCCCCCATGGTTTTGAGGCCTTGCCGATACTTTTTCAGTTCTTCCGTTGCTCTCTTGAGCGTCACGGGAATTCCCTTGTTCAGATTCCACGTGTCGGGGTTATGGCAATACAGGCATCGGAACTGGCAACCCGTCGTCCAGGCAACGACGCGAACGCCGGGACCATCGACCGTCGAGCCGGTTGTGAAAGAGTGCAAGAACCCCATCTCGCCACTTGCGAGCGCCTTGCGCACGTCGGACTCGGTGACGCTCGGAGCCCATGTCCCACGCAGTTCAAACGGGCTCGAGGCATGGAGCGGAGGATAGTGTGTTTCTGTGGCGCTGCTCATATGCTTAGTTTCCGTGGAAAGTGCGGCTGATTACGTCCATCTGCTGTTCACGGGTAAGCCGGACGAAATTCACAGCGTAGCCGGAAACACGGATTGTAAGTTGCGGATATTTCTCCGGGTGATCCATCGCATCGAGAAGTGTCTCCCGATTCAGCACATTCACGTTCATGTGGAAGCCGGTTGCGCCAAAAAAAGCATCCAGTATGCCACGAAGATTGTTCACGCGATCTTCCGTCACTCTCCCTAGACCTTCAGGTATGAGAGTGGTCGTGAGCGAAATGCCGTCCGCTGCATCGCGATATGGGATCTTGGCAACGGATGCTGCAGAGGCATGAATGCCGTGTTTATCCCGCCCGTGCATCGGATTAGCGCCGGGAGCGAACGGCTCTCCCTGTCTGCGCCCATCCGGCGTATTGCCAGTGCTCTTGCCGTAAACCACGTTCGAAGTGATCGTCAGAACGGATTGCGTATGCAGGGCATGCCGGTACGTCGGGTATTTTCGCAGTTTGCTCATGAAGGTACTGACGATCCATGAAGCCAGCTGATCAACGCGGTTGTCGTTGTTGCCAAACTGGGGAAAATCGCCAGTTGTCTCGTAATCAGTGATAAGCCCGCTTTCGTTGCGGAGGACTTTGACCTTGGCATACCGAATTGCAGAGAGGCTGTCGGCAATGACCGACATGCCTGCGACTCCGAAGGCCATGGTTCGCATAGGAGCGTAATCGTGAAGCGCCATCTCGAGACGCTCATAGGCGTATTTGTCGTGCATGTAGTGGATGACGTTCATGGCGTTTACGTACACTTCAGCAAGCCAGTCCATCATCTTTTCGAATCTGTCGATCACGTCATCAAAATCGAGGTGCTCGCCGCTCACGGCGCCGATCGCAGGCCCGACCTGTTCCCCGGTAATTTCGTCCCTGCCGCCGTTGATGGCATAGAGCAGGCATTTGGCAAGGTTGGCGCGCGCACCGAAAAACTGCATCTGCTTTCCAACGAGCATCGGCGACACGCAGCACGCGATGGCCCCATCGTCTCCCCACGAGCGGCGCATGATCTCGTCACTCTCAAACTGGATCGAACTCGTGTCAATCGCAACCTTCGCTGCAAAATTCCGGAATGTATCGGGCAATCGAGGTGAATACCAAATCGTCAAGTTGGGTTCTGGTGCAGGGCCCAGGTTGTAGAGCGTCTGAAGGAGTCGGTAACTGGTTTTGGTCACCAGCGACCTTCCGTCATCGCCCATTCCTCCGATCGACTCCGTCACCCAGGTTGGGTCGCCTGCAAATAGATCGTCATATTCCGGGGTGCGCAAGAATCTCACGATGCGCAGCTTAATCACGAAGTCATCAATGATTTCTTGCGCCTGCTCCTCGGTCAGAATTCCGGCGGCCAGATCGCGCTCGAAGTAGATATCGAGAAAAGTGGAGGTGCGCCCGAGCGACATGGCAGCTCCATTTTGCTCCTTCACGGCCGCCAGATAGCCGAAGTAGAGCCATTGGACGGCCTCTCGTGCGGTACGAGCTGGTCCGGTGATATCGAAACCATAACTCGCCGCCATCTGCTGCAACTCTTTTAACGCGCGAATCTGCTCAGAGAGTTCCTCCCGGTCGCGAATGATTTCATCGGTCGACATGGCCGTGTCAAGACTCCGTTTTTCTGCCTGCTTATGATCAATCAGCCGTGCGACTCCATAAAGAGCGACTCTCCGATAGTCACCGATAATGCGGCCACGTCCATAGGCGTCAGGGAGGCCCGTCAGAATGTGAGAGCTGCGACACCGTCTTACGTCGGCAGTGTAGGCGTCGAAAACACCTTCGTTATGCGTCTTGCGATATTTCGTGAACGTTTCGACGACATGCGGTTCGGGTTTGTACCCGTAGGTTTTCAGCGCATTAGCGACCATGCGAAAGCCGCCGTTCGGCATGATGGCGCGTTTAAGTGGCGCATCTGTTTGAAGGCCGACGATAACCTCCTTCTCCTGATCAATGTACCCGGGTGAGTGTGCGGTGATTGAACTGGGGATCTGCGAGACATCGAGAACTCCGCGCTTTCGTTCTTCGAGAAAGAGATCGTTCAGCCTGGCCCAGATATTCTTTGTTCGATCGGTGGCAGAAGCCAGAAATACCCCGTCTCCATCGTAAGGAACATAGTTTTGCTGAATGAAGTCTCTGACGTTGATCTCTTTTTGCCAGAGACCTGTCTGGAATCCACTCCAGGGAGACACGGTTGCCGAAGCCGTCGAGTCTATTGAAGCAGTAGCCATTTCATTGCCCATTTCTGGCCGTCAAGCGGCGGCCTGCAACAACCCAAGCAGCGCGCCCGTGTGCCGCGCGATCATGAGTTCTTCGTTGGTTGGAATTACCCAGGCGGAGATCTTGCTCTGAGGGTTTGAGATTCGCGAATGATTCTGGAGATTGGCCTCATCATCCAGTTGCAAGCCAAGCCATGAACACGCCTGACAGATCCGTTTGCGGATCTCTGGAGAGTTTTCACCTATGCCGGCAGTGAAGACGAGTCCGTCGACTCCTCCAAGAACAGCGGCGAGCGAGCCAATTTCCTTTGCGGCGCGATAAACGAAATAGTCGATCGCCAAGCGTGCATCGGGATCGTCGACGGCCAGGAGGTCTCTCATATCGTTGCTGATTCCCGAGATACCAAGAAGCCCGGATTTCTTGTACAGGAGGGTCTCAATCTCTTTCGCAGATAATCCAAGATTCTGGTAAAGGTAGAGAACCACGCCAGGATCAAGTGTTCCCGGACGGGTTCCCATGCAGAGTCCATCAAGAGCAGTGAATCCCAGCGTGCTGTCTACACTGACGCCATCCGCTAGAGCGCAGAGGCTGGCCCCGCTGCCGAGGTGGGCAACAATAACGCGGCCATGTGCGATTTCCGGAGCAACATCAGGCAAAACGGAGGCGACATACTCGTACGACAGGCCGTGGAATCCGTACCTCTGTAGCCCTGACTTGCGAATGTCTTTGGGCAGGGGAACTAGCGTGGCCATGGCAGTGTGACTGCGGTGGAAGCTGGTATCAAAGCATGCCACTTGCGGCACGTCGGGCATCCGCTCACCGATTCTCTCGATCGCAGCCAGGTTGTATGGCTGATGAAGTGGCGCGAGCGGAATCAACTGATAGAGTTCGACGAGCACGTTCCTTGCGATCAGGACTGGACGGTCATATTTCGTGCCGCCATGCACTACACGGTGGCCCACCCCGAGCACGCGAGCGTTGCCATATCTGGAACGCAGCCATGCAGCCAAGGCGTCGATCGCGGCTCGTCCATCGCTAACTGTCGAACTCAGGTCGTTCTGCGCGAGGACTTCTCCCTGGCCATCTTTCGAGGAGAGCCGGGCTACGGTTCCGATGCCATCAATCTGGCCACGCTCTTCCAGTTGCCAGGGCGCGCCACCAGGACGGCAGAATACGCAAAATTTCAGGCTTGACGAACCGGCATTCAGTACAAGTGCGTAGTCATCCATGGAAGGTCTAACCTTTCCTGCGGCGTGAGTGGGCTGCCAGCTTCGCGACCGCGCAGCTGGCGATGCGGGATCGAACACTATCCGCACGGCTGGTGAGAATGATAGGTACCCGAGCGCCGAGAACCAGGCCGGCGCTATCCGCATTGGCGAGAAAACTCAGTTGCTTCGCAAGGATGTTTCCTGCCTCCAGGTCTGGGGCCAGCAAAATATCGGGATCGCCAGCAATATCAGACACAATGCCTTTCGTCTTCGCGGCTTGGCGGTTAATGGCATTATCAAAAGCTAACGGACCCTCCAGCAGTGCGCCTGTAATTTGGCCACGCTCAGCCATCTTGCAGAGGGCAGCGGCGTCTATGGTGGCTGGCATCTTCGATGTGACTGTTTCCACGGCCGCAAGGATTGCAACCTTTGGCCATTCACGGCCGAGAGAGACCGCGAGATCAATAGCGTTTTGGCAGATATCCACTTTGTCTTCCAGCGTCGGAGCGATATTAATCGCGCCGTCAGTCACAATAAGCACTTTGTGATAGGTCGGAACATCCATGACGAATGCGTGGCTGATACGGCGTCCAGTGCGTAAGCCTCCATCTCGAGAGACGACGGCCGCCATCAATTCGTCCGTATGCAGGCTGCCTTTCATCAGAAGTTCGGCCTTCCCTTCGCGCAGCAACTCGACTGCTCTCACCGCGGCCGCGTGGCTATGTGGAACGTCGACGATCTGAATGTTCCGAAGATCGATACCGGCCGATTCGGCGGTTGATGTAATTTTCGATCGGGGACCAACCAGTATCGGCACAATTAAGCCTTGCCGTGCAGCTTCCACCGCCCCGGACAGCGAGGCTTCCTCACAAGGGTGTACCACTGCGGTTGGGATAGGCTCGAGAGCCGAGCACCTTTTTAATAGCTGTTCGTACTTTCCAGTTCCAGGTTGCGTTAACTGCACGACGCTCGCCATGTTATGCCTCCTGTTTTGGTTCCGAGAGAGAAGCCTGGGCCTTGAGACCCGTCTCTTTGAGTAGAAAGGTGAGTGCAATCGCTATCGCAACACCCAATAGCAGGGGCGCGAACGCCATTTGGTAATGTTTCAGTTGCATCTCGCTGGCTTCTCCGGACAGGCGCTGCAGCAGCCACGCGAAGACCGGACCGAGCAATGCGCTGAAAGTGAAGTTCAAAAAATTGACAACACCGGTCGCGATGCCTCCGAAATACGGCGGATTTGCTTCCTTAATAATGGTGTAAGGCAGCATGGCCGAACCTGAAGCGATCCCGGCGAAAAGACCAAGCACGTATGGGGGGAAGATGTCCGTCCGTCCGAAGAGAATCCACGCCAGGCAAAGGAGCAATGCGGTCGCCGCTGCTATGATCACCGGCTTTCGACGCCCGAGCTTGTCGGATATGAAACCTATGAGTGGACAACCGATGATCCACCCAAGTGGAACCATTGATGTGCGTAACACTGCGGACGCGTAGTCAAATCCGTGCGCCTCTTGCAGGTAACGCACTCCCCAAACCATGTCAAAGATAGTCGTCGGTATGAACAGCAGTCCCGAGATCAATCCACACAAAATTGACTGAGGGTTCTTGAATACAACGTAGAAGCCATGAACGATGCTGTGCCCGTGGTCGTGTTTGGCCGGGGCATCGTCTTTGGGTAACAGCAGGAACAAGACGACTGAGATCACCAAACCGGAGATGCCCATGCCGACCCAAAACGCGTCCCAAGTGACGCCCCTGGCGATCAGCGGGCCCACGACGAACTGTCCGGCGGCTCCGCCTGCCATGCCGAACATCTGCGTGGCGCCGATCAGAGTGGCGGCCTGCGAAGGCGGGAAGTATTTGGATGCGATGTAAATCGCGCCGACCGGTGCAAAAACTCCTCCTGCCCCCTGCAACAGTCTGCCGACACTTCCTGCAGTGCTACCGCCGGCGGCGAACAGCAAGGCGCCTAAGCCTGCTACAGCTGCACCAATCGGAATGACTTTGCGCGGACCAAGCCGGTCCATGCCTGCACCCGCGATGAGACTGAAAGGCGAGTAGCCATAATAGAAAAGACCGACAATCGAGGCCACACTGATTACGTTGATCCCGAAGGCGCTTGCGAGTTGCGGCATCATCACGGAAGGCGCAGAACGCAGGACGTACTGAAAGAAGTAGTAGATTGCGGCCACGAACCATGCAATCGCCGCAACCTTCAGGTTCCGCCCAGTGCCGGGCTCGGTTCGGCCTTGTGTGACGAGCACCGGCACACTACCGGAAGCGGGGATTCTAGGTCGTGTCGCCATGTCTGGTCCTGAGCAGTGTCGAATAGTTTTGTCGCCGCCGGGAACTGTCAGATGTGTCAGGAAAGACGAGGCACCGAGTTGGTTGGCCGAGCCCGCGCAACTACGGAAGACACAACACCTTGTTTGGTTCTGGCTGGGCTGAGGCTGCCAAATAGCTTGGGGCAGTGATGCGGGTCGGCGTCAGGCCTCTAAATCAGAATAATGTGCACTAAGAGAACCGACGCCGACGTCTGGTCCCTCGCAGGAACCTCTCGATCAGCAAAGCACCACCGAAAGCGCCAATCCGGCTTCGCTGGTTTCCTTGTACTTGCTGTTCATGTCCTTGGCGGTCTGTGCCAGGGCCTGCACGGTCGCGTCGAAATCGACGCGGTGTCTGGATGCGATCTCGTTGCTGGCGATCGCATAGGCCGTCCAAGCCTTTACCGCACCGAATGCGCAGCGCTCAATGCACGGAACCTGCACATACCCGGCCACCGGGTCACACGTCATGCCCAAGTGATGCTCTAACGCCGACTCCGCTGCATTCTCGACGATCCGCGAGTTCGCGTCGTACGCGGTGGCAACCAGTGCGGCCGCCATTGCGGACGCCACGCCAATCTCCGCTTGGCACCCGCCCTCGGCTGCCGACAACGTCGCGTGATGCTTACAGAGATAGCCGACCGCCGCCGCGGCGAGCATGCCATCACGGATTTTCTGCGGTGGGAGCTTCCGCGCACCTTCACCGAGCCCATAGACCAGAGCCGGCATAACCCCGGCGGAGCCGCCTGTCGGCGCAGTAATAACGAGGTGGCCACGTCCGTTCTCTTCGGAAGCCGCCAGAGCATAGGCGGAAAGCACTCCTATGCCTCTGTCGGATTGATACGTGTCATCCATGGCGCGCTTGTAAACTGTCGCGGCCTTGCTATGCAATTTGATCGGACCGGGCAGCACGTTGTCCTCCGACATCGACAGCCCCGACTTTACCGTCGCAGCCATTGCGTTAATGATCTTGTCGATGAAGGCATAAACCTCTTCTTCCGATCTGCCCGCGATCGACATCTCGTTGGCAAGCATTACCTGTGCGATCGTGATCTTGTTATTGTCGGCGTGAGCGCGAAGCTCTTTCATCGTCTCGAAAGGGTACTTCGGAGGATTCTTCTTGGGCGGAACATAACCTTTCCACTCAATGAATCCGCCGCCCACGGAATAGTATTCCTGTTCAAGCAGCACTTCGTTGCCGGCCAAGAGCCTCGCGGTCATCGTGTTCGGGTGCTTGAAGTCGCCTTTGGTCGCATCGTAAATGATGTCCTTCAAGCTCACGTCGATCGATTTATTGCCGAGCTTTACCTGGAACACCTGATCGGGCTTGTCTCGCAGGCTGTCGAGAAACAACGGGTCTACGGTTGCCGGTTCCTTTCCTACGAGTCCCGCTAACGCGGCCCGTTCTGTTCCGTGTCCCTTACCGGTGGCGCTGAGGCTTCCAAAAAGGTTAACTTTCAAAGCCGTTGCTTTGGCCAGTTGGTCGGCGGGCAGTTTCGTCGCCCTTTGATAAAAATCGTAGGTGATTCGCATCGGGCCGATTGTGTGCGAGCTTGACGGTCCTGGCCCTACTTTGTAGAACTCATCCACAGTCGTCAAAACTGGCCCTTTACTTTGTTTTACGACGTTAAGATCTGCTGAAAGAGGGGGCTCTGCGGATGACCTCTCGGTCATCTCCTGCGCGGACATCTGGTTGCCGGTGATCAGTACTGCAGAGCTGACAACCGCGCTGCGCATCAGGAAAGTTCGGCGGTCCACACCTTGCGGTACCACCTTCGAAATTAACTCGACTGTGCTATCGAGCGGACTTCCTACTTTCGATTCCTGTGATCGATCCGAGCTATTACTTTTGTCAACGTTCTTATTCTCTGTTTTGGGCATAGTGCCCTCCTCACCGTTCATCTAGACTCAGACCAGACGCGAATGGCTTAGCACGGATTTCAACGATTTCCTACGCTGCCTCGACAATTGCGTTGTATAGGCTTAAAGGGATTAAGTTCGGAGCGGCTTCCGTCTCTCCCGAAAACTGCGCGAGCGAGGGAGCCGGCCGAGGACCGCAAGCCCATTCCAATCACGTGGGCGTGGGTTTTCGTGATCACCTTCAAGAGTTTCAAATACTCCTGCTCGACGGAGAACTGTCAGTTGTGTCAGGAAGGAAATGGGTAGCGCGAGTCCTGTGAGCTGCACACGATCAAGGTTCTACTTCACGTTGGCTGCTTCCCATGTCCGAACTTTTTGCCTTGCGTTGTCAAAGATGCGCTGGTAGTTCCCGAGACGGACCTTTTCGCTAGTCTGCTTATCCAACAGAGCCCAGAGCGGAGAGTATTGAGAGTAGACCCTGAGGTAGGCCTCCTGGTTGGAAGGTGCAACTTCGTCTGTGCCAAACAAAAATCTATCCGGATATTGGTTGATGAGTTCCGATGCCATCCTGGTAGCCTCGGGGCTCGAAACAATGTACTTCGCCACTTCATCCCAGGAAATGTCGAAGTTAACGTGACTGAAAGCAGGGTCCTGCAGAATAGCGGCGAGATTTGCGGCGTGGTTTTGAATCGGACGGACCACCCTTCCCATGCCAGTGTGGGCCCAGATAATCGTTGTATTAGGGTGCCTCTTGAGCACAGCTTTCATTTGCTCCAGGTATGCGGGTTCCGATCCTTCCTTGGCAAATGGAACATCCATGTCGTTATGGATCAGCACGACCAGACCTACTTCTCCGGCAAAATCCAGAATCCTGTCGAGGGCGGGATCGCGCAAACTTGCAACTTCTCCCGCTATTTTCGCCGACACAAATTCCTTGTGAATCGAGAACTCACCGATTCCCGAGAACACTCCAGGGAAAGTCTGGAGCACACGGCGGACATGGTCTGCGGCATACATGTCCGTCGGATTGAATCCCGTGATCATTGGGTCAAAACGGTTCTGCTCTTCTTTTGACAGAGACTTGTAAGCCATGGCGATAAATGCGTCGGTGAATGAGTAGTAATACAGTGGCGCGTCGGTATTGAGGTAGTAGGTCGGGGCACGGTCGCCATCAGAACGGTAAGACCATTGCTGCTGAAGCGGGATGCCAAACAGGGCGACGCGTCCCGCTTTGTTCCCCATGATGCGGAGAAAATCGTGGATGTCGGTTCCTTGTTGGATGTAATTGGTCAAATGAAAGTGCACATCGTTGAACTGAGGCTGGCCGGGAGGATTACCCTGCGCAACGAGAGGAACGGTCGACGCTAGCAGGGAGACCAGAACGAACGCTAAGACGGTCGTCGCTCCGCGACAAATTGTTGGCTTCTTCATTTCCAGCCTCACTGCGAGGAATCGTTGGGTGCGCTTGCTGAGTCCCTAACGACGGTCAGGTCAATCTATGCTCCGTTAGAACGCGAGTTCCCAGTTCGTGTGAAATACAGGACCGTTTCCGCCTAGGGGGTACGGAAGGGCGGTGTAACCCACGGCTGACCTGTGCACATAGAGAAATTCCGTATTCCAGCGCACGACGCGGTTCTTAAATGGATGGAGGTTTATTCCGACTCGAAAATCCGACGGTTGGCCGTACTTGCCAAAAATCGCGGATCCGCCGGAGTAGACTTGTAGCAACTTCGGAATCACCATCGCTGAAATCTGCATTTGAAAGCCCTTGTCAAAGAGCCCTGGCAGACCAGTAGTCCCCGGTCCACGGAAATTGTCCAGCCAGCGCATGTAGTACTCCCCGTCGAGTGACAATCCCCGGTATTTCAATCCCGCGTCGAACGATGTCATCTTGTAAGCCGCATCGGTGACAACGACTCCGGGTCCAAAGATGTTCGGGGCGAAGACGACCGTTCCGTCCGCGAGCCGGATTTGTGTATTCTCAAACCCTTCGCTATTGGGCTGGCTCTGCTTGCTCTCGTCGCTGTAAGTGAAGTGCGCTCCGATCCTGGTGGCAAGCTTTTCATGATGCTCGAAGTCGCCGAAGCCTGGTCCAAACTCACCCGTTGTTGGCTTCCAGACCAGGGATGTGGAAACCGTGTTGAACCCGTTGTCGAGCTGCGCTGCACTTACACCGAGCGTGCTGAGGTTGTTTCCGACCATTGCAATGTAGTCGAGCTTCTTGGCGATTTTGCCCCAAGCCCAAACGCCAGAGGTGTAAGACGGCCGGAAGAACTCGTCTGCCATCAGACGGCTGTCAACGGACAGCCAGAACGGGAAGTTGCCTTCGACGCTCCGAGTGCCAGGCAAAGACCGGATGCCGGCGCCCACGCTGAACCAATCTTTGAAGGTGTAATTCAGATTTCCCGCAAGCACGACCTGCGCGGGCAAGCCTTGCGATGCATTCGAAGTCCAAGCATAGAGAAAATAACGGAAGTCTGGGTCGATCAGCCATCCCAAGAACTTGATTTGAACCTTTTGCAGCTGGAAGTCCTGACGCTGCTGAATATTCTTGGTGTTCCCAAACGCATCTGTGTACGTGGCGTTCAATCCCAACTGGTTAAGATACCGCGCGTAAGTATAGATACTGACACTGAGATCGCCGTGTTCCGTATCGGCAACCTTGAATCCCAAGTTTGGATTGTATCTTCCCCATTTGTAAGACTCTTCGGTGGGCGAGGCGTTGGGACCGACCGTGCCTTCTTGCACGTCTCCGGAGACATTTTCGCTCGTCGCCTGGGGCTTCGCAGCGGCGGCCTCACTCGAAGCCGTAGAGCCTTGTTTTGATTGCTGAGCTACGACTCCGCGCAAGAATTGAATCTGCTCCAGCAGTTCCTTATTCTGCTTTTCTAATTGGCCGTTCTGCTCCACCAGGCGGTCGATGAGCTTCAGCGTGTCTGCAGCATTCTGGCCAGGGCTGGCGGGCGCATTTTGTTTTACGTCCGTCTGGGCACGCATCGTTTCAATCGCGCATATGCAAACGAGAATCAGGCAAAAGGTTCGATGAAAGTATTTCTCGCAAACACCCTGCGTAAACAGCGCTCAAGTGCAGGGATTGGTGAATGTCCGATTTCAGATCGGGGGAGGCTGCGGCACACACTTCAGACACGCAGGTTCTCGCGCAAGAGCAAGTTGCCCAGCCTCCCCAAACATCAACGCAGGCCGACGGAAGCCGGCGAGAAAACGTCGAGCCCAAGTTTATCGGCCACATAGGCGATCGCCTTCTGTGCCTTCACACTATTGCCAGCCTCGTCCAACGGGGGAGCGAACACAGCCATGGCTCCCTTGCCCGGAACTACGGCGATGATGCCACCGCCCACGCCGCTCTTGGCTGGAATCCCGACGTGCCATGCCCAACCGCCGGAGCCGTCGTACAATCCGGCCATCATCATCGCGGATAAAATGTGGGGCACGTTCTCGGGCTTGATTACCTGTTCGCCCGTCAGAGGATTCTTGCCGTTGTTGGCCAGCGTTGCTCCCATCACGGCAAGTTGGTAAGCGGTAACCCCAACCGAGCAAGCCTTCGTGTAGACGTCAACCGACTCAAATGGATCAGCATAGATCCGGTCATACTTCGCAAGCAGCATGGAGATGGCTTTGTTGCCGGTATTGGTGGCAGCTTCTGACTTGTACACGTCCTCAAGCAAAGAGAGTTTCTGTCCTGCGGCTTTGCTGTAGTACGTCAACAGTTTGTTCCACTTTTCGTTCTCACCGCCGCTGATCAGACTCGCGGTTGCAATCGCACCCGCATTCACATACGCATTTCCGGCGTGAGTCGGCATATCGACAACTGCAGGTATCGAGTTGAACGGACGCCCTGTTGGTTCACTCCCGATCTTTTTGAACACTTCCTCCGCCCCGAGTTCGTCCATCGCGAGGCCAAGGGTAAACACCTTGGAGATCGACTGTATCGAGAATGCGTAATCAACGTCCCCGGCCTTGTAGACGCGCCCGTCGGTCGTGACAATGGAGATCCCGTAAAGCTTGGAGTTGACCTGGGCGAGGGCCGGGATGTAATCAGCGTTCTTGCCACTCGTGTCGCCTTTGAAATTGTCGTACGCTTCCTTGACAATCGCGTTGTAGGCCTGTTCCGTTGGAGCAACAGGACTCTTGTTCTGACCTAAGGCAATTCCGGCCGCCACGAGTAACAGCAGGCCAGAAACTGCTACTTGCATTCGATTCAGGACGCAGTTCATTGTGTTCTCCGTTTTGCTTCGCAAAAGTCACCTGAGAGGAGTTCCACACCGAGAGGCCACATCTGGATCACCTCAGAATGTGAATGCCTTCTTCCAGTCATACTTGAATGAGAATTGCAGCCGATAGTCGTTCACATTGAAGCCGTCTTTGAAGTTCACGCGGCGTCCGAATTGGAATTCCCCGCCCATGGCCACAGCTGGAACGGGGTGATACAGGATATTTGTGAGAGCATAGTGACCCTGGTGATAATCACTGGGGGTTTCGGCATTCGAGTTTGTAATATTCACGAGTGAGTACCCGATCGAAGTACTGAAACGCTTGCTCCAATTGTGGTCAAGGAATGAAACGACTCCCAACACCGGGAGAGGGACGCCAACAATGGGTTTCACCGGATTCGAGTTGTTCTTTATTCCTATATCGATAGGCGCGTCGTTCATATAGTTTTCAATGCCTTCGCCGTACACCACTGCGAAGCGCCCAACGTCATTCTTGGTGAAGTTGAGATTCGACGTCACGTTGATGCCCCAGCCAAGTACGTCCCCGTTCAAATCGACGGGAGGATTAGCCACGGTGTTTACCCATGAGATCTTGCGGAACATTCCTGCTACTTGCACATATCCCCAGTCGCGCATGACGCGGACCTGCCACGAGAAATCGGGCATATCGAATTTGGGCCTGACACCCTGCAACTCGACCCGATCCGCATAGACGCCCCCATCGGCACTTGCTCCAGGTCTTTCAGCCGCGAAGATGAGTCTCAACCGGTCATTCTGAATGGGCGCCCAGCGAACCTGGATGTTTCGGAAAAAGACCATCCCGTTAGGTCCCCAGTACTCGAAAGAATTGGGGAAGACGTCAATGTCCATGAACGGGCTCCAAGTTTGACCCGCACCGAAGTGTCCTAATTCGCCATAAGCGTGGCGCAACCGGAAAGTTGTCTGACCGGCATCCACTCCTGTTCCGAACAGTTCGAATTCAAAAGTGGTTTTGAGATCGCCAAGAGCGGTTGGGGTTGAAGTCTTGAGGCCAAACCGAGTCTGTCGAACGCTGAAATACACTTTGCCATCAGGCGCAAACTGGCCTTTGAAGGAGGCCAGCTTTGTCGGGCGCACTACGTCAGACCAGTCCGGATCGCTCTGGCCAAACTCGTAACCGGAATCCAACATGACGTGCCCGTAGATATCGACGGTGTTCTTTTTTTGATTGTTCTCTGCAGGCGCCGCGGGGGTCTCTTGGGCTTCTTCAGCAGCTCTGACCGTCACGCTTGGTGAAGGTGCACTTGGCGCAGGGAGCTGCTGAGCTTTATCAATCTGGGTCTTGAGGTCCTGCATCTCCTGTTCGAGCTGCTGCAACTTGTCTTTCATCTGTTGTAAGTCTTGATCCCGCGACTGACCGTGGGAGCACGTGGCTAGGAAGAAAATTACGACAAAAGTTGTGCCTAGGACCCTGGTAGCGTGAATACAGGAATGCGATCTCATACGTGCCTCAGTGAGGAAATTCGCAGACCTTGTCCGCATTGAGAACTGGCACTTCTGTCAGTGACAACGGTTCGTCCGCTCCACCAGATTTGGGAAGAACACGTCCAAGATCCAATGGGAAAGCTCTTGTATAGAGCTCTTTAGCTTTGGCGGGTTGATTCTGGTCTGCAATCTCCAGGATTCAGTCAGAGCGAGTAATAGCTATGAGAATCTTGGCGGTTTCGCGATTCGTCTTGTTCTGGAGTGCGGCGTCTCTGCCGTGATTTTGGTGGTCGTTGATCCTTCATTCGGCAAACGAAAAGACGACGGCGTCATCATGACGACGCGGGGCGATTCCGAGTGAATTCGCAATTGCACATACGGATCGAACTAGTGCGAAATCCCTATTGGACTTCCAAATTTACGAAAACTACGACACTCGGCCCCCGGTCAATGCCCCGAAGAATGATTTGGGGCCTGACCACGTCAATCGGTTGGACGTTTTGAGTTCAGACTGGGGTATATCCAAATGACAGACTGCCATTTTCACCGCGTCCTCTCGAAGGTCAGGATCGTTGACAGAGACGACACAAAAGGTGCAGCCGACGAATGAGGTCCTTATTTGGAAGAAAAGCGCCTTCGCTCAATATTGTTAATCCGAGGTTACGGCGTCACAATGCAGCCCTCGAAGGCACAGAGCTGACAAAAGTCACAGTTGTTGAATCAAACGACCCCAGTGACACTCGGAGTGGACCTACTGACCGGCTGTGAAAGAGAACAGATTCGCTAGTCTCCCGGAACACTCGATCAAACCTGCCAAGGTCGGGACGGCCGTTTCAGCATGTCGGGATAGAAAATGTTCCAACCCTTCCACATTGCCACCCAATCCGTGGTCGCATTACCGCCTAGATGTGGTTCGGAATGAAGTTGAGCTGTCAAGAACTAAAGGATGGCGTACTAGCAGAATTGCTAGTTGTCAAATGTCAAAATGGGAAATACTCTGTAGCACTCCCAAGGACGAGCTGAACAATTCAGATTGCTAGGCACCCGTATTAACGACAGATCAGGATCATAGGAGTTATTCATGATATCGAATATTCGACGAAACCTTCCACGGATCATAATCGCTGATGACCATACTCTGGTTGCTGAAGCCTGCCGAAAACTGCTGGAGAGCGATTACGAGGTCGTAGCCACAGTGAGCGATGGGCGCAAATTGGTCAGGGCTGTCGCCGAATTGCGGCCTCACCTGGTCATTGTCGACGTTTCGATGCCTCTCCTGAATGGTTTGGATGCCGCGGAACAAGCCAAGGAATTGTTACCCTCCGTGAAATTGATATTTCTGACGATGAACCATGATGCTGATTTGGCCGCTGAGGCATTCCGCCGCGGCGCATCGGGATACTTGGTGAAGACGTGTGCTGCTTCTGAACTGGCAATTGCGGTCAGAGAGGTCTTACGGGGCAAGTCTTACCTCTCCCCTATGATTGCTAGGGATACGGTGGACTTTCTGCTGCGCCAGGACAGGAAACTCATAGACGAGGCAGATCGCTTGACGGAGAGACAACGCGAAGTGCTGCAACTGCTCGCTGAGGGGAAGTGCATGAAAGAGGTCGCAGCAGTGCTGAATCTTACGACCCGGACTGTGGCATTCCACAAATATCGCATCATGGAAGTACTGAATATTCGAACGAACGCCGAATTAGTTCAGTACGCTATCAGAACGCACCTCATAGCAGCGTAGAACCCTTTCTCCTCACCTCTATGGCATTCGCTTGAATCGCGACCTCAGAAAAGGCCAATGCCGATGCTTCGTTAGAGAAGCAGACTTTTGTTTGCCACGAGAACTCGATCGGGGATGACTGTCGGCCATCGGCGGCGACATGTGTTGGGAAGTTGCAAAAAAATGGGTCCGAGAAGGCGAGAGATACAAATCACCTTCCCGAACCCTATGCCGGCGATCAAAACGTGCGGCGAATTACCTTCAATCCAAACGAACACATCACTGAGCAAAGGCCGAGCAGACCGATGAGTGGCAGAAAGCTGCCAGTCTTCGGCATCTCTGGCGCCGGAGCTGAGGCCGGGGCTGGGGGTGGTGCAGCGACCGCAATCAAGATTGGCTCATCAGCCGGTGGGGGTGGTGGCGGTGGTGGCATGGTTCCCGCCAGCTGTTGTTCATGTTCATATACCTCCACTGGCTCTTCCACAACCTTCGTGGCCGCGACCTTCATCCCTTTTTTCAGTCCCCATGCATCGGTCATCTGGCCGTTGACGTTAAACTTCTGGTCCTTGGGGATATTAAATTTCTCGTTTGTACCGTCCTCCAAAGTCAAGATCACCCAGTTGGGTGGGTTTATCTGCCAGACTTTTCCAGTAACACTCTTTGTGGTGGTTACGACGGTTGGAGTTTTGGTCACGGTAACCGTTTTCTGCAGCTTCATGCCCGCCGTCAGGTCATGAATTCCAAGCTGTTTCCCATCGACCGAGACCCGAGCGCTCTCAGAGACGTTGGGGAAGTGTCGGATCGTACCATCTTCCATCTTCACGATCAGATCATTGCCGGATACGTGTACGACTTCCGCACGTTCGACAGTGACTTGCCGGCTGGAAGCGCCCTTGGTGGTATCAGATGAGGTTTGCACTTGTCCGCTCATGCTCGCTGCGCAGGCAAAAAATGTTGCCGTCGCCGCAAGCATTAGCCATACTCGCGCCTTTTCGGTTCTTACGTTCATAGTGTTCTCTCCTTGGTTGGTTTTTGCGACTGAGGATTTGGGTCCCGATGTTCTGGCCCTAAGAGTACGGAACCGGAGTTCATAGGGCGATGCGCGTCAGAAGGCACGCCCGAAGTGAGGAGGGAAGCGATCACGATGTAGCGTTTAGGAGCGCTCCCGATGAAATGGAACGGGTAACACGTGACTAACGTGAGGATTGGATCTACAGTTGGCCGCAAGACTGACGCATCGTTCTTGTCCACGATCACCACGTCTTTGACTTGGTAGATGTCAACGCGGTCCAACGTTTCCAGTTCGATCACATCTCCGATACCGACATCTTTGAGTATCCGGAAAAAGCCGTCCCGATGGCCGGCAATCCCGACGTTTCCATTCACTCCTGGGTAAGCTGTACCTGGGATGTACCCGACACCCCGATTCAAACTCACATCGTCGACACCATCGAGTACCGGTACTTCCAATTTTGCCTTCGCAATTCGCAAGATACCAATCGGTGGCGACACGTTCTCTGTAAGACTCTTTTCGTAATCTGCTATCCGATGTGGAGACCAGAGACTGAAGTCAAATGAGAAACGCTTGTCAGCAAGAGACCTAGCCGCCTTCTCGGGAGGCCTTTGTTCTTCAACGTCCTTAAAACGCTCAACGGCAGCTCGTGAAAGCACTGCCCGATGGATGTGCGCAGTCACGAAGACTGCCAAAAGAGACACCCCCACGATCATCAGCAAAATTTGAATCGTTCGCAGGTGCTTATCCTTCATGGTTTCTGTCGTTGTCTTTCACTGAGATCGCGCCTGCTAAAGTGTTGCGCGGTTTCGAATGACAGGTGGCGCTACGCGCTGCTAGGTCTCTCGCGCTCGGATGGAAGTGTAGGTAAGGCGCGACACTGTTTGTAACTGTTATTTGTGACAGTGTGGAGGATTCAGCATGCCTGCGCAGATCGACGAACTAGCGCACGTATTGGTGGGGGCTCAGCCTGGCAGGCGTGAAGAAGGAAGGTTCAACTGGTAGCCGCTGTCAGCTTTGCGAGTTTTGCCTGAACGGCAGGACCGTTAGAGTTCGGTTTGGTGAACTCCATGGCAGATGTCAACCACGCGGCTGAGAAGAATCCTCTAGTTCCTCAAGATTGGGGCGTCTGGGCAGAGATCAACTATTTGGATTCCCCGACAGAGTATCGAGAATATCTCCCGAATGCACCCTTGCAGAATCCAGCGACACGCGGGGACTTCGTCCTGCTGAGTGCATCCGGAGATCCGTCGAAAGGTCGAGAGTCGAACTCTGCGGTGATCATATGCCTCATCGTTGCGCTGATCGCGGGGTGCTCTGTGTACGCTTTCATGAATCTCCCCTAAGGTCTGTCGCGAGAAGATGATGTTGCAACTCTGAGAGCAGCCTTAACCGCAAGGTGCGCCACTGCTTCCTGCTGCTGTGGGAGGGGACTCCTTCGAGATCG
>Ga0207664_10000971_pt1 | contig 19325 bp, 13 predicted proteins | sample LARL83metaG_FD_184349 | JGI IMG/M metagenome (GOLD analysis project Ga0207664, IMG submission 184349) | Corn, switchgrass and miscanthus rhizosphere microbial communities from Kellogg Biological Station, Michigan, USA - LAR L8-3 metaG... | ecosystem: Host-associated > Plants > Roots >... | reverse complement strand
GACATGATGCGGTTCCTGCTCGATGACGAACTGCTGTCTGGCAGCTACGACGTTGCGACGCTTCTTCGGCCCCAGCGCGCCGTAAGGTGCGTGGATGACGATGACGCGGCCGCGGCCGTGTCGATGATCACGTACTTGTGCCAGGTGTGGGGCGGCAATGCGCATCCGATCATCCCGCTCGCAAGTTTGACTGTCCCCGAGCCATACCTGCCGTGCATGTACGGCGACCAGTACGACATCGTGGATCGTCGCCTACCCGAAGTACCCGAACTCGATCTGCCGAAGCGCATTAAGCAGGGGCCCGCCTGGGACCACCCGGCGATAATCGTTGCCGCTCACCAGCGTCGTGACCAGTGGCGCGCTGTTGAGGTCTCGGAACTTGAGGCTGAAGACCCGTGGGCGCCGATTTACGCCGCGACCTTGGGTGTCCTTCCCCGAGAACTCGATCCGGCCCTGCGTGAATTCGCTGGACTTGGTGACAGTCTTCACTTCGACGAGATCGTCCCGATCGAGTACACGTCCGTGACCGGCAGCTCGGACGATCTGATTGAGCGTCTGCTCAAGACTGAGGTGCTGAGTCCGCGGCAGTTGGCGGGCAACTCGCTCGCGGCTGGGCTCGAACCGGACACGTCGTTCCTGGGTGATTCGCCGCTGCTCCCGTCGCCTCATCACGAGCGGCGCGCAGCGGGTCCGAACATCATTGTTGTTGTATCCGATGGCAATGCGGCTGACCTTGCGTTGCTGTGGAATCTGCGCGGTGCGCACGGTGACCGGCGAGCGGTGCCGATTGGGTTGCCTGTTGGGCAGGTGACTCCCCGGGCGTTGGCGCGTGTCCAACAGCCAGGTATTGCAGCGATGTTTGGGCTCGGTGGTGGCGGATGCCGGTTGACGAGCGTGTCCGTTGAGTTGGACGAACTTGCGCATCTGGCGTCAAGCACGCCTGCGATGACGGCGGTTCCGTACGAGAAGCTACTCACCTTCGGGCCGGCTCCTGGTAGGCATCGTAATCAGATCGCGATCTTCTCCGAGGGGGCCGCTTACCTGGAGGCGATGACAGAGCCCGACCGCGATGTTCTCACCGTCTCCAGACGGGTGATGCGCCAGCCGGAGATGGTGCTCGACGTCCGGGTGCCGGATGCGCCGCTGCCAGCAGATCTGACCATGCGGGGCGCCAAGTATGCGCCCTCATTCCAGGCCGGTGCGGCGCAAGTACCCGTAAAGGTGAACAGCCTGAGCAGCGTTCGCGTCCAGTGGCCCTCGTCATGGACAGCGTTGGCCGCCGTTGCGCGCACGCGCAACCTGCATGTCAGCCAGTCTGAGCCTGGCCAGGCGGCCGCCACCCTGATCGCTGCGCTCGGGTCGGTCGATGCGGTCCGCTGGCTGATGCAGCGGCCGCTGATCGCTTTGCTGTACCGGCTCGCCGAGCGCTCAGGCATGACGTGGCAGAGAAGCCAACTAAACAACCTTCGCGCCAGGTTGACATCGCAAGGCCGCGACACCGCTGTCATTGACGAAGCCGAAGCGGCTCTGTCGGCTGCCGAACACGTTGTGACACCTGCCGGCGAAGGCCGCGCCCTGGACTTTCAGCACTTCCGCGGTGTGCTGTCAAGCGAGGCAGCAGCGGCACGATGGGTCACCTGGGCCGAACGACACCACCTACTAGTGCGCGGCGTGGAGATCGCATGCCCGAACTGCGGAGCGTCGTCGTGGCTGCCGATGGCTTCGATACCGCCACCGGTCGGCTGTCCCGGCTGTGGCCGGTTGCTACTAGAACCGTACGGGCCGCGCCGCGTGAAGTTTAGCTACCGCATGGGTGAGCCGCTGCGGCGAGTGCTGGAAACCGACAGCCTTGGCCACGTGCTTGTCCTGCACTGGTTCACGAAGCTGTTCGGACCACGCAGCGGACTCGTCGGTGCCCATCCCGGAGTCAACTTCGGTTCTCGCGCCGGCAAGAACCGCACCACGGTCGGAGAAGCGGACATCCTGCTACTGTTCGCCGATGGCCGACTAGTGCCAGTCGAGGTCAAGCGCACAGCAGCCGGTGTGGATCGCAGAACTCTCGAGCTGATGGACCGGCTCGCGACTGCTTTGAAAGCACCGTTTGATGTCGTGGCTGTCAGCCAGCCGGCTCGCGACTGCCCAGACCTTCCCGATTCTATCCCGCAGCCGGCGGGTCGCCCGCGGCTTGTGGTCAGCGACGACCAGGTCCTAAACCAGAGGCCGCTGTGGTCGGTTGGCTCGAACCCGTTCGCGTGGGACCCGCGCAGTGAAGCCGACGACGACGAACGCGATTCCGGCTTCATTAGGGACCTTGAAGCATTCGAGCCTGATCAGCAGTGGGATCCAGTCCGCGACACATTGCTAGATGAGCAATAAGCTACGTGTCTGAATTGCCCATTGCCATGAAATGAAGGCCAGCGCCGGACACTGATTTATTATTCTGCTCAGCGCATAAGAATGCGCGCGAATTGCGTACTCAATTCGGCAGACCCGGGTGGGCTTCTCGGCTGCAGGCGGTGGTGGGTGGGGAGGACGAGCAGATCTCAGCCAGGCGGTGCAAAGACCGGGACCGTCATCATCGCGGCATGAGAGGGCGCGACCCCACTTTGCAGCCGGCCTCAGAGGTCGTGCCGGCGGCTCTCGTCGAGCACCCGGCGAACCATGGGCTCAAAGAACGGCAATGGCTCGGAGTCGTAGCCGGGATCGAAGGAGTTCTGGTCGTAGTTCGCGCAGAAGTCGACGGTGGCCTGGTAGTGCTCGTGGTCACGCCAGCGGTCACGGACGTTGCGATCCATCCCGGCGTGGTGGAAGTAGTAATAGCCCTGGAACACCCCGTGGTGCTTGACGATCCAGTAGTTCTTCTCGCTGACGTAGGGCCGGAGCATGGCCGCCGCCACCTCGGAGTGATTGGCCGGAGCAAGGTAGTCGCCGATGTCGTGCAGCAAGGTGCAGACGACGGTCTCCTCGTCCTCGCCGGCGCGGTGGGCACGAGTGGCTGCCTGCAGGCAGTGGTCGAGCCGGGAGATCTGGTAGCCCGCGGAGTCCTTCATCGCCAGCAGCCAGCCCAGCACGCGATCGGGAAACGACCGCAGCTCCCCGGCCTCGATGCGGTCCAGCAGGGCGTAGTCCTCGGCGGTGCCGTCCTGCATCCTGGTGAAAGAAACGACGTCAGTCATGCAGGACTCCTTGGAACGCGTGGTCGCGACGTCCCACCATACCGACCGGCCGCGTCGGATGGCTCTCTCGTGCGGCGCAGAGAACTCTCCGCCCGGCGCGCTCAGGGAGCGGCAATTGCGGGCGTTCCCACCGCACAGGACGCCGCATAAGTATGCGGCGTGCCGTTGCCAGAGTGATGATGGGGGCTCGTCAGCGATCACTGTTTGTGGCCCGGCCAGCACGCGCCTACCCGCCTTGGATATGGCGTGAGCTGTCCCAGCGGAAGAGCCGGATCTGCGTACGCCAGATCAGTCAGGAGGATTCCGTTTACCGCAACTATCGATGACAACGTCAGTCCGCTAACCCTGCCCTGGCAGAAACTATGATCCTCTATCCCCGCTCGGGCAGGTACGGAAAGCCGGTGCCGCATCGAGCTTGGCTACCAGCCGGTCGCCGTACAAGATCGGCAATGCGAAGTACCCACTGCTGCTTGGCGGCCGGCTTGTACATCTCCAGCTGATAGTCGAACTCGAAGATCCGCCGCCAGATGTCCATCGGCCGTGCCCGTCAAGGCGGCGCCCTGCGGCACGGCGTCCGGGGTGCCCCCCGCGCCGGGCTCTGCCTCGGAGGCCCGCCCGGCGCATCCGCGCTGTCGCGTTAAACGGGACGGCGCGCCTGCGCCGTCCCGTTTACCCAAGCCCGCCGTGCCGGGTACAGCCGGCGTGGCCCCCCGCGTCGAGCGTCAGCCCTTGATCATGTTGTGAACGGGCGAGGCCTGCGGCTGGCCAGGGTCAGCCCCTAGGTCTTTCATGATCGGTAGCAGCGTCTTCCCGAAGGCCTGGAACGACGCCTCAGATTCCCACACGTCGAACACCTGGATCAGGCCGTCCGCTTCCATGGCCACGTGGTACAGCCTTCCGGGGGGCGACCCGGCGCCAGCGTCCTCGAGCCGTTTGATTGTGTCGTCGTACCGCGCCGGCGTGAATGAAGTGGGCGTGAAATACATACCGAGTGCCATGTCTATTTTCCCCTCGTCATCTCACGATTCCCGTCACCGGCAACGATGCCGGCCCCGGACCGCGGATTAGGGCAAATCCTAGCGAAATACTTTCCTAATTGCAAACTAAGCGGGAATCTCCCCCGCGGCGTTCTGATGTGATATTATTCTGATAACCGGCTCTTATTTCCTGGGGGACATGCGGATTTCCAGGTCGACATGCCCGCAGAGCTTGCCAATTTTCGGGCCAGAAACGGGCGAGGAGGGTGGGGTCACCTACGGTCAGCCGCACCGCCAGGGGAGTGTGTCCTGAGCTGGGCAGCGGCACTGCGCGCAGCCCCGAAACTAAGGTTTTGCCCGAACAGATGTGCGGATTGCCAGCGGCCGGGAGCAGGTCTACCATCGCCGCCGCCGGGCCGCAGCCACCGGCCTCCGCGTTCGCGCGGGCCCGGCGTGCCGCCGGGCTGATGCCATGACTCGTGAGGGCGGCGTGGCGGCGACGCCGCTTCAGGCCAAACGCGACACCCCAGCTGAATAAAGCGAGGGGCAGGCCGTTTCCATGCGTCATCGAATCGTCAGCTTGGGAACTGACATTCGTGACCCCGCTGGCCATAGAGAGCGAGATCGAACACCACGGGCTCTCGGTCAGCCGCTGGATCGGTCGTGCACTCTTCGCGGCAGAATAGTGAGTTCTCGACGAAGGCGCCGATGCATAAAAATGCAGCCCGGCCGGCTGTCTGCCGGATTGTGGTGGGGCTGCTACGAAGTCAACGACATCCTGGTCTCGTGATAACCGCGCACCTACCCGCCGTTCGGCGCGGTCGGCACACGGTACAGCGTGACTCATAAGCCCCGCGCAGAACTGACCGATCTGTTCGCACAAGAGGCACTGATTATTCAACCGATATGTCGACCAGATTCGGCAGGGAAGATGTGGATAGCGGTCCGGCGCTGCTTCCACAGTTTAGATTGCTTGGGCGTTGGTCGGTGGCCTGGATCTCAGCCTGATTGCTATTCGGCTGACGCCGCTGGTTGTCTTGGGAAACGATTACCCGATTTACGCGGGTGGATTGAGGCTAAGACACAGGGCCCTGACCTTGGCCTGCCAGTGATAGTTAAATGAATTCACGGCGGCGGAGGCAGTCAAAGAGCTCGGTCGTTGCCGGGGCCGGCGCCACGTCGAGTTCTGTGCGTAGAGCGGCTGCACAGGAGTGGTATTGGCGAAGAGCCAGCTGCACTTGGCCTTGTCGGCTGTAACATCGCATCAATCGGCAATGGGCATCCTCCCTGCAGCTGTCACAGGCTAGAAGCTTCAGGCATACTGCGACGCAGCCGGGGTAGTCGCCTGAGTTCAAGCGCAAAGCGCTGAGCCGGTCGAGTGCGTCGAGGTAGCAAAGACGCAGGTGCTCCCGGGTGACTATCGCCCACTGCTCGTAGGGGTCGTCGGCTAGAAATTCGCCCTGATAAAGCCAGGTTGCCGCCTCGAACGCTTCCTCTGCCTTCACGAGTTCTGCACTGGCGAGGTGCTGGTGAGCGGCCTTTAGCTGTTCCTCGAAAACCTCAACATCAACCCAGATGTCGAGCGCCGGGTCAATGAAGTAAGCCTGGTCCTGATGGATTACCACGGCGGTGTCGCCGGCCGCCGCGCGCAGGGACTGGCGAAGCCCGTGGATCGCCACGTTGAGGCTGTTGCGAGCAGCATCCGCCGATACTTCGGGCCAGAACATGCTCATGAGCCGATCCCGTCGCACCTTGCTGTGATGCTTGACGACAAGGTATTCGAACACTACGCGGCCTCGCCCCGATGACCACATCTCGACCGGGCGGTCTTGAAAGGCAACCCGCAGTTCACCAAGCAGGTGGGCGGTAATGTCCGGTGTTACCTTGCGTACGGTAGTGCGCTCCACTGCAGGCCGGGAGAGAGGCTCCAGCCAGTGCGCATCGGGCGGGGCCAGGGATGCTGGTAGGGCAGGTGGGAACTGCGCACCGCTAGCTTCGGCGATCTGAATCAGTTCGCGCGGGGCCGCACGCCCTGTCAAGCCCGATGATCGGCGAGCAAACCAGGTCAACCGGCGACGCCACCAGGGGGCGGCGGCGTGCTTGGCAACGTGGCGTGGTTGGGCATTGCGTCCGGCGGCCGGACCGTCGTGGGCCAGAGTCTGACCCAGCCTGGCCAGTGTCGCCCAGGAGCCTGTGCTCGCAAGGTCACTAGCGACATTTACGGCTGTGTCGGCGGCGCGGTCGATCTCTTTGGCTTCCATATACAGTTCGAGCGCTCGATCCCCGGCACCCTGACTGGAGACGTAGTCGGCCAGTGTAGTGAGTGAGGCGGGATCGATGTCCCCAGTGCCTCGAGCGGACCGCAGGGGAGCACACCACGCCGGGCTGAGTTGCTGCCATCCCTCGGCGAGATCAAGCCACCAGGGCTCATTTCGACGAAGCGTGGAGACCCCGAGAGCCCTCGCCATGGCCGGGTGCCAGACACCAAGCCGCCTGGCACCAGCCAGAGAGATGAGGCTGTGCCGATCGGCGCGGCCAAGCAAGCGGTGACCGAGTGCGCTAAGCAGGTCTTGCACATTGCCTGCCCTCGCCATGGCGGCGCGGAGGGCCTCCGGCCCAAGGATCGCGCTAGCCGAGAACGCGGCTTCCAGCGCGCCGGCTGCGCCATGGGTAAGATCGAGACTCCGGTCGATGACAATCGCGGAAAGGCTGGGTGCAAAGGCCCCAGCCAGAAGCGTTACGGCGCGGCGATCCAGCTGGAGATCAGACCACCCGAGCACCTGGCCGCATGGATCCAGGCGCCGCGGGTCCCACTCCGTGAAGCTGATCAACAGGACGTCGAGGCCCCGCTGCAAGTGCGGCAGAAAGGCGGACACGAGCATGTCAAGAGTGGCCGGGCTTCCGGCCTCAAGGTGCTCGGCGCCCTCCAGCACTAGCACCGTTGGTGGGACGGTAGCTGCCTCCAGCCAATCGGCCAGCAGTTGATATCCAATCCGCCATTCGCCATGGCGGGCATGGCGGGTCACGTCCTCGGCAATCCCTTGCGACGCTTCCGCATCCAACCTCGCCGCTGCGCCGAGCAATGTGACGAGCAGGGCACCAGGGTCAGCATCAGCGATCTGGAGGCGGATCCACAGGACTTGGGCGTATCGCTCCTGGACGACCGTGGCCACCTTGTCAAGGGCCAGGAAGTCCGGGGGCGCCGCTAGCGCAGTCAACCCGACTCTCTCTATTCGCTCGACCGTTGGCCAGCTCGGCATCGTTGGCCAGGGGTGCGGGACGAGGTAGGTCCCCGCCAGCCGTTCCGAGCAGCTAAATCCCATGGCCGCCAAGCCCCCCCGACAAGCGGGCTAGTCGTCTTCCCCTGTGCACCCGTTCTGGGCACAACTGTCATGGCCCCAGGCGGGTTGTCGCACAAATTCGGTATAACTCAGGACGAGCACTCCTGTCGAGATTGCCTCGACGCCGTAAACATCATGCTGGCGGTCCGGCATAGGTCTGCCAGCTCCCAGCTACCTGACGGGCGCGCGCAGGCGGGTGCCGCGTACCAGGTCAGCATGCATTTGGTCGCGGTTCTGGCCGCGCTGCTTGGCAGCTGGAGCGCTAGGGCCGTCCCGTACCGGGTTGGAGCACTTAATTTCAGCGGTGCCCGGATTAAGCGCTCAGCCCATGTAGTTTAAGCGCCCCTCCGGCGATCGGAGCACTTAATTTGGGCGATGCGCAGGTTAAGAGCTCATACCGCGTCGGTTAAGCGCTGCTCCCCAGGATTGGAGTACCAGGGACACCCGGACGACAGGAGCCGAGAGCAGATCAGGTTCCGGCCGCTCGCTGCCTCGTCGAGGAGGAGAAGATGGAAACGGAAACATGGCCGACATGCCCGCAACGTCCGAATTTCAGCGTCCTGACCGGATTCCTCACTCCAGGATCTGATACCGGTCCAGGGGCGCTGGATGGCAGCATCTCACTGGACGTGCTCGACCCGACCGAGCACGACGAGAAGGTCCTGGCCTTGGAGACGACCGACCCATGGAGCCTCTTGGTGCGATGGTGCGTCTGCGGCCGCTTCGCCGACCTGGTAAGCGGCTGCTGGTGCGTGCAGGTCTTCCTTGACGACATCGATGGCGTCGAAACCCCGGGGCGTAGGACCGGCCGGATCGGCTCGAAGAAGGTGTCCGCGGATGACGGGATAGAGGTCTCCGAAGGAGAGGACACTACCACGTTTTGTTTTAAGACCAGGTTCGACTTCGGCGCGCCCGGCGCGGTCCAGGCGGGTGTGTACAACCTCGTCGTCGTCATCACTCTGTCCAACCGTGACTGTGACGACCCGGCCCGTACGGTTCAAGACATGGTGGGCTGGGCGGTGATCCCCGTCCTGGTCTTCTTCGACGAAAAGGCGCCGTTCTGCCCGCCCCTGGAGCGGTCGCCCTGGCCAATAACCTGATACTTCGCACGTGACCAGGACCCGGGCGTCAATCCTTAGGTGACTTTGCCACCACTGGATGAGGCGCTCCGGGTCCCGGGCAGCGGCGTCCTGGGTCGGCCCGGGGACAGGAGCCCCATAGATCAGCGCTCGCCGTGACCGCCGGTTTGGCGCGTGCACTGCCAGAGCAGGAGCACCAAATGACGCAACGTGGTGACCCCAAGCCCAGCAGTACAGGACGGTCCGGCGATGACTTCCGGAAGATCGACGGCGTAGGCCGTAGATTCGAGCAGCGCCTCTGGGATGCTGGGATTTTCACATATAAAGATCTGGCGCAGCGCACACCGGAAGAAATCGCCGCGGTCCTGGCACCCATGGCTGGGATATCCCCCGAACGCATAGCCAGCCAGGCGCGTGAACTCGCAGGGTCACCGCCCGAGGCATCCGTCCCGCGCCAGCACTACGCCGCCTTTCACGTCGAATTCCTTCTCGAGTCCGACAACAGCGTCCGCCGCACCAAAGTTCATCAACACCAAACGGACGCTCGAGACGCCTGGCCAGGATGGGATGAGGAGCGATTGCTCTCCTTCCTGCGCGACCGGATACTACTACCTGCCACGGCAATGTCTGCGGATGCGCCCGGCGTTGAGCCGGCCGAGGCGCAGGCAGACGTCCCGGCTCAGACGGAGGTAACAGATCAGGAACCGGCAAGCGTCGAGCCCGCACCGGCGGGCCAGGTGCCAGCCCCCGCTCCCGACTGGTTGCGGTCCTGGTCCCTGAGCATCGAGGAACTGGCGCCCATCCGTGGCGGCCAGCCCAGCCACACCCTGAGCCCCAACGAACCGAGCTCCGTGCGCCTCACCATGCGCATCAACCCAACCGGCACGCCCATCCATGACACCTTTGACTTCTCTGCTACAGTCGCCGCCCGTAGGTTCGCAGGTCACGATCGCTCCCCCCTGGGGACCACCCATGGGACCATTCGCGTGAGCGACCCTGTCTCGGTCGAGGTGACCGGGCCAGCACTGCCCGCCGATCTCTACCGCCTAGTGGTAACCGTCGGCATCTACCCTGCTGATCACTCTCCGGAAGAACCCCCTCTCTATCAGAAGCACGCCTCTGGGGATCTCATGCGGGTCGTCGATGTTCCGCTGGGCTCCGCCCCGGCTATGGCCTAAAGTCTTCAAGTACCGTGTCCCCTGACCCAGGCGGCCCTGCTCAGCGCGTCAAGAGCCAAGGGCAGGCTTAAAGGGAATCGCTAAAATCCTTGAACTGGACGTTTGGCATTTTCTAAGGAAACTTGCTGGATTCGATTAGCTGACAATAGCACTTTTGCGTATCCGACTCGATCTCGCCAGACGGGACGGCGTCATAACCGACTGTTCTGTGACACTCAGCCGCAGCGAACGCGCCTATAGGCCGGCAGTGCATAGTCGGCGATCTGGCGCTTCCCTAAGGACGGCAGTGCCCGCTGACTGCTCACTATCCGTGACAGCTACGCTCTCGGTTTCATGGCGGTGGGCGGACTCGTGGTCTCAATTGTGGTCTCATCATCTGAGTTCACGGGCGTCCGGCGCGGTCCGCCGGAACGCTGAGCCGCACGTTACGGACGGTCCCGGCCTGGCGCGGACGCTGGTGTGCACACTTGGAAAGCGTGTTGGCGGGAGCTCCTCGTGAGGACTGACGTCGCCGATGTGACCGGCATCAGACGAGCCGGAATGGCGCGGGTGCACAATAACGGTCGTGCGCGCATACGTGGGCGTGACCGACAATGACTGGTACCGCTTTCTTGCCGCCCGCCCAGAGGTGGCTGAGGTGAACCTCTGGCAGCCCAGCGGCGGCCGCGAGTTCCGCATCCTTGCTCCCGGTGAGCCGTTTTTCTTCAAGACTCACTACCCGCACAACAGGGTGGTCGGTGGGGGGTTCTTCAGCGACTCGGCACGCCTGCGGGTCTCGGAGGCGTGGGAGTTGTTCGGCGAGGCTAACGGCGCTGGCAGCGTGGAGCAGATGAGGGCCCGTATTGGCCGGTACCGGCGCACCCCGATCGGCGGCGGCGAGGACCCCGTCATCGGTTGTCTGTTCGTGCGAGACGTCCGCTTCTTTCCAGCAGACGCCGCCGCGGAGCCCCCTGCCCGGTTCGGGCCCAACATCGTCCAGGGCAAGAGCTACGACCTCGCCGACCAGTCGGCTGCTCCGTACTTCCGGATGCTTCTGCAGCTGCTCCTGGGCGCTGTGGTGGAACTCGACTTCACCCAGCCATGGCACCGGCCAGGGCCGGTGTTCGGCGACCCGCGCTTGGCGCCGTACCGGCTCGGCCAGCGTTCCTTCCGGGCAGTGGTGCTCGATGCCTATCACCGCCGCTGCGCGATCAGCGGAACGCACATACCACCGGTGCTTCAGGCGGCGCATATTCGTCCTGTCACTAACGGTGGCGAGCACCGCCTCGACAACGGGCTGCTGCTCAGGTCGGACGTGCATACCCTGTTCGACCGCGGATACCTTGCCGTTGACCCCCGGTACCGCCTGCTGGTGAGCCCGCGGCTGCGCGAGGACTTCCACAACGGCGATCAGCTCTACGCCCGGGCCGGGCAGGTCATCGACCTGCCCGATCACCGGCGCGACAGGCCCAACCGCGACTTCCTCGAATGGCACCTCGACGAAGTTCTCAAAGCGTCATTAGGACCTGCAGCCTGAGCGGCGCCTATACATCGATCACGGCCTGTCGGCGCCCCCCGGGCCGGGAGTCTCACGCGCCGAATACGTGCCGAACTTGGCTCGGCCAGGAGCAAATGGCCAGCTCAAGGCCGATCTGGCCTCCCGTTTACAGAGCGGCTGCTGTGCCAACAGTCGCTTCGGATCTCAGCGGGGTGTGATGGTGGGGAGCAGGTCCGGAGTCGGGCTCTGCCGGTGCAGAGCAGGGCCCGGACCTACCGGTACGGGCCGCGCACCCGCAACTCGCCATGAGGCACCGGTACCCGGCAACGCCGTGAGCGACCGACCGGGGTTCCCCGTCCCTGCCACAAACACGGCGACACCGGTCACTTCCGGCCCGAACCCGGCCGCGTCCATCCCGGGGCGGGACCAGCGGCGGTGCATCGGGCTGCTGTACCGTGCTGTGATGCAGTGGCCGGGTCAGCGATGAAGGCGGCAGTCTGCGAACGATACGGACCGCCGGAGGTCGTGCAGATCCGGGAGGTGCCGAAGCCGGTGCCGGCGGACGGTGAGGTGCTGGTCAAGGCGGTTGCGACGACGGTCAATTCCGGCGACACCCGGGTGAGGGCGCTGCGTGTCCCGCGCGGGCTGAGCCTGCCGATGCGGGTGAGGCTCGGCTTCACCAAGCCGAAGCAACCCATCTTCGGCTTCGAGATGGCCGGCCAGGTCGAGGCGGTGGGGAGGGAGGTCACCCACTTGCGGCCGGGCGACAGGGTGGTCGCCTCGCGCGGGTTCGGCTTCGGCTGCCACGCCGAGTACGTCACCGTGGCCGGACAAGGAGCGATCGCCAAGATCCCGGAGAGCCTGAGCTACCAGGATGCGGTGGCACTGTGCTTCGGCGGCATGACGGCTCTGATCTTCTTCCGGCTGGGGAAACTCGCCCCCGATGAGACGATACTGATCAACGGAGCCTCCGGTGCGGTGGGCACCATGGCCGTGCAACTCGCCAAGCATCTCGGTGCCGAGGTGACCGCCGTGTGCAGCGGCGCCAACGCGGAACTGGTCAGGGGTCTGGGGGCCGACCACGTCATCGACTACACGATTGAAGATTTCACGCGCAACGGGCAGCGCTATGACGTGATCATGGACAATCACGGAAACGCCCCGTACGCGCGGGTCAAGGGTTCGCTGAAACCGGGCGGCCGCTTCCTGATGGTCATCGGCGATCTGTGGCAGATGCTCGCCGCGTCGCGGCACAAGGCCGTGATCAGCAGCAGCGAGAGCGATTCCTCGAGCGCCGCTGACAACTACCGGACCCTCATGGAGCTGGCCGAGCGCGGAGAGCTGAAGCCGGTGATCGATTCGGTTCTGCCCTTCGCGCAAATCGTCGAAGCGCACCGCCGGGTCGACGGCGGCCACAAGGTCGGGAGCGTCGTGCTCACCTTCGAGCAGGACGGCTGAACCAGACGCGGATGTGCGAGCTTCTGGCTGGCCTACCCGAAGCTCGGCGATTGCCGCGTCGTGTGGTGCGGCAGGCCCGGCACCGGCTAGATCGACCCGAGCTGCCACCTACGTGGACATCAGCCGTGCTCCGCCCTGGCCCGAGGCGATCAACTCGACTCGCCAACACGTGCGCAGGTACAGGTCCGTCGGTCGTACCGAATACATGCCAAACTTGCCGGGACGGCCGATGGCAGGCCAGTTCAGGCACGGTTCGCCTCACCGTTTACAAGACGGCTGCTCTGCCAACTGAGCTACACCGGCGGGAGGCTCGGTGCATCGTAGCCCACCCAAGGCTTGACGTGCTCATTCTGGCTATGACCTGCGGGGTTATCGTCGTGAGCGCCGCTCGTTGGGCGCGGCGACCGACGGTGGTGTGTCTAGCTGGCACCGGCCGAAGGCGGCTGATGGCGGCCTTCTGTGCTGAATACGGGCTGAAATTTCACGCCGACGGTGATCCCTCAGCCGACTAGAACCAGGTCATGCAGCGCAGTAGGCCGGCATCTGAGACAGTCAGGGCCGGTCAGCCGACTGCGGCGCGGCGCCGGGGGTCTTAAATTCAGCGCATGGGGAGCGAGTTGCCTGTCATGCCACCGGCGGCTTGCCTGGACGGCTCATCCCACGGCGTGGCCCAACCGGGCGGCTCACAAGCCGTGCATCAGGCCGGGTAGGGCGATCCCGCTTCAGCATTGTCCGCGATCAGATTGGCGCCGTTGCCGACGCACCAGAGCCGCTTTGTGCGGAACCGGCATTGCTCGCGGCGGAGAACCGAGACGCCTCGCGCTCCGGCTGGCGCTTGTCTGCGGCCCGTTGCCTGTCTAGCGGCTTGGTGGGGGCGTAGCGGGCGTATGCGGGCTGGTGGCCTTCTCTGTTGGGGGTGCCGCTGGCTGGCGCTCGGCGGTGGTGGACGTCAGCTCGTTGCTCTGCAGGGTTTGCTGGACGCGCCGGGCGGCGGGGGCGCCGATGCGCTGGTAGATCACGAGCGCCTGCTGCAGGTGTGCGGCGGCCTGGCCGGGGCTGGCGTCGTCCAGGTGGGCCTGGCCGAGTCCTTCCAGGGCGCGTGCTTCCTCGGGGGCTGCGCCGAGGTCGCGAGCGATGGCCAGCGCCTGGGTGTGACGCTCATGGGCCTGTGGGCTGTTCGCGGTGCGGGTCGCTAGCTCGCCGAGGCGGTTGAGCGCCTCGGCCTGGCCGAGCCGGTTGCCGAGGTCGCGGTACAGGGCCAGGGCCTGCCGGTGGCTGGCGGCGGCGGCCGGGTAGTCCCCGGTCTCTTGCTGCACGACGCCCAGGTCGTTGAGGACTTGGGCCTCGCCGAGCCGGTGGCCGAGGTCGCGGTACAGCGCCAGGGCCTGCTGCTGGCTGGCGGCGGCGGCCGGGTAGTCCCCGGTCTCTTGCTGCACGACGCCCAGGCAGTTGAGGGTACCGGACTGCCCGGCGAGGTTGCCGAGGTCGCGGTACAGCGCCAGGGCTTGGTGGAAGGCAGCGGCGGCGGCCGGGTGGTCCCCGGTCAGCTGCTGCACCCAGCCCAGGACGAAAAGGGCGGCTGCCTCCGCGGGGCGGTCGCTGACGTTGCGGGCTAGCGCCAGCGCCCGCTGGGCGCTGGCGGCGGCGCCCGGGTAGTCCCCGGTCATCAGGCGAGGAAGGCCCAGCAGGTTGAGGGCGAAGGCCTGGCCGGGCAGGTCACCGGCCGCACCGTACAGCGCCAGGGCCTGGGTCAGGCTGGCGGCGGCGCCCGGGTAGTCCCCCATATCCCCCTGCAAGCTGCCCAGCCCGGCGAGCGTGTCGGCCTCCCCACGCCGGTCGCCGGCCCGGCGTGCCGCGGCCAGGGCGCTCCGGTGCAGGGCGGCGGACTGATCCCAGTGGCCGTGGGCAGTCAGGAAGCCGCTTATCGCGGCGGGGATGGCGATCGCGTGCTCGAGCCGTCCCCGCGCGGCGGCGTAGTCGGCGGTGGCGTGCAGGTTCGCCCGCTCGGCTTCCAGCCAGGTGGCCGCCTGCCCGAGAGTCGACACGCCGGGGGCGTGGGCCGGCGGCCGGCCCGGCGGCGGGCAGCGGTAAGCGGTGGCCCAGGGGGGCCAGTGGTGACCGGCGGCCAGGGCGGTGTGCAGGTAGTAGTCCAGCAGCCGGCCGATCGCTTCGTCTGCTCCAGCGAGGTCGTCTTCGGCGGCTAGGGCACGGGCGTGCTCGCGGAGCAGGTCGTGCAGCTGGTAGCGGCCGGGGCCGGGCTCGGCGATCAGGTGCTGGTCATACAGCTCATGGAGGCCGCGGCGGGCGGCGGCCAGGGCGGTGCCGTCGAGGGCGGCGGCTGCGTACGCGTCGAAGCCCGGGCCTGGGACAAGGCCGAGGTGGCGGAACAGCCGCTGCCGGTCCGGGGTGAGGTCGGCGTAGGACAGGCCGAACGCGGCGCCGACCGACAGGTTCTCCGCGTGCATGAGAGCCAGCCGGTCTCGGGCCGCCGCCAGGTCGGCAGCGAGCTCCCCGGACGTCCAGGCGGGGTGGTGGCGCAGCTGGCGGGCGAGCATCCCGATCGCCAGCGGCAGGTACCCGCACAGGCCGGTGATCTCGCCCACCGCGGCATCGCCCGCGTGCAGTTCGGGCCGGGCGGCGAGTCGGGCCAGCAGCGCCGCTGCCTCACCGGGTGGCAGGGTATCGAGGCTGATCACTGCGGCGTCGTCCAGGGCGGCCAGCCGGCGGCGGCTGGTGACCAGCACCAGGCTGCCGGCGGTGCCGGGCAGCAGCGGCCGGACCTGCTCATGCCCGGTGGCGTCATCGAGCAGCAGCAGGATCTTTTTGCCCGCCACCTGGTCCCGCCACCGCCCGGCCCGGGCCTCCAGCCCGGGCGGGATCTGCGCCGCGGCAACCCCGGCGGTCAGCAGCAAGCTGGCTAGCGCATCGGCCGGGTCGACCGGCCGCTGGCCGCCTGTGTGGGCGTGCAGCGGCAGAAAGAACTGCCCATCAGGGAAGCCCGGCGCCAGCCGGTGCGCCGCGTGCACCGCGAACGTGGTCTTGCCGATCCCGGCCATCCCGTCGATCGCGTGAATCCCTACCACCCCGCCATCTGCGGACAGGCGGTCGATCGCGCCCAGCAGCTGCGCGAGCTCGGCGTGACGGCCGGTGAAGGCGGCGGTATCGCGCGGCAGCGCCCGAGTCGCCGCCGCCGCGAACGCCCCCGGCGCCACCTCCTGCCGGGCCGCCAGCACCTCGGCGGGCGGGGCCTTGCCGCGGGCCGCCGCGACGAACGACTCGCACACCGGCCCTTCCAGGCTCAGCGCACCGGCCAGCAGCAGGGCGGTGTCTTTGTGGGCAGTGCGGTTGATGCCCCGCTCCAGGTCGCTCACCGACCGCGGAGACAGCCCTGCCGCCTCGGCCAGCTCCTCCTGGGTCAGCCTGGCCTCGACCCGCAGCTGCCGCAACAGCCCGGCGAACGAAAGCCCAGACCGCCCGTCCACCGCCCCCAGCATCCCCCCAGCCATCCTCCGCCGCAGCTGCTCCGCACCGGGCGGAACCGATCCTGCACTAACAGTACGCAGCCTGGCCCGCCACTGCCATCACCCACCGCATTTGGCCAGCAGGCACGGCCGCCACCCGCGGCGGTGTGACCAGTCCCGGCCGCCGCCGGCTACGGCCGGGCGCCGCGGCCGCCGCGCGACCCGCACATGGGCCCCAGCGATCACCAGGACTGCCCGGTGGGCCGATTCCTGTGGGCAGTCCTGTGGCCGGTCACGTGTGGTGACCGCCGCCGCCGCCGCCAACAGTGGAACCAGCCGCGCGGCGGCCCGCCGCCCGGCCCGGACCACACGGAGGTCACCATGAACCGCACCCGCCGCATCCGCCGCCTGGCTGGCGCCTTGGCCGGGCTCGCCGGTGCTCTGCTGGCATTCGCCGCGGCCGCGCCAGCCGCCTTCGCCTCGGTCCACCCGGGGCCGGTTCCGTCCATCCGGGAGAAGCACCCGCCGATGCCGCTCGGGCACATATTCGGGCCAGTGGTCAAGGTCCCCGGCCACACCGTCGTCACCGGCGGCATGCCCGGCTGGCAGGTCGCCCTGATCGCGGCTGGAGCCGCGCTGCTGGCCGCCGTGCTAGCGCTGATCGCCGACCGGGCATGGGCCGCGCGGCGGCGCCAGATGGCAGGCGTCGGCTGAGCGATGACCGCGGCCGACACCCTGCGATCCCGGCCCATGAGGAGGCCGTCATGAACCGCATCCGCCGCAGCCTGGCCCGCCGCGCCAGCTCACCTGGCACCGGCGAGCCCCACGCAAGCCAGCCCCAAAGCCAAGAACCCCAACCGGCCAGTCGGCCAGGCCGCGACGGCCAGAACCGGCCTGCTCCCGCGGCCACGGCCTCCCGGCGGCGCACGATCACCGTGTCCGGGCTGCTGCCGCGCACCATCCAGCTGTGCATCCACTGCCAGCGCAACCCGGCCGGGTTCTGGGTCAGCCGCGACAGCGGCCAGACCGTACGCCGCCCCTGGTGCCTGTCCTGCTGCCAGAACCTGGACCCCGGCTGCTGTCACGTCCAGCCGTTCGACAGCTAGCACTATGCCAGCGCAAACACGCCGCGACCGCCCGGCGCCCGCCCAGATCGCCTCGATCATCCACAGCGGCCCGGTCGTGCTTGTGGTACGCGCACGTTGCGCCCACCACGGGGGGTTCTGGTGATGCTGACGATAGACGAGCGCAAGATCGCCGATCCCGGGACCGGCGCGCCACCCGCAGATGGCAACCCCTCGTTCCGCCGGATCCTCGTCTGCTGCACGCCCCAGCCGCCGGTCAGCGGGGGTGAGCAAGCAGGCACTGCACAACCGCCCGCTTGAGGCACCGCGCCGGGCGGGATGAGCGGGCCCGCACAGAAGTGGTGGATCTGGACGCCCGCTATGATCCACCCACTTTGCGGCCGACCAGTCCATACTCGGCGATCGGCAGCAGCCCGGCGGCGCTTATTCAGGCTGGAGACGCGGTGTGCTCGGCAGCGTGGTCGATGTAGCGAATGCGGGCTAGCTTGCCCGCGATCCACCACGTGTATTCACGTTGGGTGAACTGCGGGTTGTGACGCAGGTGCCCAGTCCCTCCATACCACCGGACGTCACAGCCGTCGCAGCAGAAGTACGCCGTTGCGGGCAGGTCAGCCCTGCCCGCCTGCCCGCACAGCCAGCACAGCCCGCCCCCGGAGCGCAGGCCAACCGTACCGGCAGCCGGCACCGGCTGCGGTGAACGCACCGGTTCCCCCGCCAGCAGCACGGATCCGATTCCCCGGTCCCCGGTGTGCCGTTCGTGCGCTCGCTGACCACGGCCTAGTCGGCCGGCAGCCTGCGCCGAAACATCGGTCAGCATCTCGCCTCTCCCGCCGGGCGCACCGATCCCCTCTAGCACAAGCCGGCGCCGTGCCATGCAACTGCAGACCGTGTGCAGACGAGGTGGAGATCGGCCCCTGCCCCACCGGCGACAGCTCGCCCCGCCCGGCCATAGGACAGCAGATCCTCCAGACGCCACGACCAGCCGCAACCCCGATCACAGCGATCACGACCCGCCGACCGGTACGGGTGGCTGGCCGTCGGCACCCGCCCTGAACTGTGCTTGCGCGGCTCATGAGCTGGCCAGCTACTCGTGGTGGGCTCTGGCAAAGGCCTCCCATGGTGGGCTTTGGCAAAACGGGGCAGAAATTGGCCATTGATTCCGGTGGCGCTGGGTGCCGGAGATCTAACTGGCTGCCCTGGTGGCCTGGCGCCGCAGGTGCTGGTGAACCTGCGGTATGGCCACCGATCCTTCCCCGACGGCGGAGGCGACCCGTTTGACCGACCCGGCGCGTACGTCGCCGGCGGCGAACACTCCTGGCACGCTGGTTTCCAGCGGCAGCGGTACCGGCTGGCCCGTGTCAGCCCGGTCCTTACCAGGCAGGTCGCGGCCGGTCAGGATGAACCCGTGCTGGTCGCGCCTGACATCGCCGGGCAGCCAGTCGGTGTGCGGGGTGGCGCCGATCATGACGAACAGCGCGGCGGCTGGCACCGTCTCGTCGCTGCCGGTGGCCCGGTCGCGCAGGACCAGCTCGGTGAGCCTGTGGTCGCCGTGGGCGGCGGCTATTTCAGTCTGCTGCCGCACCCGTACCCGCGGGGTGGCGTCGATCTCCTTGACGAGGTAGTCGGACATGCTCTTGGCCAGGCTGTCCCCGCGCACCAGCAAGGTGACGCTGCGCGCCGACCTGGCGAGGTAGATGGCCGCCTGCCCGGCGGAGTTCCCGGCGCCGACGATGAACACGTCCTGGTCCTTGACCGCCGGTGCCTCCGACAGCGCCGAGCCGTAGAACACCCCGGCGCCGACCAGGCCGGCGATGCCCGGCGCGTCCAGTTGCCGGTAGGTGACGCCAGTGGCCAGCACCACCGCCTGGGCGCTCACCTGGCCGCCCTCGGCGAGCGTGACCGCCAGCCCGTCCCCGCGGGTGGACAGCCCGGTGGCGCCGTGGATGAACACGAACTCCGCGCCGAGCATCCAGGCCTGCTGGTAGGCCCGTTCGGCCAGTTCGCCGCCGCTGATGCCCGCCGGGAAGCCGAGGAAGTTGCGGATCCGCGAGCTGGTGCCGGCCTGGCCGCCCATCGCCGTGCTCTCCAGCACC
>Ga0207664_10000970_pt1 | contig 19337 bp, 15 predicted proteins | sample LARL83metaG_FD_184349 | JGI IMG/M metagenome (GOLD analysis project Ga0207664, IMG submission 184349) | Corn, switchgrass and miscanthus rhizosphere microbial communities from Kellogg Biological Station, Michigan, USA - LAR L8-3 metaG... | ecosystem: Host-associated > Plants > Roots >... | reverse complement strand
CCTGAAACGGCTGCCTCGTAAGCCTTCGCATCAACGTCGGTCTTTTCCAATTGATCCAGAAGAGGCTGAAAATTCACCTTCGTGCCGGCCAGTTTCTTGATCTCGTCGACGTAGCGGTGCACGGTGGTCGCGAACGCTCCGAACTCGAACGGAAGCAGCGGTGCGTCAGCCAGCCGTAAAAGTGTGGTGGTGGTCACTTGCGAAAGCGCCGCGCCATAGATGAAACCAGGATCGCCGAAGCGCTCGAACCAGGTGGGATCGTCGTAAATGGAGTGATAGACGCCGCCCAGGTTCGGGCTGCCGAATCCAAAATTCAGACTCGCGACGCCGACGTGATCGATGAAGGCCACGTAGTCGGACCCCGCACCCAGAGCGCCCAGGTGGAATCCGGCCGGCTGCGGCTCTTCGGAGCCGGGCGCATCGCCCCGCGGGCGCCGTGTTCGAGCAATTTCCAACAGGCTCTTGCCGCTTTGTGGATCTTTCAGATCACGCAAAATTTCGCTCGTGAAAAATTCCAGCGTGTGTGATCCTGAAGCGCCCAGCGTGCCCTTGGCGTTGGAATCGGAATTGATATAGACGACGGCTTTCCGGGCGAGTTCGTCCTGATGCTTTTCGGCCCACTCGGTGGATCCGAGCAGTCCGAATTCTTCTCCGTCCCAGAGAGCCAGGACGATGGTGCGCTTGGGTTGCCAGCCCTGTTTCCGTAAAGCCGCGAGTGTTCTGGCAGTTTCCAGTAACGATGCCGCGCCGCTGATGGGATCGTGCGCGCCGTTCACCCAGCCATCGTGATGATTGCCGTAGATGACCCATTCATCGGGATAAGTACTGCCGGGAATGGTAGCGATCACATCGTGCAGGGGCCGCGTGGAGTTGTCAAAGTCGAGCTTGAAGTGAGCGGTGGCCGGCCCGGGTCCGATGTGATAAGTAAATCCTAAAGCCCCGCGCCATCCTTCGGGCGCGACCGGACCGCCCAGATTTTCGAGCAGCGGAGTGGCGTCGGCATAGGAGATCGGCATCACCGGAATCTTCATCAAGATTTTGGATTCGGCCATCGAAAGCCGCTTGGAACCGGGCTCGGAGGCCCAGCCAGGCGACAGCGGATCACCGACCGCGACGGGCATATCCATCACACTTCCGCGCTGCACTCCATCGGATGGCCGCATCGCTCCCTTGGGATAAACGTCGCCCTGGTAATAGCCGTCGTCGCGCGGATCGGAATAAATCAGGCAACCAACGGCGCCATGTTCGGCGGCGACTTTGGGTTTGGTTCCGCGCCAGCTCTTGCCGTAGCGGGCGATGACGATCTTGCCCTTCACGTCGATGCCCTGCTTGGCGAGATAGTCGTAATCTTCCGGTACGCCGTAGTTCACATAGACCACTGGCGCCGTCACATCGCCCGATCCGGAATAGGCGTTGTAAGTGGGGAGCTGAGTCGCGTTGGAGGTGTAGGTATCGCCTGAAACGGTGGGTTCTTTGAGCGCAGCTCGAAATCTAACGGGACTGACCATTTCCAAACCACGCGCGGTGGGATAGGGGATCAAGGCTTCGAAGTGCTCGATGCGCGCATCCAGGCCAAATTCTTTGAACAGGCCGAGCGCATACTCCGCCACCGCAGCCGAAGCGGGCGAGCCGGCATGATGCGGGACTTGCGCCATGCGTTCCAGGTAGACCTTCTGGCGGTCCGCGTTGGGAAGCGCTATGGCCTTCTGTTCGAGATCGTGTTCGGCCGCCCATTGGTCTTTCGAAAAGCCGCGAATGGGCTCCTGCGCGGCCAGTAGAGCCGTGGAAAGGAGAAAAGCAAGAAATGGTTTCATCAGGTTTTGGATGCGAGCTTGGCGCCTGTTCCGGACTTCAGGAAACTCGCGAACTCTTGCGTATTTCGCGTGAGGCCCGGGAAAGTCGCAATCACTTTTTCATCGGGATCAACAATCGCGTAGAAGGGAATGGCCACGGTGCCGAAACGTTTCTCTTCCAGTTGCTGGTTCTGTTCAGAGATCGAGTCGGTGCCATCGGTATAGAGATCCACCAGCACGAAATCTTTCAGCAGAGCAGCGATATCCGGCTTCGGGAACATGTTGGCCTTCATCCAGTGGCAATTGGTGCAAGCGTAGCCGGTGAAGTTGACGAACACCATTTTGTTTTCGGCCTTGGCTTTGGCCAGCGCCTCGCGATACTGGTTCTTTAACCAGACCGGGCCGCCGCCCGCTTCACCGGTTCCGCCGAACGCCACGCTCTTTCCCTGCACCGGGATAAACGCTTCAATGTTGCCGAGCGGTGAGCCGAACAGTCCCGGCAGCAGGCTGATGGAGAAGATGAGAAACAGCGCGGCGACGAGCATCCTGCCAATGCCCAGGTGATCATCAGGCTTGATGCCTTCCAGACGCAGGAACCCGAGGAGATAAAGTCCGGGAAGCGCGAACAGCACGATCCAACATGCCAGGTACAGTTCACGGGAAATCAAATTGGTCTGCAATACCTGATCGGCCGAGCTCAAGTACTTGATCGAGATGGCCAGCACGACAAAGCCGAGCACCACTTTGACGCGCATCAGCCAGCCGCCGCTCTTGGGCAGCTTTTGCAGGTAAGACGGAAAGAGCGCCAGCAGGAAGAAAGGCGCCGCTAATCCACTGGCGAATGATGCCATGCCGAGCACAGGTTCGGCTCCGCCGGTTTGAACCGACGCTACCAGCAACGGCCCTACAATTGGTCCGATACAAGCGAAGGCGGTGAGCGTGAACGTCAGGCCCATCAGCAGCGTACCGAAATAGCCTCCGCGCTCGGACGTTTGATTGAGCTTGGTGAGTAGTCCGGAGGGCAGGGTCAATTCGTACGCACCCAGAAGGCTGAGGCCGAAGACGACAAACACCAGCGCGATGAAGCCGTTTACCCAGGGGCTGTTGCCGAGTTGAACGACGCCGAAGGGCCCGACGATGGCCTTCATCAACACGCCGAGGCCGGTGAATAGCACCACGATTCCGAGACAAAAAACAACGGCTTGCAGCACGCCATCGCGGCGGCTCCCCGTCGACCGGTTGATGAAGTACGACACCGTGAAGGGAATCATGGGGAAGACGCATGGTGTGAAAATCGCGGCCAGTCCAGCGCCGAACGCGGTGAGGAGAAACAGACCGAAGCCGGACGATTGGGGTGTCGGCGCAACTGGAGTGGTGCTCGGGGCCGTTGATGCCGTCAACGCGAGTTGAACGTCGGTGTAACCCGGCGGGATCGAGATCGCCTGTGCCGCAGCTGCCGGATCGATGGTGATGGTGGCCGACGCCGACTTACGCTTGGGTGGCAGACACAGCCGATCGTTGCAGCATTGATAGCGCACCTGGGCGGTGATCTCGGCTGGCCCGGCGGCCGCATCTTTCTTCAGCTCGACATCGTAGAGCAGCACCACTTCATTGGCGAAGGTTTCGGTATCGATCTGGAAATTCGGATCCAGCTTACGCTCCGGTTTCGGCTGGTAGAGCTTGAATCCGTTGACTACCGGGTTATCGGCGAGGCCGCTCGTCGTCGGAATCGGACCACCTTTCGGCGTGGTCAGTGAGTAGAGATGCCAGCCGGGCTCGATCTTCGCCGCAAATCTGGCGAGGACGTGCGACCCCGGGGACGCCGACTTGGGCTCGAACGTGAGCGTCCACTGCACCGGATCTTCAGCGCCCATCAGAGATAACAGCGTGAGGAAGAAACCTGCAAGAATTCGTCGCATATTAGTCCGCCGCAGCCGCGTTGGGCGGCGGTTGATGTCCAGCAGCTAACTCCGCCGCGATATGCTCGTTGATTTTGCCATCGGCCAATTCAGCCGCGACCCGGATAGCATTCTTGATCGCGTTTGCATTCGAACGGCCGTGGGTGATGATGCATACGCCCTTGATGCCCAGCAGTGGAGCGCCGCCGTGCTCGGAATAATCCAACCGTTTCTTGAATTCTTGAAAAGCGGTGCGTGAGAGCACGTATCCAATTTTGCGCGTGATGGTGGCTTCCAGTGAATCGCGCAGCATCTGATAGATCATGTCTACCAGGCCCTCGCCCACCTTCAGGGCAACGTTGCCGACGAATCCGTCACAAACGATTACGTCGGTTTCACCGGTGAAAATATCGCCACCCTCCACATTTCCGATGAAGTGGATGGGTAGTGATTTCAGCAATGGCGTTGCGGTGCGAGTCAGCTCGTTGCCTTTGTGCTCTTCCTCGCCGATCGAAAGCAAGCCGACGCGCGGCCGGGGCTTGTGAAAAATGACACGCGAGTAGATTTCGCCCATCACCGCGAACTGCCCCAGCATTCGAGGCGAACAGTCGACGTTAGCGCCCACATCTACTACGACGACCGGCGAGCCTTTTAGTGTGGGAAATGCCGAGGCCAGCGCCGGACGGTCGACGCCAGGCAGCATCCCCTGCACCATTTTGGCCGTGGCCATGACCGCGCCCGTATTGCCGGCCGATACGACACCTTGCGCGATTCCGTCCCGGACCAGCCGCGCAGCCACCCGGATGGAACTGTCGCGCTTGGTGCGAACAGCCTTGGCGGCGCTGTCCTCCATAGTGATGTGCTCGCTGGCATGCTGGATCTCGATGGGCAGTCCGCCGGTATCCTCATGCTGCGCCAGTTCTTTGCGCACAACTTCCTGGTTGCCGACCAGGATAATCTTGACACCCAGTGCGCGGACGGCTTGAATGGAGCCCTCGACCTCCGCTTTCGGGGCGTGGTCTCCGCCCATTGCGTCAACAGCGATGGTCACCATGTAATCAGAGACTATATCAACTCTTGCCGATTTTACTCCTCGGCAACTTCGATTACTTCTCGTCCCTTGTAACGTCCGCAGTGCGGGCAGACGCGATGCGGCAGCTTCGGCTCATGGCAATTGGGACACTCGGACGTACCGGGGATGCGCAACGAATCGTGGGCCCGCCGTGTGGAGGTGCGCTCCTTGGAGTGTCGTCGTTTTGGATTGGGCATCTATATTCCTTTAGTTTGAAGATTCTTCAGTACCGACCAGCGATCATCCACGGTTTTCACTTCGCATCCACAATTCACGGTGTTACGGTTTTGACCGCAAACCGGGCAGATGCCGTGACAATCTTCGCGGCAAACCCGCTGCATCGGCATGGATAACAAAACATATTCGCGCAAAACTTCCTTAAGCTCGACCCCGGCCCCATCATAGAACGCGATCTCGCTTTCGCCTTCGTCGATCTCGACCTCTTCGCCATAATCGGCCCGAACAGCCGGGCGATAGAACAGATCGAAGTCGGAATCGATCGGAAACTCCGCCGGTTCCAGGCAACGGTCGCAATCGGATCGCATCCCGACCTTCAGATGACCTTGTATCCGGATTTCTCCGAGCGTGTGCGCCAGAAGTTCGGCGGAGCCTCGTACTTCCAGTGGCGTAGCCTGCCGAAGCGTACCATCATACTCGATCTCGCCCGGAGGAAAGGCCACCTCAAAACGGATCTTCTTTAACTCTAACTCCTGGACGCTGAAGAACACACAGACCTCGCTTTGAGGGAGCGCTAAACCTATACTATAGCAGGGTTTTGAGCAGAATTTCATCAAGCACGTGGCGCACGCTTGGTCGACGCTCTTCGCGAGCCCGGAGACATTAAATAGGAGCGGAGTAAGATGAAAATAAGGGGCTTTGTTCTGCTCCAAGATAAGGCGGGGACTATGCCGATTTTCTCTCGCTCCTCGGACCAGTGGCTACTGGGACGAATTTCAAAGACCATCGGGCCGGTGCCGATTCGAATCGCTTTTGGGGACGGGGAAGCGATCTCGCTGTCGGACTCGCCGGCCGCCACGGTAATCATTCCCGATCGCAAAATTCTGGCGCGACTGCTGCTTGATCCGGAAGTGGCCTTCGGCGACGGGTATGCGGACGGGACGATCGAGGTCCTAGGAAATTTGAGTAAGCTCGTGGAGGCGATTTACAAAACGAGGTCGCAGGAGAATTCCCGTGGGCCTTTGTATTCGCGCCTGGCATCGAAGTGGACGGACTGGTTACAGTCGAATACACCAGGCGGCTCGCGCCGTAATATACACGCGCACTACGATATTGGGAACGCCTTTTACAAACTGTGGCTGGATAACCAATTGGTCTACACGTGCGCCTATTTTCCCTCGCCCACTGCGACGTTGGAACAAGCCCAAACGGCGAAGCTGGACTACATCTGCCGCAAACTCAGGCTACAAGCTGGAGAGACTGTGGTCGAAGCAGGGTGCGGCTGGGGAGCGCTGGCCTTGCACATGGCGCGTCACTATGGCGTCACTGTTAAAGCCTTCAACGTGTCACATGAGCAAATTCTTTTTGGCAGGCAGCGAGCGGTAGAGGAAGGGTTGAGTGGTCAGGTAGAGTTCATTGAAGACGACTATCGGAATGTCACCGGGAAATTTGACGCCTTCGCGTCAGTTGGAATGCTGGAGCACGTTGGGGCCGGAAACTACAAGGACCTGTCGGACGTGATTCGGCGCTCGATTGGTGAATCCGGGCGAGGGCTACTCCACTTCATCGGCAAGAATCAGCCTGGCGCGTACAGCCGCTGGATGCGAAAGCGGATTTTTCCCGGCGCTTATATTCCGGCGCTCCGGGAGGCATTAGAAATCTTCGAACGTTGGGACTACTCGGTGTTGGACATCGAGAATCTGCGCCTGCACTACGCCAAGACTTTGGAGCATTGGCTGGAGCGTTTCGAGAAGTCACAGCAGCAGGTGGCATCGATGTACGATTCCACTTTCGTTCGGGCATGGCGCCTGTACCTGGCCGGATCGCTGGCAGCTTTTCGCTGCGGCTCGCTGCAACTTTTCCAGATTGTCTTCGCGGGACCGCGCTGGCGGCAGGTGTCGTGGACTCGAGCGCCGCTTTATAGCGAAGCACAACCAGAAATCGAGAAGCCGGAATGGATACATGCGATGTCCTGATCGTCGGCGGAGGGCCGGCCGGTTCTTCGTGCGCCTGGAGATTGCGAGGGTCGGGCCTGGATGTCGTCGTTCTGGACAAACAGGTCTTCCCGCGCGATAAGGTTTGCGGTGGATGGATAACGCCGGCCGTTCTTTCGGAACTCGAAATCGACGCGTGCGAGTATGCTCAGCGGCGTGTATTGCAGCCCATCACCGGATTTCGCACCGGATGCATCGGCGGCGAGATGATCGAGACCACTTACGGCGCGACAGTGAGCTACGGGATTCGGCGGCGCGAATTCGATGAGTATCTCCTGCGACGCTCGGGTGCCCGGCTTGTCGAAGGCGTCGATCTAAAGACTCTGGAACGTCACGACGACGAGTGGATCGCGAACGGCGGTTTGTGGGCTCGGCTTGTGGTAGGCGCCGGGGGCCACTTCTGCCCGGTGGCGCGCCTCACCGGCGCTAAGTCAACGGGTGAATCGGCGGTCGTCGCTCAGGAAGTCGAATTCGAAATGGATGAGCAGCAGCGGGCCGGTTGCGCGGTCTCTCCAGAGGTTCCGGAACTCTACTTTTGCGCCGACTTCAAAGGGTATGGCTGGTGTTTTCGAAAGCAGAATTTTCTGAACGTGGGCCTGGGGAGGATGGATCAGCATCGTCTATCGGAGCACGTGGCCGCTTTTTTGCGCTTTCTAAAGTCGACGGGGCGGTTGGGTTTCGAAATTCCACAAGCGTTTCTCGGGCACGCATACCTTCTCCATGACGCGTCGACTCGGAAGATCGCCGAGGACGGAATGCTGCTAATTGGAGATGCGGCGGGTCTAGCGTATTCGCAGAGCGGGGAAGGGATTCGGCCGGCGATTGAATCCGGATTACTGGCCGCCAAGGTTATTCTGGCCGCGCACGGAAAGTACGATCGGGGAGCCCTCCAACTCTATCGCCAGCTTTTGACCACTCGGTTCGGAGCGTCGAGCGAGCACTGGGCCACCAATATCGGCAGGCATCTGCCCTCCCGGCTGATTCAGTTGCTGGGCACGCGACTGCTCGGAATGCGCTGGTTCGCGCGGGACGTGGTGATCAATCGCTGGTTTCTTCACGCTGGTTTGCCGACGCTGGAGTGCTAGCGCCCGGCACGTTTCTCACCCCATCGTACAATGGGTGACCGTGAGCCAGATCCGCAGCGCAGTCGACCGCGAGTCCGACAGTTTCCGTGCGAATTACCTCGCGATGTCGGCCGCGGTGGACCACTTGCGAAGCGAGTTGAAACGTTCCACCGCAGGCGGCGGCGAGAAATATGTTCAGCGGCACTTGGAACGCGGGAAACTGCTGGCGCGCGAGCGCGTAGAACTGCTGCTGGATGAAGGCTCCTATTTTCTCGAAATCGCTCCGCTGGCGGGCATCGGATTGGACGACGAGACGCCCGGCGCCCGCGTGATCGGAGGCATCGGTGTAGTGAGCGGACGCGAATGCATGATCATCGCGAATGAAGCCACGGCCAAGGGTGGATCTACGGGGGAGGCGGGCCTGTGGAAGAATGCGCGGCTGGCCGATATCGCGCTGGAGAATCGGCTGACCACGATTCTGCTGGTGGAATCGGCCGGCGCCGATCTGCCGGTGCAGAGCAAGATCTTCGTTCCCGGCGGCCGCGGCTTCCGTGAGATTACGCGTCGCTCGAAGCGCAGGATTCCGACTATCGCGGTTGTATTCGGGAGTTCGACCGCGGGCGGTGCCTATCTGCCGGGCATGTCGGACTACGTGATCATGGTCAAGAGACAGGCGCAGGTGTTTCTGGCCGGTCCACCTTTGGTGAAGATGGCGACCGGCGAGGTGTCAAACGAGGAGGAATTGGGTGGCGCCGAAATGCACTCGCGTGTTTCGGGGCTGTCGGATTACCTGGCCGAAGACGAGGTGGATGGAATTCGAATGGCGCGTGAGATCATCTCGTACTTCAATTTGCCGAAGCCGCCGACACCTCAGCAGGAGACGTTCGACGATCCTGCGTATGATCCCGACGAACTTCTTGGCATTGTCTCGGCGGATGTGCGGGTGCCATTCGAGGTTCGGGAAGTAATCGCGCGCATCGTGGACGGGTCGCGGTTCTCGGAGTTCAAAGCGGAGTATGGGCCGACGTTGGTAACCGGCTTCGCGCGGGTGCATGGGTTTCCAGTCGGTCTACTGGGCAACAATGGCGTCCTAATGTCGGAGTCGTCGGCCAAGGGCGCGCAATTTATCGAGCTGTGCAATCAGCAGAACATTCCGCTCGTGTTTTTGCAGAACATCACCGGTTTTATGGTAGGCAAGACTTACGAGGAGCAGGGCATTATTCGGAACGGCGCGAAGTTGATTAATGCCGTGTCTAATTCGACGGTGCCGGCTATCACGATCATGATCGGCGGCTCGTACGGGGCAGGGAATTACGCGATGTGCGGCCGGGCGTATGAGCCACGCTTTCTGTTCACGTGGCCGAATCATCGCATTGCAGTGATGGGGCCGCAGCAGCTTTCGGGCGTCATGGACATCATCAAGCGCGAAGCACTGATCAAGGCCAAGCAGCCGGTGGATGAAGACAAACTGGCGACGGCACGCGTCGCGCTGGAGGGTCAGATCCAGCGTGAATCGGATTGTTATTTTGCGACGGCGCGGCTTTGGGACGATGGCATCATCGATCCGCGGGACACGCGAACGGTGCTGGCGATTTCGTTATCGGCGGCGTGCAATCGGCCCGTGGAAGGGACGATGGAGTGGGGAGTATTCAGGCACTAAGTCTTTTTCTTTAAGAACCGCTCGATGCCGCGCTTGAAATCTTCGGTGGAGCGGGCGATAGCATTGGTCTGGACCCCGGCTTCGATGGCGGCTTCAAAACTCATGGCATCCGTGTGGTATAGCAATTGTTTCGAGAGCATCAGAGCAGATGCGGACTTAGTCGCCAGGCGGGAAGCAAAGGCTTCGACATCGACGTCGAATGTTTCGTCAGCGAAGACGCGATTGACAAGGCCGAAATCGAACGCAGTTTGCGCGTTGATTACGTCGCCGGTTGTGATGAGCTCGAACGCGCGCTTCTCGGAAACGCAGCGCCGCAGGATCGCCATCACCATGGCGGGAACGAATCCGATGTTCACCTCGGGATAGCCGAACTGTGCCGACTCGGCGGCGAGAATGATATCGGCCGCGGTGGCCAAGCCGCAGCCTCCTGCCAGCGCGCGCCCACGAACCGCGGCGATTATTGGGTGTGGATAACGGCGCATGGCGAGGATCAAGTCCGCCAATGCACGGGCGCTCGCCAAGTGATCCAGTACGTCTGCGTTGGCAGCTTCGTGCAGTTCGCTCAAATCAGCGCCGGAACAGAAATCGTTGCCAGCGCCCGTGAGTACGATCAGGCGGTCCGACCGCTCCACCGCTTTTTTCAGTTCGGCTATCAGCTCAGGATTCAGAGCGTTGCGTTTTTCGGGCCGATTCAGAGTGATGCGGGCAATGCCCTGCTCAACCTGGTAAAGAATCAACTTCGATCTCCATCCGCAACAGCGCGGCGCTATACGTCTTTCCCTGCGCGTCGGCTTTAAGCGACAGCGTGCCGCCGCCATCCAAGCTTTCGTGCAGCAGGAAGTTGAGAGCGCCGAGATTCGGAAGTTCGAAACGCTCAACCTCGCCGAGGCAGATGCCTTCGAAGTGCTTCTTCACGCGTTCGGCGGTCACTTCCTTCTCCAGGGTTGGATAGAACTCCGGGAGAAGCGCGATCAGGCCGACGTTGGCGGTGTCGCCTTTGTCACCGGAACGGGCGTGCGCGATGCGCAGCAATTGTACGCGGGGCATTACGTCTCCTGGATCGAAATTTGAGGCGAGACTTCGCTCTTGGGAATCAGCGCGGGCCAATAAGCAACGATCTCTTCGACCTTGGGCCGTCCGCTGCCAAGGCCAGTTACCACGGGCGGACCGTTCAAAGCCAGCGGTGCGATTTCCTTGGTGAAGCGCTCCACTGGTGTTCGGTATGCCGAACGTACACCGATGCGAAGCCCGACTTCGGCGATATCAGGCGATGGCTCACCGGCGAGCGAGCCATGACAAGCATTCACGCCCACAAACTCGCTCCGAATAGCATCGAATTTCAGGCCCAGCCGATCGAGGCGCTCGCGCAAGATACGATCCGCCGCCTGAGCCTTGGCGTAAGCATCGGGCCAGGAATACGCCAGCATGCCGACCGCTTTGAATCCCGCCGAGTAACTGATGGAGACCTTGTAGAAATTTGTAGCAGGCTTGCCTTGAATGCCGGAGAATCGCACGCGATCCGGGCCACATTGCTCGAGTTGAATGGTGGTGAAATCAGCGACGCAGTCGGGCGTGATGTACTCGTGCGGATCACCCATTTCGTACAGCAATTGTTCCTTGACCGAGGCCACGGTAACCCGGCCACCGGTGCCTTTGTGCTTGGTGATGACGAAAGTTCCGTCGGGTTCCGCTTCCACGATGGGGTAACCGATGCCCGCGAAATCGGGAATGCTTTGCCAGTCCACCTGGCAGTTGCCTCCGGTCGATTGCGCGCCACACTCCACGGTGTGTCCGGCGATGGTTCCTGCTGCGAGCTTGTCCCAATCGTCACGCGCCCATCGAAACTCGTGCATCATTGGGCCGAGAACCAAGCCGGTATCAGTGGTGCGTCCAGTGATAACGATCTGCGCGCCCAGGGCAAGCGCGCTGGCGATGGGAGCTGCACCAAAATAAACATTGGCGCTTTGCACGCGCGGGCGGATGGAAGCGAGCGGCTCGCCGGTGTCCATACTCTTCAGCTCGACACCCCGAGCGATCATGTCGTCTAGACGAGTGAGGATATCATCGCCGGCCACAATGCCGATTTTGACACCGGGATGATGCAAGGCCTTGGCCACCGCGTCGCGACAGGCTTCCGGATTTACACCTCCGGCGTTCGCGACGATGCGGATGTTCTTAGCGACGATGTCGGCTGCCCCGCGTCCCACCATTTCGACGAAGTCGCGCGCATAGCCGGCGCTGGGATCGCGCGAGCGCTGCTTTTGGAGAATCGACATGGTGACTTCGGCCAGGTAGTCGAGCGTCAGATAGTCGAGCGGGCCGCGGCGTATCTGATCGAGCGGCGCTTCGAGCGAGTCACCCCAGAAGCCTTGACCGTTGGCGATGCGGATCAAATCTTCTCTTCCTTAGCGATGATCTCTTTCATAATCTCCGAGGTTCCGGCGCCTATGGTGTTGAGGCGAACGTCGCGCCAGGCGCGGCCGATAGGATATTCAGTGGTGTATCCGAAGCCACCGAACATCTGCATGCAATCATAGGTGACCCGCTGCGATAGCTCGGAAGTGTAGAGCTTCGCCATGGTGATCTCACGAACGCAACGCCGCCCGCGATTGACCAGATCGAGTGCGCGATAGGTGAGCCATCTTCCGGCTTCGATGTTAGTGAGGTGCTCGGCGAACCGGTGCCGCCAGACTTGATAGTGCCGGATCGGATTCCCGAACGCGGTCCGCTGGCCGCCGTATTCCAAGGCGTTCCGCACCGACTTCTCCATTCCCGCCAGCGCGAGGATCGCAGCCGCTAGCCGCTCGCCCTGGAAGTTATGCATGATGTAGTAAAAACCCTTGTTCAGCTCGCCCAGGAGATAGCGCTGCGGAATCCGGCATTCGTCGAAGAACAGCTCGGCGGTATCGGACGCCATGTTGCCAACCTTCTTAAGCTTTTTGCCAACGGAAAAGCCTTTGGTCTGGGTGGGGAACAAAACGAGTGAGACGCCTTTGTGGCCTTCGGCGCCGGTGCGCACGGCCAGGATGATGAAGTCGGCGCGTGTGCCGTTTGTGATCCACAGTTTTTGTCCGGAGATAACGAAATCGCCGTCATCGATGCGGCCACGAGTCTTGAGCGCAGCGACATCGGAACCACCGCCGGGCTCCGAGATTCCGAGGGCGGCGATCATGTCCCCCGCGACTCCCGGCCTGAGAAATTCTTCCTTCTGCTCGCGCGTGCCGAGCTCGGCCAGCACCGGGAGTGTGATTTCCGATTGCACCATCATCGCCATGTCGACGCTGCCGCTGTCGGAGTAGACCAGCGCTTCCATGTAGGCGGCACTGGCCCACCAATCCAGCCCGAGACCACCCCACTCCGGATCGATGCGGATTCCGAACAGCCCGAGATCCGCGGCCTTCTTGAATAGCTCACGCGGGAAAATACCCTCGTGATCCCACTGCTCGGCACGCGGCGCGATCTCTTCACGACAAAACCGCTTCACGGTCTGCCGGATCATCTCGTGCTCTTCGGTGAAGTAAGGGTAGTCTTGCTTGGCTTCAGTTGCTACGGCAGCGTTACTCATCCCGGATTCTCCTGGGCGCTGATCTGGACCAGCATCTGGCCCGGCGCCACTACCTGTCCCGTAACTACCAGGATAGACTTGACCACGCCGTCGATGGTAGTGCGGATGGTCTGCTCCATTTTCATGGCTTCCAGGACGACGAGAGAATCGCCGGTCTTGACCTGCTGGCCCTCTCGCACAAGGACTCGGAGAACTTGTCCGGGCATGGGCGAATTCGCGGACTCGCGTTGAGTCGCGCTTGCCGGGCGAGGGTGGCGGGGAAGCCGCGTGATCGAGAGCGAGGCCGTTGGCGAATGAACGAAGATTTCATCCCCGACTTGCTTAACTTGGTAGGAGCGGGCGATGCCGTCGACCGCGATTGTGATTTCTTTGTCGGTCCGGGCCAAAACTCCCACAGACGAGAGTGTCTGTGGCACATTTACGGTGATGTCGCGGTTATGGAATCGGAGTTTTATCGTCGTGTCGCGATACGGATTATTCCGGTAGTTCGGCGGGATACCTTTGAGCGGGCTTCGCGTCACGTGGAGCACGGCGGCAGCGAGACAGCCTGGATCGATGACCTGGGGTCGAGGCGTCGGAAGAAAGGTGGTCGTCGCGCGGCCTTCCCGAAATTCATCGCTTTCGAGAATCTGGATCAGGTAGTCACGATTGGTTTGAAGCCCGAGAATGCAGGTGGACCGGAGGGCATAGACGAGTTTTCGCAGCGCGGTTTCGCGGTCCTCGCCGCAGCTGATGATCTTGGCCAGGAGCGAATCGTAGTGGACCCCTATTTGAGTGCCTTCTTCGAGCGCCGTGTCGACGCGAACATGCCGCGGCAGCCGCCAGACGTGCACCGTTCCGGTGGAAGGGACAAAGTTATTGGCAGGATCCTCGGCGTAAAGGCGCGCTTCGATCGCGTGGCCTGTGATGCTAGGATTCACAATGAGTGGCTTTCCCTCGGCCACTTCGATCTGGAGACGGATAAGATCGAGTCCAGTGACCAGCTCGGTAACAGGATGCTCCACCTGGATGCGCGTGTTCGCTTCGATGAAGAAGAATTCGCCGGATGGCGCGAGGAGGAACTCAACCGTTCCAGCATTGGTGTAGCCGATAGCACGGCCAATGGCAACAGCCGCTTCTCCCATCCGACGACGGAGTTCGGCATTGAGCGCTGGTGACGGGCTCTCCTCGATGATCTTCTGGTGACGGCGCTGGATGGAACAGTCACGCTCGAACAGGTGGATCAGGTTGCCGTGATGGTCCCCGAGGATCTGGAACTCGATGTGGCGGGCGTTGGCGATATAGCGCTCGATTAGGAGCGTGCCGTCGCCAAAAGCGCGCTCGGCTTCGCTTCTCGCGGATTGGAGCGCCTCATCCAGTTGCGCCGCCGAGGCGACGATGCGCATCCCCCGTCCGCCGCCGCCCGCGGAAGCTTTGATGAGAACCGGAAATTGGATCGCAGCTGTGGGATCGATCGCGGTAACCACGGGAACGCCGGCGGAAGCGGCTATTTGGCGTGCGGCGATCTTCGAACCCATGTTACGAATTGCATCCGCCGGTGGGCCGATGAACGTTAGGCCCGCGCGCTGGCAGGCATCGGCGAAATCGGCGTTTTCGGCTAGGAATCCGTAACCCGGATGAATGGCGTCGGCGCTTGTTTTTCGCGCCGCATCGAGAATGCGATCGATGTCTAGATAAGATGCACCGATCGCGACCGATTCGTCCCCGGCGCGGAGATGCGGAGAACTGAAATCGGCGTCCGTGTACACAGTTACAGGACTGATGCCCATCTCGTGCGCAGTGCGTGCGATGCGTACAGCGATCTCGCCCCGGTTCGCGATGAGGATTTTTCGGATGGGCAAGCAGTTCATTATACGGTGCTGCTGCCGCCCAGGACGGGTGCGTGTTACCGCGAGCGGGCCGCGCTAGCCGTGGCCGGTTTGGGCGACTCGGCTGGAACTGGCGCTTGGACCTCCGGCGCTTTGCGGTTCAGCCCAAGTGCTTTGCGCAGCTCGCTGTCCACTTGCTGCCGCACGTCTGGATTGTCTTTGAGGAACTGGCGCGCGTTTTCGCGGCCCTGGCCTATGCGCTCGCCTTTGTAGCTGTACCAGGAGCCGCTCTTTTCAACCAGATTCTGCGCGACACCGAGATCGATCAGGTCGCCTTCTTTCGAGATTCCTTCGCCGTAGATGATGTCGAATTCGGCCTCGCGGAAAGGCGCCGCGACCTTATTCTTCACTATCTTGACCTTAGTCCGATTGCCCACCACCACCTCGCCTTCCTTGATGGCGGCGATACGGCGGATGTCGGCGCGCACCGAGGAATAGAATTTCAGAGCGCGGCCGCCGGTAGTGGTTTCGGGATTCCCGAACATCACTCCGATCTTCTCGCGGATCTGATTGATGAAGATCAGGCAGGTATTGGATTTGGAAACATGGCCTGTGAGTTTGCGCATGGCCTGCGACATCAACCGCGCCTGCACGCCCATGTGGCTATCGCCCATCTCGCCATCGAGCTCGGACTTGGGCACCAGCGCCGCCACCGAGTCGACCACCAGGACATCGATTGAACCGGAGACTATCAGGGCGCTGGTAATCTCGAGCGCCTGTTCGGCGTAATCGGGCTGCGAGACCAGCAGATTGTCTACATCCACGCCGAGCTTGCGGGCATAGATCGGATCGAGCGCATGTTCGACGTCAATGAATGCGGCCATGCCACCGGCGCGTTGTGCTTCGGCGATCACTTGTAGCGCGACGGTCGTTTTCCCCGAGGATTCCGGGCCAAAGATTTCGTTGATACGGCCGCGCGGGAATCCGCCCACACCCAGCGCGTGGTCGAGCGAAATGGAGCCGGTCGAAATGGTGGCCACCGGAACCACGGCTTCCTTCGATCCAAGCCGCAAGATAGAACCCTTGCCAAACTGTTTTTCAATCTGGGTTAGCGTGAGTCCTAAAGTCCGGCTGCGTTCTTTTTCGTCCATGCGGGTAATCCTTTGAGGAGCTTTCTTCGGGGGAAATCCAATTGTAGCAGCAGCGCTAGAGCTTGGCTACAATTTCGGCGCGTAATAACCTTTGCGGGCTCGAACGATCATGTCTTTGTGGCCCTTGACGCGGATGTCGACCGGGTGATAGAGCCCATCGGTCTTGAGGGGGTCCGGGCGATAGAAGACGTTGTACTGATGGCGCAACTCGTTGGCGATGTTTTCGAAGGATTGATTCAGGTCGCTGGCCTTGAACGGGAAAAATGCTTGCCCGCCTGTCTCGGCCGCAAAGTAACGCAGCACCTTGTCACCTTCGGTTTCAATGTGGGTGATGTTGGTGGAGATCGTGTAGATAGTGACGTCGGCCTTTTGCGCCATTTCCAGCGCCTGATCCCGCGTGTTGCGGCTCTGATTATCCTCGCCGTCGCTGAGGATCACCATGGCACGGCGAAACTTATAAAGCGGCTGATCCTGCATCAGCTTGTCACGGCATGCGAAGAAAATCGCGTCGTACATGGATGTTCCCCCACCGGGCCGCAATCCTTGAATAGCCTTTTCGAGAACAGAGAGGTTGTCGGTCAAGTCGGTAACCAGCTCTGCCGCGGTATCGAAACTAACAACCAGCGCTCGATCCTCGCGAGGGCGAACCGTGCCGTCGATGAACGCAGTAGCAGCCTCCTGCTGGAAGCGAAAGCGTTCGCGAATGCTGTTGCTGGTGTCGATCAGAATCGCCAGCCGTAAAGGCAGATCGGATTCAGCCGAGAATTCGATGATGCTCTGCGACTTCTTGCTTTCGAAGACGTCGAAATCATCTTTCGTGAGGTCGGTAATGAAACGGCCTTTCTTGTCTGAGACGGTGAAGAGCATGTTGACGCGCGAGACGTCGAGCGTGATGCGATTCTTGTCTTGGGAATCAGCTGGCGGAGTTTTGTCGGCCTTGCCGTTTTTGGGCTGCGAGTTGAGCGCCAACGACATCGACAGGAGAGCGACGGCGGGGTACAGCATTTTCATGGGAAGTGTTTCCATTATAAGGAATCCGGGAGCCGGAGGCGGAATTCAGGAGGATCAGCTCAAAGCTTCCAGGTCGGCTAGATCTTGCGGCCGTCCGACGGCCCGCTTGTTCCGGATGTACGGTTCCTTTGAGATGAAGTTGACCGGCAAGCCGGCTATCTTCGCGGAACGCGGGTCGAATCGGGCAGCATTCTGGGCGGATGGACGGATTAGGATGTCAATGTCGCCGGTGAAGCGGGGACGCCCGTGGAAGCCTGAGCGTAGCCTCCCACGATGACGTAATCTGTTCCAGGGTGAGTGACCGATAGAATGCTCGAACCGCGTGTTGGGCTTCCTGGAACGAGCGGAAGACGCGAACTTGCTTGTCCTGGCCAGCCACCATCTCATTATAAATTGTCGAGATACTGCTGGAGCTCCGCCGGAAGCGGTGCCTCCACTGTAATCCGATCGCCAGTAGTGGGGCTTGCAAATGTAATGCGCTGGGCGTGGAGGAAATAGCGATCGAGCGCGTTCGCGGGCGCTCCATAGAGTTTGTCGCCGGCCACGGGATGCCCGATACTCGCCAGGTGTACGCGGATCTGGTGCGTGCGGCCGGTCCCGATGCGAACTTCGAGGAGTGTGAATTTGTCGAAGCGCCGCAAAACCTTATATTCGGTAATGGCCGAGCGGCCACTCGACAGTCTCGCCGTCATGCGTACACGGCGAACCGGATCTCGTGTGATAGGAGTTGTGATCTTACCCCGATCCGTTTTCACCCGGCCGTGCACGAGTGCGACATATATTTTTTCGACTTTGCGGCTGGAGAATTGTTCGGCAAGATGTCGATGGGACTTATCAGTGCGCGCGACCAGGATCACTCCGCTGGTGAGGCGATCCAAGCGATGCACGATACCAGGCCGTAACGCACCGCCCACCGTTGATAGCTTGCGGAAGCGATGCAGCAGCGCGTTCACCAGCGTTCCGGAATGCCGACCGGCGCCGGAATGCACAACCATGCCCGCTGGCTTATGGACGGCAATTACATCCGGGTCCTCATAGAGAATTTCGAGCGGCAGGTCTTCGGCTTCGGCGTGGAGCGGAGGCAACTCTGCGGGCTCAACATCGATCGCTTCGCAGCCGTGCAGAAGATACGACCGCTTTTGTGGCGCGTCGTCGACCAGGACTCTTCCGGCCTTGATCCACTCCTGCAGGCGCGCGCGGCTGTACTCGGGCAACCGCTCATGCAGATACAGGTCGAGTCTCTTACCGGAATCGCCCGCTAACGCTTCAAGATGGATCATGAGGACACAACCAGTTATATTCAAGAGGTGATTCGAAGCGCAATTGTCCCTGTAGCCGGCGTCGGCACCCGCTTGCTGCCGGCCACCAAATCGCAGCCTAAAGAAATGCTGCCAGTGGCAAGGAAACCGATCGTTCAATACGTAGCGGAAGAGCTAATTGCCAATAAGATCGACCAGATTCTCTTTATCACCGGGCGGAACAAGACGTCTATCGAAAATCATTTCGACACCGATCCCGAGCTAGTGCGCAACCTGATGGCGGCCAATAAAAAGGACCTGCTAAAGGAACTGCGGTTTGAAGATCACGAAGCACACTTTTTCTATACTCGCCAGCGGATGCAGAAAGGTCTTGGCGACGCGATTCTATGCGGCGAGAATTTCGCGGGCGAGCAGCCTTTCGTCGTCGCGCTGGGAGACTCAATTCTGGGGCTGCACGCGCAGTCCCAGACGGTTTTGCGGATGACAGAGCTGTTTGAGCAGCGGCACGCCAGTTGTGTGATTGCCGTCGAGGAAGTGCCTCCTGAACAAACGGTCCACTACGGCATCCTGAAAGTTAAAGAAGGCGAAGGCGAGTGGCTACGCGTGGTGGATCTGGTGGAAAAGCCCAAACTAGGCCAGGCGCCGAGTAACCTTGCGATCGCCGGCCGCTACGTCTTCTCGCCGGTGATATTCGACATGATCCGGCGCGTGAAGCCGGATGCGCGCGGCGAGATTCAGCTCACCGATGCCATAGCGCAATTGTGCGAGGAAGGGCGGCGGGTATTGGCCGTAAAGCTGCCGTCCAATGAAAGGCGTTACGACATCGGCAATTTTACGAGCTACTTCGAAACTTTCGTCGAGTTCGCGCTCGCCGATCCCGAGCAT